>Ga0078972_1016098_pt1 | contig 11189 bp, 10 predicted proteins | sample YelNatPaOPGAMG01_FD_67568 | JGI IMG/M metagenome (GOLD analysis project Ga0078972, IMG submission 67568) | Hot spring thermophilic microbial communities from Obsidian Pool, Yellowstone National Park, USA - OP-RAMG-01 (SPADES assembly) (version 2) | ecosystem: Environmental > Aquatic > Thermal...
CTTTTTGGCTTCCGCTACGAACTGGTTTCCCGGTCCGACGATTTTATCGAGTCTTGGAACAGCCCTGGTACCGAAAGCAATAGCCGCCGCGGCTTGTGCTCCACCTACCGCAAACACTTCGGTAACTCCACATTCCCTGGCTGCAACGAGCATCGGGGCGGAAACTTTACCATCCTTCTGAGCCGGGCAGCACATCACAAGTCGTTTCACGCCCGCTACTATTCCCGGGACCGCGGTCATAAGGACCGTGCTGGGGTAGGGGGCAAGTCCGCCGGGAGCATAAAAACCGACTATCTCGATAGGCCGTATCACCTGACCATAGACGAAGTCCTCGTGCATATCCATCCAGGATTTTTGCAGTTGATGCCGGTGGAATGCTTCGATATTGGCTTTTGCCTTGCGAATTGCCGAAAGCAGATCCGGTTCTATACTGGCATATGCTTGATCGAAATCGCCGTCAGGAACGCGGATATTTTCAAGCGAGGGCGAATCGAACCTTCTGCCAAGTTCCAGCAGAGCCTGGTCGCCTCGATTTCTAACATCAGCTATTATCTGCGAGACGATCTTTTGTATTTCTCCGTCCGGTCCCTGTGCTTCGGCAGTCAAAGCATTTTGTATATCTTCGATGGGGTCGCGGTCGGTTTCGAGTATTTTCATCCGTGCTATTTCTCCTTAAGCGTCACTGGATTATAGCAAACCTGGCTTGCTTCGACAACACCACCCGCACATTCCACCGCTTGTCATTGATGCTCTTAAATAAATCAGCTATACTTGGCAAAGAAAACGTGGAGGTTGATCTGCCAGGTGCATTATGGGTTTTAGCTCCGATAATTCGAGTCCTATTGGCTGCAGCAATACTATGAAGGGCTGCCTTATTACTACCGCGGTGCTTATCGGATTGTTCATGGGGATGACGATCTGGCTGGCGCGTGTACCGAGCGTACGGGACACGATGCGCTGCAAGACGAACATGGAAGAAATAGGCGGTGCTTTGAACCGTTATTCCGACGTCAACGGCTGTTATCCAGCAAATCTGGAGTCGCTTAAGAAGGATTATCTGGAAGATCTCTCCGTACTCCGCTGCCCGCTCGATAAATCGACGGAGAACTCGCCCAGCTATATATACCACTGCCCGAAGGAAAATGCAAAAGATACGGATGTAATTCTGGAGTGTGACCGGCACAGGTTGTATTCCGGAATGCCGGTGAGTATGCTGGTACTTCTTAAAAACGGGAAGTTCAAGGTGATCAACCCACCGCACCGTAAGACAGCGAGAGCTCCGGAAAAATCGTTACAATGAAGAAATAAAGCGGCAGCTTATATCAAGCCACCGCTTTTATGCGTTATGAGAGGAGGAAGCCGGTTGACTCGGATAACCGGCTGTCTCTTTTACGCATTGCCTCTTGCACGCCGCTTCATGATTTCCTTGAGTTTTTGCTGCTGTTCGGGAGTCAGCACCGCAATAACCTTGCTCTCGGTATCCTTCCTCAACTGCATCAGCTTAGCTCGCTTAGCAGTCTGGTCGATGGAAGAATCATCACGAATAGCCTTAGCGGCAGTATCGAAATCCTGGAAGATTCCCTTGATGGTCGTCTTCTGCTGATCGGTAAGATCGAGTTGCGCAAGCGCTAATTCGATGGCGAACCTTACGCGAGCCGCCGGTTCGAGCAGAAGATCGACGAAGCGCAGCTTCTTAGCTTTTTCCTGCTGCTCGGTCGACATGACCGCCATAATGGCGCTGCCGGCTTTCATCCTGATATCTTTGACTTGAGCCTTCTTATCGTCATTTGAGGCGCTGGACTTAAGCACATTGGCTACATCTTCATGATACTGCTTTACAAGCGCGGCGATCTGCTTGACCTGATCCTGACTGAGACCAATCTGCCTGGCCATGCGACCGAGGACCGGGTGAGCGCCCGGGCCCTGCTGCTGATTGGCATTCTGGGCCATAACAGCAGTGCTGCACACAAAGAGCGCAACCAGAGCAATTACGAGAACTCGAAGCTTCATCATCAACACTCCTTTACTGCGGTAAATCGGAATCTACCTTCGAGAGAACAGACGCAGAATTAACCGTCCGGTTTCATATTACCGCTGAGTTATTTCTACTCACTGAGTCTGCATTGGAGTGAATGCCGAATCATCAAATGGAAGCAATGAAATCTGTGAATTGCTCTCCTGCCGGCACACTGCCTGCAGCGTCACAAACGAGCCATCCGCGGGAATCTGTGTGAGCATATCAACTCTCACAGGGACCTGCAGTGGTCCTGCCTGTGTTGAATTGAAAAGCATCGATCCATCGCTGATAAACGGAACGCCATTCAAGATATGTACAGTGCCGGCGAGTTTGACTACTTTTCCAACAAGGCTTGCACCGCAATAGAGTGAACGAGCTGTAGTAAAGTAAACCGGCGCATTTGCGTCGGGCTCGACAAAAGTTGTAACGGTCTGGCTCGTGATCGGCTGTGACTGCGTATCGACGGTCACATCGACAGGCAAGCTTTGAACCTGTGGTGCGGGATTGCCGAGAGAGTCGGAGAAGTTGAGTGTAGCATAAGTTTCCAATTGCATTTCAAGTGAAGTGATAATATTAGCGCAGCTGACGATGTCCTGACCGGGCATGCAGCCGGCATAAACGGCGATTGGAATGAGGCTGAGGAGTAAGCCTATAACGATAATTCTAATCATACTGATCCTCCATTCATAGGGTGAAATTCGGGGGAAGTAGACAGTTGTGCTCGCATTTGAAGTAGGCTCATCCATTATACGACAATCGTCGCCATATGACTAGTGAATTGTAGAGCATGTTCGATAATTGCGGCAGAATGTCGCGCAGGCGTCACCATGTAAGCCAAGACACATGCCCCAACGCGTTTCTCTTTACCGGAAGATGGGAATATTACAAATAGCTGTGCTAGAGGCTGGCTGTTTTTGTTTCGCTATATAGCAGGCAGACTTTGATAAGGGGGGATCAGCAATGAGTACTCTTAGAGAAGAAGCAATAGCTCAACTGATTAAAGCGAGACTTAACGAAGACATGGGCACATTTGGTCAGACAATAGATGTCTCCGTGGTAGATGGAGATATCTTTCTGATCGGGTGCTGTGATAATGACGACCAACGTCTCTGCGCTATACGCATCGCCAAGGGAGTTTATGGTGTGCGCACGGTTATCGATAAGATACAGGTGAGATGCTGCAGACTCTCAGTCTGAGCCTTCATCGTTGGCTTCCTGCACCACCTGGCACTTATCGCATAACCAATCCGCCCAGACCGCATATTCGATTGCCGAACGAGCCTGTTTTAATAGGGCTCGATTGTCATTTCCCATAAGAGCAGAGTCAGCCTGTTCTATCTTTATGATCTCCTGGCCCTTGGCAATGAGACTCATACTCGATGGGTCTGTCAGCACATCTCTGCCGGTCACCCCTGAATCAAGCATTTTATTGATCGTTTTTGCAATCGCCTCAGCGCGTTCTTTCGAAGTTTTACCGCTCAGGTTAGCCGGTTCATATATTACTTTTTTACCGATGGTTACTTCATACTGATCGCTTCCATCTTTAACGGGGACAGATTTGGCATAAGCGACATCCTGCTCCTTGCGCATATCTACAACTATGCCCTCTGCCTTCATCGCTTTGGCTATAGAGGCCACACGCCTGAATGGCGCTGGGTGTGTTTCGAATATACCTAACGGCAATGTTGGGTTTGCATCATGCTTGGCATCGAGCTTCTTCATGAACGATAAAAGCCCCTCGGCATTATAAGGAGATTTGGCAAGATAAGCGACTGCTGTTTTATCCGCGTCTTTTTCTGCTTCGTAGGTATAACCGCTAATTTTACCGGTTCTCATAAGCTGAGCGCCGTAGAGAAGATTATTGAGGTCATTACTGCGCATATTGCTTAAGATTCCGGCGAGAGTTATCAGAGCTATATATCGATCTACGCTTGATTGTTTCTTTGCCAACTGAAGCATGTGGTGATGGGCGGAGTGTGCGATCTCGTGCGCCAGGACACCCGCGAGCTCATCATCCGATTGCACCAGGTCCAGCAGCCCGGTATTGACGTATATCTTACCTCCCGGCAGGGAAAATGCGTTTACATCTTTATCCTCGACAACCTTGAACTCATATTTGAATTTACAGATATTTGAACTCCCGTAATGAGCGGGGACCTCGAGCTCATTGGCAATTTTGGCAAGAGTTTCTCCAACTCGTTGAACACGATCAACAACGGCTTTATCCGTGACTATTTTGCACTGCTGTTCCACCTGCTTCGCATAATCACGGCCCATCTCTTCTTCCTGCTGCGTCTGATCCGCGTGCAATGCAGGTACACAGATACACAGAAGCACCAGAATGCTTAAAATAAGCAATGATATATATTTTACACACCTCATCTTGCTACCCCCTGGAGATGAGTTCCTGGAGATCATTAATAGCGGCATACCCCTGTGTATGGCTGCGGAAACATACAGTGTATCCATGATTGACTCTACATGGAATGATTGCAGGTTGGCTTATGCGGGTAATCAAAGTATGTTAAATATTTGTGCGCTACAGCCCGTAGGACCGGATGATGCGGGCGAGTGGAACATTTGGGAAGTGGTTTTGGGATGAGGATGAGAGTAAGCCGCATTGGCAGCCGCGAGAAATAATAAGGTTTCTTGTTCCGGCTGAAACCCCGCCGTTAAGCAAGTCAATTGATTCAGGTGTCAAAGCCGGCATAATCGGCTTGATAACAATGGCGGTTTTTCTCTCGTATAAGTACATGTCAGTAGGAGGAAGTCCCATACTGCCGGTTAGATTGATAATTTTCCGGTTGACGGAAAATTCTCAACTCGCATCGAGCAATTTGGGGTTCCTGCTTGGGATATTGTTATATGTGATGACCGGCCTTGCTGTCGGAGCCATGTTCGGCGTGATTATGGCCAGGTTAGTTGGGCGGGTTGGAATATTGACATCGATAGCGGTGGGCGCGATTTATGGCTTACTTGTATGGATGGTAAGCCAGTTTGTGATCCTTGATTATGTTGCGCCGGGCACGACTATGCTATACGATCAACAATCACTGGCGGCCGCGCATGTGATCTATGGTGTGTGCCTCGGAGCTTTTGGAAAGGCGTATACGTATTCCCCTTATTTGCTTCGGCGCTGGCGCGTGTAGAATACTAAAGAGTATCTCCTGAATGCTCATAATATTAATAGAGCAGCTAATTCGCCGATAGTCGTGCCGTTTCGAAAGGACCACTCTTGAACACGCGAAAACAGAAACAAACTCCTTGTGTGATCATGCGAGTTACGGATAACCAGGTATTGCAGGATGAATCGCAAAATGAGCCTCAGGCGTGCCAGGTAGTGGAGTCCGCGCGAAAGCTGATGCAGCTGGGGCTCTCTAAGAAGCAGGTTGAAGAATTGGGTATTGAAGAACCGATGCTGCAAGCAATGTGCGAATACGCTCGCCTGGATGACAGCAGCACCGGGGTTGATGGCGCTGTTGAAGCTGCGCTAAAAATTGTAGACAGTGAAATGCAGAGACTCGATCTGGAGTTAGAGATGCTTAATATGAGAAAAAGAGCTCTAACAAAGCGAGCAAAGCTGTTGAGAAGAGTCTCTGAAATATTAGGATCGGGCTGGGTTTGATAGAAAAACTAAAAGTCAGGATATAGAGGTGAGATAGTGAGCGTTCCGGTTAGAGTGCTAATCGTAGATGACTCGGCGGACGATTCACTGCTCCTTGCTGAAGAGCTTGTAGATAACAATTTCGACCCCATCTGGCTTCGTGTCGATACCCCGGAAGCGATGAGAACCGCGCTGCATGAGCAGCAGTGGGATGTTATTATCGCCGACTATAGAATGCCTCATTTCAGCGGACCAGAAGCCCTGCAAGTATTAAAAGAGACAGGTCTTGACATTCCTCTGATCCTTGTCTCCGGTACAACACCCGATGAAACCGGTGTTGAAATGATGCGAGCCGGCGCGCAGGACTTCATCATTAAGCATAACCTTACCCGCCTCGCGCCCGCAGTTACACGTGAGATCGAGGAGGCGGATCAAAGGGCGCAGCGAAGGCGTGCGGAAGAATCAGCCAGAGTATCAACTGAGAACTACCGCTTGATGTTCGAGAACTCCCCCATAGCTATTTTCACATTCGACCAGCATGGAGCCATATCGCAGGTAAACCCGGCATTCGAAGAATTATTGGGATTAAGCGCCGGTGAAACGGTGGGACATTACCTGTGGGAAGTGTTCGAGCAATGGGCGAATTCAGAAGAATTTTGCAAGATTGTCGATCGTGTCTTCGCTGGTGAGCTGATTAAAAATGTGGAGTGGGAAGATCAACGTAAAAACGGCACGACCGTCTATTTTCTTGCTAATGTCACCCCTGTCTACAATGAACAAGGCCAAATCACGATAGCGCTTGCGATGAGCATGGATATTACAGAGCGTAAAATCAATGAGCAGCGCAAAATGGAAGCTGAAACTCACATGCGAGAGTTCTACAGGCGCACGATAGCCGCCGCGACAGAGGGGAAATTGATAATATCCGAAACCGATGAGATAAACAGAATCGCGGGTCCGGCTGTTTATGAGTGGCGAATAGAGGACTTGGAAGACATAGAAACAGCTCGAGAATGCATCGAAAAATCGGCAAGAGAGATCGGTATGGATGAAACCAGGGTTTATAACTTTACAGGATGTGCGATTGAAGCGTTGGCTAATGCCTATAAACATGCTGGTGGTGGTTATGTGAGCATACACAAGGTATCTGATAGCCTGATGCTTGTAGTCAAAGACTCCGGTCGCGGCATCGAAGCCCTGGCTCTACCTGATGTTGCTTTGACTAAGGGCTATTCTACCGCGACTTCACTGGGTATGGGCTATAAAGTGATGATAGAATTTGCGGATCGAATTTACCTGGCCACCGGACCGGACGGGACTACTGTCGCGATTCTAATGGAGATTAATGAGAACTCACAAAAGAACAATATAGCTTTGTTCAGGCTTTCAAGCTGGTGATAAAAACAAGGGGGTTTACAACTACCACTGCAGTTCGTGGAGTTTATAATATGACATCAAAAACAGACAAATGGAGTGACTTGTGGACACACAGGCCTGTATGGACTGATTACATAATAGTTATTACAGTGATAGGAGCGCTTACGGCTTTTCTTTATGCGCTTACTAATGTTATTCCCCTGGCTGGCTTCCCAATAAGTTATGCGATTGTCGTGATGTTTGCCGCATATTTACTTGGAACGGGTCCGGCAATATTAGCGAGCATTCTCAGTTGGCTTGCATTCACATATTTTACAGTTGCTCCATTGAATGCTATTTCCTGGCCTACTGATAAAGATGCCTGGGCGAACGAGATTGCGTATATCCTGGGGGTAATGTTTATCAGTATCGCGGCTGTTCATGCCAGGAAATCGAATGAACAGGTACGTGAGCTTGCTGACGAATCAATGAGATTGAATGCAAAGCTGCGCGATCAAATAGCCGAACGGCAGCAAGCTGAACTGGCTCTAAGGGAGAGTGAGGAAAGGTTCAGGGCAACCTATGAGCAGGCGGCAGTAGGTATAGAGATGCTGGATCTTGGTGAAGGGCACTTGCTGCAAGGCAACCGTGTGCTGGCTGGGATGCTTGGTTATCAGGAAGATGAGCTTGAGACTCGCACGTTTGCCAGTATAACGCATCCGGATGATTTGCCGCATGAAGAAGAGCTGTTACGGCAGCTTGTTGCAGGCGACATTCCAAGCTACAGCATTGAAAAGCGTTATATACATAAGGATGGGCATCCGGTATGGGTGCGAGTTACATCATCAATCGCACGCACCGAAAATCCATATCGTATATCCATTGTCGAAGATATCACCGAGCGCAAGTGGGCTGAAGACGCGCTGCGTGAGAGCGAAGAAAATTTCAGAACGATGGCAAATGCTATCCCCCAGCTTGCTTGGATGGCTGATCCTGATGGATACATCTTCTGGTATAACAAGCGCTGGTATGAATATACGGGAACTACACCGGAGCAGATGAAAGGGTGGGGCTGGCAGAGCGTTCATGACCCGGATGTTTTACCGATAGTTATGAACAAGTGGAAAGCGTCCATCGAAAGCGGCAAGCCGTTCGATATGGAATTTCCTCTTAAAGGCGCTGATGGGCGGTTCAAACGATTCCTTACAAGAGTGCAGCCCTTAAGAGACTCTGAAGGCAATATTACCCGATGGTTCGGTACCAATACAGATGTCACTGAGCTGTTTGAGGCGCAGGAAACGGTCCGTAAATTGAACGAAGAACTGGAGCAGCGGGTAAAAGATCGCACAATCGAACTCGAGAATGCAGTTAAAGAACTTGAGGCTTTCAGCTACTCGGTATCTCATGACCTTAGGGCGCCTCTACGCGCGATAGACGGCTTCAGTAACGCGCTTCTTAAATATTACCTCGATTCTCTCGATACGCGAGGACAGGATTATCTGCAGCGTGTAAGAGCGGCGGCGCAGCGAATGGCGCAGCTAATTGATGATATCCTGGGCTTATCTCGCGCAGGGCGAGCGGAAATGCATAAGCAGCGTGTCGATATGAGCGAGATGGCGACGGATATTATCGACGAACTCCGTAAATCGCAGCCCGAGCGGAAAGCAGATGTAATTATTAAGCCAGACCTTATAGTGAATGCAGACTCTCACCTGCTGCGTATCGCGCTCGATAATCTGCTCGGTAATGCATGGAAATTTACCGGCAATCGAGAAATTGCTCGAATCGAGTTCGGCAGCCTTGATCAGAATGGTGAGCGGGTATATTACATTAAGGACAACGGCGCGGGGTTCAATCCCAACTACGCGGATAAGCTGTTCTCACCGTTCCAGCGTCTGCACACAGAATCCGAGTTTCCGGGAACGGGGATCGGGCTGGCTCTGGTGCAGCGGATACTGCGTAGACACGGTGGCAGGATATGGACCGAGAGCGCCGTCGACCAGGGCGCAACATTTTACTTCACCCTGGGGGAGGCTCCTGATCATGGAATGTGAAATTCTCCTTGTGGAAGACAACCCCGACGATGCGGAGTTGACGATGCTGGCCTTTGAGGAAGGCAATATCTGCAATAACATAACTATAACCAGAGATGGCGAAGAGGCGCTCGATTATCTTTTTGGGACCGGTAAATACGAGGGACGTGATATTGATAATACTCCATCGGTAATATTGCTGGATCTCAAACTGCCGAAGGTGAGCGGGCTGGATGTTCTCAGGCGCATTCGCGGAGATATACGCACCAGTTTTATTCCAGTAATTATTCTTACTTCGTCGAAGGAAGATGAGGATATAGTCAGAAGTTACAGTCTCGGAGCAAATGCCTATGTGCGTAAACCCGTGGATTATAACGAGTTTGTGCAGGCATGCAAGACTCTCGGGCTCTTCTGGCTCGTCCTTAATGAACCACCTCCCCAAAGGCACATACGCAGATGAGCATTCCTCTGCGAGTGCTCATTGTCGAAGATTCCGAAGATGATGCATTACTTATTATTGATGAGCTGCGTGAAGGCGGCTATGATCCGGAATTTGTTCGGGTCGAGACACGCGAGCAGATGACCGAAGCGCTCGGTCGTCAGGATTGGGATATTATCATTGCCGACTACAGGCTGCCGAGTTTCAGTGGTCTCGATGCGCTGGAAATGGTTCATACAGACCCCTATTCCTGCCCGTTTATCATCATTTCAGGCCAGATAAGCGAAGAAACAGCCGTAAACGCAATGCGAGCCGGTGCAAAGGATTATATCCTTAAAGGAAACCTGACAAGGCTTGTTCCTGCTGTCGAGCGTGAGTTAAAAGAAGCAGAAATCCGCAAGCAAAGGATTGAAGTAGAGAAAGCACTCGATGAGGAGCGGCGCAGGCTGAAAGCGGTTCTTGATGCTCTTCCGGTAGCTGTGTTCATTGCTGATGCTAAAGGTAGATTAATAGAGGTCAACTCACAGGCAAGCAAAATATGGGGTGGTCCTCCACCTGCCGCCCAAAAAATCAGTGAATATGCGCAATATAAGGGCTGGCGGCCTGAAACGGGAGAACAGATAAAACCGGATGAATGGGCTATGTCCCGTGCGCTTTCAAAAGGTGAAACTACAACTGCGGAGATGGTCTATATTCAGAAGATCGACGGGACACGCGGCACGATCCTGAACTCCGCTGCGCCACTACGAGATGCTGAAGGCAAAATTACGGGCGGAGTAGCAATCGAGCAGGATGTAACGGAGCTTATAGAGCTGCGCTTATCGTTGGAAGACGCTCTTGATAATGCACGGAAAGAGAGTGAGCGGGCGCACGCGCTCGAGGGTATTGCCGAAGCCGGTATTTCAACAACTGACCTGCAGGAGCTTCTTAATATCCTTGCTTTTAGAATCGCCGAAGTATTAAAATCGCACTCTTGCAGTATATGGATGCTGGATGAACAGAATAAAGAAATGGTTGCAAGAGCCGCTTATAATGCTCCAGGCATTACCGGCGCTCGATTGAGTCTGGATGAGGGTGTTGCGAATGCAATATATCGGGAAAGGCAGCCGGTTTGTATTGCGGACACGGAGAACAATGCGTTGGTTACGGACAGACTTCCCAAAGAACAGGGGGTCAAGTCGCTGATCAACGTGCCGCTGATCAGTCAAGACAAAGTTGTAGGAATGGCACGCGTTGATGAACTAGAGCCAAGAATATTCTCCGAAGAAGAGATAGGAATTCTAGAAGCAATGGCTTCGAGGGCGGCTCAGGCGATTGTCAATATTAAGCTTTACGATGCGTTGGCACAGAGCCGCAACGAGCTATCGGGAGCATTGGAACGCGAGCGGCACTTTTCACTGCTCCTCCAAAGAGCCCTGTTTCCAAGTAAACCTCACATTGGGCCAGGTTATAAAGTTGCGGCGGAATATGTGCCGGTTTATGAGGAGCGAGAGGTAGGCGGAGATTTTTATGATGTTTTTCAGGTAGGGGAGCGCAAGGCAGGGGTTCTGATCGGTGATATATCGGGCAAGGGCTTGGAAGCCGCCGCGATGGCTGCAACGACGCGGAGTACAATCCACGCATTCGTCCATGAAACCGATTCCGCCGCCGATGCGCTGTCGAGAGCAAACGCGGTTCTCCATACTACACAGTCTGAATTCGGATCATTTGCTACCGTATTCCTTGTGCTTATCGATATGT
>Ga0078972_1016101_pt1 | contig 11185 bp, 9 predicted proteins | sample YelNatPaOPGAMG01_FD_67568 | JGI IMG/M metagenome (GOLD analysis project Ga0078972, IMG submission 67568) | Hot spring thermophilic microbial communities from Obsidian Pool, Yellowstone National Park, USA - OP-RAMG-01 (SPADES assembly) (version 2) | ecosystem: Environmental > Aquatic > Thermal...
CCTCGGCGAGGGCCTTGTAAAAGTGCATCCAATAGTACCGCGGCATACCCCGAGGACCCTTTTCCGAACCAAGGCAGAGATTGGCTACGGTGACCGCCTCCAAGGCAGCAGCATCGAGAGGATCGCTCGCAGGATACGCCCAGGCCTCCGGCCTGCAGCCTGGCCTACCCACAGCCGATACGAAGGGAGCGCGAGCATGGCCGGTATCGCCACCAGATGGCGGGCGATGCTGCAGGGAACGCAGCAGCCCCCTCGCCCGCACTGGCAATACGCGTATTATAGGATTTGCAGCGGCCAATGCAAGGCCAGAAGGGCGCCAGCCATGCCCGTTGGTGGCTCTGCCGGCAGGGGGCACTGGGGGCGAGTGCGGGGCGGTGAGGCGCGGGCAGCCTCGGCAGCCCAGGGGGCCGCCAAGGCTGCCCTTTAGAGGGTCAGGCCGGGTTGACCACGTGGCCCAGGAAGAGGATAGCGCCGGTCTCCACATCGCGGATGAGGAAGATAAACGGCCGGTCGACCGTCACCTCCTTCGGCTGCGCCGGCATGGCTTTGAGCTCCATCACCACGGCCGTGGCCGCGGCAGCCTCGGTGCCCTTTTCATCCACCGCCACAAAGGCCTTGTGGTACACGTTGTCGATGTACAGGTCGGGCTGCCCCGTCATGGCGCTCAAGTCGGCATCGCGGCTAAAGGCCTGCGCCATGCCCAGCTTGCTCAGGGCATCCTTGAGCTGGGTGCCCGCCTCGAACTTGAAGCGGGGCATGCGGAGCGCCACCTGGGCCGGCCCGATGGCCGAGAGCGCATCGCCGAGTTTGGCCGCATCCAGCCCGCGGGCGAAGGCCTCGAACTGGCCCTCATCGGGCAGCAGGATGACCATCGACAGTTCGCCGCCCACGTAGGGCAGCTCCACCGCCTGCCAGCCCTGACCCTGGCCGTAGCCCAGGCTCTCGCTCTCGTGCATCATGGGCACAGTCACCGTGCTGCCATCGAGCAGGTGGAAGGTGCCATCTTGCGTGGCACTCACCTCGAAGGGGTGCAGCCAGCCGGCGTTGAAGTAGATGGCGTTGGTGAGCACCAGCCGCGTGAGGGCGTCGATAGAGCCCTCCGGCAACAGGTCCTTGATCTTCTCGGCCGTCTGCTCCTCCACCCAGCGGTTGATCGTCTGCCGCGCGGGTTCCGGCGCGCCCTTAAAGTCGAGCAGGCGCAGGCCGGCGCCATAGTTCTGGGCCAGCACGTCGAGGAACGCGGGCTGGAAGGGGTAGCCCTGCTGGCCCCAGAGGGCGTTGGCCACGTGCAAACTGAAGCGCTCGCCCTGCTCCTTGGCCACATTGGCGCCCCGCGAGGCCAGAGCCTGGTCGAGGGCACTAAAGGCCGCGTGCAGGCGCTCCTGCGGCAGGGTGAAGTGGAGAGCTTGGGCCATCCCCTGCTCGGTGGTGCCCCTGGCGCCTGCGTAGGTCATGGCCAGCGCCTCGGAGATGCTGTAGGGCGAGTAGAAGAGGTTGGTGCCCTTGTCGAAGAGCACGCCGTAGAGCGCCAGGGCGAAGTGGGTGTTCCCCGCCACCAACTCGGGCACGGCGCTCGCATCGCCGGGCAGCCGCGCCTTGTCGGATTTCGCCACATCGGCCTTGACCACGCCGCCCGCCCCCTTCAGGCCGCAGCCGGCGAGGGGCGCGGCGACCACGGCCAGCGCCAGGAACCATAGCAACCAACGAGACACAACCTTGCTCATCTCCGCCTCCTTGCCGAAAAGGACGGCGCCGAGCGCGTCCGCGCCCGGCCGGCGCCGCTATCGCTTCACCTTATATGACGTCGAACAGGGGCGCAGGGTTCCCATCTCACGCTGCCGGCGCCGCCACGGGGCGTGCGGGCACGCCACCCCCTGGCAGCGCCTTCACCGAGCATCCCCACGGTTCGGCGCAACTGCTCCGCTTTGGCCCGCACAGGGCATGGGGGCTTTTCATGACCCGGCTCCGCACCCTCCTCAGCCGGCCCGCCCGCGCCATCCTGATCGGCGTCGCCACGCTGGCCTTCTTCTCGCGGCGCTTCGGGGCCCCGGAGCGTCAGGCCTGGGGAAGCAAGCCCGTCGCACTCCGGTGCGGCGCACTGGCGTGGAGAGCGACCGGTCAGGCTCCGCCTCACCTGTGCCCGCGCACCGGCTCGTGCGGCGGCGTGCGGCCCTCGGCCAGGGCGGCAAAGTTCTCGTTGTACTCGCGGACGGTGCGGGCAAAGGCCCTGCGGAAGAGCAGGCGGTCCAGCAACTCGCCCAGTGGGCCGCCGGGCAGGCGGTAGTCCATCTCCCAGTGCACGTCGGTGCCGCCGGCGGCAGGCTCCAGGCGGGTCGTCGAGGTCATGCGCCCGCCGAGGGGCGTGTTGGCCGTCTGCTGCATCAGCGCCAGCGGCTCGTAGCGGGTGATCTCCATGCGCTGAGGCAGGCGCCGGCCCAGGCGCCAGTAGACCAGCGTGTAGGATGCGCCCACGCGGTCCAGCGGGCCGCTGACGTCCTTCACTTCAAGGATGTCGTACTGCCAGTCGGGCACGCGCTCCACGTCGCGGTAGAGCGCAGCCACCCGCTCGAGCGGCGCGTTGACGTGGAAGGTGAGGCGGATGTGGCCCATGGGTTGCCTCCTGGTGTCGTAGAGAGATGATACCTTGCGCGTTCTGGCCGGTCGAGGGAGCCTCTCGGCGGGTGTATCCGATATGCGCCGGCCAACCTGCCAAACCCCCAAGAAAGGCGCTGCATTCGCAGGGGGAACGGTAGCAGGACCACCTCCTATCGCCGGAGCGAGGGCCTCCCATCCCCGCATGGCGCCACGGCGTGGGGATGCCCCCCCACTGTCCCCCCGTCACGGGGGACGGGCTCTTGCTGGCGCCAGCCTGTTCCCCCTCGCAGGGAGAACGGGGGCCTCCCATCGACGGCGGGATCAGGTCTCCTCTGGCTGCTGGCTGGACTCTGTTGCTGGCGCAGCCGGCAGCCCTGGTGGAGAGGCGGCCTTGCCGGCCAGGGAGCTGATGCGGGCGAGCACGGAGCCGATGTCGCGCCGCACGTCTTCGTTCGGGATGCGGAGCACGCGCAGACCGCGCTGGGCGAGCACGCGGTCGCGAGCGGCGTCGTACTCCGCCTGCGCCCTGTGCACGCCACCGTCGAGCTCGACGACCAGGCTGGCCGCATAGCAGAAGAAATCGACGACAAAGCCGTCAATGACCTGCTGGCGGCGGAAGTGCAGGCCCTGCAGCCGGTGGCCACGCAGATGGGACCAGAGGATGCGCTCCTCAGGCGTCATTCGCTGCCGCAGTTCACGCGCCAGGCGCATCTTTTCCAGGCTCACCCGATCGCCGGAGACGATGCCGCGCTTGGTGGGGTCAGGCATCTGCTGTGCTCCTTTCGGCCGCGGCGGGGACCACACCCAGCGGTGCACCGTGGCGCCTGTCCCCGGTGCACTGTATCCTTCTCCCAAGCCCAATTCCCCCTCGCAGGGGGAACGGTAGGGGGGCCTCCAGCACCACGGCGTGGGGATGCCCCCCCACTGTCCCCCCGTCACGGGGGGATAGGCTCTCGTTGGCGCCAGCCTATTCCCCCTCGCAGGGGGAACAGTAGGGGGGCCTCCAGCGCCACCGCGTGGGGATGCCCCCCCACTGTCCCCCCGTCACGGGGGGATGGGTTCTCGCCAGCGCCGAGTCCCTCACACCACCCAATTCCCCCTCGGAGGGGGAACAGTAGGGGGGCTCCGCCACGATGGCGCCAACCCGCTCTACCCCTCCCTCACCGCCGCCTCGTACAGCGGCAGCAGCGCCCGGTAGACCTCGACCGCCGCATCGGCGATGCCGGCCTGCGCGGCAAGGGCCTGCGCCTTGGGCATGCGGGTGCAGAGGTAGAGGTCGCACCACGGGTCGCCGGCCTCCGGGAGGCGCACCACGAGCCCGGGCCAGCAATCAACGACGGTTCCGCCAACCAGCCCCGCCTCAGAGTGCCCCCTTGATGGCCTCGATGGCGCGCTCCTCGAGCGCCAGCACCTTGGCCAGGGTGCGCGCCTGAGCATCGCGCTTCTCCTGGGTCCAGGGGTTCCCTTCCAGCTCCCACTCCGAGGGGGCCCAGGTGCGGGCGCGGCCCAAGAGTTCGCTGGCTTCGGCGTACAGGTCGCCTGCCTGGGTCAGGCGGGCAGCCGCCGGTTTGCCGAAGAGCGCCGCGGCCGCGCCCAAGTAGCGCGCCGCCTCGCGCCGCGCGTCCAGCAGGCCCTCGAGGCGCCGGTGGTTGACGTGCACCCGCTCCAGGTACTTGCTGGCGTAGGGCGCGTCGGCGCGCAGGTTATCGGCGTCGTTGAGCTGCACGCGCGAGATCCAGGCGCGATAGTCCTGGCCCTCGCGTTCCCCCAGTTGGAGGTAGGCTGCCCCATCTTTGAGGCCGGCGATCCAGCAGCCATAGGCGGCGCGGCCGCTGTAATAGGGGCCGAAGCGCTCCGTCTCAAACAAATCCACCGCCGCCCGCAGCGAGCGTAGCACCGCGACTTTGGGGTCGGGCAAAGGGCCCTCGCCGGCGATGAGCAACGTCAGCCGGGGCCACTGCTGGTGCGGCACCAGGTCGCCAGACTGGTCGTGAGGGGTACGGCAGAGGAGCACTTGCCCATCCTGCGCATAGCCGGCGACGACGCCCCAGTCGTCCCACGCCATGAGGCGCAGGGCCAGGGCGGGGTAGCCCCGCTGGATGCTGTGCACGATGGCCCTGCGCACCTGGGCCACGGCGCCGGGCTCCGCGGGGTCAGCCTGGCAGGCGGAGGCGGCCAGGCCCAGGCACCCGAAGGCGAGGCCGGTGTGGTCGTAGCCACACAGGGCATCGGGCGAATAGCGCTGCCAGCCGGGGTGGAAGATCAGCCGGAAGGCGGCAGCGGAAAAGCCCTTCAGCAGGTGGTAGGGCATCGAGCGGCCCAGGGCCATGGCCGCCGCCCGCAGCGACTGGATGAACGAATCCCGCTCTGGCCCGTAGGAGAAACGCGGCACGCCCTCGACGTACACGCAGCCACTGTCTCGAGCGATAGTGCCTGGCATGGCCATCCCTCCCTGGCTGGATTGTCGACTGGGATGCAGGAGCGCCGCGCGGCGTTGCGTGGCTGGCAGAGATAGGACACAGTTCCTTGCATCTCATTCCTTGCCGATCAGGCCGGCGAGCCGCCGCTGGATATCCTCGAGCACCGGGCGGTCGCCGGGCTCCGGGGCCTTCCATATTGGGTACAACTCGCGGAACAGGGGCATGGCCGCCTCCTCGCTGGCCAGGCCGAGCGCGACCGCGGTTTCCAAGGCGTACACCAGGTCCGTGAGGGCCCGGGCGGGCTCTGCAGGCAGCGGCTCGCTGAGGATGCGCCGCACCGAACCGCGCTGCGCCTCCGCCAACCAGGCGTCTTCCCGCGCCAGGAAGGCATCGATCTCGGCCAGCTCGCCCGCCGAGAGCTGCCAGCCGCTGCCGCCCAGGTCTTCCTCCAGATGGGGCACGGTGGAGGGACCGACGAGGGCCGAGACCACACCCGGCTGCGCCAGCACCCAGGCGATGGCCACCTGGGCCGGGGTGCGGCCGCAGCGGCGGCCCACCTCTGCCAGCATGCCCGCCACCCGCAGGCCCGATTGGCAACGTTCGCGCTGAAAGAGCGGGTCCAGGTTGCGGATGTCGCCCGCTTCGAAGCGGTGCCCGCCGGCGTACCGGCCTGTGAGCAGCCCCCGCCCCGTAACGCTGAAGGCGATGGCGCCCACGCCGCGCTGCCGGCAGAGGGGCAACAGCACGCCCAGTGCCTGGCGGGCCACCGCGCTCAGTTCCATCAGCACCGAGAAGACGTGCCCCTCGGCCAGGTACTCGGCCACCCGTTCGAGCGGCAGGTGGCCCACCCCGTAGTGGCGGACTTTGCCCTCGCGCACCAGCTCTTCCAGCGCAGCGACGGTCTCGGCGATGGGGGTCTGCGGGTCGTCAAAGTGCACCTGGTAGAGGTCGATGCGGTCGGTCTGCAGCCTGCGCAGGCTCTGCTCGCAGGCGCGCCTGACCGCCTGGCGCCCCAGGCTGCCCGGCGCAGGGCCGGCCCTGGCACCGACCTTGGTGGCGACGTACACCCGGTCGCGGTAGGGCGCGATGGCCTGGCCCAGCACCTCTTCGGCAGGGCCGTAGGCGTCGGCGGTGTCGAAGAGGTTGACGCCCAGCTCGCAGGCGCGCTGCAGCATGCGGCGGTAGGCGCCGGGGTCCTTGGGCCCATAGGCGCCGCTCAGGCCGTAGCAGCCAACGCCCACCTCCGAGAGCTCGATGCCGCCGTGCCGGCGATACTGCATGGCACCTCACCTCCTGGCGGCCGGCGGGGAGCGCGCTACCCCAAGACCCGCTTCAGTGCTCCGAAGGAGATGACGTCGCTGATGCGCTCCACGAACGGGATGTTCTCCGGATGGGTGCTCGCCAGCGCACCGCGCAGCATGATCGGCGTCAGGTCCACATCCCACGCGCCGCGGTAGGTGGAGAGCACGCAGTACTCGGCGCAAAAGCCGGTGACGATCACCGTGTCGACGCCGAGCGCCTGCAGCCGGGGCAGGAGCTCCGTTTTGGTGAACGAGTTGCCATAGGTCTTGTGGATGTGCAGGTCGTCGGGGAGGATGTGTAGACCGTCCAGCACCTCAAAGCCGTCCTGGCCGGGCATAAGCCTCTCCCCCTGACTCATGTGCTGGATGCAGACGACCGGCAGCCCCTTTTCACGAAAGAGGGCGATGGCAGCATTGATGTACTCCACTGCCTCGTTGAGCGATTGCACCGTGACCGGGCCATATTCGCAGAACGCTTTCTGCATGTCGATGACGAGCAGGGCGGGTTTCATGGGGTGACCTCCTCTCGCTCACAGCCGCGCCTCACCGACTCAGGGCCTGATCAGGAATGGAGCCAAGGGCGCCATGCCCAGGTTGAAGAGCGCATGCGCCACGATGCAGCTCTCGATGCCCTGGCGGCGGTAGAGCCAGCCCAGCAGCACACCGATGGGAAAGACCTGCGCCAGCTTGACCCAGCCCGGCTCCACGGCGCCCGCATGCTGGAGGGTCCACAGGAGCGCCGCCAGTACGACAGGGATCCAGTACCGCTGGCCCTGGGCATTCAGGTACCGGGCCAGGAAGCCCTGGATGCCGAGGCGATAGACAACCTCCTCGCTCAAGGCCGCCACCAACAGGGTCAGCAGCACAGCGGGGGTCAGCGTGTAGGCCTGCTCGGGGTTGTAGCCCGGCAGCCCCGCCAGCACCTCCGCGAGCCGCGGCGACGTCAACCGGAAGAGCAGGGCCGAGTAGCCGATGGCTGCGCCCACCACGGCCAGCGTACTCACGGCCCAACCGCACCGGGCCAGCGGCTTGGTTGCAGGCGATGCCACCACCGCCTGCGCAGCCGCCTCACCCTGGGGGAGCAGCGGCGCCAGCATGGGTGTGGCATCGCCAGGCTCCGCCAGGCCCAGGCCCGCCTGCGTGGCCGCCGAGGGCCGGGGGTTGTAGAGCCGTTGCAGGAGGGGAAAGCTGGGGTGGCCCAGCACCGCGGCATAGTGCATGCCCAGCATGGTGGTGCCGCCCAGGCTCGTGGCGCTGATCAGGGCGATGAGCAGGCCGAGGACGATGAGGAACAGGCCGAGAAGCAGCGCAGCGAGCCCTTCCGGTCCCCCCTGGCCGGGCACGGCGCCGCTCTGCTCACCGGGAGGAAGGAGCCCATGCGACATAGGCAAGGCGCTGAGGACCCAGGTGGCCACTCCCAGCAGGGTCAGGCCCAGCCAGGCCAGCCCGGCCCCCAAGCCGTAGACCCAGTAGGCCTTGACGTGGCGCCAGTTGCGGATCCAGTCGATCAAGAGCACCAGGCCGAAGAGCAGTACGACCAGGTTGGCCACGCAGAGGAGGGCCAGCGTGGCCGGCCGTATGGGTAGACCCATGGCAATGCTCCTTCTCTTAGAGCCCGAACAGCTTGCCGTACGGGTCTGTGGGGAGGGTGCCTTGGGGGTGCAACCCGCCGCACCTCCGAGCCGGGGCGATAACCCAGGTCAAACATAGTGCACCCGTAGTGTAATCATCATACCCTGAGTATTCGCAGGCGTCAAGGAGCTGGCTTCGTAGGGTGCAGGGCTTTTTGAAGGTCGGCGTTATGTATAGTCCGGACCCTTCGCAGGCCACCATTTGCCGCGTTGTGAAGCCCGCAAAAGCTGCTCAGGGTGACAATAACGGGACTTGGAAAAGGCCCTGGCTTCGTAAGGGGGCAGGGCGTCGTTCCGCCTGGCCCGAACAAGTTCGTCGCTCCAGGGCTCGTGGCCGCCAAGGACGCCCCGCATGCCCCGGCTCCACACCCAAAGGCGCTCCTTGACAACTTATGAGGAACGTAGCAGACTCTGGCGGCGCAGACCGTGCGTACTACGTTACAGCTACGTTCGATGCCGTGCCCTGCAGCCATTGCGTAGTACGCAGTACGCAGTACCAATCGCCGAGGAGCCATCATGACCGACAAATATCGTCCACAAGAGATCGAAGCCAAGTGGCAGAAGCGTTGGGAAGAGACGCGCCTCTACCACACGCCCGACGACGTGAAGAGGCCGTACTTCTTCCTGACCATGTTCCCCTACCCGTCGGGCGACCTGCACATCGGCCACTGGTATGCATACACGCCGTCCGACGCCCGGGCGCGCTACATGCGCATGAAGGGCTACGACGTGATGTTCCCCATCGGCTTTGATGCCTTTGGCCTGCCCGCCGAGAACGCGGCCATCAAGCACAAGATCCACCCCTACCAGTGGACCATGCGCAACATCGACCGCATGCGCCGGCAACTGCGCTCCATGGGCGCCATGTTCGACTGGGAGCGCGAGGTCGTCACCTGCCAGCCCGACTACTATCGCTGGACGCAGTGGTTCTTCCTCCAGTTCTACAAGCACGGGCTGGCCTACCGCGCCCGCTCGGCAGTCGACTGGTGCCCCCAGTGCAACACGACGCTGGCCCGCGAGCAGGTGTGGGGCGAAGACCGCCACTGCGAGCGCTGCGGCACGCCGGTGATCAAGAAAGAGCTCGAGCAATGGTACCTGCGCATCACCAAGTATGCCGAGGAGCTCCTGCGCCACGACGGCCTCAACTGGCCCGAGCGGGTCATCACCATGCAGCGCAACTGGATCGGCAAGAGCGAGGGCGCCGAGCTGGTCTTCAAGAGCGAGCAGGGCGACGACATCGTCGTCTTCACCACCCGGCCCGATACGGTCTACGGCGCTACCTTCATGGTGCTGGCGCCGGAGCACCCGCTGGTGGCCAAGCTCACCACGCCCGAGCAGCGCGCGGCCGTCGAGGCCTATGTGGAGGAGGCCGGCCGGCAGACGGAGATCGCGCGCCTGGCCACCGAGAAGGACAAGACCGGCGTCTTTACCGGCGCCTATGCCATCAACCCGGCCAACGGTGCGCGCATCCCCATCTGGATCGCCGATTACGTGCTCATGGGCTACGGCACCGGCGCCATCATGGCCGTGCCCGCCCACGACGAGCGCGACTTTGCCTTCGCCCGCAAGTATGGCCTGCCGGTGCCGGTGGTCATCCGCCCGCCCGATTGGAACGGCGAGGAGCTGCAGGCCGCCTACACCGGCGAGGGGCCGATGGTGAACTCGGGGCCGTTCGACGGCATGAACAGCGCGGATGGGATCAAGGCGGTGACGGCCTACCTGGCCGAGAAGGGCCTGGGCAAGCCCGCCGTAACCTACCGCCTGCGCGACTGGCTGATCAGCCGCCAGCGCTACTGGGGCGCGCCCATCCCCATCGTCTACTGTGAAAAGTGCGGCACGGTGCCCGTGCCCGAAGACCAGTTGCCGGTGCTCCTGCCCGAGGACGCCGAGTTCCTGCCCACGGGCGAGTCGCCGCTCAAGTACCACGAGGGATTCCGGCGCACCACCTGCCCGCAGTGCGGCGGCCCCGCCGAGCGCGAGACCGACACCATGGACACCTTCATCTGCTCGTCGTGGTACCAGATGCGCTACACCAGCCCGCACTACGACCAGGGGCCCTTCGACCCCAAAGCGGCCAAAATCTGGCTGCCGGTGCAGCAGTACACGGGCGGCATCGAGCACGCCTGCATGCACCTCCTGTACACGCGCTTTTTCACCAAGGCCTGCCGCGATATGGGCCTCTTGGACCACGATGAGCCCATGCTCAACCTGTTCAACCAGGGCATCGTGCTGGGTGAGGACAATGAGAAGATGAGCAAGTCGCGGGGCAACGTGGTCAACCCCGACGACTATGTGAGCACCCTCGGCGCCGACACGGTGCGCGCCTACATGATGTTCATCGGCCCGTGGGAGCTGGGCGGCAGTTGGAACTCGCGCTCCATCGAGGGCATCTCGCGCTTCCTGAACAAGGTGTGGGGGCTGTTCGTTCCCTCTCCCCAGGGGGGAGAGGGAAGGGTGAGGGGGGATCCCTTCGAGGGCGAGGGAGAGAAGGTGGCAGAGCTGCGGCGCCTCACCCACAAGACCATCCGCACCTGCACCGACCACATCGAGCACTTTCGCTTCAACGTCTACCTGGCGGCGCTGATGGAGTATACCAACCACCTGCTGCGGCTGCGCGAGACGGCGGTGGCCGGCACGCCAGCCTGGAGCGAGGCCCTGCACACGCTCACGCTCCTGCTGGCGCCCATCACCCCCCACCTGGCCGAAGAGCTGTGGGAGCGACTGGGCGAGCCCTACAGCGTGCACCAGCAGCCCTGGCCCCAGTGCGATGCGGCGCTGGCCGCCGACGAGGTCATCACGCTGGTGGTACAGATCAACGGCAAGGTGCGGGCGCGGCTCCAAGTGCCGGCCGACATCTCCGAGGCCGATGCCAAGGCGCTGGCCGTGGCGAGCGATGGCGCGAAGCGCCACATCAACGGCAAGACCATCCGCGACGTGATCTATGTGCCGGGGCGGTTGGTGAACATCGTCGTGCGGTAGGAACGGGAACCGCAAAGGCGCCAAGACGCGAAGGGGGCGCAAAGGTCCGAACGGGCCTTGGCGCCCCCTTGTGCTTGTGCGGCGGGCCTGCACACGCGCGTCCGGCGGGGCCATCCCCCACATACGGCCAACGAACGGCCGCGGCGACCGCGGACCCTGTAGGGGCGGTTCGTGAACCGCCCCGTTCCCCCACCGACCGCCAACGAACGGATTGCGCCGGCCATGGTCGTCGCGTCCGGCGGTTGGCGCCGTGCCCGCG
>Ga0078972_1016102_pt1 | contig 11183 bp, 9 predicted proteins | sample YelNatPaOPGAMG01_FD_67568 | JGI IMG/M metagenome (GOLD analysis project Ga0078972, IMG submission 67568) | Hot spring thermophilic microbial communities from Obsidian Pool, Yellowstone National Park, USA - OP-RAMG-01 (SPADES assembly) (version 2) | ecosystem: Environmental > Aquatic > Thermal...
TCGGGGGTCCGTTCAGTAGTCCGTTCTCCCGCCACCCTGAAGCGGACCGGGTCTGGATGCGCGTCGTCGCACGTCAAGGGCACTGCACCCCCGCCAGTCGTGAACCCCGACTCTATGGGTGATTGTGCATGACTGCAGTGCGTTCTTCGGGCCGGAGGCGGGCAGGTCGGACGACGGATCGGCTGATGTTCGACGTGGCGTCGTCGCTGACCGACCGGGACCGGCACATCCTGCGCCTCATCCGTTGGCATCGAGTGCTCACCACCAGCCAGGTGCGGATGATGTTCTTCTCGGACCGCAACACCGCCCAGCACCGGATGACCCGGCTCTACCAGCTGCGTCTGGTCGAACGCTTCCGACCACCCCACGCTGGCCGTGAGGCCGAGTACCACTACGTGCTCGACCGGCTCGGCGCGCTCGTCGTCGCCGTGATGGCGCTCCCCGACCTCGACCGGGAGGTGAAGATCCGTTGGCGGACGGACCAGGCGCTGTCCATTGCCACCAGCCAGCGCCTGGCCCACACGGTCGGCACGAACGACCTCTTCGTCCGCTTGGTCGCCACCGGTCGCCACAGTCCCGACGCCGAGCTCGTCACCTGGTGGGGCGAGAGCTACTGCAAGGCCAACCTGGGCGAGGTAGTCCGTCCCGACGGAGTAGGGGTCTGGCGTGAAGGGGACGCCGCGGTCACCTTCTGCCTGGAGTACGACCGGGGCACCGAGCCACTGCGCCGCATCAGCGCCAAGGCCCACGACTACGAACGGCTGGAGCGGGCCTGGACCATCCCCTTCTGGCTGCTGGTCGTCGTGCCCGGCCCGCGCCGAGAGCGCGGCGTCCGGGCCGCACTCGCCGGGGCCGGGCTGGCGGTCGCCACGGCTACCAGGTCGGACGTCCAAGCGCCGGAGAGCGCCGTGTGGGCGCCCCTCGACGCCGAGGCGACCCAGCTACGCCTGGCCGAGCTGGCCGGCTGGCCCCGACCGGCGGCGTCGATCGCCCGGGTGGCTGAGGCCGCCCGTCTCCGGGCGGGTGAACCAGCGTTCGAGGGCCGGTGACGGCCGGCTTGCAATCGACGGCGAATGGAGGCCTGATGGACGGATCGGAACCGTGCTGGAACCGAAGGAGCGTGAAGCGATGCGCTGTGTGATCTACCTGCGGGTGTCCACCCGGGAGCAAGCCGAGAAGGGCGAAGGGGATGAAGGCTTCTCCATCCCGGCCCAACGCGAGGCCTGCAGCCGCCACATCCGAGACGCCGGGTGGCAGCTCACCGACGAGTACGTCGACCGGGGCGAGTCGGCTCGCAGTGCGGACCACCCGGCGCTTCAGGCGATGCTGGCCCGCATTGCCGAGGACCGTGACGTCGACGCCGTCGTCGTCCACAAGATCGACCGGCTGGCCCGCAACATGGAGGACCACGTGGCCATCCGTGCGCTGTTCCGCCGGCGCGGCGCGGCGTGGCACTGGTCTCGGTCACCGAGAACGTGGAGGAGACCGCCTCGGGACGCCTGGTCGAGGGCATCCACGCCCTGATGGCCGAGTTCTACTCGGCCAACCTGGCCAACGAGATCAAGAAGGGCCTCAACCAGAAGGTGAAGCAGGGCGGCTTCCCCCGCGGCGCCCCGCTCGGCTACGTCAACCTGCGAGAAGTGGTCGGTGGTCGTCAGGTAGCCCGCATCGTCCCCGACCCCGAGCGCGCACCGCTCATCACTGGCGCCTTCGACCGCTACGTCACCGGCGACTGGACCCTGCAGCGCCTGGCGGGGGAGTTGGCCCACCAGGGCCTGACCAACCGGGGCCAACGGGGCAAGCCCGCCGCACCGATCACCTGGCAGGGCCTGGCCAAGATCCTCGCCAACCCGGTCTACATCGGCGTCGTGGAATGGAACGGGGTCCAGTACCCCGGCACCCACGAACCGCTCGTGTCTCCCGAGGTCTTCCGCCGAGTCCAAGGACTGCTCGCCGCCCGTGCGGCACGGGGCACCCGCGAGCGCAAGCACCCCCACTATCTGAAGGGATTACTCAACTGCGGGGTGTGCGGCCGGCGCCTCTCGATCCAGCACTCCAAGGGCCGCTACGTCTACTTCTTCTGCCTGGGCCAGAAGAACGACCCCCTTGGCACCTGCCGAGAGCCCTACGTGGCCGCCGACGATCTTGAGGCCCAAGCCGAGGACCTCTACCGGCGCATCCAGCTCCCCGAGTCCTGGGCCGAGCGACTCCGCGAGGAGATAGCCGCCGAGATCGAAGATCGCCAGGCATCCGACGCCGCCCAGCGCGAGCTGCTCACCGGCCAGCTTGCCAAGGCCGAGGGCGAACGGCGAAAACTGCTCGACGCTTACTACGGCGGGGCCATCGACGTGCCGACGCTCAAGACGGAGCAGTCCCGGATCGGCTCGGCCATCGAAGCCGCCAAGGACCGCCTGGCCGACCTCGACGCTAACTTCAGCGAACAGCAGGAGATCCTCGATCTCGCCGCGTCACTCGCCACCCGCTGCGGCGACGCCTACCGTAAAGCCAACGACCGCACCCGCAAGCTATTCAACGCTGTCGTGTTCGAACACCTCGACGTGAAGGGCGGCCAGCTCTGCAATGAGCAGTACCGGCCGCCCTTCGACGGGGTCTTCAACGTGTCCGAGTTCGAATACGGAACACGAGTGGAGCTGACGGGATTCGAACCCGTGACCTCCTGGTTGCAAACCAGGCGCTCTAACCAACTGAGCTACAGCCCCTTACCGCCCGTCGGACAAGCCTGGTCGTCCTCAGTGCGTTCCGAGAGCCGCGCGAAGCGACTCACGGAGCGACTTCGTGGTGGCCAGGACCGCCGTCGGCTCGTATCCACAGTGTGCCATGCAATTGTCGCAGCGCGGATCGTTCCCCCGACCGTACTTGCTCCAGTCGGTCGTCTCGAGCAGCTCCTTGTAGGTCGCCGTATAGCCGTCACCCATGAGGTAGCAGGGTCTTTGCCATCCGAACACCGAGTAGCTCGGGATACCCCACGGCGTGCACTGGTAGTCTTGCTTCCCCTCGAGGAAGTCGAGGAACAACGGTGTGTGGTTGAGACGCCAGCGCTTGCGGTGGCCCTCGCCGAAGGCTTCGGCGAACAGCTCCTGCGACTGGCGGACGCCCAGGTAGTGTTCCTGGTCCGGCGCCTTCTCGTAGGCGTAGGCGGGAGAGATCATCATCGCGTCGACCTTGAGGTCGTCGTTGAGGAAGTCGAGCACCTCGCGAACCGTCTTCGGCGAGTCGGTCGAGAAGAACGTCGAGTTCGTCGTGACGCGAAAGCCGCGGCGCTTGGCCTCGCGGATCGCTTCGACCGCTTCACGGAACACGCCCTCACGGTCGACGGCAGCGTCGTGGCGCTCCTCGAGACCGTCGACGTGCACGACCCAAGAGAAGTAAGGCGACGGCTTGAACTTGTCCATCTTTCGCCGGAGCAAGACGGCGTTGGTGCACAGGTACACGAAGCGCTTACGCGCCATGAGGCCGTTGACCATCTCTTCGATCTGTGGATGCAGGAGCGGCTCGCCTCCTGCGATCGAGACCATCGGCGCCCCGCTCTCCTCGATCGCAGCGAAGGCGTCCTCTGGCGAGACGCGCTGGCGTAGCACTTCGGTCGGGTACTGGATCTTGCCGCAGCCGGGACAGGCCAGGTTGCAGACGAACAGGGGCTCGAGCTCCACGATGAGGGGGTACTTCTTCACGCCCTTCAGCTTCTGGCGGACGAGGTACCGGGTCATCGCGAGGTTCTGCCGTAGGGGGATGCCCATTACAGATCACCGACCTCCAAGAGATTGCTTCCATCTACGCTAACGGGAGACCAGTGCCGCAATGCCCGAGCGACCCGGACGAGCGACCGGTACGCCCGAGAGGACGAGAGGGCGGTCGCGGGTGACCAGAGGTCCCGACCGGGCACGTCGAGCACGACCCGGACGACCGCGAACGGGTGTGTGCGAGCGAGTGGCGTGCACCAGTAGGACTCCATGTCGACAGCGACGGCTCCGTGCCCCGCGATGTCTCTCCTCGCCTCGGTGCCGCTCACGATGGCTGCAGAGGAGGCGACGGGTGCACACCGGACGCGCAGTCCGGCCGCCGCGAGGATCGCCGTGACGTCTGCGCCGCAGGGGACGGCGACGGGCTGCCCGCCACCGGCGAGCTCGACGGTTGCCGCCACGACGACCTCGCCGGGGACGAGATCGGGGACGAGCCCTCCGCCGAGGCCGAGCAGCACGACAGGTGAGCCGGCGACGAGAGTGCGCTCGAGCCGTGCTCGAGCCGCGCTCGCCCGCGCCGGGCCCATGCCGATCCGGTCGACTCGGCTGCCACCCGCGCCGCGACGCGCCGCAAGGGCCTCGATCCGAAGCGGGGCGAGGAACGTCGGGCCGACGTCACCACTGCTGCTGCCACTCTGGCCCTCCACGGTCACGTGCCGTCCTCGGGTCCCGTGCTTCGCGGTGCCCGCCGCCGCCGTAGCGTCCTCGAGCGGGCCGAGGAACGGCTGCGCAGGGCGAGGTCGTCGACTGACGCCGAGCCGAACCTCTGCCCCTGCGACGGTCGCCGCGCGTCCCCGGACGCGCCTCGACGGCGGTCGACCGCATCCGGTTGGATTCTCGACGCCGACGCGGTCTCCGGCGCCGCGCCGCCGGGGCGCACCGCTCGGAGCCAGCGACCGAGTGCCGTCACCGGGAAGCAGAGCCGGTAGAGGTGGTAGTTGATGTAGAAGTCGCCTGGGAAACCCGTGCCGGTGTACCAGGGCTCGTCCCAGTTGCCGTCGGCTCGCTGTGTCCGGGTCAGGAAGCCGACGCCGCGTCGGGCGGCCTGGCTGCCCGCTCGGCCTGCCGACACGAGGGCAAGCAGGGCCCAGGCGGTCTGCGATGCCGTGGAGACCCCTTCGCCGCGCAACGTCGGGTCGTCGTAGGAGCGGATGTCCTCCCCCCAGCCCCCGTCGTCGTTCTGGTGGAGCTCGAGGAACTCGACCGCCCGGACGATCGCGGGATCGTCGGGACGCAGGCCAGCCGCGACGAGTGCGGGCACGACTGCGCCCGTGCCGTAGACATAGTTGACACCCCAGCGCCCGTACCACGCACCGTCGGGCTCCTGCTCGTTGCGCAACCACGCGATTGCGCGCTCCATGCGCTGCGGGTCTGCGCGCCGCTCGTCGGCGAGCATTTCGAGGGCATGTGCCGTCACGTCGGCGCTCGGCGGGTCGATGACCGCTCCGAAGTCCGAGAACGGGATCTCGTAGAGCAGCTGCCGTCGGTTGTCGGCGTCGAACGCGCCCCACGCACCGTCGGCGGAGACCATCCCCTCCAGCCAGGCGATCCCGCGCGCCGCTGCGGCCTCGAGAGCCGCATGGTCGGGATGGGCCACTCTGCGTAGGGCCATCACGACTTCGGCCGTGTCGTCGACGTCGGGGTAGCTGTCGTTCTCGAACTCGAAGGACCAACCTCCGGTCGGCACCTCAGGTCGGCGGACCGACCAGTCTCCACGGACGGTGACCTCTTCGCCGAGCAACCACGTCGCGGCCCGTACGAGATGCTCGTCGTCGGCCGCGACCCCGGCGTCGCTCAGCGCGATCGTCGCGAGAGCGGTGTCCCATACCGGGGATTGGCAGGCCTCGAGCATCCGCATGCCGTCGCGGCGGATCGTGAACCCTTCCCAGCCGGAGATCGCCCGCGCGAGGACGGGGTGGTCGAGGGCGTAGCCGCGCAGCTCGAGGGCGATGATCGAGTAGACCCACGGCGGCTGGATCCCTCCCCAGCTCCCGTCGGCTTCCTGTCGTCGGACGATCCATCGTTCCGCACGTGCGAGCGCGAGCTCCCGCACCGTCGATCGCACGACACTGTGGCTTGCGAGCTTCTCGTAGGCGTGCAGCACGCGGTCGAGCAGGACGAAGCGGCCCTTCCAGGTCCGCAACGACGGCCCCGGGCGTTGCGGCACGACGCCGCAGCGCAGCTCCTCGATGCCGAACGCGAGAGGACGGACGGGCCGGTAGGCACCGACGATCGTCAGCGCGACGACCGTCTGGCGCGCCCAGCACCCGAAGTCGTAGATACTGAGCGGGATCTTGGCAGGCAGGAGCAGGATCTCGGGGGGCATGGCCGGTAGGTCGTCCCACGACCACACCCCGAACAGCGCGAGCCAGATCCGCGTGAAGACACGGGACGCCTCGATCCCTCCGTGCTCGCGAACGAAGTGCGCAGCTAGCTCCATATGGGGCTCGCCGGGGTTGTCTCCGGCGATGCGCAGGGCGACGTAGGCCTCGACGGTCGTCGAGAGGTCTCCAGGCCCGCCGTAGAAGTTGGCCCAGGTGCCGTCCTCGCGCTGTTGCGAGCGGATCCAACGCGCCGATGCCGCCGTGTCGTCTGGATCCCGGTTGCCGAGGAACTCGCGCATCATGAGATCCTCGGCGTCCATCGTCACGTTCGTCTCGAGGTCGCCCCGCCACCAGCCTTCGGGCGACTGCAGCGAGAGGAGGTGGTTGCGGGCGCGCGACAACGTCGCGCTCGCTGCGGCGTGCTCTTCGGCCGGGACGAGGTCGTCGGGCTGGATGCTCACGCGTCTCGCTCCTTTGTCACGATCAGTGCTCCCGCTTGACGACGAAGCGGGCAACGTCGGCGAGCTCGGCGGCTGACTTCGGGTCGAGGTCGGCTTCGTCGATCGCGAGCAGCGCGGACGTGAGACGGCGGTCGGCTTCGTCGATCGCGCTCTGTCGCCCTCCACAGGTCTCGACGAGCAGCGCTGCCCTGGCGACCTGGGACTCCTCGAGGTGCTCGTTCGCGAGCAGCGCGGCCAGCTCCTCGGCCTCGGGGCCACCTTCGCCGAGGGCCGCCGCGACCGGGAGCGTCTTCTTGTGCTGGCGCAGGTCGCTCCAGGCTGGCTTACCAGTGACCGCGGGGTCCCCCCAGATCCCGAGCAGGTCGTCGACTGCCTGGAACGCGAGACCGAGCTCCATGCCGTAGGCGGTGAGCGATGCGACCGTCTCCGGTCTCGCTCCTCCGAGGATGGCGCCGATCGCAGATGCGCAGCCGAGAAGCGCGCCGGTCTTGCCGGCCTCCATTGCGAGGCAACCCGCGACGTCGACGACGGGCACCGACTCGAAGGCCATGTCGAGAGCTTGGCCCGCGATCATCGCGGCGTTCGCGTCTGCGATGCAGCGGGCTGCGCGAGCGCCGGCGGCGAGGTTGAACGACCCGATGCCGTCTGTGACGCTCGAGTTGCTCGAGCCCGGATCGCCGGCGGCGAGGACATCGCCGCCCTCGCCGCCCTCGTCGGCAAGGCACGTCGCGTGCGGATCGAGGACGACTTGCTGGGCAAGCGCGACGAGCGCGTCGCCGACGATCACAGCTCGCCCGACCCCGTAGAGCGCCCAGACGGTCGGTCGGTGCCGCCGCTCGGTGTCCTGGTCGACGACGTCGTCGTGGATGAGCGAGTAGTTGTGGACGAGCTCGACGGCCACGGCCCCGGGAACGCCGACGCTGCCCGGCACCCCGACGGCCTCCGCAGAGAGCACGGCAAGAGCCGGTCGGATCCCCTTGCCGCTGTCTGCACCGGCGATCGGTCGCCCGTCGGCGTCACACCAGCCGAGGTGGTACTCCGCGAGCGGGCGCAGCTCCGGCGAGAGCGTGCGCACGGCGCGACGCAACGCAGGGCTGACCAGGTCACGCGCCCGGAGCAGCACATCGGGGACGCTACGTGTCGGGATCACGCGACAACCTCCTCAGGACGTCCGAGGTCTCCGGGTCTCCGGTGCCCTCCACGCTCGTTGCCGACGGACCGCAGCGCCAGTGCTGCCGCGGCGACACCGCTGCGCACGGCACCTTCCATGGTCGCAGGCCACCCGGTGTCGGTCCAGGCTCCCGCAAGGAACAAACCGGCGACGTCGGTCGCCGGCCGGGGGCGCAGAGCCGCCGTGCCCGGTACGCCGCGGAAGGTGGCGGCTCGCTCGCGGGAGACGACGGCGTCGACGACCGACGCGTTGCGCGCAGCAGGGAAGAGGTCTGCGATCGCCCGGGTGTAACGCTCGATGAGCACCTCGGGTCGTTCTCCCTGTTCGACGTCCGCTCCAGAGATCGAAGCCGCCACGCACTGCCCGTCGGCCGGATCGAGCCCGGAGGAGGCCGTCGTGTCGAAGAGGAACTGCACGGGCGACCCGACTGCCGCAGCGACGTCGTAGTCGAGGACCTTGCGGTCGTAGACGACGTGGACGTCGACGATCGGCGAGCGGCCGAGGGTGGTCGCGTGCCCGGCCGGCGTGGGCACGCGCCCAGCGTCGTAGAGCTCGCTGGCGACCTCGTGCGGCACGGCGAGGACGACAGCGTCGGCCTCGATCGTCTCACCGCCGACCACGACACCCGCGACGGCGCGTGCCGGTCCGTCGCCGGAGCCAGGCGGCCGATCGGCGAGGCGCAGTGCCGTCACCTTGGCCCGCTTGCGGATCGTCGCACCGCCGTCGCGCAGCACGCGGGCGGCCCTGTCTGCGTGGAGAGTTGCAAGCGGGACGCGGGACCAGCCGAGATCTGCGGCATCCGACTCGGTGAACAGCCCGGTCTGGAAGACCTTGGCCGCGAGAGCGAGAGACGCCTCTCCGGCGTGGAGGTTCACGGTCGGCAGTGTGATGAGGTCCCACAACCGCTCGATCGCGGCGTCGCTCTGGCCGTGGCGGGCGAGGAAAGCGCCGAAGGTCTCGCTGTCGAGAGCGGGGTCGCTCAGCCTCAGCCGGCGGAGCGCGAGCGCGGCGCGACCGAGGCGGAGCCGGTCGGCGACGCCGAGATGGCCGTAGGTGGCGAGGGCAGTTCCGAGCTGGAGCGGAGCGGGGAGGTCGTTGCGTCGCAGCCACGACAGCGACGGTGCACGGCCCCCGGCAGACGGACGCAGGACCGGGATCGCGAGCCGGTCCTGCAGCGGTGCGTCGCCTGCCGAGCCGACGCGCTCGAGGAACCGGCTGTACGCGCTGCAGCAGCGCATGTACACGTGCTGACCGTTGTCGAAGGTCAGGCCGTTGCGCTGGAAGGACCATGTCGCCCCCCCGAGCCGCGGCCTGCTCTCGAGGACGAGGACGTCTGCGCCCGCGTCGGTGCACGCCACGGCTGCGCTGAGCCCGGCTAGACCACCACCGACGACGACGACGCGCCGGCCCCCGCTCATGCCCCGACTCCGGTGAGACTTCGGGCGGCGACCCAAGCCTTCTCCCAGGTCGGCACCGAGACGCGGCGTTCGACCACCGCGAGGGGATCCCGCTCGATGCGCCCGAGCAGACGAAGGTAGATTCCCGCCATCGCGGCGACGCAGGACCGTGAGCGATGGTCGAGCAGCTCGAGCAGCTCGAGACCTTCGGCGTAGCGCCGGCGAGCCCGGCTCGCCTCGAAGCGGACGACGTCGACGAGTGCTTCGGGCGGGCCACTCGCGTCGAGCGCGCAGCCGAACCGCCGCAGGTCCTCCTCCGGCAGGTAGATCCGGCCCATCACGTCCCGGTCTTCGACGACGTCCCGCAAGATGTTCGTGACCTGGAGCGCGATGCCGAGCGTGTCCGCGAGGCCCGGCGCGCGCGCGGGGTCTTTGCTCGAGAACACCCCGAGCGAGAGCCGCCCGATCGACCCGGCGACACACCTGCAGTAGACGGCGAGGTCGTCGAAGGTCTCGTAGCGTTGCTGGCTGCAGTCCATCTCGCATCCCGTCACGAGCTCGTGCAGCGCCCCTCGTGGGATGGGGAAGCGTCCGAGCGCGTCCCCGAGCGCGACGAGCACCGGGTCGTCCCCGGACGTCTCCTTGCCGAGCTCGTCGATCTGGATGTGGATCGCCGCGAGGGCAGCGAGCTTGTCGGCAGCCGCCCCCGCTCCGTCGCCGACGTCGTCGACGCGTCGGGCAAACGCGTAGAGGGCCGACATCGCGCGGCGCTTCTCACCGCTCAGCAGCCGGATGCCGTACGCGAAGTTCTTCGCCTCGTGGGCAGTGATCTGCTCGCAGCGCGCGTACGCAGCGTCGAGCACGTCGGCGCTCGTGCTCACCAGCTCGCCTTTCCGGCGAGGACGTGTAGCGATCGAGAGGCGACCGCCACCTTGCTGGCCTTCACGCTTGCCGAAAGGACGTCGTAGCCGCTGCGCTCGATGGCGTCGAGCTGCGCGAGCCCGCCCCCGACGAAGCCGGCGATCGCGATCCGACCTGAGCCGGAGAGCAGGCGGACGAGAGGCAGTCCCTCGTGCAGGAGCTGGCGCGCCCTCCCTACCTCGAAGGCGAGCAGCCGCTTGAGCGCCGGCGTGACGCTCGGTCGACCGAGGTCGCGCTCCTCGACGCCAAACCGCTCCAGGTCGTCGAGGGGCAGGTAGATCCGGCCGGCTCGGTAGTCTTCGCCGACGTCCTGCCAGTGCTCCACGAGCTGCAGGCCGGTGCAGATCTTGTCGGAGAGGCCGGCTGCCAGCTCGTCGCTCCGCCCGAGCACGGCCAGCACGAGCCGTCCGACCGGGTTGGCCGACAGCGCGCAGTAGGCCGCGAGGTCCTCGTAGCTCGCGTACCGATCGACGCGCTGGTCCTGGCGGTTCGCCGCGATGAGGTTCGCGAACGGCGAGCGCTCGAGCCCGAGCGCTGCAGCGCTGCGTCCGAGCCGGGTGAAGACGGGGTGCTCCGCGTGGCCGTCGAGTGCGCGGTCGAGCTCGACCTCGACCCAGTCGAGCTGACGCTCGCGATCGCCGGGAGCGAGGTCGCCGACGTCGTCGACGAAGCGTGCGAAGCCGTAGACGGCGAGGAAGTGCTCGCGTACCGGCGCCGGCAGGAGCCGGGACGCGACGGTGAAGTTCTCCGTGGAGGCCTTCGCCATCACGTCGCCCATGTCGAGCTGCGGCTGCTCTGCAGCCTCCGGGCCGGCTCCCCGGAGGCCGGCGACCGCCGTCACCGGGCGACTCGTCCCCGGCTGCCGGGGATGCTCGTGGTTCCGCCGGACGTGACCGGGGCGCGTGTCGCGTCAACTCCTGCCGCTCCTGCCGCTCCTGCCGCTCCTGCCGCGTCCGCCGACTGCCCTCTTGCCGTCGGCCAGTTGGCACCGAGCTGGTCGAGGCGGGCACAGGCGCGGCGGGTCGATGAGGCGATGCCCTCCGGGTCGAGGCCGAGCCGGGCGAGGATGACGTCGGGCTTCGCGTGGGCGATGTAGGTCGTCGGGACCCCGAGGTGGACCGCGTCGGGCACCGCCGAGCCGCGAGCGA
>Ga0078972_1016105_pt1 | contig 11181 bp, 9 predicted proteins | sample YelNatPaOPGAMG01_FD_67568 | JGI IMG/M metagenome (GOLD analysis project Ga0078972, IMG submission 67568) | Hot spring thermophilic microbial communities from Obsidian Pool, Yellowstone National Park, USA - OP-RAMG-01 (SPADES assembly) (version 2) | ecosystem: Environmental > Aquatic > Thermal...
GGTTGATTTCATTATTAATCGGTTATCTCCCCGAATTCGAACCCTTTGCAAGATCATTACGACTCTCCTCAGTCTCTTTATTATCGCCATTCTCGTCTGGCAGGGATGGGTCGAAGGAATTAGAGAACGAACGGTCTCAGACATGTTGAGAATTCCTCAATCTCCTTTTCGACTCCTTGTAGCCATTGGAGGTTTTTTGCTCTGGCTTGAACTGATGATGGATCTTATCGATTTTATTATAAAGTTAAAAAGAGGTGAAGGGTGAGTCCTATTACCATTGGAATCATTGGCAGTGGGGTGCTGGTCTTCTTGCTCTTTCTTGGAATGCCCATTGCCTTTGTCATGATGTTTGTGGGATTTTTAGGCATCAGTTATTTAACCTCCATCCATGCCGCCATGCCTGTTGTGGCCAAGACCCTTTACGAGACGGCTTCCCATTATCCCTATACAATTATCCCCCTCTTTATCCTGATGGGCGGATTTGCAGGGGGTGCAGGGATTACCCGTGAACTCTATGAGTCCTTTGATAAGTGGTTTCGAAAATGGCCTGGCGGATTAGGGATTGCAACCATTGCTGCCTGTGCCTTCTTTGCAGCCCTCAGTGGCTCTTCTGTAGCCGCCTCTGCAGCCATGGGAACCATCGCCATTCCAGAGATGAGACGATTTCGCTATGCTCCCAAATTGGCAGTCGGAGTGGTTGCTGCAGGAGGAACCCTTAGCTTTCTCATTCCCCCCTCTTTAGGGTTTGTGGTCTATGGGATGCTGACCGAACAGTCCATCGGAAAGCTTTTAATCTCAGGTATCTTTCCAGGAATCCTTCTTTCTTTGGCCTTTATTCTCATCATTGTATTCCAAGTCAAACTTAACCCTCATTTAGCTCCAGCCACTCCAGGGGAGATCAGTTTGAAGGAAAAGATTCTTGCCCTTTCCGGAATATGGGAGACCCTTCTGGTTTTTCTCATTGTTATGGGAGGAATATATCTCGGCTTTATCAATCCTACAGAAGCAGGGGCAATCGGGGCAACCGCCCTCTTTGTCATCATTCTTTTAAAGGGAAAATTGACTCTAAAAACTCTTACTACTTCCTTATTGGAGGCCACAAGAATTTCTGTCCTTGTCCTCTTTTTGGTTGCTGGAGCCAATGTCTTTAGTTACTTCCTTGCCCTCTCAACCATTCCGATGGTTGTCTCAAACTGGATGGCGAGTCTCGAGGTCTCTCGATATTTCATCCTTTCCCTCATAGTACTGATTTATCTATTTATGGGTTGCTTCTTAGATGCTATTTCCATGATGGTTCTGACCATGCCTGTGATCTTTCCCGTGATAAAGACGCTTGGCTTTGATCCCATCTGGTTCGGGGTAATCTGTGTCATCATGATGGAGGCAGGATTGATCACCCCCCCCGTAGGATTGAACGTCTATACCCTTGCTGGAGTCGTAAAAGATGTTCCCATGGAAACCATCTTCCGGGGAGCGATGCCTTTTCTTTTTTCAATGATTGCGGTAATAATTTTAATAACCATTTTCCCCCAAATAGCCCTTTTTTTGCCCAGCATGATGGGAAGGTAAATCAAAGAGAAGGAGGAGAGATGGCCCTACTGCCTGAAGTAAAAAAACATTATGGCAAGCAAAGGTTTTTGATTAACGGGGAATGGATAGAATCGAAATCCACCCTCATCGACGTCAATACCAATCCCGCTACCGATGAAGTCATTTCGGAATTTCCAGAAGCGACGAAGGAAGAGGCAAGAGTAGCTGTAGAAGCGGCCCAAAGAGCCTTCAAAGAATGGAGGGAGGTTCCCCTCAGAGATCGAGCTCGCCTTCTATTTAATATGAGGGCAAAGTTTGAAGAACATTTTGAGGAGCTCTCCCGGATTCTTGTTCAGGATCATGGAAGAACGATCGAAGAAGCAAGGGGTTCTGTTCGGAGGGTGATTGAGAATATTGAATCTGCCTGCTCTGCTCTTTATGGGTTGGCTCAGAGAAACGAACATATGGACCAGGTAGCCGATGGAATCGATCAATATCTCATTTGGGAACCCTTGGGCGTGTTTCTAATCATTACACCTGGAAATATCCCCATGCATGCCTGGTCCTCTTTTGTCCCTTACGGGTTAGCCGCAGGTTGCACCATGGTCATCAGTCCAAGCAGACAATGTCCAGTGGCCTCCGAAGCGATTACTAAGGTTGCCCAGGAAGCAGGGTTTCCTCCAGGGGTTCTAAATCTCATTCATGGAGGAAGGACGATTAATAAAGATATCCTTTCACAACCGGAGGTCAAGGGGGTAGGCTTTATTGGGTCGAATCGAGCTGGACATGAACTTTTTGAGATTTGCGGAAGACTCAAAAAAACTTCTTCTATCAATGGGAATGGAAAGAACCATGTGGTCATCATGCCAGATGCGGATCTCGAGCAAGGGATTCAATGGCTCCTACGAGCCTGCTTTGGGATGTCAGGACAACGATGCTTGGGGGTCGACAATGTAGTCATCATTGGGCCAATTTATGATGAAGTGAAAAGACGTTTCAAGGAGGCAGCTTCACGGATGAAATTGGGATACGGACTGGATACAGAGACAGAATTAGGGCCTATGACGACACAGGCAGGAAAAGAGAAGGTCATAGAGTGGATTGAGAAGTCTATAAAGGAGGGAGCCAAGATTGTCCTGGATGGGAGGGGGGTAAAGGTCAAAGAGTATCCGAAGGGTTATTTCTTGGGTCCCACCATCCTTGAAGAAGTCCACGTAGAGATGTCCATGGCCAAAGAAGAGGCCTTTGGTCCTGTGGCTGCCTTAATAAGGGGAGAAAGCCTTGATCAGGCGATCGAATGGATTAACACAAAAACGAATTTAGGCCATACGGCCTGTATCATGACCCGAGATGGAAGGAATGCAAGAAAATTTATTCGAGAAGTCAATGTGGGCAATGTAGGGGTCAATGTGGGGGTGGCCCAACCCTATGCCTTCTTTCCCCTTGGATCAAGAAGAGAGTCTTTTGTGGGAACAGCCAAATCTCGAATGGCCTCCATGAGAATGTTTATGGATGAAAAGACCGTGGTAGCAAGGTGGGTTTAGATGATTCGATTCGTTCTTAATGGGAGAGAGATTGAGGTAGAGGTTCCTCCTCACTGGACCCTTCTTCGACTCCTTAGAGAGAGGCTTGGATTGACAGGGACCAAAGAGGGCTGTGGGATTGGCGAATGCGGAGCCTGTACGGTCTTGCTGGATGGGTTACCCGTTAACTCCTGTCTCATTTTAGTTCCCAAAGTGGAGGGAAGGCGGGTTGAGACAGTGGAAGGACTCGGAAGCAGGGAATCTCTTCATCCTTTACAGAGGTCTTTTATTGAACATGGGGCTGTTCAATGTGGGTTCTGTACCCCAGGAATGTTAATGTCTGCGAAAGCGTTATTGGAGAAAAACCCGAGGCCAACTCGAGAAGAGATCAAAGAGGCGATTTCAGGAAATCTTTGTCGTTGTACAGGATACCAGCAGATCATAGAAGCAATCGAAGCGGTCGTAAAATAGATGATCCCTCCATTTCAGTATAAAATTCCGAAAAACCTTCAAGAGGCCTGCGATCTTTTGTGGGATTACAGAGAGAAGGCAAAGGTGATCGCAGGAGGAACGGATCTGATCATCGCTCTTCGAAATGGACTCCTTAGGCCTGAAGTCCTTATCGATATTACCCACCTTTCAGAACTTAGGAAAATTGAGGAGAGGGATGGAATCATTTCTATTGGAGGGGCAGTCACCCATTCTGAAATTTCTGCCTCACCGATCATTCGTACCTATGGAAGAATCCTTTCAGAGGCAGCCTCCCAAATTGGATCCCCTCAAATCAGAAATACTGGAACGATTGGAGGGAATGTAGTTAATGCCTCCCCTGCGGCAGATACCCTTCCTCCTTTGATGGTATTGGAGGCGATGGGAAAAGTCGTATCCAAAGAAGGAGAAAAAGAGGCTCCTATTGACTCCCTTATCCAAGGCCCTTATCGGAGCACCCTCCTTCCCCATGAGATTTTAGTTTCCATCTCGTTTAAGAAACTCCCTCCCCATATGAAAGGATCTTTTATCCGATTGGCCAGGCGAGATGGGATGGCTATAGCCAGAATGAGCATCGCTGTCTTGCTTCAAAGAGAGGGAAACAGGATGAAAGAGGTGAGGATCTCGGTAGGAGCGATTACTCCTACTCCTCAAAGAATGAAGGAAGCGGAATCTCTCTTAGAGGATCAGCCCTTTGATCTTGAACGGTTAAGAGTTGCCTCTGAAAAGATTTCTTCAGCGATGGTTTTACGAAGTGGAGTTCGCCCCTCCACCTCTTATAAATCGCCTGTAGTAAAGGCCCTGACGATGAGAGCAATTCAACAAGCCTTTGAGAATATCTAATGAAAATTGGAGTCAATGTCCTAAAGTTAGATGCTTTTGAGAAAGTATTAGGAGCTTCACGATATGGAGGGGATTACTCTATTCCCAATCTCCTTTATCTCAAAGTCGTTCGAAGTGATAAACCCCATGCGAAGATAGTAAGAATCGAATTGGAGGAAGCACTCAGAGTGAAGGGGGTCGAAAGAATCTTTACAGCAAAGGACATCCCTGGAAGGAATCGGATTGGAATCATCCAGAAGGACCAGCCTGTCCTCGCTTTAGATCGCGTAAGGTATGTGGGAGATCCCATCGCCCTTGTTGCGGGAGAAACAGTCGAAGTGACGGAAGAGGCCTCTCGAAAAATAAAGGTGACCTATGAGGAACTCCCTTCCATAAAGACGCCTGAGGAAGCGCTTCAACCCTTTGCTCCCCCTATCCATGAAAAGGGAAATTTGCTTGTCGAGTTTAATCTCGTCAAAGGGGATATCCAGGTTGGATTCAAAGAGGCAGAGGTGATCATAGAAAAGACTTATACAACGACCTGGGTTGATCATGCCTATTTAGAGCCCGATGGAGGAGTGGCGTATTGGGACGAAGAGGAGAGACTGGTTATCATCTGTCCCACCCAGAATGTGCATTACGATCAGAGGGAAGTGGCCTCCTTTCTTAACTTGCCTATCGAGAGGGTAAGGATCATTCAGCCCACCACAGGAGGTGCTTTTGGAGGAAGACTCGATATCACGATTCAATGTTTTTTAGCCTTGGCCGCTTTTCACCTAAAAAGACCTGTCAAAATGGTATATACTCGAGAAGAAGTCTTTCAGGTGATCTCCAAACGACATCCCTTGAAGATTCATTATCGGAGTGGAGCAAGAAAGGATGGGAGGCTCACTGCTGTGGAGGTGGAGATCTTAGGGGATACGGGGGCTTATGCCTCCTATGGGACAACGGTTGCCATCAGGGCAGCGGTTCATGCGACTGGTCCCTATCAAGTCCCCCATGTAAAGGTTAGAAGCCGAATGGCTTATACCAATAACCCATGGTCGGGGGCGATGAGAGGATTCGGAGTCCCCCAGATCGCTTTTGCCCATGAGTCCCAGATGGATCTTTTGGCTCAAGCTCTAAAGATGGATCCTTTAGAAATAAGAAAAATCAATGCCCTTCAAATTGGGAGTGAGACAGCGACGGGTCAGGTCCTCAGGGCAAGTGTGGGAATTCGAAAGACATTAGAGAGGATCGAAGAGTGGAGAAGAAGAGTTTCGCCTTACCCCTTGGATTCAAAAAGACCCTTTATCCGAAGGGGCATCGGGATTGGTTCAATGTGGTATGGGATAGGAAATACTGGGATGGCCAATCCATCCACGGCACAGATAGAACTTTCTCCAAACGGAGAAATCAAACTTTATATCGGGGTGGCGGATATTGGACAGGGTTCAGACACCGTTCTTCTTCAGATCGCCTCCGAAGCCTTAGGGGTTGAATTAAAGGAGATTCAACTCATCAGGGCCGATACTTTCCTCACTACCGATACAGGCGCAACCTCTGCGAGTCGTCAGACTTATATTACAGGCAATGCCATTCTCAATGCGATAGGGAATCTCAAGAAAAGGGTTCTTCAGGAGGCAAGCTCCCTTCTCAATGAAGTGGAGAATGACCTTTTTGTGGAGGATGGATTAGTGAAGCATCGGCAGAAAGGATGCGTGGTTTTACCCATTCAAGAAGTCGCGAGGAGAACTGGAAAGAGCATCAGAGGAGAAGGCTATTTCGATCCAGAAACGACAAGACTGGATCCAGAAACAGGGCAGGGGAGCCCTTATACAACTTATGCCTTTGCCACCCACCTGGCTGAAGTGGAGGTCGATATCGAGACAGGAAAGGTGAAGGTCCTCCGAGTGGTAGCATGCCACGATGTGGGAAGAGCGATTCATCCAAACAATGTAATCGGCCAGATTATCGGAGGAGTGGCGATGGGGGTTGGGTTTGCTTTAATGGAAGAGTATGATCCTGGAAGGACTATCTCTTTCGTTAATTATCTTATCCCCACCTCCAAGGATATTCCTGAAGTGATTCCTATTTTGGTGGAAGATCAGGAACCCAGTGGTCCTTTTGGAGCCAAAGGAGTGGGAGAACCAGCCCTCATTCCTTCAGCCTCAGCCATTTTGAATGCCATCGCTGATGCCATTGGAGAGAGGATTTACCATCTCCCAGCCAATCTGGAGAGGGTCCTGGAAGCCGTTCAAAAAGCTAAGAAGGAGGATTAAAATGGCAACCCTATTGATTAAAAATATCGGAACTCTGGTCTCTGGAGATATTTCAAATCCTATTTTAAAAGGCAATGCCCTTCTGATTGAAGGAGGTTTGATTCGAGCTATTGGAGAAGAAAAGGAGATGGATAGGAAAGGGGTGGAACAAGTGTTGGACGTTCAGGGTATGACCGTGACTCCAGGGCTTATTGATTCTCATTGCCATCCCGTTTTTGGAGATTTTACCCCCCGGCAGAGGATGCTTGACTATATTGAATCCTCTCTTCATGGAGGGGTTACCACCATGATCTCTGCTGGAGAGGTTCACCTCCCAGGAAGGCCTAAGGATGTAGCTGGAACCAAGGCATTGGCCATTCTGGCGGCCAAATCGTTTGCCAGTGCAAGACCTGCAGGGGTCAAAGTCGTTGGAGGAGGTCTGATCCTTGAGCCAGGACTTCAAGAGAAGGATTTTGAGGAATTAGCAAAGGAAGGGGTTCGAGTGGTCGGAGAGATTGGATTGGGAGGAGTGAAGACTCCTCGAGAGGCTGCCCCCATGGTCAAATGGGCAAAGAAATATGGAATGGTTGTGATGATGCATACAGGGGGAACCTCTATTCCAGGAAGCACCACGGTCCCGGCGGCAGATGTCATGGCGGCTGACCCAGATATTGTCTCCCATATCAATGGAGGCCCCACTGCCATTCCCATTGAAGAGGCAGAGAAACTCATTCGAAACACCTCTTTTGCCCTCGAGATCGTCCATTGTGGAAATCCCAAGATGATCGTTGAGTGCATGAAAATCATCAAAGAAGTGAATGCCTATTCAAGGGTCATTATTGGAAACGATGCACCCTCTGGAACAGGAGTCATCCCCTTAGGAATTCTCAGGGTGATCAATTTTATTTCCTCTCTTTGCGGCGTAAAGGCAGAAGAGGCCATTGCGATGGCTACGGGGAATACAGCCAGGGTTTATCGACTAAATCGGGGAAGGATAGAGGTAGGAAGAGAAGCCGATCTTGTGATCATGGATGCTCCCATGGGATCGGTGGGGAAAGATGCCCTCTCGGCTATCGAAGCAGGAGATATCCCAGGGATTGCAGGTGTATTAATCGATGGCCAGATGAAGATTGGGGTGAGTCGAAACACTCCGCCACCCAATCGCAAAATTACACTCACCAAATCGTAAGGCGTAAAGGGAAAGGCGTAAGGGGAAAACACTCACTCCTTACGCCTCACGCCTAAGGAAGAGAGTTTGAAATGATTGTGGACTGGGAAACCTGTATAGGTTGTGGTTTATGTGTGGAGGCCTGTCCAATTCAAGCCATCCAGTTGGTTAAAAAGGGTAAAAAGAAGAAGGCCTCGATCTCGGAGACCTGTGTAGATTGTAAGGCTTGTACAAAGTTCTGCCCTAAAGAGGCAATCCGCTCTGACTCTCTCCCTAAGGAGAGAAGGGTAAGATGTTTCTCCTGTCCGATTCAGTGTCTCATTTTAGAGGGATATACAGGGGCCTGCCAAAGATTTATCAATCGGAATGGGGAGCTCATTCGGAATGTTCCTCTTCAACGTTATGAGGATGTGTCAGGGATTGTCGGAAAGGATCATGAGGAGGCTATTCGAAAACCCCTGATCACAGGAATCGGCGCAGGGACGACCTATCCTGATACCAAACCTGCGCCTTACATTGTCCAATCCAAAGTTGAAGGAGTGGATGTGGTGACCGTCGTCACCGAAGCCCCTCTCAGTTACAGCGGGATTAAGGTAAAAATCGATACCGATATTCCGATCGGAGAGGAAGGAGCCCCTATCCTTATCGGTAAGAGAAGAGTAGGGCATGTCTGTACGGAAGAGTATGGATCAAAAATCCTCTCGCTCGGAGGAGTGAATCTTCTCACCGGTCAGGATGGAATGGTGGTGGCCAAACTTATCTCGGATATTGCCAATCGGAAAGAGGTGAAACTTAATGTCAAAGAAGGAGCCGAGTTGATTCTTCAAGTAGGGAAGCCCCCGGTGATTAATGGGAGAATAGGGACAAAGATGCGGGTGGGTTGTGGAAGCGCCTCTATGGGTCTTTTTGGAGGATACTTCTTGGAGGCGGCCGATGAGGTGATTGTCCTTGACTCCCATCTTATAGGACTGTTTACAGAACATGCTGCAGGGAGAGAATTGGGTGCCCGTTATAGCGGCATTAAATTGAAGGCAAGGCAATCCACTCCGGGTCGCTATTTTGGAGAACATGGCAAGGGTTGGGGAGGAACCAACATTGAGAATCCCCTCGATATTACCATAATCCGTAATCAAATCTCTTGAAAAAAACAAAAACACCTCCTAGGATTAGCATAAATACTACGTGAAGAGCGGTTGGGTGCAACAACCGGCTTTTCACCCAGGAGGTGCAAGATGAGTATAGCACAAGGGATTCTTCCTTTCCAGTTAATTGAGAATACCTCAAAACTCCTTCTTACTTCCTTTGCAGGTCTCCCATTGGTGATGGAGACATTTCGGGCTCTGGGTCTTCCTCAATCGATTCGAAAACATCTTTCCATTCTTCAGAAGGAAGTAAAGTATCAGGAGGCTGATTACATCGAGTCTTTTATCTCGCTCTTTGCAGCAGGAGGAGAGTGTGTGGAAGACCTGGATCTTCTCAGAAGGGATGAAGGATTGAGTAAGATTGGATTGCGTGTCCCTTCTCCAGAGGCAGCCCGATGGTTTCTCAATGCCTTTCATGAAGAAGAACTCCTTTCGGGAAGACTCCCTCAGAAGGCCTTCATTCCTGAGGAAACGGAGAATTTGAAAGGGCTCAAAGTGGTTCGAAGAGAGATGATTCAGAAGGCGACCCGAAAGGAGGGACCCTGGAAGGCTACGATTGATCTGGATGCGGTCATTGTGGAGTCTCAGAAACAAGAGGCCTACTTCACGTATCTGGGAGAGAAGGGGTATCAACCCGTAACCGCCTATTGGGCCGAGCAGGATTTGATTGTGGCTGATGAGTTTCGGGATGGCAATGTCCCGGCCCGGATGGATCTTTTGCGAGTGGCTAAAGACGCCATCTCCGCCCTTCCTCCTACGGTTCGTCTGGTCAGATTTCGTTCGGACTCCGCAGCCTACGTCCATGAGTTTCTCGATTGGTGCCGCCAAGAAATCCCCGGAAGGCCCCGAATCGAATTTGCCATCAGTGCTGAGATGACAGAAGAGTTGAGAAGAGCCATCGAATCCCTTCCCGAGGAGGCCTGGAAACCCCTGAGAAAGATCACCGAAGAAGGATGGATCGTGGGACGAAAAGAGTGGGCCGAAGTAGAATTTGTTCCCACTAAACCCTCCCGAAAAAAGAGGATGAAACCCGATCGCTACCTGGCGATTCGAATCCGCCCCGCTCAAGGAGAACTCTTTGGAGACGGCAACCCCTATCACTATTTTGCAGTGGTCACCAATATGTGGAGCTGGAATGGAGAAAGATTGCTCCAATGGCAGAGAGAGCGCTGCGGAACGATCGAAAAGATCCACGATGTGATGAAGAATGATCTGGCCGCAGGGGTCCTGCCCTCCAAACGCTTCTTTGTCAACTCCGTCTGGTGGAGACTCAATACCCTCGCCTACAACATCCTCTCGATCCTGAAAAGAAAGGCCCTGCCCCAGAGCTGGTGGCCTCTGCGCCTCAAAGCCCTGAGATTCCAACTCCTCCATATTGCAGGCCGAGTCATTGAACATGGCCGAAAACTCCTCCTCAAGATCACCCAAAACCATCCCCATTTTCAACTCTACCAGGAAGCTCGAAAAAAACTATTGATCTTTTCTTCTGCCTGAAGGCCCTCCTCTTCCTTTAAAAACCAACCTCCAAATCCAGACTACTCCAGTCGAAAAGGAAAAGTGTTTTCAAAAATTGAACCCAGGTTCGTTCAGTGAGAAAAGGAAGGTCATCTTGAAGGCTCTTTCTCCCTCCAAAATCCAATCCTCTTATTTCTTATCCCAATCTATCTCTTAATCTCCCTACCTATAAACCTATTTTCCATGATCACTTTCTGGAGAAGAACCCCTATTTTTAAATCATCAAAATTTTTGATTACGGATTATGGTCCTGTAAAGGTCAGAGAATGCGCGTGCACCCATACTTTGCCTGCACCTCGGCGCGCTGCATCGTAGTTGGAAAGTGTTTTAAGCGGTATAGCAGGAAAATCCCCCTTGCTCGTGAACACCTTTACTTGCCACTATCCATAGCTACTTGCATTCAAAGCTCTCCCAAGTGTCCCTGCGTCTGTCCGGCCGTTAAACAGGTTGAGGTCGTCATACATTATCTTGCCCGGCATCTGCTGTACACTCTGACTGGCAGCATCAACACCGGCGCTGTGGGCATAAAGCATGCGTTACCCAGAGGGGGCCTCTTCCCGAAAAGCATTGGATACAAGGTTAGCCACGCTCCCGGCCCATGCAACTGAATCTATCCACCTCCCTGACCAAAAAACGTACTCTTTTAATGAGAAACCATCGAGGTTCATATCAATATTAACGATAACACCTTTTAGCCAATTCAAGAATTAAAAATGTAATGCTTTTCGTTAACTACTAAAACCATCCTACCT
>Ga0078972_1016106_pt1 | contig 11181 bp, 10 predicted proteins | sample YelNatPaOPGAMG01_FD_67568 | JGI IMG/M metagenome (GOLD analysis project Ga0078972, IMG submission 67568) | Hot spring thermophilic microbial communities from Obsidian Pool, Yellowstone National Park, USA - OP-RAMG-01 (SPADES assembly) (version 2) | ecosystem: Environmental > Aquatic > Thermal...
GCCTTTGACTCTTTCACCCGCTGCGCCTGGGGAGAACTGAGCATCCAGGCCAACATCCGACCCCTCATCCACCTTCTTACTTCTTCCGAATCGGTTCCAGATCGACTTCTCCACCAAAGGCCTCTTGAAGCGCCTTTTGGAGGTTTTGGAAGCGATCCTCATCCTCCGTCTCCACCACCAGCTCCGTATCATCAAGGACTTTCAGACGTCCGAAACGGCGGACGATCTCAATGGCCTCCGAGGGGTTGACCGTAACCCAACCCTTCATCCGATGAACCAGCTCTTCACCGTTGAAGGATCGCTCGATCTGAAGATTGACTTTTCTTTCCTTTGCTTCCCAGCCGATCACGGCGGGTCGGATCACTTTGGGCGTAACCGGATCATGCATCGCTGCGCATCGAAACCAGAGCTTTCCCCGAACCATCTCATCGCTTCCTTTCTTTCAAAACAAGAACATCCCAGTCCATGACTCCCTTTCTTTGTCACCCTATTCAATGGCCGAATCTTAGCCCTCTTGTCAAGGCGGGGTGTCTAACAACCCTCCTACGGATGGAAAATTCCCTTGCTCAGGTTGAGTGGGTTTTCGCAGGGGTGATGCTTCTTCGAGGGGCAAGGGATAGCCTACGGACGTTAAAGGTTAGAGGTTGAAGGAAAGAGGCTAAAGGATAAAGCAAAAAGGATGAACCCCCTTGCCGCTGCCGGCTTCAACGAAAGGCCAAAGAGAATACATGGCGCTTCGGCTTTGCTGGGGGAACCGTTTAGAAAGGCCTCGAAGGGTCCTCTCGGGGACTCCGCAATGAAACGGGCGCGTTCAATTTGTTGTAGAATATGCTATAAGGAGGCAAAACTCCGTCTTGTGGGAGGCCGGTCCTTGGAAATCGATGCACCCAAACCATGGTTTGATGCCCTTGATCTCTTGGCCGAAAAGAAAGGGAAGGCCCTCATCCTCGGCGCAACGGACACGGGAAAGAGCACCCTTGCGCGGTTCCTGATCTCCCAGCTCTGCCGACGAGGGCTTCGGGTCGGACTCATCGATGCCGATATCGGCCAGTCCTTCCTGGGTCCCCCTACGACAATCGGCTTTTCGGTGTTTAGAAGTGATCCCGATTGGGAGGCGGTTCTGTCCCGTCCCGAGATCTTCTTTGTCGGTTCGACCACGCCTGAAGGACACTTTTCTTTGTTCTTGATGGGCATTGAGCGGATGCTCAAGAAGGCCTTGTCTTCCGAGGCTGATGTGACCTTGATCGATACAACAGGGTTTGTCTCAGGCGAGGGAGGAAGGGAATTGAAGAGAAGAAAGATCGACCTTGTCTCTCCGCAATGGATCCTCGCCCTGCAAAGATCCGATGAACTGGAACCGATCCTCAAACGAGAGGAGGGAGGCGCGGCCTTTCGGATTTTTCGCCTGCCCCTTTCGAATCAGGTGAGAGCGAGATCGATGGAGGAACGGCGGGCTTACCGGACGGAAAGGTTCGAAGCCTATTTCAGCCGTGGGCTGATTCGTGAGATGAACCTCGACGATCTTCAGATCGAAGGAGAGGTTCTCGATCCCGAAGGTCAACCTCTCCCCTTCTCCTGGGCCCTTAAGATCAATGGCCTTTTGATAGGCTTAAAGGACAGCAGGGATGAAACCCTGGCCTTGGGGCTCATCAAGGGCGTTTCACAGGACGAGAAACGTCTCAGGGTTCTTACCCCCCTTGAAGACCTGCAGGCGGTCCGCTCCCTGCAGTTAAGCTCGCTGAAGGTGATTCTTTCTTCGTGAAGAAAAAACGTTTGACAATTTCACTCGGTATGGTAGATTGAAAGTGCATCGGAGGACGAGAGATCATGGAAACGGCACAGCTTCACGATCTTAGAAGGAAGATTACCTTTTACGAAACCGTTCTCAACAACATCCATAACGGAGTGGTGATCACCGATCCTGACGGCAGGATCATCTTCTTCAGTAAGACGTACGGGAACTTCCTGGGGATCGACCCGAAAAAGACGATTGGCAAACACTGTACGGAGGTGATCGAAAACTCTCGGATGCACATCGTTGGAAAAACCGGCGTCGCCGAGATCGACCAGCCTCACCGGATCAGGGGCCGGGATATGGTCGTCCAGCGCATCCCAATCAAGATGGAGGGAAAGGTCATCGCCGTTTACGGGCAGGTCATGTTCAAGAACGTTCGAGATGTCCAAGCCCTGGCCAAGAGACTGAACCTCCTTGAATCGAAGGTGGAACTCTACGAAAAAGAGCTCCAAAGCCTTCGTTCTTCAAAATATACGATCCATCACATCGTGGGGAAGAGCGAAGCGATGGTGGAGCTCAAGAAACTGGCCCTGAAGGCGGCCCGGACGAACGCGCCGGTCCTTCTCATCGGAGAGAGCGGCACGGGAAAGGAACTCTTCGCTCACGCGATCCACTATGCAAGCGAGCGTCGGTCTTTCCCCTTCATTCGATTGAACTGCGCGGCCATTCCAAAAGATCTCCTCGAGGCCGAACTCTTTGGCTACGAGCCCGGAGCCTTCACCGGAGCGGGATCCAAAGCGAAGCCAGGAAAGTTCGAACTCGCCCACCGAGGCTCCATCTTCCTTGATGAGATCACCGATCTTCCCCTCGAGATGCAACCCAAGCTCCTGCGGGTTCTGGAGGAAAAGGAAACCGAAAGGCTCGGCGGAACTCACCTGACCCATGTTGATTTCCGACTCATTGCCGCAACCCATGAAGATCTCGAACGATGCGTCGAGCAGGGAAGGTTTAGAAAGGATCTCTACTATCGTCTGAACGTCATCCCCATCCAGATCCCACCGTTGAGGGAAAGGAAGGAGGATATCCCGGTGATCGCCGAGCACCTCATCACCATGCTCAACAGGGAGCTTGGAACGAACGTGACAAAAGTCTCTCCCGAGGTGATGCGACTCTTTTTGCGATACAATTGGCCCGGTAATGTCCGGGAGCTCTCCAATGTCCTGGAGAGGGTCCTCTACTCGATCGATGGAGATCGGATCGAAATGCATCACCTCCCGATCTTTCTCCAAGAGTTCAACGGGATTTCGGCGAGGCCTAAACCGACCTTGCTCAAGCGGCTCCGGGAAGACGTGGAAAAGGAGGCCGTACTCCATGCCATTCGCATGGCGAAGGATAATAAAATGAGGGCGGCCAAATTGCTCGGAATTCACAGAACAGCCCTCTACAAGAAGATGAAGCGGTTCCAGATCCCTATATCGAAGCCTCAAGAGTCGCGGGCTTCCTTAAAAGGGTGAACCTTTTTCCCAAAAGACTCAACCGGCTCTTGCAAGGCTCGCTGTCCGTATCTCGCAGCAGGTTGTAGCCCACGGACGTTAAAGGTTAAAGGTTGGAGGCTTGAGGCAAGAAGCTTTCGTAGGGCAAGGGCTCGTCCCTTGCCGCCAGCTCCCCTTCCGGCAAGCCACAAGGGCTTGCCCTACAAAAGGCGAAGAAGAATTCATTCCCGCACCAGGGCATGATGTAGCCTGGGATTTTCAGGGTTCGGGGGAGCCCTCCGAGCATGGGGGTTCGATGATTCGTCTGTTGTCACCGGGTCTTCCCGTGGGCCCAATTTTTGCAGGCCCTAACGCCACCATGAATAACATAGAAAGGAGGTAGAAGCGATGCGATCGGAAAGGTATTTTAAAGCCATCTTTTGGACCCTCACCACGGTTCTTTTTGTCTGCCCCCAGATTTCAGGGGCACAACCTCCCATCAAGATCGGAATCGTTCAGGGTTTTTCAGGGGCCCTGGAGGCCTACGCAAAACAGATGCTCACAGGGTTTAAGATGGGCCTGGAGTACGGAACAAAAGGGAAGAATGAGATCGCGGGGAGAAAGGTCGATCTGATCGTCGAGGACGATCAGATCAAACCGGATGTGGCCAAACGGCTCATTACGAAATTATATGCCGATGATAAGGTAGACCTCGTTGTCGGAACCACCAGCAGCGCAGCCGCTCTGGCCATGCTGCCCGTGGCCCAGGAGTTCAAGAAGATCCTTCTGGTAGAGCCCGCTGTGGCGGACTCGATCACCGGGAGCGCATGGAACCGCTACGTTTTCAGGACGGGAAGAAACTCGGGCCAAGATGCCATCTCCAACGCCAAGGCCGTTGCAAAACCTGGAGTCTATCTGGCCGGGATCGCGCAGGATTATGCCTTCGGCCGGGATGGAATCGCCGCTTACAAGGCGGCCGCTGAAAAGCTCGGGGCCAAAATGGTCCATGAGGAATACGCCCCTATGGCTCAAACCGATCATACTTCTTCCGTTCAGAGGATCATCGACGCCCTGAAAGACAAACCGGGTGAAAAATACGTTTTCGTTGTCTGGGCAGGAAAGCACCCTCCCATTGAACAGATGGCAACCATGAAAGTCGAAAAGTACGGGATCAAGATCACGACAGGAGGAAACATTCTGCCCGTGCTGAAGGCTACCCTGCCTCTGTTAAAGGCCTTTGAAAGTTTGAGGGGCATGATGGGAGGAGCCTACTACTATTACGAACTCCCAAACAATCCCGTCAACGATTGGTTGGTGAAAGAACATGTGGCCCGTTTCAAGGAGCCTCCGGATTTCTTCACGTGTGGAGGCTTCGCAGCCGCTATGGCCGTTGTCACGGCCATTGAGAAGGCCAAATCCACCGATACAGAGAAATTGATTGCCACGATGGAGGGAATGGAGTTCATGACTCCAAAAGGGAGGATGATCTTCCGCAAAGAAGACCATCAGGCTTTGCAATCGATGTATATCTTCAGATTGGAAGCGAAACCCGATCGCGACTGGGCCGTCCCCGTCTTGGTCCGGGAGATCTCTCCCGAGGAAGGGGCTCCGCCTATTTTGGTGAAAAGATGATACGAAGGCCGGGTTAAAGGGGATCAGGCTCTATGACGCCCTCGCCGATCATCGAGACGAAAGATCTCACGATTCAATTTGGAGGCCACGTGGCCGTGGATCACGTGAGCCTCCAGATCTTTCCCCGAACCCTGAAAGCGATCATCGGGCCCAACGGCGCAGGAAAGACCACCCTCTTCAATATGATCTCCGGACAGTACCGGCCGACAGGGGGAAGGATCTTCTTCAAGGGATTGGACATCACGGCACTCCCTCCCGATCGTCGGACAAGGCTCGGCATTGGAAGATCCTTCCAACTGACCAACGTCTTTCCCTCATTGAAGGTCCTTGAAAACGTTCGGCTGGCCCTCCAATCCGAGAAGAAGAAGGGACTCCACTTTTGGAGGCACTACCTCGATTACCCGGAATTGGAAGACGAAGCCTACGAGATCCTGGAAAGAGTTCTGTTGGATACCAAATGGAATATCCCTGCAAGCCAGCTCACTCACGGAGAACAGAGGAAGTTGGAGATCGCCATCCTGCTCGCCTTGAAAACCGAGGTTCTCCTCTTGGACGAACCGACCGCAGGCATGCCGATCGAAGAGGTTCCCTCCATCCTTGAACTCCTCCGTCAAATCAAGGCACAAGGAGAGAAGACCATTCTCCTGGTGGAACACAAAATGGATGTGCTGATGGCCCTCTCCGATTCGATCGCAGTCCTTCACGAAGGAAGATTGATCGCGGACGATACTCCGGAAGCCATCAGCAAGAATCAAGAGGTCCAAGAAGCCTATTTTGGAGGAGGAAGAGCCCGTGGGTGAGCCCATCCTCCATGTCGAAGGGGTTCATGCCTTCATTGGTAAGCATCACATCCTTCAGGGCGTCTCCTTCGAGGCGCGCGAAGGGCAGATCACCGTTCTCCTTGGAAGAAACGGCGCGGGGAAAACCACCTCCCTTCGGACCATCATGGGCCTGGTTCCGCCCTCGCAAGGATCCATTCGGTTCAAAGGAGAGGCTATCGCGAGATTGAAGCCCTTCGAGATCGCCCGCAAAGGTATCGGGTTCGTTCCGGAGGATCGAGGCCTCTTCAATCTTCTCACGGTCGAAGAGAACTTCAGGGTCGCCATGCTGAGAGAAGATGAAATGACCCGCAAGCGGCTGGAGATGATCTTTGAAATCTTCCCAGACCTTCAGAGATTCTGGAAAGCTAAGGCCGGCATCCTAAGCGGAGGACAAAAACAGATGCTGGCCATCGCCCGTCCCCTCATCAATCCGAATGAACTTCTCCTCGTCGATGAGCCATCCAAAGGGCTGGCGCCCATTGTGGTCGAACACCTCATTGAGGCCCTCCACAAACTCCAAGCACACACCGTGGTCATCCTGGTGGAACAGAACTTCTACATGGCCAGTCGACTTGGGACCCATTTTTACCTTTTCGACGATGGGAGAACCGTTCACCGCGGACCGATGGAAGAGCTTCTCCACGACGAAGAGATGAAAAAGAAATACCTGGGAATCTCAAAGACCTCGTCTGGAGGGATACAGGAATGAGGCCTTCTTCAAGACCATGGCTCGCAAAATGGATCGTCGTGGGAATCTTTCTCCTTCCCCTCCTCTTTATCGGTCTCAAAACCTATATCACGTTAACCGTTTCTGGTTTGGCCATGGGGATGCTTTTCTTTCTGGTCGCCTCAGGTTTTTCGCTTATCTTCGGTTTTCTAAGTGTTCTCAACCTGGCCCACGGAGCCCTCTTTGCCTGGGGCGCCTACATCGGATTCACGTCCTTCTCTCTCATCAATCGATGGACGGGCTGGGGAGGATCCGAATCCTTTCTTCTCAATATGGCCATCTTCCTGTCGGCCCTTATCTTCTCCGGCCTTTTGGTGGGTCTTCTGGGCATCCTCACCGAGAGGCTCGTCATTCGTCCTGTCTACGGAAGCCATCTGTTCCAGATCTTTATCACGGTCGGCGCCATGATTGTCTTGGAGGAATTGATCCGGGTTGTATGGGGTCCGGACGATGAGGTCATGCCTGTCCCACTCAAGTTCATCGGCTCCTTGGATCTCTTCGATGTGGTCCTATCGAAATATCCCCTGGTGGCTATTGGCCTGGGATCCGCCATCTATCTGGCCATTCACCTCATTCTTAAGAAAACAAGAATAGGGACCATCGTCCGAGCCGGTGTCGAAAACCCGGAGATGGTTCAGGTCATGGGGCACAACATCTACCGATATTTCACAGGGGTATTTGCTGTCGGGTCAGCCTTGGCCGCCATCGGAGGAGGGATGTGGGCGACTTTCGTCAAATCGATCCATCCCGCGATGGGAGGCGAGGTGATTGTTTTCGCCTTAATCGTGGCCATCATCGGAGGCTTAGGAAGTATGACCGGATCGGTCATCGGAGCCTTGATGGTAGGCCTTTCTTACAACTATGTGGCTTACCTGGTGCCGAAAGGAGCCCTGGGCATCACCATGCTTCTTTTGGTCGTGATTCTGCTGGTCCGTCCCACAGGGCTCTTTCCGGAAGGAACGTAAGGTGAAAGAAAGGGGTCTCACTCCAGTCCAGGCCTTTCGAACAAGAGAGAGGAAGGGGAGATTTACCGCCCCCTCGTTCTTCTTGAGAATACTTCTGCTGGCCTTCTTGGGAGCGACGCCATTCCTCTTTCGCTCTTTTGAGCTGACTGATGTGATCCTGAAGATCATCATTTTTTCCACCCTTGTGGCCAGTTATGATATCCTCTTGGGCTACACGGGAATTGTCTCTCTGGGCCACGTTCTCTATTTTGGGATCGGATCCTACTTTGTGGGAATCTTCATGGGAAGATTGGGGTGGGTCTCCTACGGCCCACTCCTTTTGGCCTTCGCCCTCGCGGTGCTCACTTCCGGAATCCTCTCCATCCTGATCGGTTTCTTCTCGCTTCGGATCCGAGCCATCTTCTTTGCCATGGTCACCTTGGCCTTCATGGAATTCGCCTTCATCCTCGCAAGCCAACTCAGAACCATCACCGGAGGAGACGACGGAATCAGCTTCAAACTTCCGGGCATTCTGTCCGTAGAAGCCAACTTCGGCCGTTTTGGGGGAATCGATCTGACAGGAAGGATCGTAAGTTACTACTTCATCCTCGTGGTCTGTTTTGCCCTCTTTTTGATGATGCTTCGCTTTGTGAACTCCCCGCTTGGCCGTGTCCTCCTTTCGATCCGAGATAACGAGCAACGATCCATCGCTATCGGGTACAAGACCTATCTTTATCAGGTCATGGCCTCCACCTTTTCGAGCTGTGTCGCAGCCATCACAGGCGGTTGCTTTGCGATCTGGGTCCGCTACGTGAGCCCGGAGTCGAGCCTAAGCGTTCCCATCATGTTGGACGTCCTCCTCATGGTGATCGTTGGGGGAATGGGGACGCTCTACGGAGGGATATTGGGAGCGGCTTTTCTGATGACGACCCGAGCCTTCCTTCCCAAAATCCAAGGGATTGTCACGTCCCTCCTGCCGGGGATGCCCTGGGCCATCCGTTTTTCCGAACGTTGGCTCCTCTTTTTTGGGCTTCTGTTCATTCTGATCGTCTATTTCTTCCCCAAGGGCATTTTGGGAACGGTGCAGGAGAGGTTCGAAAGAAAGAGAGAAACCTGACAACGCTGAAAGGAGGTATTCATGGCGATGCGCGAGCCGGTCATGATCAGGGCCAAAGGCAACGGGATTCAAATCCAACTCGCTCTTTGGGAAGGAAGAGGAAAAACGATCCTTTGTATCCATGGGCTAACGGCAAACTGTCGATTCTGGGACTGTCAGGCCTCTGCCCTCTCTCCAACCCATAGAGTTCTTGCCATGGATCTTCGAGGAAGAGGTCTGTCGGATAAGCCCCCTACGGGCTATTCCCTTCGCGAACACGGCGAGGACATCCTCGCCCTTCTGAACGATCAGGGCCTCGACCGACCGGTGCTCATGGGCCACTCCCTCGGGGCTTTTATCGCCCTTGCCTTTGCAGCCGAGCATCCCCAGAGGGTCGATCGTTTGATCCTCGTCGACGGAGGAGGAAAACTTTCTGATGTCCAGATGGCAAAGGTCTTCGCAGGGATTAAACCCTCTCTGGATCGATTGGGAAGGATCTTTCCCACCTTTGAGGATTACGTTTCTCTGATGAAGGAGGCTCCCTTTTTGAAGCCCTGGAACTCCTTTATGGAGACCTCCTTCCGATACGAAATCGAAGAGGTCGAAGGAGGGGTTCGCTCCCGCGTCCATCCGAAACATATCGAAGAGGAGGCGGCCAACTTAAGGAAAGAGGATCCGACCCGAATCTACTCGAGGGTTTCATGTCCGACCCTCATCCTCCGTGCCACGCGAGGGATGCTCATGGAGGATGATTTCGTTCTTCCCGAAGACGTTGCGCAGCGTATGGAGCGAGCGATACGAAACGTCAAGCGCATCGATCTTGAAGGGACGAATCACTACTCCATCCTGTTACAACCCAATCCCGTACGGGACCAAGCGATTCTAAATTTTCTTGAGGGATGATGCCCGACGAGAAAACCTCCTATCGGTCCACGGCGATGTGTAGACTTTTTGATACATGTAGATTTTTTTATACAACTCTAAGCCCAACGGTTCGTGACGATCTTTCTCGCGACTCTTCGTTCTGTAGACGAGCGACTACACCTCCTCCAAAACGGTATCCCTTTGCGCTAAAAAGTTATGTAATTTCAACGGGATAACTCGGGAGCCGCAATTGACACGAATGGTCTGTTTCTTGCAGAGTCCCCTTTATTCCACTAAAGGAGGCACCCCATGCCGAAGCTGATCACCGGTGGATTGGGTTTTATCGGGACCTACCTTGCGAAGGCCCTTCTCAAAGAGGGAGAGGAAGTGATCCTGTTCGATATCGTCCGCACCTCCCCCCTCGTTCGCGACATTCAGGATAAGGTGAGAATTGTTCAGGGCGACCTTGCCTCTTGGGCTGAGGTCTTAGAGGTCGTAAGACGATTCAAGATCGACGGCATTTACCATACCGGCGCTCTTCTCTCAGCATCGGCGGAGGAGAAGCCCATTACAGCCTATCACGTCAATGCCGGAGGAACCTTCAACGTCCTTGAAGCGGCGAGGCTCTTCGATGTGGAAAGGGTGATCTTTCTCAGCACCATCGCCACTTATGGCCCTGGAATTCCTGAAATCGTTAATGAAGACACGATACAGATGCCCATCTCCATGTACGGGGTGACCAAGGTTTTTTGTGAAAGGCTGGGAGAATATTACCACCGAAAATTCGGGGTCGATTTCCGGGGCGTACGGCTGCCGGCGGTGATCGGCCCGGGAAGGGGTGCGGGAGGAGCATCAGCCTACAGCACCCTGATGATCTCGGAGCCCGCCCTTGGGAGGCCTTATGAGATCTTCGTCGAAGAGGACGTCAGGATGCCCCTTCTATACATTCATGACGCCGTAGACTGCTTGATTCGCCTTTATAAGACGGACAACGCCCGCCTCAAGAGGAGAATGTACTGTATCGCAGGTTTCTCTCCTACCGCACGGGAGATCTACGACGCGGTTAAGCGAATCCTTCCCCAGGCGGATCTTCGGTTCAAACCCGATCCAACGATGACCGAGATTGTTCGAAGCTGGCCCAGGTTCATGGACGAAACTCGAGCCGCAGAAGAGTGGGGCTGGCAAACCAGGTACCACCTCGAGGAATCCGTCCAGGACTTTGTCAGGGAATTGAAAGCTCATCCCGAGATCTACGGATAGTAAGTCTTATGGCTGACCTTTGAGACCGAGAGTATGGTAAGTATTTTGACCCCTTCCGGGTTCGATAAAAATGAACGGGATCAAGGCCTGAGATTGCTTCGGCACTTCGTGCCTCGCAATGACGAAAAGGAAAGAGCCTCCCAAAGACCAGAGGGAGAGATACTCGTCATTGCGAGCGGAGCGAAGCAATCCCCGGGATACACGCCCGTCACCGCGGGCGGAGCGAAGCAATCCCCGGGATATCCCGCTCGTCATTGCGAGCGAAGCCAAGCAATCTCCGGCATACACCCCTCGTCATTGCGAGCGAAGCCAAGCAATCCCCAGGATACACCCCGTCATTGCGAGCGAAGCGAAGCAATCCCCGGGATATCCCGCCCGTCATTGCGAGCGAAGCCAAGCAATCTCTGGCATACACCCCTCGTCATTGCGAGCGGGGCGAAGCAATCTTCAGAACAGCTCGTCATTGCGAGCGAAGCGAAGCAATCCCCGGGATACCCCGCTCCGTCATCGCGAGCGGGGCGAAGCAATCTTCAGAACAGCTCGTCATTGCGAGCGAAGCGAAGCAATCCCCGGGATACCCCGCTCCGTCATCGCGAGCGGGGCGAAGCAATCTTCAGAACAGCTCGTCAT
>Ga0078972_1016108_pt1 | contig 11180 bp, 15 predicted proteins | sample YelNatPaOPGAMG01_FD_67568 | JGI IMG/M metagenome (GOLD analysis project Ga0078972, IMG submission 67568) | Hot spring thermophilic microbial communities from Obsidian Pool, Yellowstone National Park, USA - OP-RAMG-01 (SPADES assembly) (version 2) | ecosystem: Environmental > Aquatic > Thermal...
AAGTAGCCCATGCGGGCCACAAGTAGCCCATGCGGGCCACAAGTAGCCCATGCGGGCCACAAGTAGCCCATGCGGGCCACAAGTAGCCCATGCGGGCCACAAGTAGCCCATGCGGGCCACAAGTAGCCCATGCGGGCCACAGGATGCAGCGGGTTATAAAGGCGAGCGGGCTTTGCAGCCGGAAGGCAGGCAGGAGGGCACGCACCACGCCAAGAGAGGGTTGCGAGGTGTGATGGCCATTGTGAGAGGGGAGGGAGGTGAACCGCCGGGTCAGCAGCCGGTGGCGGCGGTGGCCTCCCGCACCAGGCGAGCGAGGGTGCTCAGGTTCAGCCAGACGTCGTTCAGGAAGTCCACGGCTTTGCCGCGTGGCAGGCCATAGACCGGCAGGCGTTTCAGCCCCCGACCCTGGAATGCGGCATTACGCCCCTCGACGGCGTAGCCCATGCGGGCCACAAGTAGCCCATGCGGGCCACAAGTTACGAGCCTGATGGTAGAGGCGCTTCCAGGCCGGGCTTTGGTAAGGGATATCGCGCACCAGACGGATGGAGCCGTCGGGGAAGCGGTCGGCGATGTTGATGATGCGGCCATGGGGGTGGTCGGGCCCCTGATAGGGGCAGTCCGGAGGTGGATAGATGACATCGGGCAAAGTCACGGCTGGGGGGACCCCTTTGCGGCAGGCCTGATTGCAAAACCATTTGTGGCGTTGCCGGTCGTCGTCGTAGCCATTGGAGATGAAGGCGTAGCCGAAGGGGCAAATGGGGCGTCCGGTGTCGTCATAGCCGCGCAGGGGCCAAAGGGTTTGGTCCTGGTCGGTGTCGTGCCGCCGCAGGTCAATGACGCGCCGGGCATGGAGGTGATGATAGACGAGGTCCAGGATCTGATCATACCCCAGGCCGGCATCGCCGACGACAGCCTCGACATGGAGGTCGGGGTAGAAGGCCGGCAGTTGGAGGAGCAAGGCGGCCATGGGATCTGTTTCAGGCTGGTTGGCCGGGCGGAAGTCGTCCAAGAGGATCAGACTGAAGCGACGGAGAGGGTCCACCCATTGGACAGGCAGGCTGCGATAGCCGTAAACCCCTTTGCCTCGCTTGGGAGGGGAGGGGGTGTCGTCAGCAGGCTGATTGGGGTTGGTGGTGGGTTGGTTGGAGCCGGCGTACCAGACGAAACGGGCCTCCGGATCGCGGGGGGTGGCATAGCGGCAGGCGGTGGCACAATCACAGCCTTGACGCCCTTTCGCGCGCGCCGGGCAGGGTCGCGGGGCGGCGGGGGTAGTGGGTTGGTAGCAGGTGTCGGTGGCTGAGGCGCAGCGCATCCGGGAAGCGGCCTCATGCAGCATGCCGTCAGGACAAATGATGGCGTGCGCCCAGGCTTGGGGGCTGATCACACCAGCCTCACGGAGGAGGGCCACGGACTGGGCGAGCAGTTGATTGAGGCGTTGCATGGCGATGGCGATTGAGCGCACCGCATCGACAGTGACGGCCTGGCCATGGGCATCAGATTGGCGGCCGAGAGTGGTCAAGAAGTAGCGGATCCCCCCTTCGGTGGGGAAGACCCCCTCGCGGAAGCCGAAGCGCTGGGCGTAGTCGGCATAGCGAGGTGAGGCCAGGTTACGCAAGGCCTCCGCTCGACTCCAGTGGTGGTCCAGTTGCCAGCCGATGAACAGGAAGAGGGAGACGGGATCGAAGGGGACATGGCCGCGGGCAGAGTGCCACCCCAGCAGGTGGGCCAGCACGGGCCGCAGCCCAGCGAAGTCCACCAGGCGCAGGAGGAGGTCAAAGTCGGATAACTGGGACCAGGCGGCGGGGTCCTCGAGATCCTCCCACCCCAGGTAGACATACTGGGAGCGATAGCTCTTCTTGGGGGAAGAGGGGATATGGGGTGGTGTGGGCCAAGGCAAGGGGAGGCGCTGGCGGAGCCCCTCCAGGCTGCATTGGGCGACGAAGAGGGCATCCTGGGCTCTGGTTTCCACAGGGGTGAGGTTAGCGGCCATGGCGCCCTCCTCGCCGGGCAAGCCAGCGCTGGGCCTCGGCATCAGCCTGGTGATAGTCGGCCAGGGTGTGACGCCCCAACAAGGTGCGCAACGCCTGGGAATGAGCGGGGTGGCGCATCCAAACCAACGCTTCGCTATGAAGCTGGCGGGCACGTTCGCCACTGACGCCCAGTTGGAGACCGATTTGACGATAAGTGGCCGGGGGGGAGCCGTCCAGACCGTAGCGGGCGACCACCACCTGCCGCAACCGTGGGGGCAGACGGTGGATCAGCTCGGCCAGCATTTGGCGCACCACCGTCGCTTCCCACGCCACGGCCGGGTCCGGAAGACCCCCCGCTGAGAAGAGGACTTCCTCCCAGGGCTTGCTCCGCTCCCGGGCATAGGCTTTGATCGCTCGCCACACCTGGCGCATGATGCAGGGCCAGGCATAGGTGGAAAAAGCAGTGCCGCGTTGCGGATCGTAGCCCAGGATGGCCTGCCAGAGGCCAATCCGACCTGCCTGCAACGCCTCGGCAAAGGGCAAGTCGCCCAGCACTTGCCGTCGCACGACCGCCTGAACCAGCCGGTCGTGGCGAGCCATCAGCTCATTGAGGCTGGCCACACATCCTGCCTGGGCTTGGGCAAAGAGTACAGCCTCGGCCACACTACCACGACCATGGGGTGGAACAGCATGGGTAAACATAGGATACCTCCTCGTATAATATGTGTGGGAGCGCCAGCCCGTTGCCCACTTGACTTGATGGGGAATCTCTGGCATCCTGGGGGCTGGCCCAGGGAGGGTAGCGCTACACCTCCTTGTTGCACCTGACAGGGTGACTTCTATAACAGCATGCGCCCCTCGACCCGATGAGTACTTCTTACTCGCATCTTGTTCGCAACCTGCTGTGGCCTGGGGCAGCAGACCCAGGGCGCATCCCCACAGCCGGGGGAGTTCTTATTCCCCGCGAGGCTGTTGATCTCATCGGGAGCCAGGGATTCCTCCTCCTTGGGCGGACACCCAATACCCTCAAGAAAGGAGAAAGCACCTATGTCCAATCCCCTTCTGGTGGGCGTGGATGTCCACCGCAAGAGCAACACTGTTTGTCTGATGGACCGCCAGGGTCAGGAAGTCGGCCCCCGCTTCACGGTGGACAACAACCGCCCCGGCACCGAGGCCTTCATCCAACGGGTCGCCCAACAGGTGGCGGCCGGCAACTTCGACGCCATCTACATCGCGGCCGAGGCCACCGGCTGGTACTGGTATCACTTCTTCCGCACCCTCGACCAGGACCCCTTCCTGAACCGGTGGCCGCTCAAACTCTATCCCTTCAACCCCCCGTACGGGGGGCAACCCCCGTCTGACGGCCAACTTCAAGCGCACCTATGTGGACCTGGATCACTGCGACCCCATTGACGCTTTCGTCGCCGCCGACCGGCTGCGCCTGGGCCGCGACCTCCCCGCCCCTTTCCACTACGAGGAGCGCTACTTCCCGGTGCGGCTGCTCACCCGCTATCGCTACCACCTCGTCCACAACCTGGCCCGCGAGAAGGCCTACTGCCTGGCCATCCTCTATCTCAAGGCCAGCGAGTACACCCGCCTGGAACCCTTCACCAACCTCTTTGGCGCTGCCAGCCGCGCGGTGCTCCAAGAATTCGCCTCCCTCGAAGAGATCGCCGCCCTCCCCTTCGACGAGCTGGTCGAATACATCGACCGCCAGGGCAAACGGCGTTTCCCTGACCCGACGGCCAATGCCCGCAAGCTCCAGCAGGTCGCCCGCGATTCCTACCCACTGCCAGAGGCGCTCCAACAGCCAGTCAACCTCATTCTGGGGATGAGCCTGGCCACCATCACTTTCCTGGAGCAGCAGGAGAAGCGGCTCAACACGGCCATCGCCGAGGGGATGGCCTCCATCCCCCACACCCTGGATACCATCCCCGGCTTCGGCCCCGTCTTCTCCGCCGGCATCATCACCGAAATCGCTGGCGTGGAGCGTTTCGACTACGACCAGGCCAAGGTGGCCAAATTCGCCGGCTTGAAATGGCGTCACCATCAATCGGCTGATTTCCAGGCGGAGGAGACGCGACTGACCCGAAGCGGCAACCGCTACTTGCGCTATTACTTCTGTGAGGCCGCCAACGCGGTTCGGATGCGCGACCCGGAGTACGCGGCCTACTACGAGCGCAAGTATCACGAGGTACGCCAGCATCAACACAAGCGCGCCCTCGTGCTCACTGCCCGCAAGCTGGTGCGGCTGGTCGTGCGGCTGCTGACGACCAACCAGCCGTATCAGCCCAGGAGGCCGTAGCGACTCGACACCTCCTCCATCCAGGCGCCTGACGCCTGGCCATAGACTTGATCCCGTTCTGCGGTTGGTAAAGTACGCCGACAGCAGGCTTTAGTTCAATGCGTCTCCAAAACGGCCTGAAACGACCCTATGGAGCTTTATATCGGCCTTGACAAATCACCGCATCGCTGCTTTGGCTAGAAGACCAGTTCCGGTCGGGTGTCACCGCTGGGCAGCTCTGTACCTGCTTGGCGGCATAGTCAAAAAGTGCAAAGATAGTACTCGACTTTTGCAGTGACACGGGAATCGGCTTTGGAGAGGCTGGAGACGATCGGAAAGGCAAGGGAATGGCCTAATCGTGAGATGCCTTCCGAGTACTAGGCAACACCCAACCTACCCAGGCAGGCTCTTGCTTGCCTGGTAGAAACAAGGTCGTCTCTTGCAGGCGCTGCCGTCAAGATCGAGCTTGATGGGACGTTGAAGTTATCGAAGTGCAACCACTGGGTTAGGCAGTGAGCAGAAAGCTTCGGTGACGACCACGATGGCAATATTCCTATATCGCCGTAAAGTCTCGTCCCGGATCCTGGACGGCCCAGCCACTTGGTGCGCTTCATGCTAGGCTTCAACGGGTCAGCGTTGGCTGCCGAGACAGGTGCTACTTGCAACCCCATTATAGCCGATTCTGTCTGTTAATGTCCAGCGCTCACTTATGTCGCTGCAAAAGTCGAGTGGTAAGTTGTCATACGCCCTCCACGATGAAAGTGCATATGATATGCCACCACCTGCCGAGCTAAGCAAATTATCCGCAGTGTTAAGGTACACTACCTGGCTCGCTGGATCAAGGCAATTGTGCGGGCTCTGCCTGACCTGAAAGATACCCTGGTGCCCGCCCAGCCAGGTGATGTCCTTGAAATCGATGAGCTCTGGTCGTTTGTGTTGAAAAAGAGTAGAAAACGCTGGCTGTGGACCGCTATTTGTCGCCGCACACGCCAGATTGTGGCCTTTGTGATCGGCGACCGCAGCGAAAGGACTTGTCGCCGCCTGTGGAACAAGATCCCCGACGAGTACAAGCGCTGCCTGAGCTTCAGCGATTTCTGGGAGGCCTACCAGGCTCGCCTTCCTCGTGGTACTCGTTTAATAGAGCCTTTTCCAAAAAGCCTAAATCGATGCTTGCGAACAGCACCTCTGGGGTCTTGCATTCTTCCTCCAATGCATCTCAACAAAGGGGAAGATGCGAGGCCCTAACATGATTTCCGGACATGCTAGCGCGCTGAGCATAAGAGCATAGGACAAGAGCTGGTTTTTGTGGTCTGTGTGGTTACGCTCTTCTTCTATCATAATTCATGTTCATCTATTCTACCCGAACATGTTCCCTCTGACAGTTTTGATTTTTCAGTTCACACACCTTGAAGCTGAATCCGGGCATACCTCTTACTAAACGGATGCCGTACGTTTGTCCTCATTCATTGTCTTTTTCTCCCAGCCATTCTAAGTTTTCCATAATTTTTGCATATGTTTCGATGCTGCATCTCCATCCGGCAAAAACAATCTCATTTACTGCCCGCTTGGCTTTTTCCTTCGTGATGATTCCTTGAAAAACCGCCTTTGCCAATATGTAAGGTGTGCCTGCATAGGATATCCCATAAATTTTAGCTGTTTTCCTCGCAACCTCATCGTCTATTATGGCCGTTCCACCGCGTTCCTTGGCTATGGCTAAAACCTCAGCGTCAGCTAAATGAAGCCCCTTCGTTTGCAAGAGGCTTTCTACAAGGCCTTTGTCTTCGGGCTCAACAACCTTGAATACGCCTTTGACAAACAGCTTGTCCAGGATTACCGCATTCGCAACGCCCTTGCGCTTCCCCTCATCCACCACCTCGCATCTTACACTCGGAGCGGTTAACTTCTCATCTTTGAGCTCTTCGAAGATCTCACTTAGCCCTATCTTAGTTATGTAGATTAGCGGAGTGGCATTAAAAACGAGTGCCTTCACCGCGTTTCCACCGCAGATGCTCCCCTGAGCTCCCTCTCTATTTCCTCGGGCTCATACCTAACCCACTCAATGTTGCGCTGTTTCACCAAATCAGCAAACTCCCAAAGCGAAAGCTTAGCCATCTCAGCCGCCTTAGCAAAAGTTACCTTTCCGTTACGCAGCAGCTCCAGAGCCGTTTGCTTTCGCCACTCTCCAATGCCCAGCTCGAGGAGAGTTCTAACGGCCGTAGCCTTGTCCAAACATTCCCGCTCAATAACCTCCTGAATCTCTCTCTCGATCTCCTCCGGAATCCTTACGGCCAAAGGCTTGAGCGTCAACCAGCTTCACTGTATACAAAAGATATCAAACGCTTACATAAAAATGTTGTGCCGAAACCAAACTCAGGCTGCCCTTATCTTGAAAAGTCTAGCGTACGGTCCTATCATTTTGAGAAGGGTAGAGATCCCATTCTGATCGTTGCTCACTACGAAAGTCTCGATAGGAATGCCGGAACGCTTCAAGCACACATCAGCCCTTCTCTTGCTTATGTCTATGCCGAGCCCCAGAGTATCCTCTCCCATCTGCATTTCTCACCTCCCCTCTTTCCTTAAGTTGGCCTTTAGCGGCATCCAGCTATGCGTGCGAAGAGCACAATTAGAGAAGCCGCATTCGGAAAGCCCATTCATGAGAACGGTAGCTTTTACCTTGCCATCGCCGGGCATAGTCAACGCTAGAGCATTGCACACCCATACGTGAAAGGAATCATACATCTCTTCATGAGAAAAGCTTTGGGAAGGAGGCGCTCAGACCATGCCATTAGCGCATTCGTTAGTTTGGATGTCCACTCGGACCACACATTTGCAACCGTGATCAACGAAGATGGAAAGATCTTTTGCAAGAAGAGGATAATGAACGACCAGGTGTTGAGTTTCCTCAAGCCCTTCAACGTGGAAAAAGTTGGATTTGAAGCATAGACACCTATAGCCCCTCTCTACCGAGCATTGTCGAAGGAGGGCTATCGCGTTCAGGTATCTCATCCCAAGAAGACGAGGTACATAGCTGAGTGCGATAGGTTGATTCTACGAGAGGTGATGCGGAAAAAATGGGGAAAGCTTTCCCTCTTCTAAGTGAATGGTGAAACACAAAAAAGGATAAACTATCCTCTATGAAAAACTATTTTGCCCACCCATTGTAGGCTAACCGGGCATCTTTTGGAGGAAATATGGCTGGTAAGCCATCTGGGGCTGGAATCCTTTATTGGTAGCGAGCGATAAAGCTATTGCTGTGCTATCCCGTGCTCAGATAAGCTGGTAATCACGGGACCAGGCTAGAAGGGCAAAAGAGATTTTCGTGATTCATCCAATGGAGTGGAGTGACGGTGATCGATTCTCATAGGCGCGCTCCCAATTGTTGCCCAGTAGTAATGCGAGAAAGGGAGGCAGGTGTGCGTGCTAAGGGCATAGTGATGGGAAAGGCTTTGAGGGAGCTAAACTTAGTGGTGAAAATAACCACTAAACTTAAATAATGCCACTAACTTTTATAAGGACACAAATAGAAAATCGTGACATTAATGTATAGGGTGAGGGTTGGAAGGCAGGGAAGAATCGTACTGCCAAAAGAACTACGTGAAGCATATGGAATAAGGACAGGAGATGAAGCTATCGTAGTTGCGGAAGGCGAGAAATTAACCATACACCTTCACAAAGTTTCCGATGATCCAATACAAGACTTAACCGAGCTGTCAAAAACAATATCGATAGGGCTATCCGCGGAAGAGCTGAAAAAGAGGGCGGACGAGGAACGATTAAAACAATTTCTCCGAAAATAAGGTTGAGTCAAGTTCCTTGCGCCAAAGAGAGCCTACCTACTTTTTAGATTCTACCACGCTCATCCACGCCATAGACAAGAGCGTGGAGTACCATAAAGAATGCCTAAACATCATAAGCAGAGCCGCAAAAGGGGAAATAAACACTGCAACCAGCCTAGAAACTCTGGAAGAAACTCTCTTTATCCTGTCTAAGCTTACTTCCACATTAACAGCCCTCCGCGTCACCTACGATTATCTGAAAATGACCAAAATTAAGAAATATGAAATGAACCGAGCCGTTTTCGAGCGTGCACTTGGAATCATGGAGATAACACCTCTTAAACGACCAAAAGATGCAATAAACGTGGCAACAATGCTTGAACATAACATATCGAAAATAATTAGCGAGGACAAAGAATATGACAAAGTAGGCTTAATACGAAGAGTACATCCTAAAGACTTATCAAACTACACATCAACAAAAACAAAATAAAAGTACGCTTAACAAAAAACAAAACGCTGACTACATTAGCAGTTTATGACTTATCAATTCAAACATTGGCTGGGCTTTATGCTGGCCACCAAGTTCCTTTGTTGATACAACTAAATCTTTAATCTATTTTTTATTAACCGTTTACTCTGACGGTTAATAAAGGGTGCGGCAATACAGGCATATAGCGTGGCACTAGCTGTTAAAGCTAACCCTTCTCAAGAGTTGGAAGCTCATGAGTTTTTAGGCAATATTAAGAATTTTACAAAAAGCGAAATTTACAAGAAGAAAATTGAGAAATGCTTAGAGCTGCTAAATGAAACAAAAGTTGTCAAAGAGCCCGGGAATAGAATAGAGGCTTATAACTCTGTGCCAACAGCCATTTATTCATTCGAGTGCTAATACTTGCGTAGTCGCTATCCAGGATTGACTGTACTTACCGGTGCAGAGGTTGAGTATGTAGACATATTGAATATGCTTGAACGCTGGTTGCAGGACCTAGATTTTGTATTGGAAGGCGTGCACCTCCTAGATATGTTGGCCTTAGATTGGTCAGAGGAGGAATTTCTGAAGGGGAGAATTTTTGGAGGCTACCCCGGTTGTTTACGATGGAGCGAATTTTGTAGGCAAATAAACCGAGAACCACATTCTAAGTTGTCAATTCTACTATCAACATAGAAGACATAGGTTCCATACTCTAAGGGCTCTTTTGTATAGACTTCAGCACAGTACCATCTCCCATCTCTATAAGTTATTTTAAGGTGTAGCCATCCGTTTTCATCAACCCAGACATTCCTATCTGTCCAATAGTTTGGACAAGGGCCTATTTTAGAAGTCCTGAAAGGGTAATTATCCCCCTTGATTCTGAAGATGATCTCTCGAGTGTAATCGAAGGAAGTCATGATAAAAGACAATACGAAAAAGAATATTGCAATACCTAGTGAGAGATAAACCGTCGTTCCGCTTTTCTAAAAACTCCAAAAAATTTTTAACACTTATGCTTAACATATGTTATGATTCTAAAGGTGGCGGACCTCAAAACCTAAGAGGCTCCCCACCTCCTTAAGGGCGCTAAGCCATTGACCTAAGGTCATAGAAACGTGTTGGGAACCGACGATGATCTCAGGTAACCTATTGGCATCTCCATCAACGTTCATATGAATGATGATGCGACAGTGAACACCATCCTCACTACCCTTTATAGTTCCCTCAACGACGCACATCTTGTTTAGAGATTTATCTATATTCAGCAGCGTCATCGGCTGGTTAGCTTTAACATCGGCGTAACCTGTGACCCCGAATCTTCTTCCATGGTAGTCACGAATCTTATACTTAGTAGAAGCCATAGATAATGGAATGATATCATGCTCAATAGTCACCTCCCCCTTCTTAGCCCCGAAGGCGCCCTCTCGATAACCAAAGTTGCCCATGAGGACAGACCGATCGCTAACAGCATGAAGCATGAGAGCTGAGAGCATGGCAGTGATATCACCCTCACACGCGCACATGATGCCCTCGTCAATGAGCCTATCGAAGGCCAAACAGGGAACAACAGGTCTCTCCTCCGTGAAGCGTCCACAGTTGATGGCCACGCCATTGGCATCTTCCCTATCGCATAGGAGACGAAGCGCAAGGTAGACTCTAGTAGCATCCATAAGATCCCTCTCAGTTGGCTCGACTACTTCGAAGTCGCTCCTCCATTCCTCAAGTTTCCTCCTAACGGCCTCATCTGGGATGCTGTCAAAAATCCTGAAAAACTCGTTAGTTTCGACGTGCCGAACTCTGACCCCAAGGCGATCCTCTATAGCGAAGAAGTTCCAAGGACCGTCAGGTACGGAGAAGGAGGGAATCTCGCCGATATAGAGAAACTTACTCTGCTTGAGGAATTTCTTAACCCTCAAAGCCCTCATGAAGTCTGTAGTTTGTTTAGCTATTGGCAATCCATACCGTGAGAGGGTGTATGTTTCTAAAGGCACACCCCCATAAGTCCCGATCAATATGGCATCGGTGTCATAGCTAAGCTCCGAAGGCACCTTCCTCATATCTTTGTGTTCTCTAATGATAAGGGGTGCCTCGACCTCCACAAAATCCGCTTGAATGTTCCCTTTAAACTTCTCAACCATTTCTTGGGCTGCCTTCTCCAGCTCCTCCACACTGAGGGAGGAAATTATTGGAGTCCCGGTCACATCAGGTGACACGACGCTCCCGTAGGCGTAGCGATAATGGTAAAGCCCGATGTAAATGGGCTTGATCTTCACAACTCCCCTCTTCAAGTCTTTCATACCGATCCTCCTGATCTTAGATTTTTTACAACCTCAAAGCCCATTAGAGTGGAAAGTTTCTCTATCTGGCGAGTGTAATCTCCATACACAATGGCTCGCATTAAAGAGATAAGCTCATTTAATTCATCGTAATCCATGAGGGCGGCACTGGGACCGGGCTTAACTCCTACCCTTACATCCAGTGCTGATCTTATTTTACTTCACCTGTTTCCTAGTTATTTTCTCAGGTTATAATTAAATCTTATCTGGGTGCATGGTTTTAAATCCTGTTTTTTAATTCCGCCTGAGGGATTTCTTCTTTATCCCATCGATCAGCAATTAAAACAAATATTTCCTCGATATCTCAACTCAAGCTTTTGTATCCTCTTCCTCTTTCGC
>Ga0078972_1016115_pt1 | contig 11174 bp, 10 predicted proteins | sample YelNatPaOPGAMG01_FD_67568 | JGI IMG/M metagenome (GOLD analysis project Ga0078972, IMG submission 67568) | Hot spring thermophilic microbial communities from Obsidian Pool, Yellowstone National Park, USA - OP-RAMG-01 (SPADES assembly) (version 2) | ecosystem: Environmental > Aquatic > Thermal...
TCAACCAACCAAAAGGCCAGGAACGTCATACGTAGAGCCTATGGATACAGGAACCAGGACTTCAAGAAGCTTAAGATCATTCAAGCTTGCACCCCATGGATGAACAAGTTCGAGCCCTGGAACCACTACACATAGTTTGTCGTCATGTGCCCCAAATTCTTCCGCCAAAGGAGTGAGGCGATAGACAGTCTTCCCGTTTCCCTCCGCTGGGGGCTTCTGGCCTTGCTCGCCGTCTCCTTCGCCATCCTATTCACCCTGCTGGGTCTCCCGGCGGCCCTTCTTCTGGGGCCGATGATCGTTGCGGCCTCCTTCGGGGTGGGAGGAGCGGCCATCCGCCTTCCCCGCCCCCTCCAGATCGGGGCCCAGGGCGTGGTCGGGGTCATGATCGGACAGACAATCGAGCCCGGGATCCTTTCGACCTTCTCCCGGGAGTGGCCGGTCCTTCTCGGGTCGGTTCTTTCGGTGGTCCTGGCGAGCAACCTCCTGGGAGGTCTCCTGGGCCGGATAGGGGTTCTCCCGGGGACGACGGCCATCTGGGGCCTCTCTCCCGGAGCCGCCCAGGCGATGATGGTGATGGCGGAGGACTACGGGGGAGATCCCCGGCTCGTCGCCTTCATGCAGTACCTCCGGGTGGCGGTCGTGGTCGTGACCGCCTCTCTCGTCGTCCGCTTCTGGGCGGGGATTCACAGTCTTCCTCCCCCTTCCCTCCCGTGGTTTCCAAAGATTTTTCCGCTTCCCTTCCTTCTGACCCTGGGTGTCGTTGTGGTCGGGATCGCTGCGGGGAGGCTCACCAAGATCCCCGCCGGAACCATTCTGGGTCCGCTCTTTCTGGCAGGAGCCCTCCACGCCACCGGCCATCTGGCCGTGCCCTTTCCCCGATGGTTCCTGGCGATCGCCTACGGCCTTCTGGGGGTCGCCATCGGTCTCGGCTTCACCCGTGACATCCTCCTTCACGCCCTTCGGGCCCTTCCCCGCGTCTTTTTGGCGATCGTCGCCCTTATCGTCTTTTCGGCCGGAGTCGCCTTTCTTCTCGTGCGCTTTCTCGGGATCGATCCCCTGACGGCCTATCTTGCCACCTCTCCCGGCGGGATGGACTCGGTGGCGATCATCGCCTCCTCCTATCCCCGGCTCGACGTTCCCTTTGTCATGGCGTTGCAGACTTTGCGCTTTCTCTTCGTTCTTGTGGCAGGCCCCTCCCTGGCTCGGCTTGTGGCGAGAATGGTCATCGGTGTGCAAAAGAAGACCTCTCCCGGGGCCTCCCCTTTAAAGGAGGCCGCAGTCCTTGAGGCGGAGGGCAATGTGAAGGCCGACGAGGAGGAGCTCGACTGATTCGTTCGGAGGGGGGAGCGGAGTCAGGCTCTTGGGAGGACGATCATGAAGACGCTCCCGCGTCCGGGCTGGCTTTCGACACTGATCGTCCCTCCCATCCGCTCGACGAGCTGCTTGACGATGACAAGGCCCACGCCGGTTCCGGAGACGCCCTTTTCCTCGGCCCCCAGGCGGTTGAATGACTCGAAGAGATGGTCCTTCTGCTCGGGGGTCATTCCCCATCCCTGGTCCGAGACGGAGAGAAGGACGGTCGACTCGTCGCGGAGAGCTCCCGCCACCGTCACCTCCCGCTCGGGGTCGCTGTACTTGGCGGCGTTGGAGAGGAGGTTGATCAGCACCTGGCGGAGACGGTCCCGGTCGGCCCGGGAGGCGAGCCCTTCGGGGACGAGGTTCCGGAAGGAGAGCTTTTTCTTTTCGTAGAGCTCTCCGGCCATAAGAAAGCTCTCCCCCGCAAGCTCCCGGAGATCGACCTCGGTGGGGGTGATGAGGATGTTTCCCGACTCGATGCGCCCAAGGTCGAGAAGCTGGTCGATAAGCTCGAGAAGATGCCATCCGGCCTTCAGGATCTGGGCCACATGGTCGGAGTCCTCGAGGGAGAGGGTGGTCTGGCCGTCCATCCCCAAGAGTTGGGCATACCCCAGGATAGCGTTGAGAGGAGTCCGCAGCTCGTGGGTGATCAGGGTCAGGAAGTCGGACTTGGCCCGGTTGGCCCGGTCGGCCTCCTCCTTGGCCTTTATGAGGGAGTCTTCGAGAAGGATCCTCTTTGTGACATCCTGCTCGATGGCGACGAAGTGGCTGAGGGTTCCCCTCTCGTCAACCACCGGGAAGATATGGATTTCGTTGTAGAAGAGTGAGCCGTCTTTTTTGTAGTTCCGGATAACGGTCCTGACCTCCGACCCCTCCCTGACCGCTGTCCGTATCGCCTCAAGTCCCGGCTGCTCCCGGTCGTCGCGGTTCATGAAGCGGCAGTTTTTTCCCAGGATCTCCCCGAGGGAGTAGCCGCTCATCTCCTCGAAGGCCCGATTGACATGGATGAGGGGAATGTCGGGGCGACGGGCATCGGCGATGACGATGGAGTCCCCGGCCATCTCGATGACCCGCGCCTGAAGTCTTTGGCTTTCGAGGAGCTCCATGGTGGAGGTGATCTCCGTCCGGACGGAGACGTATCCGGTCTTTTCTCCGTCGTCTCCGAACATGGGGGAGATGGTGGCCTCCACCCAGTAGAAGCCCCCGTCCTTCTTCCGGTTTTTGATCTGGCCGTGCCAGGGATCCCCGTCTGAGAGGGTCTGCCACATCCCTTTATAGAAGGCGGGCCCGTGAACGCCGGACTTGAGGATGCGGTGGTCCTTCCCTAACAGCTCCTCCCGGGAATACCCGCTCACCTCGCAGAAGTTGTCGTTGACGTAGGTGATCTTTCCATGGAGGTCGGTCATGCTGACGATGGCGTGGAGGTTCACCACATAAGCGATCTGTTCGAGGAAGATCCGTGTGTCCAAAAAGGCCCCCTGATTCGGCGACGCGCCCCGGAAAAAGGTCGGCAGAAAGTGGGCTAGAAGAGCTCAATCTCTCCCGAGATATTGGTGCTGCCGAGCCTTTGGCTGTAGGCAGTTTCCCGTTCGATGATGGTCTGGTTCTTCAAATGGTGGAGCCTTTTGACGAGGACCTTCCCTGTGGCCGGAAAATAATAGACCTTCCGTGGATAGATCCCGAAGAGGTCCTGGGAGACGACCGGAATGCCCTCCTGGCGAAAATAGTCCTGGGCGAAGGATCCGTTCTGCCGTCCCACGTTCAGGATGCCCATGTTCCGAAGGACCGCCCCCCCTCCGAAGATTTTTGCCTCGAAGTTCTCCCGTCGCGCTCCAGCCTTGAGCAGCTGGTTGATCAGAACCTCCATCGCATAGGCGCCGTAGCGGGTCGGGGTGGAGGCCCATCCCCCACCTCCATTCTGGCCGTTTTCCGGAAGCATGAAGTGGTTCATGCCTCCCTGACCCGTGGTCCGGTCGCGGACGCAGGCGGAGACGCAGGAGCCCAGCGTGGTGACAAGGAGCATGTCCTTTGATGTCACGTAGTACTCGCCCGGAAGGAGCTTGACCGCGTTTTTCTTGAACTGGGTGTCGTAATAGCTGTTGGTTGCCAGAGACTCTTCGAATCCCTGTGTCACGGAAGGGCGTCCCGAACGGGTTTGCCCTGCCGATATCCCGTCATATCGTGATCCATGGAGGTCTTGTCCAGTCTTTCCCTATATGGTCTTTCTTTGTTTGTTCCCTGAAAGGATTTTTTGGCGATCAGCCGCGGTCAAAGCATTTCTTTCGCGCCTCGGAAGTGAGGGAGTAGACCGTCCGTCCGTTGATCTTGAAGAGGTCGGCGACGTGGTGGAGACCCTCGGAGTGGCCCATGAACAGAAGGGAGTCGCCTCGCATGAGGGGAAGAAATTTTTCCAGGATCTTCCGTTGGGTCGCCTTGTCGAAGTAGATCATGACGTTCCGGCAGAAAAGGGCCTCGAAGGGGCCCCGGATCGGCCAGTTCTCATCGAGAAGGTTGAGCTGGCGAAAGGTGATCAGGTGCCGGAGAGACTCCTTTACCCGGGCAGACCCGGCATTCTTCCCCGTGCCCAAGAGAAAGAACTTTCTTTGCCGCTCCGGAGAGACCTTCTGGAGACGATCCAGGGAGTAGATCCCCCTCCGGGCTTTTTCCAGAACATTCGTGTCGAGATCGGTCGCCAGGATGCGGACGGGGGGGGAGAGGCTTCCGAAGGTCTCCACGGCGGTCATGGCGAGGGAGTAGGGCTCCTCTCCGGTCGAGGAGGCGCTGCACCAGATATTGAGAGGCTGCCGCTCCCTTACGGCCCGCAGATGCTCCGCCAGAACGGGAAAGTGGTGAGACTCCCTGAAAAAATCTGTCAGGTTGGTCGTGAGCGAGTTGACGAAGGACTCCCACTCCTCGCCGTCTCCCGACCCGACAAGGTCCAGATAATCCCGGAAGGTGGTGAGCCCCCGGGCCCGGAGCCGCCGTCCAAGCCGGCTGTAGACCATGTCCATCTTGGAGTCCGACAGGTTGATGCCGGCATGGTCGTAGATCAGCCGCTTGACCTGTTCAAAGTCACCACGGGTAAAGGAAAACTCGCGCCCTCTCCCGTCATTATCAGCCACAGCGGTCACGGTGCTCTATCCGGAAGGGGAGAGGGAGACTCTCCCGTCCCCCTAGAATTCCTTCCAGTCGTCATCGTCGGAGCCGGCCTCCTTCGCTGAAGAGATGGAGGTTTTGGGGCGTGCGGGCTTCGCGGAAGAGGCTGCAGCCGCCTGGGGCCTTGCCGGAGACTTGCCCGGAAGGGCCTTTCCCGATCCGCCATGGCCGTTATGGGCAATTGCTCGGGGGGGTGCGGTGCGGTGCTCGTGGCTCGAGGTGGCCGTCTGGCGGGCGGCGTGGGACTCCTCGCCGAGATTAAAGACCTTGACGGCCTCCGAAAGGTTCTGAGCCTGCTCTTCGAGGGATTCGGCTGCGGCTGCGGCCTCCTCCACGAGAGCGGCGTTCTGCTGGGTCACCTCGTCCATCTGTGTGACTGCTTGGTTGACCTGGTCGATCCCCGCGCTCTGCTCCGTCGAGGCCGAGGAGATTTCGGCCATGATGTCGGTGACGCGCTTGACCGAGGCAACGATCTCTTCCATCGTCTTTCCGGCCTCCTCGACGAGGCGGGTTCCTCCCTCCACCTTCTCGACGGAGTTCCCGATCAGCTGCTTGATCTCCTTGGCGGCGGCGGCAGAACGCTGGGCCAGGTTCCGGACCTCTCCGGCCACCACGGCAAATCCCCGTCCCTGTTCGCCGGCCCGGGCGGCTTCCACCGCGGCGTTGAGGGCCAGGATGTTCGTCTGGAAGGCGATGCCGTCGATGACGCTGATGATGTCGACGATCTTGCGGGAGGACTCGTTGATGTCGCTCATGGTGGTGACGACCCGGGCGACGACCTCTCCGCCCTTGATGGCGATCGTGGAGGCCGAGGCTGTCATCTGGTTCGCCTGCTTGGCGTTTTCTGCGTTCTGTTTGACGGTTGAGGCCAGCTCCTCCATGCTCGAGGCGGTCTCCTCGAGGCTTGAGGCCTGCTCCTCGGTCCGCTGGGAGAGGTTGGTATTTCCGGCGGCGATCTCCTTGGAGGCGGTGGCAATCAGGTCGACCGACTCCGTAATCTTCTCGACGATCCCCCGGAGGTTGTTGATCGACTTCATGACGGCTTCCTTGAGACTTGCAAACTCGCCCTTGAACTCCCCGGTCACGAGGGCGGTCAGGTCTCCGTCGGCGATCAGGTCCATGACCCGGCCCGTCTCCTTCAGGACGCTTGCGACCTCAGCTTGATAGTTTTTCTGGGGGGTGATGTCGGAGGCGTACTTCACGACCTTGTAGGGCTTGCCGTTCAGATCGAGGATGGGGTTGTAGGAGGCCTGAAGCCAGACCTCGCGTCCGCCCTTGGCGATGCGCTTGAACTCTCCGGACTCGTACTCCCCGCGGTTGAGCTTGTCCCAGAAGGCGCGGTAGTCAGAGCTGTTGGCGAAGGCGGGGTCGACGAACATGCGGTGGTGGCGCCCCTTGACCTCGTCTAGCGAGTAGTTGATGACCCCAAGAAAGTTCTCGTTGGCGGTGATGACGGTGCCGTCCATGTTGAACTCTATGACTCCCATGGAGCGGTTGATTGCCGCGACCTGTCCCTTGAGGTCGACGATGTTCGAATCGTCGGCGGGAGCCCCCCCTCCGAAAATCCTCTGGAAAAAGCTTTCTTCGTTTCTTGGCATGAAATACTCCTTTGATGGACGAACCCTTCCCGCAGGGGGGTGTCAGTTCACTGCATGGTCGATAATGGCGAGCTCCTGGCTCGTCATGAGCTGCTCGATGTCGACGAGGATCAGCATATGGTCGTTGACCGTTCCGAGGCCAACCAGATACTTGGTGCTGATAGTGGTCACTAGATCCGGAACCGGGCTGATCTGCGAGGCCTGAAGGGAGATGACGTCGGAAACGCCGTCGACGACGATCCCCATAATGCGGTCCTTCACGTTCAGAATGATGACGACGGTAAACTGGTTGTACTCCACCTCCCCGAGGTGGAAGAGGATTCGGAGGTCGACGATGGGAACGATCGAGCCCCGCAGGTTGATGACCCCCTTGATGAAGTCGGGGGTATTGGCGATCTTCGTGACGGTGTCGTATCCCCGGATCTCCTGCACCTTCAGGATTTCGATCCCGTACTCCTCATTGCCAAGAACGAAGGTCAGGTACTCTCCCTCCGCCACCGCATTCGCGGTCTGTCCCGCTGTCGTTGTCATCGGACTCTCCACACTCCTATATCACCATTTTGAGAAGGGCGGCGATGTCCAGAATCATCGCCACCTTGCCGTCGCCCATGATTGTGGCGCCGGAGATGCCTTGGACCCTCCTGAAATTCGTCTCGAGGGTCTTGATAACCACCTGCTGCTGTCCGACTAGGGAGTCGACGAAGAGGGCTCCCTTCTTTCCTTCCGCCTCGATGATGATCAGGACGCCCTGGGTCGGGTCTTCCGTTTCCGCGGGCATATTAAAGATTTTATGCAGGGCGACGATGGGCAGGTACTCCCCCCGGACGTGGACAACCTGTCCCGTGGATGTGACCGACCGGATATCGGAGGCCTGGGGCTTGAGGGTCTCGATGATCATGTTGAGGGGGATGAGATAGATATCGCCCCCCATCGAGACCGACATGCCGTCGAGGATGGCCAGGGTGAGGGGAAGACGGATGGTGATCGTGGTCCCGAAGCCTGTCATGGTGCGGATCTGGACCGTTCCCCCCATCTCGGAGACATTCCTTTTGACCACGTCCATGCCCACGCCCCGCCCCGAAACATCGGTGACGACCTCGGCTGTCGAGAATCCCGGCTCGAAGATGAGCATCCAGACGTCATTGTCAGACATCGTATCGGAGACGGAGAGACCCCGTTCCCCCGCCTTTTTGAGGATCCTTTCCCGACTCAGCCCCTGCCCGTCGTCGGTGACCTCGATAATGATGTTCCCGCCCTGGTGGGAGGCGGAGAGTGTGATGGTCCCCGCGGGGGGTTTTCCCGAGGCGATGCGGTCATCGGGGTGTTCGATCCCGTGGTCGAGGCTGTTTCTGACGAGATGGGTCAGGGGGTCCGAGATTTTCTCGATCAGCCCCTTGTCGAGCTCGGTGGTCTCTCCGACCGTGACGAGCTCCACCTTCTTTCCGAGCTTGGTGGCGAGGTCGTGGACCAGTCGGGGAAAGCGGCTGAAGACGAAGCTGATCGGCATCATCCGAATCGACATGACCGACTCCTGGAGATCCCGGGTATTGCGCTCGAGCTGGGCCAGTCCGGTGTGCATCTTTTCGTAGATGACGGGATCGACTCCGGCGGAGGTCTGGGCGAGCATGGCCTGGGTGATGACGAGCTCTCCCACGAGGTTGATGAGCTGGTCGACCCGCTCCACGCTCACCCGGATCGAGGCCTCCATTCCGGGAGACGATTTTTCCTTTGGCTTGGCCGCCTCTGCCGGGGTGGCTTTGGCGGGAGCCCCGGCCGGAGGAGTGGCAGGCGGAGCTGCCTTTTCCTGAGGGGGAGGGGAGGGGGAAGAAGCTGCGGGGACGCTCCCCGGGGCATCGGCAAAGAAGCCGTAGCCATCGCCGTCGGTCAGGCCGTTAGTCCCGGAGGTCTCCGTCTCAATTCCTGCGCCGGGGGCATCGGTGAAGAAGCCGTAGCCGTCGCCATCGGTCAGGCCCGATTGCGGATCGTCCGAGGTCTCTTTATCCCCTGTGCTGGATTCCGGGGCACTGCCGGAAGAGGAGATCTCTTCGATCTCGACCGCTTCGGGGGGGGCAATGAAGGCGAAGATGTTGCGGATCTCCTCCCCTCCAGCGGTTGTTGAGAGAGTGAAGGTCCAGGGGGGGCCGGCCTCTCCCTTCCGGATCTTTTTGCCGGTCCCGGCCTCCTCGGGCTTTTCGACCTTGAGCTCTCCGAGTCTCGAGAGCTCTCCCGACAGGTTCTCCATGGCCTTTGGCCGCTTCAGAAACTCCCTGTCCGGATGGAAGAGAATCCTGAAGGCCGGTCTTTTGTCAGGGCTCCCGGAATGTTCGTGGAGGGACGGGGAGGGATGCGGAGCGGCCGCTTCTCCGCCTTCTTCCGTAAAGGATCTCAGGATCCGGATCATCTCCTCGGCTGCCCAGGGGGGAGCCGGAGAACCGGCAATATGTCCGTCGAGCTGGGCGCGGATGATATCGACGGAGGAGAGGAGGGCGTTGACGATCTCCGGCGTGGGCATCATCTCGCCCTTGCGCATCCTGTCGAGAAGGTTCTCGAGGACGTGGGTGACCTCCGCCATGTCGGTGAAGCCGAAGGTGCCGCTCCCTCCCTTAATGGAATGGGCGGCACGGAAGATGGCGTTCAGGTCCTCGGAGTCGGGAGAGGCCACATCGAGGCCGAGAAGAAGGCGTTCCATCTCGGACAGATGTTCGGCGCTCTCCTCAAAAAACACCTGATTGAACTGGCTCATGTCGATATTCATCGTCTTCCGTTCCGGTAATGTGAGGGTCCCTGCTCCCGGTGTTTGGGGAGTTGTCCGTGGTTGTCCTCGACTATCCCAGGACCTTTTTGACGACCTCGAGAAGCTTCGCCGGATCAAAGGGCTTGACCAGCCACCCTGTGGCGCCCGCGGTGCGACCCTGGGCCTTCATCTGATCTCCCGCTTCGGTGGTCAGCATGAGGATGGGAACACTCCTGTAATGGGGAAGGCTCCGAAGATTCTTGATGAGGGTCAGGCCGTCCATCCGGGGCATGTTCTGGTCGGTAAAGACGAGGTCGAAGCCGCGAAGCTTGGCCTTGTCGAGGCCGTCCTGGCCATCGACCGCCTCTGTCACGTCGTACCCTGCACCCTTCAGGGTGAAGGCGACCATCTGGCGAATGGACTGTGAATCATCAACTGTCAGGATTGCTTTGCCCATGAACTCCTTCTTCCTTTTCCTTCCCGTCTCCGGGACTGCGAATGTTCGCCTGTGGCTCAGAAGAGCTCGATGTCTCCCGAATCCACGTTGACCTGCTTGACCGGGTTGTGAGTCGTCTTTTCGATCGTGGCCCGGGCCTCGGAAAGCTTCGCGTGCCAGCGGTCGAGCCGGTCGTCTCTGTTGATGAACTCCTGCTCTTCGGAGGCCAGCCCCTCGAGGATCTTCTGCATGGCGTCCTGGCGCCCGTGGGAATGGCCGATCAGCTGGGTGGCGAGATCCTGGAACTGGAGGGAGGTCACCGCCTCCCTAACGTCCCGGTCGATCTCGCTGGAGGTCCGGGAGATCTCCGTCATACTCTCTGTGCGGAGATGGTCGATCGCCGCGATTTTTCCGATCATTCCCTGCACGTTCTGCTTCGACTGCAAAGCGAAGGTCATGTCCTTTGAGCTGATGGTGTTGATGATTCCCTCGGTGCTCTGGATCGCCCGGCCCACGTCGCTGACGTGGCGGCGGATCTCGTTCGAGAACTCGGTGGAGCGATGGGAGAGCTTCCGGACCTCGTCGGCGACCACGGCGAATCCGCGCCCCGACTCTCCGGCCCGGGCCGCCTCAATGGCGGCGTTTAAAGCCAGGAGGTTGGTCTGGTTGGCAATCCCTTCCACCTCGCCAAGAATATTCTCAATATTCTTGATCTTCACGTTGATTGCATCGATTTGGGCCACGAGCTCCATGGCGTACTTGCTGTTTTCCACGATGTGGTCGACAAAGATCGTGAGCGTCGACTCCGTCTCCTCGAGAAAGCGGGAGAAGGTCTCCGAACTGTTTCCGGTCTCCCCAGAGTTGTCCTTGTTGGAGACGACCTGGGAAATGAGTTCCGTCTGCCGGCGGGTGGCGGCGTCGATGGCGGTGAAGTTTTCCACGAGCTTGCCGATGGCGTCGGTGATGATGGAGCGGAGCTGGTCCAACTCAGATTGGGTATTGCTGACCTGAAGATGAAATTCCTTGTGGATCGCTCCCAGAAGCGAGTCGATATCGTCTGCGATCGTTCCCAGGTCGGTGGAGGAGCCCGGCGACTCATCGGCCTCGGATTTGGCTGGGGCCTTTGAGCGATCCCGGGCCGATCCTGCAAGAATAAGAAACCATCCCGCAAATCCGGCGACCACGAGAAGCGTCTGGGCCGGATGGGGAAATCCCCCCGGAGTGCCCAGAAAAAAGATCCCGGCCAAAACGATGGCCGAGACGGCAAGGCCCGCCGCGTAGGGTTTTTTTGACATCAGGAACTCCTTGAGATTGCGTCTTCGTCTATCTCAGCGGATATCGAAAAGTTTCTGGAAGTTGGCGATCTCCAGCACTTGCCTGACCATGCCGGCGCAGTGATCGAGCAGGACCGATGCTCCTTGGGAGACGGCTCTTTCCCGAAGGACCAGAAGCATGCCAAGTGCGGCGCTGTCCATGTACCTGACCGTGCCTAGGTCAACGGAGATCTCCGAGACATTTTTCTTATCCAAAACTTCATCGCAGGCATTCCGGAACTCTCTGTGTATTGGAAAGGAAAAAGGGTCAGAGACGGTGATTCTTGCATGATTTTCATGGACGCTGACGTTGATAGACAATTGTCCACCTCCTTCTCCTTGGAGCGCGTCCGAATCGGACCACTTCTTGCTCCGATTCGGAGAGGCTCTCTACATGTACACTTCGTCTGAAATCCCAAAAAACTTGAGCTTGGGCAAAATATTTCTCTTTGACGCTCCCGTTTGGATGGAGAGCGTCCGGTTCAGCAATTCCAAATTTAAGTCCCACAGGCACTCTCTGAAAATATTTTTCCAGGAAGCCCCACCCAGAGATATTTTCTGACGATTGCCTTAATATCATT
>Ga0078972_1016120_pt1 | contig 11172 bp, 8 predicted proteins | sample YelNatPaOPGAMG01_FD_67568 | JGI IMG/M metagenome (GOLD analysis project Ga0078972, IMG submission 67568) | Hot spring thermophilic microbial communities from Obsidian Pool, Yellowstone National Park, USA - OP-RAMG-01 (SPADES assembly) (version 2) | ecosystem: Environmental > Aquatic > Thermal...
TGCAAATTCGGTATGGTCAGGGATACGATCACAATTATGTATTGAATGGGGAGATGAATACGTTTCGGTTGGTGGCCACGGTAGTGGATCCATTTTCTGGGAGGAAGATGGAAGTTTGGACGACGGAACCCGGCCTTCAGTTTTATTCAGGGAATTTTTTGGATGGGAGCATCAAAGGGAAAAGGGGCATTGTGTACGGCCATCGCTCTGGATTTTGTCTTGAGACCCAGCATTTTCCAGATTCGCCAAATCATCCCGAATTCCCGTCCACTGTATTAAGACCCGGAGAAGTGTACAAAACAAAGACAATGTACCGATTCTTGACAGAGAAATAAAAATTAAAACTCTATGAAATAAGATTCTTCGCTTCGAGAGGAATGGCAGGGAAAATTTTTAACCCGAGTGAACGGTGTCATTTTATCCATATTTGTTTTTGGTGGACTCCGCATAAAAAGAAAAGACTTGACAAAGAGTGTTTTTCGTATAAATTTCTGTGTACGTACACAAAACATTAATCAAAAAACTTTCCACTGAAAAAATGGAGTAAAAATATGAAAGACGCAGAGTATGTCATTGGAGTCGATTACGGAACAGATTCTGTCCGATCCGTTCTCGTCAATGCACATACAGGGGAAGAAATAGCCAGTTCTGTGTTTGAATATCCTCGATGGAAAAAGGGGCTATTTTGTGATCCTCCTCAAAATCAATTCAGACAACATCCATTGGATTATATCGAAGGCCTGACCAAAACCATTCAAGCCATTGTGTCAAAAAGTCCCAAAAGCGTGGTGCAAGCCATCCGCGGAATTTCCATTGACACGACAGGTTCTACTCCAGTCGCAGTGGATCAAAACGGCACCCCCTTGGCTTTGCTTCCCGAATTTGCCAAAAATCCCAATGCCATGTTCATTTTATGGAAAGATCATACTGCAGTGGAAGAGGCAAAGGAAATCAATGAGCTTGCCAAAAATTGGGGAGGAGACGATTTTACAAAATACGAAGGGGGGGTTTATTCTTCCGAATGGTTTTGGTCAAAGATTCTCCATGTGATTCGGAACGACAAAAAGGTGGCAAAAGCAGCCTATTCCTGGGTTGAACATTGTGATTGGATTCCAGCACTTCTCACAGGAAACACAGATCCGGTTTCCATAAAACGAAGTCGGTGTGCTGCAGGTCACAAGGCCATGTGGCACCCTTCATGGAATGGGCTTCCACCAAAAGAATTCCTATCCAAACTGGATCCTCGCTTGGCAGAGTTGAGAGATCGGCTCTATACTGAGACATTTACCAGCGACGTACCTGTAGGACAAATTTCCAAAGAATGGGCAAAACGGCTCGGATTGCCAGATTCGGTTGTGGTAGGAGTGGGCGCATTTGATGCCCACATGGGTGCAGTCGGTGCAGAAATTACTCCATATCAATTGGTCAAAATCATGGGCACTTCAACCTGTGACATGGTGGTGGTTCCTCTGGAAAAATTTAACAACAAACTGATTCAAGGCATTTGCGGCCAAGTGGAAGGATCGATTATTCCTGGAATGCTGGGCTTAGAGGCAGGCCAATCTTCTTTTGGAGATGTGTATGCATGGTTTAAAGAAGTCCTGGCCTGGCCTTTACGCACTTTGGGAAAGAGAATGGGCTCTGCTTCCTCAATAGAAAAATCAATTGACCAGATTATTCCTGAACTGTCTCGACAGGCAGAGAAAATCCCCCCTGGTGCTTCTGAAATAGTGGCATTGGATTGGTTGAATGGAAGACGCACTCCTTTTGCGGATCAACGTTTAAAAGGCGCGCTCATGGGCTTGACCCTGGGCTCTGATGCACCGAGGATTTTTCGAGCCTTGGTGGAGGCCACTGCCTTTGGAGCCAGGGCCATTAATGATCAATTTATCAAAGAAGGCGTGCCGATTCAGGGCATTATTGCCATTGGAGGGGTCTCCAAAAAGTCTCCTTTTGTCATGCAAATTGTTTCAGATGTATTGGGGATGAAAATTCGGGTGGTAAGATCTGAGCAGGCCTGTGCCTTGGGCGCTGCCATGTTTGCAGCCACGGTGGCTGGAATTTACCCCACAGTCGAAAAAGCCCAAAAAGCCATGGGCAGTGGATTCGAAAAAGAATACAAACCGCGGAAAGAAAATTCAAAAATCTATCTAAAACTGTACGAAAAATACAAAAGACTGGGGGCTTTTGTCGAAAGTGAAATTTCAAAATGAGTCCGTATAAAGAACTCAAACGCCTTGCCTACGAAGCCAACCTTTCTCTTGTGGAAAATAAACTGGTGGTGTATACATTTGGAAATGCCAGTGTGTGCGATCGAGACCGAGGGGTATTTGCCATTAAACCTTCTGGCGTGCCTTATGAATCTCTCCGGCCCAAGGACATGGTGGTCATTGATCTGGAAAACCGAATTGTGGAAGGAAAACTCCGTCCTTCTTCTGACACAAAAACCCATCTCGTGCTTTACCAGCATTTCTCGAAAATCGGAAGCGTGGTGCATACCCACTCGCCCTATGCAGTGGCATGGGCCCAGGCCATGAAACCCATTCCCATTCTCGGAACCACCCATGCGGATCATTTGCCCACAGATATCCCCTGTACAAAAAAAATGTCCCCTAAGGCGATTCAAGGCGATTACGAATTGGAAACAGGCAAACTCATTGTGGAGACTTTTAAAAATAAAAAGCTTTCCTATGAAGAAATCGAAATGGTGCTTGTGGCCCGTCACGGACCCTTTACCTGGGGTAAAACCGCAGAAAAAGCCGTGTATAACAGCGTGATGCTTGAAATGTTGGCCAAAATGGCATATCTTACCTTATGCATTCATCCTAAAGTTCCCCTATTGGAAAAAGTGTTGATTGAAAAACATTTTTATAGAAAGCATGGAAAAGATGCATATTATGGTCAAAGTAATTAATGCACAAGGAGTACATCAATGAAAAACATTCCAGAAATCAAATTGGCTCTCGTCGCAGTGAGTCGAGATTGCTTTCCGATTGAACTTTCAAGAAATCGGAAAAAGAAAGTTTTAGAAGAATGCAAAAAAAGAAATATTTCAATTCAAGAGATCGAAACGATTGTTGAAAACGAAAACGATGTCCTCAAAGTACTTTCTTTGATTCAGGAAAAAGAAATCAATGCCCTGGTATTGTATTTGGGGAATTTCGGGCCGGAAGGTCCAACCACCTTGCTTGCCCAAAAATTCAACGGACCCGTGCTTTTGGTCGGGGCAGCAGAAGAAACCGGCAAAGACTTGATTCACGGCAGAGGGGATGCGTATTGTGGGATGCTCAGTGCCTCGTACAATACCGGGCTTCGAAGGCTTTCGCTTTGTATTCCAGAAAATCCCATTGGATATCCTCACGAAATTGCAGAACGCATTCAAGAATTTATTCCTGTGGCCAAAATCCTTGTGGGTCTCCAGCATCTCAAAATTTTTTCCTTTGGGCCAAGACCCCAGGATTTTTACACCTGCCATGCGCCCATCCAACCTTTGTTTGACCTTGGCATTGAAATCATGGAAAATAGCGAATTGGATCTCTACGACGTGTTCCTTTCTGCCAAAGGTCATCCCCAAATTCCAAAAATTGCAGAGGAAATGGCCAAAGAATTGGGGAAGGGAAATCAATATCCAGAGCTCTTGGAAAAACTCGCTCAATTTGAGATTGGTTTACTCGACTTTATGGAAAAACACCTTGGGACTTCGCAGTTTGGGGTGTTTGCCAACAAGTGTTGGCCTGCGTTTGAAAAATACTTTGGATTTGTCCCCTGTTATGTGAATTCGAGACTGGCCGCTCGAGGCATTCCTGTGGCATGCGAATCCGATATTTATGGGGCCTTGAGTGAATACATATTGGCCTGTGCAAGCGATCTACCTGCGACCCTTTTGGATATTAACAACACTGTCCCCATGGACATAATCGAGGAAGCAAAGCACCAGTTGAAGCATTACACACCTTCTGATCTTTTCATGGGTTTTCACTGCGGAAATACTGCATCGGGTTGTCTGCTTCATGCGCAAATGCGCTATCAATTAATTATGCATCGATTGATGGAGCCACAAAAAGAACCCAATATCACCCGGGGAACACTCGAGGGACAAATCAAGCCTGGCCCCATCACCATTTTCCGCCTCCAATCGACACCCGATACTTGGCTCAGGGCCTACCTTGCGCAAGGAGAGGTGTTGGACATTCCGCCAAAATCATTTGGAGGAATTGGTGTCTTCGCGATTCCAGAAATGGCTCGATTTTATCGCCATGTGCTCATTGAAAAACGGTTTCCCCATCACACTGCAGTCGGTTTTGCCCATGTAGGGAAAGCATTGTTTACAGCCATGCGCATGTTAGGAATAGATGATATTGGTGTAAATCAACCCAAACATATCCCCTATCCAAGCGAAAATCCATTTGCATAAAATGGACAAATGAACGTCTATGGACTGATTATTCTTTCTGGGCTGATTTTCGAATTCATTTTACATCGGATTGCCGAATTTTTAAATCTTCGATACTTAAATGCGCCCCTGCCCCCAGCGTTTCAAGATGTATACGAGGAAATCGAGTATCGCCGGGCCCAAGCGTATCATCGCGTGAATACGTATTTTGAATGGATTTCCAGTACCTGGGATTTCATCCTCTTGTTGGGATTTTGGCTGGCGAAAGGATTCAATGCGCTGGATCTCTGGATTCGCTCTTTTCATTTCCATTGGATTTGGAATGGACTTTTATACATTGGAATTCTTGGATTGGCAAAAAGTATATTCTCTCTTCCATTCGAAATTTACCATACTTTTGTCATTGAAACCCGTTTCGGATTTAACAAAACCACTCCCCGAATTTTTATTCTAGATCATCTCAAAGCATTGGGCTTGAGCATCGTACTGGGAGGACCTCTTTTGGCAGGGATATTGGCTTTTTTCCAGTATTCAGGGAAATGGGCATGGCTATACTGCTGGGTTGTCACCATTGGATTTTCTTTATTTCTTCAATTCATTGCACCCACCTGGATCTTTCCTCTTTTCAATCGGTTCACTCCGCTTAAAGAGGAAAATCTGAGAAAAGCAGTTTTTGAATATGCCCATTCTGTCGGATTTCCTATAAAAGACATTTTTGTCATGGACAGTTCAAAACGCTCCACAAAAGCCAACGCGTTTTTTACAGGTTTTGGAAAAAACAAAAGAATTGTTCTTTACGATACCTTGCTTTCCCAGCATTCAGAATCTGAAATCATTTCCATTTTGGGACACGAAATCGGACATTACAAATTAAAACATATTGTCCAAAATCAAATCCTGGTCATTCTCCACACGGGCATTCTCTTTTATCTTCTTTCTCTTTTCCTCAGCCAAAAAGGATTATTCACTGCGTTTTACATGGCCCATCCGTCGATATATGCGGGTTTACTCTTTTTCGGCCTCTTGTATACCCCAATTGAATTTTTTCTGAATATTGCATTTCACTGGTTTTCAAGACACAATGAAACTCAAGCAGACCGATTTGCCGTTAAAACCACCCGAACACCAGAAACCCTCATCCAGGCGCTTAAAAAATTGAGTGTACACAATCTGGCTTTCCCCACTGCCCATCCTTTTTATGTTCTATTGAATTTCTCACACCCACCCATGTTGAAAAGAATACAAGATATCCAATTATTTTCAAAACTTCAATACCGTGAATCTAAATGAAATCCTTGAATTAAAATTATTCAGGAAGGATATGTCTTGGACACTCATATCAAACCCTCCATTCTTTCATGATAATTTTGGAGTTGCAACAAAAAAATGGACACCCAGTTAAGAGTCATGCGGCTTTCCTTTTTTCTCTGAACTGAACGGGAGACAGATTTCCAAGCGTTGAGTGTTTTCTGTTCCTGTTATAAAATATTTCGATGTACTGAAATATGGATTGTCTTGCTTCAAAGCGGGTTTTGTATTTTCGACGATAGACCAGTTCTTTCTTTAATGTCGCAAAGAAGCTTTCTGTAACGGCATTGTCATAACAATCACCTGTCCCAGACATACTCTGGAGCATGTGATTGACAGATATCAGTTCTCTGAAATCATCGCAAGCGTACTGAACACCCCGATCAGAATGGAAGACCAGGCCAGGCAATGGATGGTGCCGCAGGCAAGCAGAACGCAAGGCCGTTATCGTTGTCTCCGAGGCGCTCAAGCTTTCACTCATGGACCATCCGACGATTTCTCTATTAAACAGGTCCATTATCACGGTCAGGTATAAAAAGCCTTCTCCAGTACGAATATAGGTGATATCGGATGTCCATACCTCTCCAAATGAGTCAGCTGAAAAATGCCTGTCCAGCCGATTCTGGGATATCGGGAAAGAATGATCGCTGTCGGTGGTCACCTTGAATTTTCGTTTGGTTTGAGCGAAAATACCGTGTTTTCTCATCAAACGAGCCACTCGGGGACGGCTCACCTTGAACCCTTCCTCACGCAGGTCATCCGTGATTCTGGGGCTGCCATAGGTCTGGTCGGTCAACTCATGAATCTCTTTGATTCTTTTGATGAGTTTCATGTTCTGTTGTTCTCTCATGCTGGGTGGCCTTTTCACCCACTGGTAGTACCCACTTGGGCTCACTTTCAAACAAAAACACATCTTCGACACCGAATGAAAAGATCGATGATCATTTATAAACCGGAATTTATCTGATTCTTTTTCGAGAAAATGGCCAAGGCTTTTTTTAAAATGTCCCGTTCTTCTTCTACATCTCTCAGTTGTTTCCGAAGCTGCCGAAGTTCTTCTTCCGGTTCTTTCAATCTTCCAAGTCCAGGAAAAGCGTACTTTCCATCTTCTCTGTATTCCTGTACCCATCGATTCAGAATGTTCGGCCTAATTCCCAAACTCCGAGCAACTGCTGCTGCATTCCCACGGCTTTCAACAAGCCGGATCGCCTCGATCTTGAATTCTTTGGTATACTTCCTTCTGGTTTGTTTCTCTGGCATGTGGACACCTCCTGTCACTCTTAAAATAAAAATCCCTTAACTCCGTGTCCACTAAAATATAGCAAGTCCAAGGAGAGGATATTTTAAATTAGGGCGGAAGACTTGTAAGGTAAAATTTAGGCAGGGGATAAAAGAGTTGAACCAGTGGTTAAAAGATGTTCGAAACCAAGTAGAAGTAAAGGAATGGTGGGGGATGTTGAGTTGAAGTTGATGAGGCCCTTTCGGTACTATGGGATAAGCGGAAATATGCCAGCGATGTGGGCGTTCTACCTGGGAGCGATAAGACTGGCATTTAAGTGGATAAACAGACGGAGTCAGAAGAGGAGTTACAATTGGGCACAATTTAACCGATTTCTTCAGTTTAACCCCTTGCCTGTGCCGAAGATATATCACTTAACTTATACTCTGTCCCCAAGGTAGTGATGCAATGCTGAAGAGCTATATGCGGGAAATCTGCACGTACGGTTCTGTGAGGAACATTAAACCAATAGGGGGTTCTATGAAGCACATTATATTTTTATTATTAATCATTATCCTCATGCCTGTCTCAATAAAAGCAAAAACCAATACTTACATTAAAGTTGGCGCCAATATTTCGTCTTTTCGTACGGAAGAAGGAAAAAGTGAACCGGGGCTTTGTTTTGGAATTGGTAAAGAATTCTACCCGTTTCGTAAATTCAATGGCTTTTTCGGCTTTGGATTAGATTATCAACAAAAAAAGTTCATATTGGAAAACCGAACATGGAGGAGTGATCCTAATTATGATGACTCTGACATAGAAAAGAAGCAGAAGCCAAAAGAAGAGTTTACGTCCATCGATAAAGTATTGAGTATCTGTACCGGTGTGTTTCTCGGAGCCTTTGTTGGGGGAATTATTGGAGGTCTTATTGGAGATTCGCAAGCTTATATGGGCGAATATGCGGACATTGCCAGAGGTGGTTTGATTGGCGCTGGCATCGTGCCATTTTTGTTATACGAGAGTTGGGCGAAAAATAAGGGCGTGCGGTATCCCTTGAATACCTGGTATGCCGTCGCCGGCAGCAATACGACTTTTTCAAACTACGAAGCCACTAACCTTCGGCTGGGTTATTCACTCGGCATTGGCAGAAACTATCATCTGAGTAACAGGGTTTATTTGCAAGGTGAAGCAATTTTCAATAGACGGAGATTATTCTTCCCTTTGCAAAGAATACGCTATGAGACACTTGGAACAGATCAATTGTGGCGGAGTGATGTTGATTTTTCGGTGGCGTATGTCGACATCGCTCTATTGACCAAGGTCAGGTTTTTTTCTTTCGTGAAAGCCAGGCTCAACATTGCGCTTGGGCCTGCGATGTCCGTACAAGTCCTCGAAAAAACGGATTACAACATCCGGCAGAGGGAAAGCGTTGAAAGAGGCTCAGATGTGATGTATGATTTTGTCTATATCAGCGATGAGGCCGGTGCGACCTCTCCGTTCTTAGGCCTAGTGACCGCAATTGAGCTTGAAGTTGGCAAGCTCCTGCTCAAAGCGAGCTTGAATCGGGCGTTGCATATCTCGAACCAGATATATCCGTTGCAGAATAAGACCAAATTACACACGCTAATGTTTTCGCTAGGGTACAGATTTTCAAGGCAATGACAGCAATATCGTTTTTCATGGCACCGGTTCCGAATGGATTTATTGGCTTTGAATTAGATTATCAACAAAAAAATACATTTTGGAAAACAGAACCTGGCCTGGAGGATTCGATCCCGATGATTCTGATATTATTATTGGAGATATTAACGTGAATATTTCTTATGTCGAGCACCTGTAAAGATCGGTTACTCAATTAAGAAAAAAATCGATATAGTTCAAGTATCTATATCTGGACGAAAACTACACGACGATTTCAACAAATTTTCACTTAGACGCCAGACTATCTTATAAACGATTTGCAGTAATTTTCAACTATGCAAGGGCATTATCAATTACCGAAGGTATGACAAACTTAAGTATCAGAGATAAAATTGATTCATTTGAAATATCGACAACTTTTTATTTTTAAAGCTTGACAATTTCATAATAATAATTTGGAGGACAGTAAGATGAAAACAAAACATTTGAGTATGATTGTCACCGGCTTCATTTTGGTAATTACAGCCGGAGTTCAGTCGCAGACTTTGTACAACGGTGTTGGTCATATTCCTGCGTCCTATCAGGAAACTTGGAATGTAGCAGGTCTTTTACAGGATATGAGTTCTGTGGAGCCTAAACTGGTTATACCAATTAGTCCTGGTGCTGCCAGTGCGCAAGTATCGGCAGCAATTAACACTGCAAGAAGTCATGTTAACACCACTGGCGGTTTAGTTATTATATATTTTCCCGAGGGTACTTTCTATTTCACCAGTACTATACAATTAACGCAAAATGATCGTAATATTGTTTTTCAGGGAGCCGGTTCAGACAAAACCACCCTTATTTTTCAAAATCTGAAAAATTATAACTGTTTTGCTTTAATAGGTACAGTGAGTGGATGGATAGATTTGGACCAGGATATTGACAAAGGAGAATCCGTGATTCATGCGTCTCCTGTTGGAGTATTAAGTGGTATTGCAATTGGTGACTGGGTACATTTCATAAAAAGAAATTTTGACTACCATACACCACGTCCTTCTGAATTTGAAGCCGAAATCGTCGGCCAAATCACAAGAATAACTGCTCAAGGCTCCGATGCCACCGGCGATTGGAGAGAAATAAAAGATGAAGCCAATATGGATTATGAAGATGCAGTGAATACGGATTATTCACTCAAGGTTCGTAAAGTAAGCCCAGTTCAAAATATAGGAATTGAAAATTTAAAGATTATACGATCACCGAATGAGAAACCAACTGTAGGTAACCCCTACAATATATACCTTGAATATGCAATCAATTGTTGGGTAAAGGGTGTCGAATCCTTTAAAGCGGCGTGTCATCATATTGGTGTGTCCAGGTCGTCTCATTGTGAAATAACCGGATGTTATATACATGAAGCCATGGACTATGGGGAAGGGGGTTGGGGGTACGGTGTTCTCATGTATGGTAGCTCAACCAATTGCCTCATCGAGAACAATATTTTTAAGAAACTGCGACATGCCATGATTGCTGGTGGTGGTTCGAACTGTAATGTGTGGACATTTAACTATTCACTTGATCAGTATGGAGGGGGATATAATTATGATCTCGATCTACATGCCAAATACCCCTTTGGACATCTTTTTGAACATAATATTGTCGATAGAATTGCCGCTGATGATTATCACGGTGATAACGGTCCATTCAATGCATTTGTAAGAAACATGACAACAAAAAGTTATGCTCGTATTTGGAAAATGAAGCAATGGTCAACTTTAGGAAATATGCAAGATGAAGATGATTTATTATATCCTTTACGGCATGATTGGAATTATGCACCGGCTGTGGATATATATGGTGTTATAAATAATTATACATTAGGTTTGTCCCACAATGTGACTTATGATTTCGGCTATGCAGTCCTTTGCAGATTGGATGATATTTCATATTATTACTCTTCAAAGCCTGAATTTTTAGATGGATATACATGGCCTGCAATAGGTCCTAAAACTAGAACAGGGGGAGAATTATCTTTTAGTATACCGGCCTATGGAAGATATAATAGTGCAGGTAAAAAAACATATTTAAAAACCCCTACCCCATATCAAATAACCACGAATGGTATATTATCACACGATGAATTCTGGTCAAATCCTCCTGGGAGCAATTTTATTACGATTACCGGTAATATTACTATCTCAAACGGTATAACATTAAGAATAACGCCCGGCACCACAATCAAATTCTTTGGTTATTATACCATCACTGTGAACAGCGGCGCCAAGATCATCGCCGAAGGTACTTCTTCACAGCCCATTCGATTTACTTCGGCCACTGATACAACCCCAGGTTCATGGAAATACGTCCAACTCCAAGGCGGCAATAGCATTTTCAAATACTGCATTTTTGAATACGGCCAGTATCCGATTTACCTATACAATGCCACTTCTGGCAACCCGACGCTCATTGAGAATTGCACTTTTAAAGACAACAGTCACTACGGTTTGAGATTGTACCATAGCAATGCCAAGGTGAAAAGCTGTGAGATGAAAAACAACGGTTATTACGGCGTTCATTGTTACAATAATCCTGATGTCAAATTCACAGGAAATTGGATTCATCACAACTCCCA
>Ga0078972_1007192_pt1 | contig 11168 bp, 10 predicted proteins | sample YelNatPaOPGAMG01_FD_67568 | JGI IMG/M metagenome (GOLD analysis project Ga0078972, IMG submission 67568) | Hot spring thermophilic microbial communities from Obsidian Pool, Yellowstone National Park, USA - OP-RAMG-01 (SPADES assembly) (version 2) | ecosystem: Environmental > Aquatic > Thermal...
CCCTCGTCCAGTGTTCCCGAAACCTTCAACTTCCATCGGTTCGTCCCAGAAGACCTCAACTCGGTGCTGACAGGTTGATAGTCGCCGTATTCGTCAATGCGCTTGAGGGAGACGGTGAATTTGGCAGGAGGCTCGTAACCGGGCTGCCAGAAAATCTCTGGGTCAGTGTCAACATCAACATCGCGACTGTGGTCAGGTGGCAGGAAACGCAGACCCTCCAAAGAACCTTGCCCACCCGTCACAACTTCGTGCCGAGATGAACCTTGACACCCACAAAGTAGCAGAAACGGCACCACAATCAGTTTCCAAACCCGCAAGGTTTATCACCTCGGTTGTTGGGCTGAAATGCGCCCACCCGCTTGGCGGCATTTCCCCTTCCAACTTAACTTTGCCGCAAACCGAAATCCCTTAACCACTTTGCACCCATCCCTTTGCCAACTTGTAAAGCCTTTGCTGTCGTTCAAGGGCGACAGAAAATCGTTTGTGCTGCTTCTCATCGGGTTCAAATGTCGCACCAAACTGAGGTGGATAGTCGGCAAGGGTTCGCCAAGTCCCCAAAGCCCTCAAAGCCATGATGGCTGCACCGCGAGCAGATGCTTCAGGTTCAAGGCAAAGGGTGATGGGTTGACCCAATGCGTCGGCAAACATCTGAGTCCAAACTCGCGACCGAACAAGCGCTCCTCCTGTCGCGATGATGCGATTGACCGCAGGAATTGCCTGTTTGACCAATCGGTGAATGAGCGCCATCCGCAAAGCAACGGCTTCCATGAAGGCTCGCAAAAGTTGAAGCGATGTGTGGTGCAAACGAATTCCAATCACAGCGCTTGGGACACTGGCATCCCACTCAGGCGCTCTCTCACTGAGCAAAAAAGGCAAAACCGTCAGCCCATGCTCATCGGGTTGCATCTCAGCAATTTGCGCTTCCCAGTCGTTGGGCAATTTGAGCGTTTCCGTAAGCCACTGAAAGACGACGCCACCGTTGCTTTGGGCTCCGCCAATGAGGTGATGTTGCCTGTCGGCTCGGTAGTGCCATAAGCCGAAAGGTGGCTTGACATCCTCATCAGTAGTCATCACCCTCATGACCGAACTTGTCCCAACCATCAACGCTGCCGTTTCAGGTTCAATAGCACCGCACCCAATGTTGCTGCATGCACCATCTCCCAATGCAGGAAACCAAGCGGAGTTAAACAAGGGACGAGGGATGAGGGGCGAGGGACGGGGAAAAGTTAAAGGCTCAAAGTCAACGATGGGAGAAAGTTGCTCCCGCGCAATTCCAACAGCATCCAAAGTTTCATCGTCCCAATCGTTGGCAGCGTGGTTGAAAAGACCCGTGCCAGAAGCCATTGAAATGGAACAAGCGGTTGTGCCAAGCAATTTCAAGTGCAAGTATTCGCCGAAACTGAGCCAATAGCGAACTTTTGTGGCGATTTCGGGAAAGTTGCGGCGAAACCAAAGCAACTTCGCAGGCAGGAAATTGGGATGCAAAAAGCAACCTGTTCGGGCATGGTAGTTGCGTTCGTTCAAAGTTCGCTTCAATTCTTCCGCTTCCCTTGCGCATCGGCTATCAGCCCAAAGCAAAAAAGGCGTTATAGCGTTTCCTTCCTTGTCAACTCCCAAAACGCTATGCCAGACAGTGCACAAGTCATGGCATTTACGGTCCGGGCGTGAAGTTTTTCGAGTGGTCTCTGGGGAATTTCACTTTGACCGATTCACCCATCGGTGACTTCACCAACGGCTTCCCGACCGAGTTCCCCAAATACGGGCAAATCAACGCCTACATAGTGACCATTTCAGGCTTTTCGTGGGTTCACTTTGACGCATATGGATACATCGTCAAGCCCAACCCGGGCGAACAACCTGTATTTGCCCCCTTCTCTCATGATGCAACATACACTCCTGAACCCGCTGCTTTCGTGCTGCTTCTCTTCGGCGGTGCGCTGTTGCTGAGGCGAAAAACTGGCAGGAAGTGATTATTCGCTTTTGGCATCTTCGTCAACTTCGCGCATAGCCTTCTTGAACTCGCGAATCCCTTGCCCCAGGCTTGCGAAAAGTTCGGGAACTTTCTTTGCGCCGAAAAGCAGGATGATTATCAGCCCCAAAAACACCAGTTCGCTCGGACCGAGGTTGAACATGCTTTACTCCCCCTTTCATCAACGCTTCTTCGCAACAAAAGTTGAGGCGGGGGCTTATGCCCCCACCTCAGCCCCACCGAGACAGGGCGTGCAGCGACGGAAAAGGCGTCCGGGCTGCCCGATGAACGAACTTACTTTGCGCCCGAAGGCTTCTTTGCGGCTTTCTTCGTCACTTTGTGAGTCATTTTCTTCGCTGCCTTCTTGCTCGGTTTTCGGGTTACCTTCTTTGCAGCCTTCTTAGCAGGTTTGGCAGCGGGTTTCTTTGCAGGTTGAGGTTGGACTGCTTGTGCGGGCTTTTGAGGGGCGGTTGGTTTCGTCACTTGCGGCGGCTTTGCAGGTTGAGCAGGTTTGGCAGGCTGAGCAGGTTTCGCAGGTTGAGCAGGTTTCGCTGGCTGTGCGGGTTTTGCAGGCTGAGCAGGTTGAGCTGGCTGTGCGGGTTTTGCGGGCTGGGCAGGTTGGGCGGGCTGAGCGGGTTTTGCAGGTTGCGCTTTAACTTCAGGTTTGGCGGGCGGTTTTTGCTTTTGAGGTTGTTGGGCAGCCCCCATAAACGGCAGAGCCAAAGTCGCTGCTAACACCGCTGCTGTCCACCGTTTCAGCATACGACACGCACCTCCTTGAAAGTTTTTGCTTCTCGCTGACATCGCTTCTGCGATGCCCGCAAAATAAAGCGAAGGACGCCCGCACTTAGTTCCCTGAATTGGCAGGGAACTTTCGTCGTTCATTTGCGCTTTCCTTTGTGGCAGTTTCTCTTGTGGGAGGCGCTGGGTGACCGATGAACGACCAGATTGAGGAGTTTGAGAAGTTGGTCAAAGCAAACCGAGATGCCCTGTATCGCATCGCCTACAGGCTGACAGGCAACAGGGACGATGCGGAGGATTTGCTTCTGGAGGCGTTGACCGAAGCGTGGGAAAGTTTCAACCACTTCCAGAAGGGCACGGAGTTTGTCCGGTGGGTTGCGACAATCATGACCCACACCTTCCTTGACTGGCAGCGGAAGAACAGCCATTACGAGTTCGTCTCGTTGGACGAACCAAGCGAAGAAGACGAAGAGCCTTTGGAGTTGCCGGACGAAACCGATGACCCAGAGGAGTTAGCGCTTCGGCGAGAATTTTGGAGGGCAGCAAAGAGGGCTTTGGATGAACTGCCGCCGGAATTTCGGACGGTTGTGGCGTTGGTTGACATGGAAGGGCTGAGTTATGAGGAAGCGGCGAAAATTTTGAACTGCCCTATCGGAACCGTTCGCTCTCGGCTTCACCGGGCACGAACGATTTTGCGGGAGAAGTTGAAAGATTGGCTCTGACGACAAATAACGAAACTTGACGCGAAAGCGAGGCGATAAAAAGATGGCGTGTCCTCAATGGTCGGAACAAATTTCGGCTTGGCTTGATGGTGCTCTCTCAGGGCGGGAAAGGGAGGAGTTAGAAGCGCACCTTGAAGCGTGCGAGGCTTGTCGCAGCGCTGCAACCCAGTTGCGGAACCTGAAGCGCCAGTTGAAGGCAATGCCTGTCCCGCCACCAAACGAGGGGATGTGGAACAGAATTTTGCGCCACATCCGCCACCACGCCCGCTTGAGGCGAAACATCTACATCAAGCGATGGGTCGTCGCTTCTTGGTTCGCAGTGGCTGCAAGTGTCGCTATCTTGGCGACAACTTTTTTGTGGTTCCGCCCTGCGAACTCAAAACCTGTAAGGACAATCAACACTCTTGTGAGTTACCATGCTGACAACCTTTCGCTGGCTTTGAGCGATAACCCAATGTGCCATCTCGTCGCAACGGCAGAGTTATCGGAGGCTGAAGGCTATGAGTGATGGCAGAGCAGTTAAACTCGCTGCGACGATGGCGTTACTTTTGCTCGGCTCGTCAATGCTTGCCTTTCCCGACGAACGCCCAGACCCGTTGCTTTTGCTTCGCAAATCTTTCAGCCCTTCCATCGCGTATACTTGCAAGGTCGTGGTTACGGCTTGGCGAAGTCCAAAGGGCGAAACTGCTCTGCTTCGCGAGTGGCGGCTTCCGGGAGGTCGCTACCGAATTGAGTATCTTGCACCGAAAAATTTGCAGGGGACGGTTATCACCTCGGACGGGAAAAGGCGATGGCGCATCGTCAATGGAAGGGCTGTTTGGGACTTAGCAGTTGATGAGTTGACACCTGAACGGTTGGATTTGCTCAGCCAAAATTATCGGCTGGAGGTCGTGAAGCCTGCAACGGTTCTCAACCGGAAAGCATGGTTGGTGGAAATAACGCCGAAACTGAAGGGCAAGCCGAAGCACCTTCTCTGGCTGGATGCGGAGCACGGCATAGTCCTCAAGGGCGAGTTGCTCGGAAGCGACAAAAACCCAATCGCTTTCATGACCGTGACCGAACTGAAGTTCCTGAAACCGAACGAGGTTGACCAGAAGATGTTCGCTCCCCCAAAAAAGTTGGTCACCAACAAAGTCGCTTCGTTCCCGCTCACAAAGGAGGAAGCAGCGAAGCGATGGGCTGTGAGTTTGCCTGACAAGTTGCCGTTTGGCTTCCGCTTGGAACGAATTGAGGAGGCAGCACTAACTCAAAAGCGACCCACCCTTCACGCCATCTACACCGACGGGCTAATCAGGGTTTCCCTTTTCGTCCTGCCGACAGGTCAAGACTTCCCCGTCACTGTCTCCCGCTTGCCTGTTGTCCGGTGGAAGCAAAAAGGCAGAACTTTCCTGCTTGTCGGCAATTTGGACAGAAGTCTGCTTGAGCGATTGCGACGAAATTTTGAGTAAGGGTGTGAGAGTGCGGAGGTGTGTTCGGTCATTCGTTTTCAACCTCTTGCACCTTTGCGCTCTTGCACACGCTCGTAACGATGTCGCCGTTTTTGATGGGAACAAGTTGGCGACCTTTGGCAGCCCTTCCCATTCGCCTTACCTTGTCAACAGCGATTCGGAAGACGATACCGCGAGCCGTTGTGATGAGGACTTCATCTTCAGGTCTGACGACTTGGACGGCGACCAAATTGCCTGTCTTTTTGTCAACCCCCATCAGGATCAACCCTTTGCCCCCTCGCCCCTGCGGGCGGATTTCCTTCAACGAAACCCGCTTGCCGTAGCCGAACTCTGAGATGACCAAGACCGAATCATCACTTGGCTCAACCAAGTCAAAGGTGACGACCTTATCGCCCTCCTGCAGATTGATTCCGCGAACGCCTTGAGCCTGCCTCCCCATCGGGCGAACTTCGTCTTCCTTGAACCTGATGACCATGCCTTTCGCCGTCGCTAACAGGACTTCCTTGTTCCCGTCCGTCCATTTGACGCCGCACAACTCGTCGCCTTCTGCCAGCGTGATGGCTTGGACGCCCTTCGCAAGTCGGGTTGTGAATTCGCTCAGCGGAGACTTTTTGACCGTGCCATTTCGGGTTGCCATGAACAAGTAACCGCCGTCTTCAAAACTGGCAATGGGAACGGTAGCGACGATTTGCTCATCACTGTCCAATTGAAGCAGTTGCCCAAGATGCGTCCCTTTTGCTTCCCTGCTTGCGGCGGGAATCTCGTAGGCTCTCAGTTGATAGCACCGACCTTTGTTGCTGAAGAAGAGCAAAGTGTGGCGGGTCGAAGCGATGACCAACTCAGCCAGAGCATCTTGCTCCCTGCGGCTCAAGCCGATGGTCATCTTGCCTCGCTTCCGTTCCATGTAGGCATCCAACGGCAACCGTTTGATGTAGCCGTCACGGCTGATAGCAATGGCGATGTCCCGCTCAACGAGCAACTCTTCCATCGGCACATCGGCGTCTTCGGCTTGGGCAACGATGGCTGTTCGGCGCGGGTCGGCAAACTGGCGCTTAACCTCTTGCAACTCCTGCTTGATGATGAAGTCCACCTGCTTTGGACTGCGCAAAATCGCTTGCAACTCTTCAATGCGCTTGATGAGCGCCTCGTATTCCTCGCGCAAGCGTTGCTGGTCAAGTCGGGTCAGTTGACCCAGTTGCATGTTCAAGATGGCATCGGCTTGTTGTTCGCTTAACTTGAAATGCCTCATCAAGCGCTCTTTCGCTTCCTCCCGGCTTTCACTTCTGCGGATTATGGCGATCACTTCGTCCAAGTTTCGGGCGACCAACCTCAAGCCTTCCAAAATGTGAGCCCTTGCTTCAGCTCGCCGCAACTCAAATTGCGTGCGGCGCGTGACAACTTGGCGGCGGTGGTCAATGTAGTGCTGGAGTAGGTCTTTCAGCGTCAAGATTTTCGGCTCGTTGTTGACGAGAGCCAGAAGGATGATGCCGTAGTTGACCCGCAAGTTGGTGAGTTTGTAAAGTTGGGCGAGGACCGCTCGCGGGTTATAATCCCGCTTGACCTCTACGACGATGCGCATCCCCGTCCGGTCAGTCTCGTCGTTGACATCGGCTACGCCTTCAAGTTTTCGGCTCTGAACCAAGTTGGCAATTTGGACGATGAGTTGCTCCTTGCTGACACGGTAAGGCAATTCGGTGATGACGATGGCTGTGCGACCTCCGGGCAAGTTTTCAATTGTCGCCCGACCTTGCAAAACAATTGTGCCCCGCCCTGTTGTGTAGGCTTCACGGATGCCATCCTTGCCGACAATGATTCCGCCTGTCGGGAAATCTGGACCTGGCAGGAACTTCATCAAGTCGTCAATGCTGGCATCGGGGTGGTCAATCAAGTGAAGCAAGGCATCAACGACTTCTCCCAAGTTGTGGGGCGGAATTTCCGTCGCCATCGCGACGGCGATGCCTGTCGCTCCATTGATGAGCAAGTTTGGCACTTTCGCAGGCAACACAACAGGCTCCATGTGCTTCTCGTCGTAGTTGGGGCGCCAGTCAACAGTCTCCTTGTCAATGTCTTCCAACATCGCCATCGCAATGGGAGCAAGACGGCATTCGGTGTTGTGGTTGATGAACCCGTTGGCGACGAAGGAATGGCAATCGCTGTCCACTCGCACCGAGTAAACCCGCTGCCAGCCTGCCGATTCTATCGCCACGATGCGGTCAAAGAAGTAGCGGCGCGCCACAAGGAAAGTGACGAGCGTGATGTCGGCAGCGGGAAGGGCTTGCATCAGACGGGGCATCGCCAATGCTAACCGTTCAGGGCGGTCAAAGTTATGCTTGCTCAGCCACTCCCGATGGCGCCTTGCGACACGGCGGACATAGGCAGCGAGGAAGGGAACGAAATCGTAGCGAGCGAGGGCTCGTCCTGAGAGTTGGGACAAGACTTCCGTTAACGCTCGCTGCTTCGCTTCGGAAACAAAACCGATTTGCTCGGCGAACCGTTGAAGGTTTTCCTTGCCTTGGATGAAAAGGCGCCAGTCTCGGCGAGTGTTATCAAAGGAGCAGGTGCTGACGATGCCGAAGCGCAAGAGCAAAAGTTGCACCTGCTTCACTAACCGTTCGCTGCGGGAGGTAAGGGAGACCCGATACAAAGTGCCACTGGATCGCTCCACTGACCCGTCACCTTCAAACAAAGCGCGAAGGAAAGCAGCGACAACGGCTTTAGGGGAGCGCAAGATAACGGGCGGAATTTGGCGTTCGGCAGACTTACCCTTCAGCCCTAAGTTTCGCAGGAAGTCAACGACCTGCTTGCTGACGATTTGCATCTGCCAGAAAGGTTGCTTGCCGAAGCCGACGGGAGCACGAAGCCAGCGATGCAACCTGCAGGTAGGAAAGAGATTGCGCCAAGTTGCCTCAAAGGCGTCAGCGAATTCGCCGGGCGTTGCTGTAAATTCCACGACCTTTTCCCGCACCGTTCCCTCCGCCACCAACGCGCCAAGCAAAAAAGCCAACCGCTCGTCCAGCACGGTCGGTAACCGATGGCGATGGGCGCGGGAACGAGATGAGAGTTTCGGATGGAAAGGACGCAAGTCAACGAGTTGGTCTGTCCAAAGTTGACCGCTGCGGTCTAAAACGACAAAATCGCCCACTCGCAGTTGTGACAGTGTCTTCCAGACGAAAGTCGGTCGCCCTTCAGCGTCGGGTTGGCAAACGAGAACGGGATGATTGAAAGTGCCCGTGAGTTCAAAACCGTGTTGGGTGCGCACCCGCAAAGTAGGATGAATGCCGCTATCAAACCAACGGCTCGCTTTGTTCGCTTTCCCATCCCACGAAAGGACTTTCACGCTGATCTCTCTTGTGCCCTCACCGATTGGCTTTCCTTCCTCGCCCAACTCAGCGATAGGCACCATCCCTCGGTCAGTCACGACGAGGGTGTCGCCTGTGACACAGTAGCGCATTTGAGCTGGTGGGTCGCCGTCAATGCTGCCGAAGTTGCCTTGACCGTCGATGAGGGGGTAGCGCATGGTGAAGTCTTGTGCCATACGAACCAGCGCTTCGTAGATGGGAGCGTCACCGTGGGGGTGATACTTCTTCATGACCTCGCCGACGACTGCCGCGCACTTTTCCCTCGGTCGGTCGGGAAACATGTTTTGCTCATACATGGCGTAAAGGATTCGGCGTTGGACGGGCTTGAGCCCGTCCCTCACATCGGGCAGCGCCCGCGACACAATCACGCTCATTGCGTAGCGGGTGTAGGAAGTCGCCAATTCCCGTTCCAGCGAAACAGGCACCAGTTCCCTCGCGAAAGTCACTTCAGCCATGCGGATAACCCCCTATCCAAAAACCGAGTCGCAACGATTTCACGCTTGAAGAAGTTTTTTGTGGGCGACGAAAAAGGATAAGACACTTCGCCAAAGAAAGCAAGAGCGCAGGCAGCGAGGACCAAACGATTTGCTTCACTTGATGCCACTTGGGCTAAAATTGTCACAGCGCAAGTAACAGTGGCGAAACAATCACGAAAGGAGCGAGCAAAATGAAAGTCTCGGTGCGAATACTTCGGTTCGACCCTGAAAAGGACAAAAAGCCTTACTGGCAGCAGTTTGAGGTTGAGGTGGAACCGACCGATAGGGTTTTGGATTTGCTGCACTACATACGCGACGAGCACGACGGAACTTTGGCTTTCCGCAGGTCATGTGGGCACGGAATTTGCGGCTCGGACGCTATGGTCATCAACGGCAAGAACCGCTTGGCTTGCAAGACATTGGTGAAAGACCTGAAGCAACCCATCACCATTGAGCCGCTGAAAGGCTTTCGGGTCATCAAAGACCTCGTTGTCGACATGGAACCCTTCTTTGCCAAATACCGAGCCGTCATGCCTTACCTGATCAGCGACGAACCACCGCCACCGACGGAACGGCTTCAATCGCCTGAGGAACGGGAACTTTTTGACGACACCACGAAATGCATTCTTTGCGCTTGCTGCACGACCAGTTGCCCGGTCTTTTGGTCAAACAGCCAATATCTCGGACCTGCAGCCCTCGTTGCTGCCCATCGGTTCATCTTCGACAGCCGCGACAGGGCTGCCCTTCAGCGGTTACAGATTTTGGCTCAGTATGGCGGCGTATTCACTTGCAGGACAATTTTCAACTGCGTTGACGCTTGCCCTCGTGGCATCAATGTCACGAAGGCAATTCTGGAACTTAGGCAAGCCATCTTGACTGGGAAAGTGCCGCAACCTGTTGAGCCGTCTCATGTTGAGAAGTGAGCGATTTCTCAAGTCTGCGAGGTAAGCGGGATGGCATCCGAGAAAAGCCTTGAAGAGCAACTGGAAAAGTTGCGGCAAAAGTTGATGGAAGCGGGCGTGAAAATTTTGTCGGGCAACTGGGGAGGAAAAGGCGGCATCGCTCGTTACAAGGGGCAGTGGCTTGTCGTCATGGACAGGCATTTGCCGACAAACTTGAAACTACGGTTGCTGCAAGCGATGCATCAACTTCTTTCCGTTCCCGACGCCCAGCACCCCGCACTCGGCACCCACACTGAAGGGCGAACCGAGGAGACGAGAGGGGATAGAGATGGAGGAGCGCCAATCGGTGATCCCCATTAGCCGGTGGCGATGGGGTGTTGCTTTTGTCGTCTTCATGACCTTGCTTTTCTGCGGGCGGTTGTGGTGGTTGCAAATTTACCAAGGCGAACATTTAGGTGAGAAGGCTCGCAGCCGTTACCTGCGGGCGATTGTGACGAGAGCGCCGAGGGGCGAAATACTTGACAGGAACGGGAAGGTTCTCGCCACCAACGAACCGTCTTTCAACATCGCCTTGTTCCCTGCCGAATTTTCAACGGACAGCGCTGACCCGGAAAAAATCTGCAAAGTAATTGGCATCCCGCGCGAAACCCTTGAAGGCGCCATAGCCAAAATCCGAGCCAACAAAGTCCCACTTTTTGAACCCGTTCGGTTGGTGGTTGGGGCTGATTTCGCTACGGTGACGAGGGTTTTGGAACGGAGTTGGGAGTTGCCCGGCATCATCGTTTTGGAAGAGCCTTTGCGCCGCTACCCTCATGGCAAGTTGGCAGCCCATGTCCTCGGACATGTCGGGGCAGTCACTGAAGAGGAACTGAAGCAGCGCAAAGACCTTGATTTGTTTGACTGGACAGGCAAGATGGGTTTGGAAAGGGTTTACGACAAGTTTTTGCAAGGCGAACACGGTCGCGAAATCGTTGAAGTTGATGCGAGGGGAGCGCCCATCAGAAGACTTCGCCGCGAACCAGCGCAACCGGGACAAGTTTTGGTGACAACCCTCGATTTGGAGTTGCAGAAAGTGGCTGAAGCAGCTTTGCAAGGCAAGAGAGGAGCAGTTGTAGCCATAGACCCTCGCAACGGGGAAGTTCTGGTCATGGCTTCGTCGCCAACCTTCGACCCCAATTGGTTCAGCAAGGGCATCAAACCAGAACTTTGGCGCTGGCTTATCTCTCACAAAGCCCACCCGATGCAAAACCGAGCCATCGCGACAGCACATCCGCCCGGCTCAACCTTCAAAGTCGTCACAGCAACAGCAGCACTGATTTACGGCAAAGCAACTCCCAAGACGCGCATTAATTGCGGTGGCGGTCGCGTCGTCGGGCGCAGGTTCTTCAGGTGCTGGCGGCGACACGGGACGGTGGACATGGTGAAGGCAATTGGACAATCTTGCGACACCTACTTTTACACCCTCGGCTTGGCTGTAGGTCCAGAAAGGTTGGCTCATATCGCTTCGTTGATGGGCTTGGGCGCTAAAACGGGGATTGATTTGCCCGGCGA
>Ga0078972_1016124_pt1 | contig 11166 bp, 9 predicted proteins | sample YelNatPaOPGAMG01_FD_67568 | JGI IMG/M metagenome (GOLD analysis project Ga0078972, IMG submission 67568) | Hot spring thermophilic microbial communities from Obsidian Pool, Yellowstone National Park, USA - OP-RAMG-01 (SPADES assembly) (version 2) | ecosystem: Environmental > Aquatic > Thermal...
GCCTGAAGAAGAGGCTTCAAAACAGCCCCCTCCACACCCCTAACAAAAATCGGCAACATCTCCTTAGGAAGCTCCTTACTCATAGGCAAAAGCCTAGTACCAAGACCAGCAGCAGTAACAATAATCTTTCTAACAATCAAATTCAATCACGAAAATATTTTTGTGCTGTTATTGATATATAATTTTCTATTTGTTACAAATTATTGTAATTATATCATTTATAAATTTGTAGTTATAAACCATTAATAGGTTGACCTCTATGCCTTTAATCCCAATGAACATCCTCTATTTTATTAAAATGCCGACTTTTCAAGTATAATGTCAATCCCATGGCTATCAAAAGAAACAGATGGTAGGGTGATATCAGGATTTTTAACCACTGAACATTCCATTCATTCCAAAGAGGTTCTTTTTCTGGATAAAATTTTTCTCCAGATGTTACGAATTCTCCTAGACGGATAATGCTATTATCAACATAAGAAACCGCAAAGCTTGTTTCGCCCTTTACTAAGACCTGTCCACCATTTACCCATCGATTTGCTGGGCTATCTTGGGAACTTATGTAAGCTCCTCTGAGCAATACAAGTCCATCGATTGTAACAAAGGGCATTCTAAAATTAAGGACATAAAATGATGCACATAAAAAGATTCTTCCACATTGAATCATCATATCATGTTCTTCTCTATTTTCATCTATTAACGTAATATGAAACTCTGTTCCATCTAAACCTTCTAACTCCAATTGAGAATCATCAGAAATTACCATTTGCGGATATGAAACCGATTTGTAAAGTACGAACAATTCTTGACCAGTTTTTAACGTATCTAAAGTCAATCTAGAAACAGTTTCACCATGTGCTTTAAATTCTTTAATTGTGACATTTCTGAAAAATAGTTCACTATTCCCCCCTCGTGGAAGAATTTTCAAGAATTCTGCATGCACCGGAGCACATATATAAAGCATTTGCGATTTAATTGTAATCTGACCAGCAACATTTATACTTTTTGCATAATTTAATGGGATTATTTCCGTCACTTCATGATAATTACACGATTTCAATTCCAAATTTTTTAATAAATAATCCCAAAAAGACTTTAAAAATGTCAAGTTCAGCTTCTGTTCGCCGTTAAACATTTTTTGATAATATGGGTAAATATTAATGAAAATGATTTCTCCATTACCTATTTTTTTAACAAATGAGATATTTGTAAAATGGTCGATAGTATTTACATTACTATCATTCATTATTAGGTCATAGAAAAAACCAGTGGATCCAACGTCTGGTAATGTATCAGAGAATGCTATATAATCTATGAAGGTATATTGAGGAAAAATTGACGCTGTACCTGTTTCACAGTATAAGTGTAACTCGGTAAGTGTGCCCCAGTCTTTAAGGAAAACTATGTACGTATGCCACTCTGTATCGCCCACAGGGTCAACAATTATTTCATCATGAAAAATTCCATTTATATCTTTAAATGCTATACGAAACATCATATTTGGATCCGAAACCTTTGCTCTGATAATGAGGTACGGGTATTTATCTGTATTTATGAAAACATTATTTGTATAAATGTACGAATCGACTTTACACTCCTTTTTTAATACAGCAATACCTTGCTCTACTTTGAATGATAAATTAATTGGATTCCATTTTTCAAAAATATCATCAAAATATCCAAATCTGGTTAAATTAAGATGATTTACTTGTAAATCTACTGGATAGCTGTTTAAAATAACTAGTTTACCTCCATTTTTAACCCATTGTAAATATCTATTCGCAATCATAACATTATTAATATCTGAAGTCAGCAAAATAGTTGAATAGTTAAAAAGAGAATGTTCCTCCTCTAGTATTGTATTGTATGATACTTTTGACAAAGCAATTAGTGTGACGGGAAGCAAATAGCCCAGTCTTCTACCCATATAACGATTAGTACAACCGTTCCTCAGATTATTCGGAATCATTACGGCAAAGGATGCTTTTTCATCCGGAGGACAAAATGAAGGTATTTCATAGATTATAGTCTCTGAATTTTTAAACGTAATATTCAAATAGGTAAGTAAATATCCCAAAAAACTATTTTTATATTTGCTCGAAGTCTCAAGCGTTCTTAAATCGCTTGTGGTTAGATAAATATATTTCCCTCCTATTTCTCTGAGAGCTTTAAAGGCATTTTCTGGTTGAGTTAATTCCATAAGATCTGGGAAAAGTTGTACGCGTGCATCCCACAAACCTGAAAGTTCTGGCCATTCTTCTTCTAAGATTGGTACTTCACCAGGTAGGCTTATAACAGTTTCTGTTGAAGGGTTTATTCTAGATTGCAAAAAGTAATATGCTTCCATTTTTTCTTCTGATGCAAGGCTTCTTCTTGTAAGCAAAAAGCTAAGAGGCGTATATGGGTTCTGGGTTATGTAAACACTTTCATTAATATATAAAAGTGTAGATGAAATGCCAGCTATGATAATCGAGGATAGCAGGAGACCTGCAATACTACACCTTACGATATTATTCTTTAATGATAATCCATTCTCTTGGAATATGATCTTAATTCTACTAAATGTGCGTGATATAACCCAAGCTGATAGTATACTTAGTGGATATATGATTAGTTTTGTTAGACGGTACTCTTCAAAAAGCATAGGGAAGCGTATTAAAATAGCGATAGAAATCCACATGATTGCTATGAAGAATTTTTCAAAGTACTGCTTGTTAAAGTAGTATAACCCGAAAATTGTCAGTATACCAAGGATTCCAAGTCGAATTGGGTAAAAATACCAAGGAACGAGACGTAGAACTAAGTACGTAGATCCTGTAAAGTAAGCAAAACCAAGGGTCGACCAAACCGAAAAAGTGTCGCGTATTTCATTCCATACAATGAAACTAAAGAGATAAAGATATAGCAGAAAAGAGGGGATGATTAAATGTAGGCTCGAATGTACTCCTATGCTATTAAAGGGGATCTGCATAATAATTCTTCTTTTTCTAATCTTAAAATGAACTATAGCAAGAAAATAGCAGAATATTACTAAAAGTACCCCCGCTACAATTATGGGTACTTTTAGAGAGGCTAATTGTAGTATTCGGCGTTCTCCCGTATAATACCTTCCAGGCGCTAAAGAATCTATCACCATAACAAGAATAAGGCCTGCGATTGTTGATAATGTTACATTTTTTATTTTTGTTTCAGGTATATAGACTAAAATAGCAATGGCAACTATAATTATGAAGAAGCTAAATTCCGGGTGCCCAAATGTGCCAAGGGACGTTAAAATTGTAATTAGAAAGTAAGTAGCATTTGTATCTATGTTTGGATCATTCTTAATTTTTATAAGCAAAGAAGTAAGTGTGAACATTGATGGCAACGCGATAAGATGGAGAGGCGATGTGAGATCAGGATGGCTAGAGATAAAGTGTGTGAGTGGCAAAAATATATCATACGTTTTTATGCTTGATATATAAAGAGCATCCGTAAAATTAACACCTATCATCTTTAAATATGCTGTATAAATCCATCCAAATCCTGAGAAAAATGATAGTAGTGTTGCAATTTTTGCACTCTTCTTATCTTCAAGAAATGTTATTGCCATTAAATAAAATGAAAATATTTGTAATATGTTAAGTATATTCAAAAGGTTATACGTGTTGATTGATGGTAAACCAGAAAGAGCGAAGAAAAACGCTACATAAATGTGAAACCACCAAGGCTGTGGGGGGATAACATCGTTTTTAACTGCTGGGAATAGTCCCTTATAAAATAATATGGCTTCATTATAATAATCTCTCTGATCTCCAAAAATTTTACATCCATATGTTCCATATATGAAAACAAGTATTAAAGATGACAAAAGAGTAAAAAATGCTAAATCAATTAAATTTATATTTGTAGAGTTAGTGACTTTATATGTTTTATGTTGATCATCGATACCTTTTCTTTTGAGGGTTAACATATATAATGAAAAAAGGAAAAAATTCAAGATGAAAATTGCCGTTGGACCATAATCTTTTATGCTTCTGCCTGTAGTTATCAAGATAAAGCCTATAAGTGGAACTAAAAAGAAACTTAGAAGATAAGAAAATATTAATGTCTCTATTTTACTTATTCTCAATTTTCCTTTAATTATTATTTTCAGAATAATGAAACCGGGTAGAAAAGTTATCAAAAGACTTGCTCCTATGAATCGGAAAATATTTACGGGGGGTATACATGTTATATAGATTGTATCATTGATTGATGGTACGGCTAATACTGAGATGAATGAGAATGCATACGTAAATTCAAGAAGATGTTTTTGGATAGTTGCAAGTTTACACATATCAAACTTAACGTTTATCACATATTTTGGTAGAATAAATTCACTATATATTATAAAATTAATCAAAGCGATAGCTACTGCAAAAAGAAACTTAGTCCTAAAGTCTAATAACCAAAGAAGAAATAATCCAACGCCAGAAGATAAGAATAAACCTATTCCTAATGGCAAAAATATTTTACTTAATTTCATCAAGAACACCTATTATAAATCCTAAGGCCCATGCAAGGTGAACTAAACAAAAAGTCACTATGAGTAGAGGGAGCATGCTAAGTTTCCTCTTGATAACTCGAATAGAATAAATGAATATTGGAGCAAAATAGGTTATAGTCAGTAAAGTGGATAACTCAAAAAAATGTTTAACTTGAAGAAAGGCTAACGTTAAAGAAAAACAATATAGAAGAAAGGCTACCGAGGGAAGTACGTGTATAGGTTTCAAAGCCTCCCTGTGGATCCTACTAATTTTCACTCTATTTCTTCCATATCTAAATATCATTTTAAAAATATCCTTAAATGTATCTTTCCTCTTATGCCAAACGATAGCTCTTGGATTATACAGAAGTTTATAACCAGCTTTACGTAAGCGTATATCAAATTCAACGTCTTCAGAAGGCCATATATCTTCTCTAAACCCTCCTACTTCTTGAAAATACTTCTTCACAACAGCACAATTACATGTAGGATTATGATCTACAAATCTTTCTTCATTATAAATGCGGGCATACCTTAATCCTCCAGAGCCTATATTGCTAGAAAGAACTATGCCTAGACACTTTCCCAATAATTTATCATCCGGAGGTGTTAAATTGGGTCCACCGACACTGCCTATATCTGGTGAACGAAAACTTCTCACAATTTCATAAAGCCAATCTTTTGTAACAAAACAATCATCATCTATAAAAGCTATTATTGTTCCCTTAGCATTCTTGACGCCGAAGTTACGCTTTTTTCCAGGTTTTGCTTTTAAAGTATATAGTACTACAGGAAAACGTTGAGCAATTATAGGCGTACTATCAGATGAGTCATCTATTAAAATAACTTCAAATTTTTCTCGTGGATAATTGATGTTAAATATGGATTCTAAACATTTTTCTATCGTTTTTTCACTGTTATGAGTAGGAATGATTATAGACACGAAAGGTTCTTCGGTGCCCAACTTCATTTAACCCTTTTGCAAGATATCAATATTCGCCTTATACATGTAAAACTCATTATCTTTCATGTGTTCGATACGAAAAACCAAAAATTTTAGTCTTATTTAGACATATGTTTAAGGCGGCTTCTAAGGAAGTACTCTATCAGATTTAATGCACCTTTAACCTTTCTATAAAAATCCGAAATAGAATATGTGTTTATTAATAAACGCATAATCACCTTCGGCCTAAAATAATATTCCTTATACATTCTATCTACAGCATTATTAATTTCTTCTCTGGAAAGATGAGGATAATCAATAACTGGAACTTGTTCACCATTTTGTACATATTCATCCCAAGAAACAATTTTCAAGTAACCATGACGTTTGGCCCATTCATAGAATTCGGTTCCAACCTGGGGCATTGCACCAGCTACCTGGATTGTATCCGTATCTAATTCTTTTGCAAATCTTATTGTAAGCTCTATCGTCTCCTTAGTTTCACCTGGGAGACCAATCACATAACATGCATGCAATTGGAGTCCAGCTTTTTTAGCTAGCTTTACAAATTCTCTAATAGTTTCTATCTTTAGATTTTTACGAACATTATCAAGTATTTTTTGAGATCCAGACTCAGGTCCTATGAGAAGCATTCTGCAACCTGCTCTTTTCATCAATTTCAGTAGCTCTAAATCTAATACATCACATCTTGAATTACAACTCCATGTAATATCTAAGCCCCTTTTCAATATTTCATAGCAAATTTGTCTAGCCCTCTTTCGATTAGCAGTAAAAGTATCGTCTTCAAAGAAGACTTCTTTTATCGGATAATGTTCAAAATCATATTCTAATTCATCAACCGTATTTTGAGCAGATCTAAATCTATATCTTCGTCCATGCATAACTTGAGGCCATTGGCAAAAAGTGCATCTGAAAGGACATCCTCTCCCAGATATTATGTCAAGGTATGGATAGTAGTATATACTGTTAAAGTATTTTTTAACATCTAAATGATGCCAAGCAGGAAATGGTAACTCGTCAAGGTTTTCTATTAAGGGTCTGTTTGGGTTATGTTTTATTATCCCATTCTCTAAATAAGAGATGCCAAGTACATTACTTAAACTTTTTCCTTCTTCAAGATGTCTGACCAGATCTAATATCGTGTAATCATATTCTCCTCTTGCAATACAATCCACGCTACCTTTAGCCATCTTAAGTGTTTCTTCAGGTAAAGCTGTAGCATGAGGTCCTACAAAAACAGTAAAAATATCATATTTTTTGCAAAGAGTCGCGTACGCGATATCATTATAAATTGATGGCGTCGTTGCATCCAATACAACCACATCTGGTTTCTCATACCTTAGAAGATTCTCTACATCCTTCATGGTATGATTTTCTGCTACAGAATCAACAAGTTTAGCTTTGTAACCATTTTTCTCAAGAACTGCCGTTGCATACGCTAACCAATCTGGGTATCTTATAACTCTAGATCTGGTTCGAACAGGCCATCTCTGAGATCTACAAAAAGCTTTTACAAACGGAGGACTTAAAAGAAGAACTTTCATTGTCATCACTTAACTTTTAATATTATGATAGTTAATAAAATTTTCATCTTGTTAACATCCTTCTTATTAAATCATTAAGCAACCAGATACCACAAAGTTCACCAAAAAGAAGTAAAATAAAACCTAGTTTACCTAATACATTGAATGGTTTGTATACATCTATCTCTCTGTAAATGGTTATTATAAATCTAATACCATCTCTCAACACTTTTAATTTAGATTTACCTACTCTTTTAAAGTAAGGTATGGGGATCTCTAAATATTTAATGTTATTGAATAAACAATGAATTGTCATAGCTGGAGTAAAATTAAGACCATCAGGTAAGCATGGTATAATTTTTTCTAATTTTTCCTTCTTAAAAACTCTCAATCCACTTCCACAATCACCTACATTCTTTTTAGAATAAAAGGATATGACAAATGCAAAAATTTCATTTCCAATTTTCCGAATGATAGAATTGGCGATAAAATTACCCTTAAATTTTAAACGGTTGCCAACGACTAAATCATAACCCTCATTGAGCTTACGTACCATGTCCGGAATAACTATGGGAGGATATGTTCCATCCGCATCTAAAAAAGCGACGATTTCTCCATTGGCATTTTTAATACCTGTTTTTAGAGCTGCCCCATATCCTAAATTGTACATATGTTTTATTACCTTTACACCTTTATTATAGGCCTTCTCAGCTGTTTTATCAGAGCTACCATCATCCACAACTATGATTTCAGCACTAGGCATTTTTTCTCTGATAGCGTCTATGACTTTCTCTATAGACTTTTCTTCATTTAAAGCTGGTATAATTATACTTATTTTATTTATTCTACTCATAAGGAAAAAAGATCCTGTTTATGAGTGTAATGTCTGAAAATGGATTACTTACTTTCTTTGATCATAAAGCTCTTTTCTTGCTTTTTTGTACTCAATCAAACCTTCACTTAAAGAAGCTATGAGACCACGTGCACATAAATATTTTGTGGAGATTACGCGTTGTCTTTGTACAATTTTCCGTTTTTTCAGGATTTTTCTAATATTTTTAATAATCCACCAATAAGCTGATGAAATTATAAAGACTTCCTTTAAACGCTTACATTTCAAAAAATCAATCATTCTGAAAAAGTCATATAGAAAAGATATCAAAATAGCTTCCCAAAGCATTGAAATTTCTACATTTTTTAACATAGTCATTAATCTATTTCTCTGAGTAAGTCTAAGTCTTTCAAAGGATAGTCTTCGTCCTACAGTGCCGCCGTACTTGTGATAAACAATCGACGTTGGTACATGAAGCACTTTGTATCCTAATAACCATGCCCTCCAACAAAAATCAACGTCTTCAAAAAATATGAAATAATCAGGATCAAACCCGCCTAGTTTAAGAAATAAATCACGACGAACACACATAGCACCACCGCAAGTAAAACCAGTTTCTATGGGAGAGCTTGTAATATTTTTATCTTCTTCAAATAGTCCTATATCGATTCCAGCACCTATAATCGTAATTTTTCCACCTGCATGGTTTATTACGTTTCTTTGGTCATAAAGCAATATTTTGCTACCTACTGCAACTATATTTTTATTTTTATCATTAAGAAAAGTTTTTATAAGTTCTAAAAGCCAGTTTTCGTCAACTTCGACGTCATTATTAAGAAAGGCTATATATTCATAATTATCCAGAATTTTTACAGCTTTATTATATGCTTCAGCAAAACCGTAATTTCTCTTTAAAGCTAAAATTTTGACCCATGGAAAATTTTCACGAACATAATCTATTGAACCATCGCTAGAACCATTATCAATCATATATACATCATAATTTGTATAAGATTGTTTCATCAGAGTTTCAAAGCATCTTTTTAAGTGGTGCTTCCCATTATAATTTAAGACTGCCACAGCTACCTTCAAATGTCTCACTTTTTGTTCTTTGTTCATGATTTGATGGTTTTCATAAACCTATTGAATTTAGCTTTCTCCTAAAATAGTGTAGAGTTTTCATTTTTACTCACTTAAATATTTCTTTCTTTCTTTTTCCGCTTTTTCAAACATATCTATTGCTTCTCGTGTTTTCCCCCATTCAACAAATTTCTCAAGACCTTGTTTTAAGCTGTACCTTGGTTCGAATTTGAGTTCTCTTTTAATCTTCGATATATCGGCGAAATCATGCCTATTATCGCCTACCCTAAACTCTCCCGTGATCTTCGGCTCAACTTTTGAATCGAAAAGCTCAATTAAAGTATTTGCAACTTCTAAAATGCTTGTAGCCTTTCCAGTTCCAACATTGTATACTCCTTCTTTATCGCCTTCTAAAGCTAGAAGGTTTGCTCTTGCAACGTCTTCAACGTAAATGAAATCCCTCAACTGTCTTCCGTCTTCAAATATTATGGGAGGATTATTATTCTTTATTCTAGAGGAAAATATTGCAATTACACCAGTGTAAGGATTATTCAAACTCTGCCTCGGTCCATAAACATTAAAGTATCTAAGGACTACCGTAGGAATTTTTAGAGCAAACCCAAAATTAACTGCTATTCTTTCAGTATCATATTTAGATAAAGCATATATGGAAAGGTTTTGAACAGGCTTTTCTTCAGTTATTCCCACCGGCTTAACATATTCATTGCAAAATGGGCAGTGAACTTCCCAATCTCCTCTCTCCAGCTGCTCCCTCTTCCTCAATCCAGGATAAACAACCCCATGAGCCTTACACACATAAGCTCCCTCACCATAAATTGATTTAGAACTAGCAACAACCACCTTCCTTATACCCTTCCTAATTTCAGGCTTCTCAAGAAGAACCTCATACATATTTGCAGTTCCAATGGAATTTGTAGTAAGATACCTAACTGGTTGATACATGCTTTGACCAACCCCAACTATCGCAGCAAGATGAATCACAGCATCCACATCCTTCAAAGCCTTCAACCAATCTTCCCTATTAACTATATCACCAAAAATATACTCCGCCTCTGGATTTAAATAATCAGGTTTTCTATTAAAATGAACCTGCGGCTCCAAATTATCAAGAACCCTTACCTCATATCCCCTTTCTACTAATAAGTCAACGGTGTATGAACCTATGAAGCCTGCACCACCTGTTACCAGAATCTTCGCCATATTATTTTTTTAATTTTATCTTTTATAAATACTTTTTTAAATGGGTTTCATTGCATACGCACATCATTAGTATGATCATGAATGTAATTATGAATGGTGCACCCCAATTCTCCCCAAGATAGCTTAAATCAAGTGTATATGTCTTTCCATGTATAACTATCTTCAATATAACCCTCCTACTACTCTTCCCACTCATATACATCCACCATTTCCGCATCAATTTACGGGTTTACACTTTCCATTTGAAGAGTCTTAACGCTCTGCTCCAATACGTTACGCGCCACCCTTAGCGCTTCGCTCGCTTCATCTATGCCAACCAGTGTCGGTGTGTAGTCTGCTATGGGTCTTATCGACGCCACCTTACCAACCTCCTTCATTAAGCTCCTTGGAAAAGAGCCGCTGAGAACTAGTTCACATGTGAATAGCTGTAGCAACCCACCATGGGTCTTCGGGATCTCACGTACCCCCATGTTTAAGAGTAAAGCCCTCATGCAAAGCTCTATACATCGATATGAATCTCCAACCGCTAAATCATAATCGCCTGCTCTCAATGCATATTCCGCAAGTTCAAGCTTGCGTCTCGCCTTAACTTCCTCTGTAGAGGACAATTTTATCCTCTTCCACATTCATGGGGAAGGAGAAACCCCTCTCAATCATACTACGCCACTCATCTTCACATATGATCGTCAATTCAAGCAGGCATCCCTCAGCAACCAAATCAACCCACAGATCCCCCAAAGAATCATAAATGTTCTCCAGCGCCCTTAAAGCATCCCCCCTACCCCCCTTAACGATCACCAAAACATCGACATCGCTCCCCTCATGCATCTCCCCACGTGCCGCTGAACCATAGAGACTTAATTCAACAAGTACATCCTTAAGTAAGTTGATCACACCACTCAAGAAGACTTCAACAACCCCCTTAAACTCAGGCTTCAAAACCACCTTCTCAAGCAATTCAATCCGCCTCCATCACAACCCTAGCTATTCATCCTCATTATATGCTGGTATGCATGCTATTATCATGTTCGGTAATTAG
>Ga0078972_1016126_pt1 | contig 11164 bp, 9 predicted proteins | sample YelNatPaOPGAMG01_FD_67568 | JGI IMG/M metagenome (GOLD analysis project Ga0078972, IMG submission 67568) | Hot spring thermophilic microbial communities from Obsidian Pool, Yellowstone National Park, USA - OP-RAMG-01 (SPADES assembly) (version 2) | ecosystem: Environmental > Aquatic > Thermal...
ATTTTCTTGTAAATATATTATTTGAAAAACAAATTAGGGAAAAGATACCTCGTTTGTTGTATAAAATCACCCAGTTTCCGGAGCAGCAGCTCCGGAAACTGGGTGATTTTCGTCAAAAAAGTTCAAATTTGAGTCAAAATCTCTCAAAATCGAGTCAGTTTTCCCGTTTTTCTGACAAAAACGCTCAAAAAAGCTTAAAATCGAGTCAAAATTTGTATAGTTGGGAGCAGCTTCTGCTCCACCCTATCACCCAGTTTTCGGAGTAAAACGTCCACCCAGTTTTTGGAGTAATCGGTAAAAATTGGTAGAAAATTAGTAAAAAATGCTAGTAAAATAGCAAAAAACTTTAAAACTAGTAAAAATTCACTGTAAATAAATGCATTTAACTCGAGACCGTCGACGACCGTCGGCATAAGTGAACGACCTAAAAAAAAACCCCGAAATTTAACAGGACTTCAAAAAAGATATAGAGCTTGTCTAAATATATGTGAAGCTGTGTTACGTAACTGAACAGTCTCTCATACAGTTTTTCACGGAAAAATTTTATTTATAAAACAAAACCTTTCAAAATTTAAATGTGTATTTCTGATGAAAATGAAATATGATACATTAAACAATAAAAAACAAGGGATGATTTAAATGAAAAGGAGAATGTGTGTAGGTTTTAATATTCAGTTAAGTTACTAAAATCTAAAGCGGGAATATCTGTGGTTGAATGTAACAGCATATTATTCGTTTCTAAAGGTGTGTGAGTTTGGTTGAAAATTGTAAGTAAAGCTTGTATTGAATCGTTATTGCTGTTTTTAATTATGTTACTTAACTTTTTGAAGGATTTAATAAACGATTTTGATATATTCTTTACATCATCAGGGTCAAAAGATGGCAACGAAACTTTAACTATTTCCAACATTGTTATAATTAAAATCAGTAATAATAATAAACAATGAAATTTCTTTTTCGTTATTCTAAAACATAAGGTGTCTTCAAAATTTGACTTTCTAATTTTATCATTTTCACATGTAAAGTATTCCACGTTAGGAACATTAATAAAGGAATCCGTTTCTTCCTTGACGTGATGGCGTTCCATGGTGGGCGAGTTTGTTGTTATTTGTGTCATTTTTTAAAGGAACTTGAACCTGTTAAGACGTGTTTAATAAGGAACTAAAAATGTTTAAATTGTGTGTTATTTTTCTCGTTTTTGCTATTGTAAATAGTAAAAGTGAATTCGAAGACTATGCCGACGAACTTGAATTTGAATTGAACAATACCGGCTACGATGCTAAATCTACATTAAAACACGCTGAACAGGATGTTAACGACGCAATGGATGATATTGAGAGTTTGTCCATTAAGAAACAGGAGGCTGAAATACGAAACCCAACACACAAAAAAGACCTTAGCAGAACTGAATCTCAATCGGAAATTATCAGATATCTTTTCGGTAAGTTATATTTTAAAAATCAGGTTGGCCGAGCGGTCTAAGGCGTGAGTTTTAAGCACTTATTTGTACGCAGGTTCGAATCCTGCACCTGATAAAATTTATTTTTCGTTTAATTTTTACATAAAAATATTTAAAAAATTTGGATCAGCAGATCCAAAAACAGGTCCAGTCAAATAAATTTATTTAAAAAAATTTTGAAAAAAATTTATTTAAAAAAATTGGATCAGCAGATCCATTACAAAAATAAAAAAATAAAATAAATAAAAAATAAAATAAATAAAAAATAAAAAATTATAAATAAAAAAATGCCGCACGAGACTGGATTTTTTTCATAATTTTGGCAAGGCTGCGGCATCCATCCAAGGCATCCATCCTCTGCGCGAGCTCGATTTTCAGGCTCTGAAAACGTGTATCTACACGCTTTCAGAGCCTGAAAATTATTTATTGAGCCAGAGATACACTCTAAAAAGCGATCCTTCAAGCGCAGCATCTTGACCCGTTCCACTTAGCTGCGCTTGAAGGATCGTCCTCAGTATGATATTTATCATCTTTTAACCATAAAAGCATTAAATATCACATAAAACCACATTACAAAAATGAAGAATCCGGGGAGCGTGTCTACAGGCTTCCAGACACGCTCCCGGGTTGTAATGGGCTGACACTGAAAGCCTCTTCTTTTTTGATCTGAAAAAAAATAAAAAATAAATTATTAAATGAATATATATTTATATTTCAGATACCGAACACATAAACAACCTGTTTTCGGAACTGATGCACATAAAGTCGAAACTGCATGAGATAAACACTAAGCTTGACTTTGTGAACGATATCAGAACCACAACATCAAACCCGAACGGACGCGCTACTACTGAGAGGTCTTTACTTCACAACATTGAAGGAACGACTGCACCCAATAAAGTTGAGGAAACAACTGAACTGAGATTTGGGGGAAATGGAACTGAACGATTTGGTGGAAACGGAAATGGAACTGAAGTTGTTGTCGAGGAAACTTTGTTAGTCCCGGATGCCGATTGGTACGACTGGTCAGCAAATAAAGGATTTAACACGTTTTTTGAAGAAAAGATTGATGATAAAATTCAACCGACCGAGAATGAAACCGAACATTTAGATGAAAATAAGTTGAAACAACGGTTTGATCTAACACTTGAATATTTGATCCAACTTTTTGAGGCAAATTGGATTTTGATCACTTCAATCGGATCGATTACTTTCATTTTGGTGCTCATTGGTTTTTTTGTTTCGTGCTTGAAATGCAAGAAGAAAACAAGGGACATACCAGTTGAATCTGGAATGAAAGTACTCGACCCGAATGATGTAACCAAGCCGATTGAAGTTCCAGATCCCAATAAACACATTGATGAAACAGTTGTTTAAACTTTCTATCAATATCAGTATACCAGGATAAAATATGAACTTGATAGGAATTTTTTAGGCGCCTAATAAAATTTGTATGTAAACTTTATATTTTACCCTGCAGTATTCGAACTTGAGCTTATATTAGACCTTAGCTTTTTAAGATTAAATTAGTGTAACGCTTGTTTTAAATTAATTTATAGCTTTAAACTAAAAATATAAACTAAGTCTAAGTATGCTATCCCTTTATGCGGGTTTAAAAATGATCATTAGTTTATTATTTAACATTATAAAACATGTGAATACTCAAATCTAATGCGTTATTTTAAACACCACTAAAGGAGATTTAAATATTCACATGTCGGGAATAAACGTGAAATTTGTCGTTCATATAAAATGATCTCACATTTCAAAAAAAAAATTAAAAAAATCCCACCAAAAATAAAAAATTTAACATGTTTTGATATTGTATTGTATTGTTTTCTTTTTCTTTGCCTTTTTATTTTTTGTGTATTTTATTTTTTGAGTCTAAACTAAACTGAAAAAATACTGCCAAACTTGTTTCGAAATGGTTTAATGCTTCAATAGCATTAACGTCAGAATTAATGTCTAAAATTAAGAAATTCTCAAAAGACCTTTAACTCAATATCCCGGATACAAGATACAAGTTCAGGTTGTTTGAGATTTCTTAATTTTTCGATTTCTGTGAAGAATACGCTGTAGAGACTATCGCGTTCTCCTCACCATATCCTCCACAGAGATAACAAACCTGACAACATTTTAAGAGTTATTGGGGGACATTAAGCCGGACAACATTTCAAAGTTATTGGAGATATTTTCAGGTTATTTTAGACTCCTATATAACGAATCCGTTTCGAATGTGCTATATTATTTTATCTCGAGATAAATAAAATTTTTTAATATAAATTTACATGTTTTTTTATACATCACAATTTTTTGGGCATGAATAATAAAACTTTTTAATAAGGTTTGAACCGTAGGGGGCTGAGTGAATTCCGCAATTGAATATCCAACGTTTAGAATCAAAATGTGAAATTGCTTTTTTGTTTATAAGTACAGTAGAAACGTTTTGTTTAGAGGATCGAATGGAATGAAAGTGAAAACGTTTCAATTCTCTTCTCAGCAAACATTTTTTATAGTGTTTGAATTTTAAACGGTTTTGAATTGCAACTCGACCTAAGCCTTTACAAACTTTCTTTTCAATTATTTTTGAGTTTTCAGACAATTTCAAAGAATAGCATTTTGCTCTTAAACCAATAAATTCTGTACATTCGAGTTTTCCTTTAAGCTCGTCTTTAAAAAAACCTAATTCAGCTTTGTGTGCATCTGAAAAAAGGCTGTGTGATTTTTCATAGTTAGAATAGTCCATGTAATTTTTTATGTGTTTTTCAAACTCAAATTTATTGTTAACTTTAAAAAGAAAACTGTCGGTATCTGAAAAACCAAGCTCGATTGTAGATGGACTATTGTGAAGTAACTTGTTATAGTAAAAATCATACATGAAATGTTTGCTGAGTTCAAGAATAGCAAAACCTATAAAGATAGGTCTGTCGTGTAAAACAAAAGCGGTGAAATGGTTTGTTTGAACAAAGTCATCATCCAAAATAACAAAATTTTTAAAGGTGTGGCATGAAGCGGCTTTAATTAAAGATTTAGCTTTGAAATGTAATTTAACCGTTAAATAATTTCTAACATTTTGAATTGTTTTGCCGTAAGTAGAATTTGCTAATTTTTTAAATTGATCTTGTTCAAATTTTGTTTTTGAGTTTTGTCTTTCATCTGTACATTTTTGAATAAAGGGGGCGATAAAGTTTTTTTGTTTGAAAGATAAGACTCTGTGAATTTTTTTCAAACGCATTCCTAAATTCAAATACAGCTTCAAATTTTTAAAATGCAAAATGTAATGTTTTCTAGTGTGAAACGTTGATGATAGCTTTGTGTCTTTAAATTTTTCATTACCACCACATTCAATTAAAGATTGTTTTGAATAGGGAGACAAGTTATTGTAACCTAATGAAATCGATTCTGGTGCTAGAGGAAAATCGTTATGTAATAAATGGAGATGTTTGGGGTATTCCAAGTCAACTTCTAGCAAATAACCTCGTTTTCGTTCTGTGTTGATCTTTGACCAGTCGATATCTTTATAGTTATCAACTTCAACCCATTTAAGACCTCCATACGGCAATTTTGACATTTGAGCAAGGCCATACAAGTTCTGAAAGAAAAAAAGTTTCTTTGATTTTATGTATTTCACCATTAACATAAGTTCCTAATAAAAAATCTAGTATCCATTTGAAATAAAAAACTAGTATCCAAATAAAAAAGAGACAAATTTAGCTTGAAATTTTGAATGAATGAAATAAGACACCAAGTGGAAGAATTTCAAAGACTGAATATTTCCGTGATTTTTTTAATGAATAAAAACTAAAATTTTTCTTGAAATTAGACACCAAGTGGAAAAATTTGCAAAGCTGAATGTTTTCGCTTTAGAGTTTTCGTTATCAATATTTTAAAATTCAAATTAGTCACAATAAAAATTACTTACGTTTGCATCAATGTAGAAAAGTTTTTCATCCTTCTTTTCTAATTTCAGACGTCTTGTATTTATAAAGGACAAACCCCCTCTAATCCCGTTCTCAATAAATTGAACAATATTTATGTCTGTGGGTAAATTAATCTTACAATTTGTAATTTTCATCATGCTATCAAATGAAAATGAAGGAAGTGATATGTATCTAGCAGGATCTAAACCGCTGAATGAAATCATGTCTTTTCTAAATTTCTGAAATATTTCAGCTAGTAAAATTGTGTCAATTTTACAATAAATTTCTGTGTAATCTAGAAGGTCTTTACAACCGAATTTTTTCCAAACTTTTAGAGCAAAGGTATGGTCCTCTTTCGAAATTGTTTTTTCGCTTAACGCGCTGTAGAAATTTTTTATGGGGGGAAGTTCTTTTGTGGACTTCATCAGATCGATTGATGTGCTAAAAAATAAAAAGAAACATTTTTAAATACGTAAAAAATTGTAACAATATTTTTTAATAGCTGAAAAATAAAAATGTTTAGTTACGGCAGGACTCGAACCTACAACCTTCAGATCTTCAGTCTGACGCTTTACCACTTCAGCCACATAACCTTATATGAGAAAATAAAATATTATTACCAAAATTCATACGGAAAGAAGCTTTTGCCGAGGACCAATTTAAATTTGACTCGACTGAAAACATCGTTAGTTTTGACTAGGTAGGTCTGACGAAGAATGTTGTAAGAATTGTTGGTTTGAAACAAATCGCTTGAAAGTTGGGCTAGAGATGACTGAAGAAAAGACATGCTATCCAAAAATAAGTAGGAATTGAAACCGATTGTTCGAAAATTTTCTGTGTTGAATGGTAAAACGTTCACATTTCTCACACCAGTTTTTTTGTTTAAAGCTTTAACAATGAAATGGAAGTCATATTTGGAACCATTGTGCATAAAAATTCTGAGGACATTTTGTTTTCGCCTGTCTAAATTACATTTTTGACAAGCAGCTCCTAAAAATTTTCCTGTGAAATGGCAGTGATCACGGCATTTAATAACGTTTTCAGTGAAGTCTTCACTACACAAATAACAGCTGGTTGAATTTTCGAAACTATCTTGTTCTAACCTCGATAAATTCATTTCTGTGAAAGTATTAAACAAGTCTTTCACCCAAAGTTCGTCTTGCTCAATTAAATGCTCAACAAGGTGATCAGCTGCATTCTCTCCTGAATATGTTTTTTCATGGAAAATTTTTGAGTTTTGATCTAAAATCACTAGACTATAAGCGATTGGGAATTGTTTATTTACTATTTGGGTGTAAGATCGATCACATTTACACCTTAAATGGTTACATTCTTCGCAAATTTTAGAGTCAGTCGGAAGAATACATTCAAAGTCCAAGAAACCTATGTATTCTAAAGGGTGTTGATTTTTGAAATTTTCAAATTTTAATTCAGTTCTAGTGGGAGTCACTTCAAGTCTAGCCTTGTTAACACAGCAAAACATTTTATGTTTTTCTAAGGCGAAATCACTCGAGAAAGAATTTAAACAATTTTGGCAGTAATATTGTTTCTCATATGAAATGTCATCATCGGTCTTGTAGATTTGACGTAAAAATTTTCCTAAATCTAAAATCTGCAGAAAATGGTTGAAAACTTTTGTTTTAACCTTTCTAGTGACCATCAATAAATTAACAAAATTATCTCCAGAGCCTAAACCGTACTCGTAAGGATAAATAACACCGTCAGTGTGTCTGTACAATACATTCACACACAGATTTAGGTGTTTGTTTTGTCTGAGAAATTTTTTAATGTTGTGAATTGAAATTGGAAAACTAATTTTTTGTAAATTTAGTGATTTTTCAAATGATTGAAATGTTCCTTTAAGTGATGATTTCAAATAATTAAAAATACAATATAAGAAACATTTGTCGTCCTTATTATTTGGATTAAATAAAAATTTGTTGTTTTTTATGTCTCTAAGATTTAATCTATCAGTTGACTGAGATGACGAACAATAATCATCCTCTGATTCATCTGAATTTCCAACTAACACAGGTTTTAGAGCGGAAATTTCTATGTCAAATGCAACAGCCCGATTAAATGTCCAATTTGAACCCGAATTGCTAAATTCTTCCATTAAACGGTCTTGGACTTTAAACGCTGTTTTAATGTTTTTTGAAATTTGATGTTTTGAAGTGGCATTTGCAATAAATGCAGGAGCTCTGAAGGGAATTAAAGTAGCTGAAATTAATTCACCTGAATGATCGAGCATTGTCATTTCACAAATGTAAATTAACGAGCATTTAACTATTGTTTTTTTGGTTGTTTCACTTAAAATAGTTTGTTTAATGTCAGGAAAAATTTGTTGTTGAGCAAGCGAAAAATTAAGTTCATTTTCACTGAAAGTATATCTGAAACTTATAACAGATTTTTTAAAAGCAGATTCTTTTTCATAAAATTTTTTGCTTGGTTTGTGGTATGAAGAATAGTGTTTTTGAAGAGATTTACAATTTTCAAATACCTGTCCACAAAGTAAACATTTTTCAACCAAGTCGTTGTTCACGTGAAAACGTTCAAAGTGTCGATTTAAATTGAATGGCCTGGAAAACGTCTTGTTGCAATTGATAGCAGGACAATTTAACCTCCTATTTTGATCCATCTCGAAAGAAATGGATTCAAAAACTGGATAAATATTTCTAAATTGCACCAGAATTTATAGTTTGGTAAAAAAAGCGTGCGCGAATGGGTTGACAAACTCTCGTTTTGGATGGTATAAAAATTTCTAGAAACAAACATTGGTCGTTTAATTCCAATCTATTCAACGTGGAAGAAAGGGTTGGATATTAAAAATGGCTAAGACAGCTAAAACTTCGTCAAAAAGTAAGTGTTAGTTATTTTTCTCTTGTATAGTTATGAATTTTGTCAGTATTTAAAGGAAAAACTTTAAACTATTTCTTAATTCTGTATAGTAATATCATATTTTTTATTTTAGTACCTCCTGAAAAGGAACCAAAACATGGCAAAAAGAAGGACGAGGACAAGGACTACAACCCCCAAGAGGAGAGTTCGAGTTCCGAAGAGGAGGAAGCGGAGGAGTCGACGCAGGAATCGGGGGTCGACGAGTCACCTAGCGATGATGAGAAGGAAGTTTCTCCACCGCCTCAATCTTTAAAAGCTGTGGTTGAAGAAATAAAAGGTAACAAAACGAAGAAGCAAAAACGAAAAAAGTCATCTAAAGATGAAAAAGATGAGGAGGAGGAATCAAAAAAACCACGCATTGATGAATCTGACAATAAAAAACCGGCTGAAGAGAAAAAAGATGCTAATAACAAGAAAGAAAAATCGGCAAAAGGAAAAGATAAAAAGGAAAAAGACGCAAAAGACGAGAAAACCGAGAAGGATGATGGAAAAGATTTGAAATTGGGTGAAAAATACAACGACAAGAATGTCGACTACAATTTGTACTCTGAAGCTCCTGAGAATATTGTCCAAACACGCGTCAAACTGTCATCAAACATTATGATGATGTGCAAAACAGTTGAGGCCACTGGAGAAGCTAAAGGTTTGACTTACGACTACGCAGCATTGGCGTTTATCAGAAAGCAAAAGAATGGGAACAAGTTTGAATTTCATGTGCCATTGGCATTGGCACCTCAAATCGTTCAAGGAATCGAACTTCTAATGAAGGACAACACGAAATTTTTTAGTAAAAAAGTGGTTTAAATTCCCTTTCGTAGAAACAATCTATAAATAAATTTAAGTATTGGAATCTACATTTTGGTTTAATATGTACATATATAAATTATTATATAGTATCATATTTTAAATTTATTTATAGATTGTTTCAGTAGTATAATTTAGTTTTAATGTTTAAATAGTATAATTTAGAGTGTATAATCAGTTTGAATAATAAAAAAAAATGAACTTTCAATGTTTTATTTCATTTAAAATATATTGGACAACTATTTTATCATTATTTTTTAAATTATTTTTGTCGAAAATTTTCACAAAAGTAAATGGTTTTTTGTTTCTTTGGGAAAAAATTAAAAACGCTAAACAATATAATCCACAAAAATGGCTATTAAGGTCTTGAATTTTAACATTATTTATTTTAATTTGAAATTTTCCTTTCTTCAAAAAAGTCTTAATATCTGTGTTTGTTAATTTTTTTCCAAACGAATCAAAATAATATATTCGATTTGATTTTTTTAAAATAGCAACAAAATGACTGCCTCTATCGTAATGGGGAGATAAATTAAAAATCACTGAAGCATTTTCTAACATTAAAAATTTTAAGGGGTATGAATCACAAGGGTATACACCTAAAAAATTATTTTTGGATAATATTTTCTTACAATACTTTTCCAAGGTATAATTTGATATTCCTGTATTATTCATTCTCTAACTCTAACATTTCTTTCACTATCAATTGCAATGGCCGCATTAAAGCTGCAATAAGCTATTATATGTAAATTTTTGGTTGTCTCGGTTTTAAATCCAATACTAAGGTCCATTGATCCTACACGTGTTTCATGCAAATGAAAGGAATTACACTGTTCCGGTGTAAGATCATAACTCCAAAAACATGAATTATGTTCAAAGTCTTCTAAGGTTATGTCATTACTTTCATTTTCGTGAGCCATACCATTGTTATCAAAAAATGCTCTGTATTCACGTATGAAATCACCAGTTTCAAAATCGGGTGTGTATGGTGTTGGAAGAACAGGAGACCCATTAATTTTTAAATTAAACAAATTCACTTTATGATTGTTAAAATAGAATGGGTTAGCATTTACATTTCCATTAAATGCTTCATGACTGACTATACCGAATATAATACTTCTAGGTAAATTTCCTTGGATAAATCCAGCCCAATCATAAGTTTTCGAACCTTTTTGTATTAAATAGGTTTTAATTTTTGATTGTGTTAAATCGTAACTAGCTGGAACCGTTTGAAGGGTGTGTTCTAATTGACCTTGAACAACGGGATCTATTTTAATTTTTCTTACAGCTAATTTTAAATTTTTAATATTAATTTTGTATTTGGCTGCTGCTGGAGCTAATATTGAAAACGAATCCTCATTTCGTATAAATTTTAATTTAATTTCAGTATTTGGAATTAGTAATTTTTGAGCTTGAAAGAAATCGCTGTGAATTATATTAGAGAAAAACAACTTTTTCCCTGTAATTCTTTTCGCTCTAGCTGCTGATCCTAAATTAGTACCATCAACAGCTTCTTCTTTAGTTGCAGTGTCTTTTTCATATAATGAACACTTTAAATGTGTGTCTTTAGCTCCCTTTCCATAAGATAAATGTGTTTCTAAAAAACTTTTCCATGCGTAAGTGGGGGTTGATAAATCACAAACTTGCACACCGTTTATTTCACACTCAACTTGTTTGAAAATTGATTGTGTAAATAAATTAACAACAGAAACATTATCGGTTGCAGCTAAAGCAGTTCCATCATCTTTTGTTACCTCTATGCAACCTTCTAATCTTGTATAAGGTAAATTTGTAAAAGATTCGGGATCTTTTGGAATAATAAACTCGAAAGGTCCTGAGTTATCAACCGAGTTTGTTGGATAGTAATAAACTGTTTTACCTTCTTTTAACACAGCATCTACATTGGGGATGTGAAAAATTGCTAACTGACTTGTTGTTTGTTCTTCTTCGTTTAAAACGAATGTACCAACACCTAATCTATCAGTCATTTTCAAGCGTTCTTAGTGTGATGTACAAAATAAGTAATGTTAAGTTAAGTTTAAAAATTCAATACGTTTGTTTAGATACTGTACAAAAACAGTTG
>Ga0078972_1016127_pt1 | contig 11163 bp, 9 predicted proteins | sample YelNatPaOPGAMG01_FD_67568 | JGI IMG/M metagenome (GOLD analysis project Ga0078972, IMG submission 67568) | Hot spring thermophilic microbial communities from Obsidian Pool, Yellowstone National Park, USA - OP-RAMG-01 (SPADES assembly) (version 2) | ecosystem: Environmental > Aquatic > Thermal...
TGCCTTTGTCGTTCTCGAGCCTAGTAGGTTTGGCCGGAGTTGCATGCCAACTACACGGTCCCCCGAGACTACTTGCAGCGATTTCAATAGTGCCTGTGCACGTTGGATGTTCCACATAGCTATGATCGCATAGATAGAGTCATTGAGGGCTTTTGAAGCTAGATGTACGTGGGCCGAGGTACTTATCAGAAGATAAGGTTCCAAATATACGGGGGTCCAACGGCTGAAATATTGTGGGCAGCTCAGATGGTGTAAGGCGTTTTTCTCGATTGCCTTCATCGTTTGAAGGTGACGTGCTTCCTTCAGTCTTCCTCTGTAGTTTCTCAACGATGGAGGCGATCAAGGAGAGCGTTGTCATTTCTTGTTTTATTCGGTCAGCGTTTTCCTGTACGATTTCGTCAAACATTGTTATCTGCGGATGTAAGGATGGGTTAAGCGAAGCTTCCATAAGCATTCTTTGGAAGCGTGGATCATTTTGTATGCCGTCGACCAGCGCGTCCACGCCATATAAACACATTTTACCAAGCAGGATGTTGTTCATGTTAGCTTTTCCAATCAGCTCCATCTCTTGATTCAAGATTTTCGCTGTAGTGTTTTTCACGACCTTCAGGGCGTGAACTTCCTTAGCAATCCTTCTGTTTTCAGCCCCTAAATTGGAAATCTCATCCCTTAAATTGGAGATCCTAACCAGGAGCCCGCCTCTTTCTTCCCGGAGCTCTTCAATTTCGCTCTTGAGCCTTCGCTTCTCTCCATGAAGAGCATCCAAGTCCAGCAGGGTCCGGAAGTGCTCCGCTACGTAACAAACTAGAGTCTTTGGCTCCCAGCCCACTTTTGCAGCCTGCGATACGAACTGCCCCGTAGACTGAACCTGCTCGACCGTCAGGCCGAACCTCTCCTTGGCAGTTGCAAGTTCAGCTATGACTGGAAGCATCTTCTCCAGCGGTGCTCCATAAAGTCTCTCTGTGGCGGCTTGCCACCTCTGATATTCGAGACACCTGCGCTCCAGCTGTGCGAGAAGTTTCTTCTGTTCCTCGATCTTGTCAGATAACGTCAATCCGCCGATTGTTTTCACGTAATGAGCCTTAAGCTTCTGGAACCTCTATAGAGGGCTTTGAGGGCCTTGGGCTCTTCCACTTCCTTCAGCCGCTTGAACATCCAATCGCATAAGTGATCGAACTGTTCACGCCTAGCCCGCCAGTAAGGCTTATCCTTGACGCCCTCCGTTTCCAGCTGGAACGTGTAGCCTAGCTCTCTGATCCCCGCCTCCAACTCGCTCCTCTTGAATTCAGGGTCAAAGCCCCCTCGTTCCGAACGTTCTGCAGAACGTTCTTTCGTTCTTAGCGCTTGCTTGACCAGTTTAAGGCGTTCACTAGGTAATTGCACACCTGCCTTCTCGCATACTTCTCTCAGGCCTCCTGGAAACGCTTTGTAGAACAAGGTACGGTTCAGGTCCAACTCCTGAAGGATCTGTCTTACGGACGGGGCGACCCCCTTTTTCCTGTACTTCTCGGAAACGAACTCTGTAATCTTTCTTTTCACTTTTATCATATATCTTGTAAATAGTTCTAGGGCCGCGGATATTAAGATTTCTTGGGTCGCTCGACCTTTTGCTTATACGAGATCGGCCTTTTGTAAAGGCGCTCCAGCGGAGGTAACGTGAGTATAGTGGCTCTGCTGGTAAGCAAACATATTCCCTTGCATGTATAATTGGGTTCCGGCTTACCCCATCAGCGCAGAGTAGAACGCCTAGAACGCTTTGGAACGCCAAGAACGTGAGCGGAACGCACTAGAACGTTGTAGAACGCTCCAAGAAGACACAGATAGCACACGCGCGGACCCCATCCCCATTGTGTTCGGGCTTTAGCATAACAAGAAGGATGAAGAGTCCTCATGCCTTTCTTTGAGGTGAATTGCGCGCGCATGTTGAGTAAATCGTGACTGCAACGGCGAACCAAAGGCTGGCTCCTGCAACGTCAACGCCTTCTTACAACATATGCTGAAAGCGGGAGTAAACAGGATCTTCACGTTGGAGAAGTGTCATGAAATGGTTGATAGATGACGCTAAAATATCCTTCTGCCATTTGTTTCCAAGTCCCTTAAATTACTATCGATATTAATTCCAACATAACCAGAGCTACGGCTAATGTATAACTGTTTAGACGTGATGGAGCGTTGATAAAACTACAGTTAGCGGTGGAGTAAACAGAGAGGAAAACAGTACCGACATAAATGTAGATTTAAGCACACTTATAGCACCTCTGACCGCCAGAACAGTAATTGAAATTCCTGGAAATAAGAGCTCAACGTGGACAAGACAGTTCTAACATGAACTGATGGAAGAAGTATAGAGAAGAAGGTGATGATTACCCCCAAAACATAAAAGTAAAAAAGTAATAAAGCACCTCTGTGGTTCAGAACTGTTTTATATTGTTGTGATACGATTGTCATATCTTACATCAACATGTTCTTACGACATAGTTAATCTTTTGAAAAAGCGTGCTAATAGACGGTTAAAGCTACTCCAATAGTAGTCCTTAATTTCTTCGTCCTCCATCTTCTTCTTTCTTAGGATAAAACTTCCAAAGTAGCCATTTAAGTAGGATAGTCCCTTAAGTGGAGAAACCCTCGTTGTATAATGAAGTCCAGTTAAAAATGCATTTATTGGATGATAACTTTGAAAGTAAGCAGCTTTTCCTGCTGACAGAAAGTAGTTTCTTCCAGAGCTTGTTTTCCGTAGATGGAACACTTTTGCGGATGACACTACTTTTACATGCCAGTTTCTGTTTCTCGCTTTTATTAGTGAATTTGAATGGCCTCGGAAACCACCAATTTCTTCATAGCATTCTCTCCTTAGAGCAAGCGCACAACCCCTCGGTTCTACATTACTCTTTTTTAGATCATTTAAAGACATTCCTTCTTCGAAAACAAATCCACACGATATACCGAGTCTTGGATCAGATTTAAAAGCTTCAATTATCTTTTTGAAGTATTCATTTCCAAGTCTAACGTCAGCGTCGACGACTGCAAGAAAATTATAGTCAAAGCAATGTTTACGGCAGTATTCTATCCCATAGTTAAATCCTTTTTCCACAATATGAGCATATCTTTCGTTGGCATATTCACTTCGTTGAGGATATTTAGATTTTATTCCTACGATCCAAGGATGTTTTCTTTCAAGGTCTTTAATAATTAACCATGTTCGATCTTCACTAGCATCATCGACTATAACCCATAGGACTGGTTTGATAACTTGCTCAACTATGTCTTTAGCAAGACCCAGTAACATTTTCTCCTCATTTCTCACAGGCGTTACAATCAAATAGTTCATCCTCTTAGTTTTTTCATTATGATGTGGTATCTCGGTCTTCAAATGATACCTCAAATCCCATACGTTATACACTCGTTCATCCCTAAGAGTTTGATGCACTCTCCGGCCATCCCACACGAAAACTTTCGGTCACCAAATATCCTGAAACAATAGGTCTCAACAAATCTTTGTAGTTAGAAAAGCTGTATAGGAAGCGTCCATGCTCGTCCTTTTTGCCGCTATACTCTTGTTCGGCAGCAAAAACGTCGAAAAGCTGCCTATCCTTCAACAGTTTAAGATACGTACAGGCCGCCAAACCATATCTTAGAATGACACGCAGGCTGTGTTACGTGCATGCTGGAAACTCGTGGAAACATAATGTGGTCGATGCATCTCCGCGACAAATGAGAGGACTTGCGAGTACTCAAAGATTACTCTATGTTAGTCTTGGTCTGGCATTCCATCAGGTACTTGACTATCCTTTCGGCAGCCCTACCGTCACCATAAGGATTGGGCAATCCATTGATCTTATCCCTAACATGACCATCATTAATGAGCATTTTCGCCGTTGAAACTATCCAATTTGTATCATAGCCCACTAGGAAGTTTGCACCTAATTCAAGTCTCCAGCCATTCGATATGCTCTCCTAAGACTTAGGAGATTCTTGACCAAGTGTATCCTTTAGGATTAAAAAAGATATGCATCTACTCTTATATTCATTAGTCCGCCTGTAGGGCCTTAAGATAGGCATTGCAATATCTCTTAGCTACCCTCTTCGAATCGAATTCTGTTGTTGCTAAATATCGACAATTGTAACTAATTCTCCTTCTTAGATCTTCGTCCAATATTAATTGATTAAGAACTTGCGTCAATTCTGATGCGCTTCCTCTCTTGATCACGTAACCCATTTCACACTTCTCTAGCTCTTCATAAAAAAACCTGCTTCCAGAGATAACGGGTAAACCCACAGCAGCTGCTTCCAGAATAGATGTGCTAGGTGCTGCTGGCCATACCGCGATATCGCTCGCACTATAGAACGATGATAATTGCTTTCTATGAACAGTGGGGTGAAAGATGACATTTCTCTGGATTTGCAACTTCGAAGCATATTCTTCTAGATATTTTAAATATGCTTTGTCTCCACCCCCCACTATCAAAAGTTTGACTCTTGAGTTGTTCTTGGTGATCGGCGCGAGAGCCTTCATAAGAATATCTACCTGCTTTGATGGTAAGAGTCGCCCTGTATAACAGATGACTATGTCATCAGACCCTATTCCAAGTTTCTTCCTGATAGAAACTCTTTCAATGACGTTATACTTGAATAGCTCTACATCCGCACCAAGTGGTATTACCTCCATCTTTTCGTAAGGGATGCCGAAGGTGTTGCTTATATACAACGCCACATTGTTATTTAATGCAAAAAAGCGATCAACTTTACTCCTGATTAAAAGAACCGCAATGATAGAGAGTTTAAATAAGATCTTATTAAATACATTATTTAAGTGAAATTCTCCGGTAATTAAGCTTCCCACGCATTTATAATGAAAAAGATCTTTCAATTGAATAAGCAATAAGCTGATTGGTGAGAACACACAATCGCAATGGACAATATTTGGCCTTTCTCTTTTTAAGAATCCAATAATGTAAATGATTCCTGTAAGATACGGTACATGGAAGCCATGCATAATATCAATATATGGCAAAGAGATGATTTCAAATCCATTTTCAGTCGTCTTCCTCAAAATATTCTTATTCCGTTCGAATGTCAGTATGTACACCTTATGACTCAGTTTTACTAACTCCCTAGCTAAATAATATTCTAAGTAACCCCTATTCGGGTCGAACTGCTCAACAACAAGCATTATTTTCATAATTACCATCGCTTCATACAGCTAATTAGAGTATCCGCAACACTCTACTTCTTAAACTGAATAATACTTTAGGAATAGACCATGCATCTATTGAGTTTCTATTACTTTTATGATAAGGTCTCTGTTATATACCGGATTAAAATTTCTCCGTTTGTATAGTAATTTGTGAAATCTCGATTTGAAATATATTGAAGTACCCGTTCTAATTTAGGCCAATCGTTATTTCGTTCAATCTCCCACGAGTGTCCCCAAATATGGTATATGCCACCTCTCCTGAGAAAAAGGTCAAATAGCAGCTTGGCACGCAATTCCCAATCCATGAATGCTTTTACAGAAATTCCCGTTTTAGCACAAATCTTTAACGTAATGAGGGGAGAACCATTTGAACTATGCAAAGTTATTCCCCATTCATAGGGATCTTTCGGAAGTTCGAAGTTTCCACCTTTGCATGTTCTAGCACCCAGAAATTCGCATTCTTTAACGATTTGTTTAATCTTTTGATTATATCGCCCTTTTGGATAACAAAACGTACTAATGTCATGTTTTAATATCCTTTCTAAGTAAAGTTTTGAACCTTTAATTTCCTCCTCAGCTCTATCTATTGAAACGGATGCTAGATCCACATGAGTAAGTGTGTGCGCTCCAATCTCATGATGTTTGGAAATCTCTCTTATTTCATCTTCTGTTAACCTATCTCTTAAGTAGAATGGACTGATATAAAATGTTCCTTTAATACGGTATTTCTCCAACAAACTAGCAAGCTTTAGATCTAACTTATGTCCGTCATCCCAGCTCGTTGTTACGATGTATAACTTCATAGAAGCTTATCAGAATATAGTTCGTTTACAATTTTTCGGAGTATGATTTGCGGAACTTTTCTTCTCATAGCACGCTAAAGGAAGGCTTCATGTATCTTTTTCATCCTTATCAATAAACTGTCTAAATATTGTTTGAATTATTAACTGCGCCTGAAGCATTGGTGTTGGCTAAGATTTTATAAAGCAACTTCTGAGTAAAGTCCTTCAATTATATCAGCAACTTTTACTATAGAATATTTTTCTTCAACGAGTATCCTCCCCTTCCTACTAATCTCTACGGCCTTATCACTATCGTTTAATAGGTAAACCATTTTCTCAGCCATCTGCTTAAAGTTTCCCGCTTTGAATAGGAGCCCTGTCTCACCATCTATAATTAACTCCTTTAATCCGCCAACATTTGAGGCTATTACAGGCTTACCACAAGCATATGCTTCAAGAACAACCATGGGAAACGTCTCATATCTTGAAGGAAGCACGACCACGTCAGAATCCACATAGGCCTCTATCTTATTCCTTCCATACAAGGGTCCAACGAACATTGCTGAATCAGATACTCCAAGAGTGTGAGCTAAAGCCTTAGCTTCACTCAAGTATCCATCATCAGGCCCCGCTATGACTGAAACGGCATCCTTTAAATTCATCTCGTTCACTAGATACGCGTAAGCTTTAATCAGAAAATCTATGCCCTTAATCTTATGAATTCTGCCCAAATAAAGGACGATTTTCCTCTCTTCAGGTATGTTAAACTTCTTTCTGAAGGCTCCCTTAGGAGGCAACTCAGCATACTCAGATAGATCTATTCCGTTAGGTATGATGGCGATCTTCTCTTCAGGCACACCCATACGCCTGTACTGCTCAGCCTCCACCCGGCTAAGAGCGATGACCTTAGAAGCATCTCTTAGAATACCATATCCAAAAATAGCATCATAAAACCATTTTCTAAAGATTTTATCGTTTTTCCGTAATGACCCATGTGCCTGAAGAATGTATGGAATAGCATATCTTTTAGAAAACCTTCGAACAACAGTATTCTGATAAGTGTAGTATTCGTGGATGTGAATTAAATCAAAATCTTGGGCATGCTTAGAAAGAAACTCGTTAAGTTCGGGAGTAATTATCAAACCTGAAGTTCTGGATAAAATCGTGCTAAAATTCTTAACCCTAACAATATCAAAACCGTCGAAATCATTTCCCGAATTTATTTTAATTCTTGTCCTTACATTTAGCACATCAGACGTAACAACCGTCACGTTATGTCCTTTTCTAGCTAACGATCGAGAAATATCATAGACCACCCTGTGGGGGCCAGCCCAAAGAACATCAGGATTCAAGATTGGAATAACTTGAAGTATTCTCATTTAACTACAAACTTCATGATATGCTCGCTCCAGCTTGTTAATCGTCTTCTCGATGCTAAACTGCTCAACAAATTCTTTACATCTTAAACCTCGTTTTTCAACCTTATTATCTAAGAGAATAGCCATTATGGCTCTGCTCAGTCCATTAACATCACCAGGCTCAACTAATACCCCGGTTTCTTTATCTACTACTAGGTCTTTTAATCCACCAACTCTAGAGGCAACAACTGGTTTGCCACAAGCATAGGCCTCAAGAACAACTATGGAAAAACTCTCGTATCTTGAAGGAATAACAACAACATCCGCGTCGACGTATGCGTCTATTCTTTCCATACCATCAAGTTGCCCAGTAAAGATAACGTTGCTAATCTCATACGTTTTTACTATGCTTAAACATTCCTTTAAGAATCCATCATCTGGTCCGGCCACAACCAGAGTCGCATTAACCTTGCTGTCTTTAATCATCTTAGCGAAGGCGTGTAGCAAAACGTCAATTCCCTTGATGGGGTGAATCCTTCCAATAAACAGAATCACTTTAGAATCGGGATTTATGTTGTATTTCTCCCTGAAAGTTCCTCTTATATCATGATTGCTGAATTCGTCAAGGTCGATTGCGTTAGGTATGATCTCCACTTTTTCTTCATTTACTCCGAATCTCGCATAGTCGAGTGCTTCTACTCTGCTTGCAGCAATGACCTTTGATGCACTTCTGATGACCTTCTTGCCAAAAAGTTCGTCATAGATTCTCCTTGAAAAACCTCCGAAATGGGGGCTTAGATTGCCATGCGCTTGCACAACGTATGGGATACCTCTTTTCTGGGCGAGTTGCCATACAACTATATGCTGAAAGCTTCTAGCTTCGTGAACATGGATTACGTCGAAATTGTTGATCTCGGTTTGCAAGCATCTTTCCATTGCTGGCGTTAAGAGAAGTCTTGCTTTGCTTAACAAGAACGGACAGATGCTCTTAAAATGCACAATGGTAAATCCATCAATTGCTTCTACATATTTACTTGTTCTCTCGTTAAGATTACTCATGTCTGATGTATAAACGGCGACTTCATGCCCTCTCTTAGAAAGTTGCTTGGACACCAGATAGACTACTCGCTGCGAGCCACCAAATAGCTTAGGAGGGCTGAAAACAGGTATCACCTGCAGAATTCTCATGTTACTTGTTCCTCAAGAACTTGTTTGAAGACACTCATCATCAGGAGACCTATTTTCTCTATCGGCAAGTTATTGACAACGAGTTCTCTTCCTGATGCTCCAAATTTCTCGGCTATAACCTTGTCCTCTTTTAAGTAAAGTATGGCTTTGGCTAACGCTTCATAGTCTCCAGGCTTGACCACGATCCCAGAATGTGTCTCTCTCACGTATTCCGCTGGTTGGCCGTCTGCACAGCATATTATCGGCTTCCCTACCGCCTGATACTCATAGAGCTTGGAGGATATTCCAAGGTACGGTCTCCCAAAGTCCCTCAGCGGCAGAATTAGCACGTCAGCCTCATTCAGTAATTTTGCCACATCATCTCTGCTCAGAATCTTGTCTACTATCTTCACGTTTCTCAGCTTAAGTTCCTCCATCTTAGCTTTCAGGTATGAAGCTAGCTCGCCTCCACCTTGCAGTATGAATTCTATTCCATCCACGTTCTCCAACCTCTTTGCAGCTAACAGGACCTGATCGAAATCGTAAGCTACAGAGAACGCCCCGCTGTAATGCACCGTAAAGGTCCCTCTGCTGCAATTTGACGAGCCGTTGTCTACCCTGAACTTGCTCAGGTCCACGCCTGCCCTGACGACATGGACCTTTCTCCGGTCAACGCCGTATCTCTCACAGATCACAGAGACGTAGCCCGGGCTTATCGGGGTTATGGCGGATGAAACCCTGTAGGCCACTAGGGCCAAGAATTCCGCAAGCCTGCCGAGAAGGGAACTCCTTTTGGTCATGCCCATCTCGTAGAGGGACTCGGGCCAGAGGTCGTCCACGTTCTGCACGAGGGGACAGCGTTTCACGGCCGCATAGATGACGCCGGGGAAGACGCTGATGACGTTCGGGTTGGCCGCCCAGACGACGTCGGCCCTCCTTACAAACGGCAATGCCAACAAAGAGGACACGGCGAAGGTGGCGAAGAGCAGGATGCGCTTGGCTATCCCCTGCGAAGGAAGAGGCAGGATGGGCGTCCTGAAAACCTTGAATCCATCCATCTGCTCGACCGCCATAGGCTTCCAGCGATACTTTGAAGGGATGTCGCCTGTCGGATAGTGAGGGAAGGCCGCCACTACGGTGACCCTACATCTTGCGCTGACAAGCCCCTTTGCCACATTGTATGCCCTTGTAGCCGCGCCCCCCAGATCCGGAGGGAAATACTGAGCCACTATCAGGACGTTCAGCTCATCGTTCGCCTGGGCTTGTCGCAAGCTCTATCCTGTCTTTATTCTCCAAGATCCAATCGTAAGTCCTCTTCAGGCCCGCCTTGATGTCCGTCTTGGGCGCATACCCAAGGATCTTCCTTGCCTTCTCTATCGATGCCCTCCTCCTGATCACCTTATCCCAGTCCCTCCTAGGCTTGAAGGCCATTCCCGCCCCGTTCCGGGTCAACTCGTTGATCAGGTTGGCCAAGTCGATCACCCTCGTCTCGGTTTCGGAGGCCAGGTTTATCGCCTCCCCGACGGCCCCGTCAACGACGCCCATGCGCAGCGTCCCATCTACGATGTCCTCTACGAAGGTGAAGTCCCTCGTCTCCTCTCCCGTCCCGGTTATCGGCAACGGCCTGCCGTGCATCGCCCACCATATGAAGTTCGGGATGACGTTCCTGTACTTCCCCGGGACCTCGCCAGGGCCGTATACGTTGAAGTACCTCGCTATCGCCACCGGAAGCCCGTAGTAGTTGTAGAAATAGTTACAATACAGCTCGCCAAGCAGCTTGTGGATCTGGTAGGGAGTGTCGAGGTGAAGGGAGACGTATTCCTCCTTCAAGGGAAGTGGAGCCTGGCTTCCGTAAACGGAGCAGCCTGAGGAGGCGAAGACGAATCTCTCAACTTGAACCAGGTTCGCGTACTCAAGCGCCTTCAGAGTCCCGAGGCCGTTCACCAGGAGGTCCGTCTCCGGATGGTCTACGCTGTTCTGGTTGGCGAAGTGGGCCGCAAGGTGGAAGACGTAGTGAGGCCTGAAGCTGAAGGCCCTCTTCATCTTCTCATCATCGAGGACGCTGCCCCTGATCAGGGAGACCTTCGGATCGTTCGGCAGGTTCCACTCGTAGGATGCGGAGAGATCGTCGATGACGATGACCTTCTCCGGCTCCGCCCTGAGCAACGTCCTAACCAAGTTGCTGCCGATGCAGCCGGCCCCTCCTGTGACGAGTATCCTCTTGCCTGCATAGCGGGCCAACACCTCTTCTGACTTCATGGCCTTTCCTCCTTATACATCTCCTTGAACCAATCCACGGTCCTGAGAATGCCCTCCTCCACAGGAACCGTAAGCTTGAAGTCCAGGTCCCTCTTCGCCTTGGACGAATCTGGGGTCTTGACCTTTGTGGTGAAGGGCTCGGCCTCCTTGTATGAAACATTGGAATCGTCCTTGCCAAGCGTCTTCAGGATCAGGTCCGAAACCTGCTTGATTTCGTACTGTTCATCCCCTCCCAGGTTGTAGACTTCGCCAGGCCTGAAGCTATCGATTACGTTGGCGAGGGCCCCGCAGATGTCTTCGACGTACTCAAGGGTCCTCTTATGGCCCAAATAAACGGTGTAGGGCTCGTCTCGCAGGGCCCTGTAGATGAACTTCGGTATCCACCCTCGATACGGCGTGTAGT
>Ga0078972_1016129_pt1 | contig 11162 bp, 8 predicted proteins | sample YelNatPaOPGAMG01_FD_67568 | JGI IMG/M metagenome (GOLD analysis project Ga0078972, IMG submission 67568) | Hot spring thermophilic microbial communities from Obsidian Pool, Yellowstone National Park, USA - OP-RAMG-01 (SPADES assembly) (version 2) | ecosystem: Environmental > Aquatic > Thermal...
CCGCCAGCAGGCCCGCCGCGTCGCCGACGATGCGCGCGGGGCTGCCGCCGATCGCGCGCACCGCGTCGCGCAGCGAGACGACGCGGGGCGAGAAGATCTGCTTGGCCTTGGAATCGATGAGGTGGAAATAGACATGGCCGTGGCCGGCGTCGACGACGGCGGCGATGACGCCGGGCCGGGGATCGTCGAGCATCGGCCCGCAATAGGCGATGAGCGTAGAGACGCCGACGACGGGAATACCGAGCGCCAGCGCCATCGCCCGGGCCATCGCCACGCCGATGCGCAGCCCCGTGAACGAGCCCGGGCCGACCGCGACCGCGATCTTGGTCAAGGACGCGGCGCCCCCCTCGGTCGCCTTGAGGACGCGAGCGACCATCGGCGCCAAAGCCTCCGAATGGCCGCGGCTCATCGGCTCGCTCTCGCGCGCGAAAGCATAGCGCAGCGCGCCGTCGTAGACGGCGGCCGAACACGCCCCGCGCGAAGTGTCTATGGCGAGCACGCGCATGGCTACCTCGTGATGAGCGTGCCGGCGCCGTGATCGGTGAGCAGTTCGATCAGCACGGCGTGGGGAATCTTGCCGTCGAGGATGACGACGCCCTCGACGCCGCGCTCCAGCGCGTAGATGCAGGTCTCGACCTTGGGTATCATGCCGCCGGTGATCGTGCCGTCGGCGATCAACTCGCGGATGTCGTCGACCTTCAGTTCCTTGATGAGGTTCTTGTCCTTGTCGAGCACGCCGGGCACGTCGGTGAGGAAGATGAGCCGCTTGGCGTGCAAAGCGCCCGCAATCGCGCCCGCGAACGTGTCGGCGTTGACGTTGTAGGTCTCGCCGTCGGCGGCGGCCGCTACGGGAGCGAGCACCGGGATCAGTTCGCGGCGCAGAATCGCGTCGAGCACGGCGACGTCGATCCTGTCGGGCTCGCCGACGAAACCGAGATCGACCGGCGGCTCGCCGTCGCCGCCCTCGTGCGGGCGCGTCACCTTGCGGGCGGTGACCATGTTGCCGTCCTTGCCGCAGAGCCCGATGGCGCGGCCGCCCTGGGCGTTGATGGCGCCGACGAGTTGCTTGTTGATGGAGCCCGCCAGCACCATCTCGACGATCTCGACGGTGGCCTTGTCGGTGATGCGCAGGCCGCCGGAGAAGCGGGATTCGATGCCGAGCTTCCTCAGCATCGCCCCGATCTGCGGGCCGCCGCCGTGGACGACGACGGGATTGACGCCCGATTGTTCGAGCAGCACCATGTCGCGCGCGAAATCGCGCTCGCCCTCGCCGCCCAGGGCGTGGCCGCCATATTTGACCACGATGGTGGAATCGTCATAGCGCAGCATATGCGGCAGCGCCTGCATGAGAATTTCGGATTGCTCTTGCGGGCTGGCGTTTGAAGCGGCCATATGGGCTCCCGATTTTGGTATGGCGCCGCGCCTTTTAAGCGGGCGAGGACCACCCGACAACCGCGACTCTCAAATTGACTGAGGGTCGCGTCGGCCGTTAGCTTAACTAGTGGGTGGGCGCAAGCGAGCGCCACAAACGGGAGGCAGGCATGGGTTTTCTCAAGGTCGCGGGCTGGAGCGCGGCGATTTTCGGTTTGGGCGTCAGCGCGGCCCTCGCCGGCGATCCCGAGAGCTGCAAGACTGTGCGTTTCTCCGACGTCGGCTGGACCGACATCACCTCCACCACCGCCATCGCCAGCGAAATCCTCAAAGGCCTCGGCTATGCGCCGAAGATCACGGTGCTCTCGGTTCCCGTCACCTATACTTCGATGAAGAACAAGGACATCGACGTGTTCCTCGGCAACTGGCAGCCGTCGATGGAGAACGACCGTAAACCCTACGTCGCCGACAAATCCGTGGTGGTGACCGGGGCCAACCTGCCGGTAGGCGCGAAATACACCCTCGCCGTGCCGCAATATACCTGGGACAAAGGCCTCAAGGACTTCAAGGACATCGTGAAGTTCAAGGATTCGCTGAAGGGCAAGATCTACGGCATCGAGCCTGGCAACGACGGCAATCGGCTTGTGCTCAATCTCATCAAGAAGAACGAGGACGGGCTTAAGGACTTCCAGCTCGTCGAATCCAGTGAGCAGGGGATGCTCTCCGAGGTGCAGCGGGCGACCTCGCACAAGCAGGACATCGTGTTCCTCGGCTGGGCGCCCCATCCCATGAACGTCAACTTCAAGATCCAGTACCTGACCGGCGGCGACGACAGCTTCGGGCCGAATTTCGGCGGCGCCGTCGTCTACACCAATGAGCGCGCCGGCTGGGCCGAGCAATGCCCGAACGCAGCCAAGTTCATCAAGCAGCTGGTGTTCACCGTCGACATCGAGAATCTGGTGATGAACAAGATCCTCACCGAGGGCATGGAGGGGCCGAAGGCGGCCCAGGTCTGGCTGAAGACCAACCCGCCCGAACTGGTCAAATGGCTCGACGGGATCACGACCTTCGATGGCAAGCCCGGCTTGCCGGCCGTGAAGAAGAGCCTCGGGCTCTAAAACCCGCGCCGCGGCCGGAGGCTTCCGGCCGCGATCGACCGGCGCCCGCGCCGGAAGGGAACCCGAAGGGCCGCGCGGGATGGCTGAGTTCGCTCGGCCTTCTCCGCCGATCCGCATCCAAGACGCTTGCGGCGGGCGCGCGATCGGCGTCAAAGCCGCCGAAGGGCCGCGTGCTGCCGCACCGCGGGGCGGACCGGAACGAGCCCGGTCATGACGAAGGGCTGAGGAGACCCGCTTGGAAAGCTGGTTCACCGTCTGGAAAATCCCACTCGGCTGGCTCGCCAAACAGGGCATAGCCTGGTTGCAGGACAACGCCGCGGGCTTCTTCGACCTGGTGACGGCGATCATCAATTTCCTCGTCGACGGCTTGACGCAGACCCTCTCCGCCGTGCCGGTCGTGGTCGTCATCGCCGCCATGGCGGGCCTCGCCTATTGGCTGCACCGTTCCTGGAAGCTGGCGCTGTTCGTCGTCCTCGCCTTCCTGCTCATCACCAATCTCGGCTATTGGCAGGCGACGCTTGAGACGATCTCGTTGGTCGGCTTCTCGACGCTGGTCAGCGTCGCCTTCGGCGTGCCGGTCGGCATCGCCTGCGCGCACCGGCCCTGGCTCTATTCCCTCGTTCGGCCGCTGCTCGATCTCATGCAGACGCTGCCGACCTTCGTCTATCTGATTCCGACGCTGGTGCTGTTCCACCTCGGCGCCGCGCCCGGCCTCATCTCTACGGTCATCTTCGCCATCGCCGCGCCCATCCGCCTGACCTATCTCGGCGTGGTCTCGGTGCCGCAGCAATTGCGCGAGGCGGGGGAGGCGTTCGGCGCGACCCGGCGTCAGTTGCTTTGGAAGGTCGAACTGCCCTTCGCCGCGCCGACCATCATGGCCGGCGTCACCCAATGCATCATGCTGAGCCTGTCGATGGTGGTGATTGCGGCGCTCGTCGGCGCCGCCGGACTGGGCACGCCGGTCGTGCGCGCGCTGGGAACCGTCAACATTCCCATGGGCATCGAGGCGGGCCTGTCAATCGTGCTCTTGGCGATCGTGCTCGACCGCGTTTGCCGCGCGCCGGAACGGAAGACCGCGTAAATGTCCGCCGTCGTCTTTGACAATGTCGATATCGTGTTTGGCGACCGCGCGGCCGAGGCGATCCGTCTGATCGACGCCGGCCACAGCCGCGAGGAGATCCTTGGCCGCACGGGCGTCGTGTTGGGCGCGGCGGGGGTCGAGCTTTCCGTGGAGCCCGGCGAGATTTGCGTGCTGATGGGCCTGTCCGGCTCCGGCAAATCGACAATCCTGCGCGCCGTCAACGGCCTCAACAAGATCGCCCGCGGCCGCGTTCTGGTGCAGGACGGCGACCGGCAGGTGGACGTCGCCCATTGCAGCGCCGCCCAGCTTCGCGCGTTGCGCACGCGCCGCATCGCCATGGTGTTTCAGCAATTCGCGCTCTTGCCTTGGCGCACGGTGAAGGAGAATGTCGCGCTGGGTCTGGAGCTGCGCGGCGCCTCGAAGGCCGAGATCGACCGCGTCGTGACCGATAAGCTCGCCCTCGTCGGCCTCTCGCAATGGGCGAGCAAATTCGCCCATGAGCTGTCAGGCGGCATGCAGCAGCGCGTAGGGCTCGCTCGCGCTTTCGCCACGGACGCCGACATTCTCTTGATGGACGAGCCGTTCTCAGCGCTCGATCCGTTGATCCGCGACAAGCTGCAAGACGAGTTGCTCGCGCTTCAGAAGGCGATGCGCAAGACCATCATCTTCGTCAGCCACGACCTCGACGAGGCAATGAAGCTCGGCAATCGCATCGCCATTCTCGAAGGCGGGCGGGTCGTGCAATGGGGTACGGCCGAGGAGATCCTGCTACAGCCCGCAAACGATTACGTGGCCGAATTCGTCAAGCACATGAACCCGCTCAATGTATTGCGCGGGGGGGCGATGATGACGCCGGCCGCGACGCTGGAGCGGGAAGGCTCGCATGTGTGGCTCGACAAGCGCGGCCGCATCCGCGTCGCGCTCGACGATGAGGGACGTCCCCGCAGTTGCACGCTCGACGGCGCCGTGGGCGCGCTGGTGAGCGCCGAGGAGGCGACGGGGGCTGAGGCGCGTCGCGCCGACATCATCGTCGCCCCGGTCGACCTCAAGATGCGGATGGCGATCGAACTGCGGCGCGTGTCCGGGAACCCGATCGTACTAGTGGACCAGCTCGGCCGCATGGCGGGGCTCTGCGGCGACGACGAGATCTACCGCGCGCTGCTGCGCGCGCGGGGCGCCGACGCGCAGCCGGCGGCCTGAAGGCTCGCCGCGCTGGCGTCATGGCGAGCGAAGCGAAGCCAGCCGCCTGCGAAAGATCGCCGGCCGGTCTGAACGGTGCGGGAGCAGAGATCGGAATCGCATCGTCGCTCCGCTCCTAGCGATGATGAAGCGAGCTTTATGACAAGCTGGCCTCAGCCCCGAAGCGCCGAATTCTCCGGGTCGTAGGGGCTGTCGCCGATCACGCGGGCGGAAAAATCCTCGCCGAGCACGCGCACCGTGAGCCTCGTCCCCTCCTTGGCGAGCTCCGGCTTGACCATCGCCAGGGCCAGCGATTTGCCGATGCGCCAACCATAGCCGCCCGAGGTCGTGCGGCCGACCGCCGCGCCGTCCTTGAACACCGGCTCCGAGCCGCGCGCGTCGAAATCGCGCACGCCTTCGATCTCCAACGTCGCGAGCTTGTTGGCGAAGCCCTTGTCGCGCCACTCGAGCAGCGCCTCCTTGCCGAGAAACTCCTTATTCATGTCGATGAAGCGGCCAAGCTCCGACTCCAGCGCCGCATATTCGATCGAAAGCTCGCGCCCGACGAGCTTGTAGGATTTCTCCAGCCGCAGCGAGTCCATGGCGCGGATACCGAACGGCTTGACGCCAAACTCCGCGCCCGCCTCCATCAGCGCATCGAAGATATAGTTCTGCATCTCGATCGGGTGATGGATCTCATAACCGAGCTCGCCGATGAAATTGACGCGCATGGCGATGCAGCCGGCGGCGCGGATCGACAGCGGACGCGCGGTAAGCCACGGGAACGCCGCGTTGGAGACGTCGATGTCGGCGACCTTGGCGAGCATTTCGCGCGAGCGCGGGCCGGCCAGCACCAGCACGCCATATTGCGTCGTAACCTTGTCGATGCGCACGGAGCCGTCGACAGGCATGAGACGCAGCAGCGAGTCATAGTCGTGAGTCTCCAGCGCGCCGGCGGAGACCAGATAGAAACGGTCGCGCCCCGTGCGCGTCAGCGTGAATTCGGCGCGCACGCCGCCCTGTTTGGTCAGCAGATAGGTCAGCGTGACGCGATTGAGCGCCTTCGGGATCTTGTTGGTGAGGATGGAATCGAGCCAGCGCTCCGCGCCCGGCCCCGACACCTCGAACTTGGCGAAGGCCGACATATCCTGCAAGCCGACATTCTCATGCACGTTGCGGCACTCGGCGCCGACAAAGGCGAAATCGTTGGAGCGGCGGAAGCTCCATTTCTCGCGCGCGCCTTCGGGATGATTCTCGTTCAGCAGCACATCGGGCTTGGCGAGCTCAGCCTCGCTCAACTTATAATCGGGCGGGGCGAAGAAATTCGGCCGCTCCCAACCATAGACGGCGCCGAACACGGCGCCGAGCGCCTTCATCCGGTCATAGCAGGGGGTCTGGCGCAAGGGCCGAGCGGCCTCGCGCTCCTCGTTGGGATAATGCACGGTGAAGACCTTGGCGTAGGCCTCCTCGTTCTTCTGGATCAGATAGCCCTGCTGCGCGTAAGGCCCGAAGCGGCGGGGATCGACGCCGAGCATGTCGACGGAAGGCTCGCCCTCGACGATCCACTCGGCAAGCTGCCATCCGGCGCCGCCCGCCGCGGTGACGCCGAAGGAATGGCCCTCGTTGAGCCAGAAATTGCGCAACCCCGGCGCGGGCCCGACGATCGGCGAACCGTCCGGCGTGTAGGCGATGGCGCCGTTATAGACCTTCTTGATCCCAAGCTCGCCAAAGGCCGGCACGCGCGCGATCGCCGTCTCGATGTAGGGTGCGAGCCGCTCCAGATCCTCCTGAAACAATTCGTATTCACTGTCCTTCGACGGTCCATGCACATAGCAGGCCGGCGCTCCGATCTCATAAGGTCCGAGCAGCAGGCCGCCCGCCTCCTCGCGCATGTACCAGGAGGAATCGGATTCGCGCAGCACGCCCATCTCCGGCAGGCCCTTGGCGCGCCGGGCCTGAATCTCCGGATGCGCCTCGGTGACGATATATTGATGTTCGACCGGGATCACCGGCACGTTGAGCCCGACCATGCGCCCGGTCTGGCGCGCGAAATTGCCCGTCGCCGAAATCACGTGCTCGCAGACGATCTCGCCCTTGTCGGTGACAACCTTCCACTCGCCGCTCGGCCGGCGCTCGATCGCCGTGACCGCTGTGTTGCGGTTGATCTCCGCGCCGCGCTCGCGCGCGCCGCGCGCCAAAGCCTGCGTGAGATCGGCCGGCTGGATATAACCGTCCTGCGGATGCTGGATCGCGCCGAGAAGGCCTTCGACGTTGCACAGCGGCCAGATTTCCTTGACCTCGTCGGGCGTCAGGAACTTGACCTCGATCCCGCCGATGGTCGAGGCCACGCCCGCATAATATTTGTACTCGTCGAGCCGGTCCCTGGTTCGCGCCAGGCGGATGTTGGAGACCTGGCGGAAGCCGACGTCGAGCCCCGTCTCGGCATTGAGCTTGCCGTAGAGCCCGACCGAATATTTGTGCAACTGGCCGACGGAATAGGACAGGTTGAACAAAGGCAGCAATCCGGCGGCGTGCCAGGTGGAGCCGGAGGTCAGCTCCTTGCGCTCGACGAGCACGCTGTCGGTCCAACCCTTTTTGGCGAGATGATAGAGCGTCGAGACGCCGACGACGCCGCCGCCGACGACGACCGCGCGAGCTGTGTTACGCATGTCAGCAATCCCCCGATTTCAGTAGTTGGCGTCCGGCATCGACGCCTTTTTGCGCTCGACGAAGTCCCGCAGCGCCTCGTCGATTCCGGGATCGATCGGCGGGGGAACATAGTCGGCGAGCATCTTCTTCCACAGCGCATTGGCGCGCTGAGCGGCGTCCTTGGAGCCCTCCTCCATCCACTGTTCGACCGAATTATTGTCGGCGATGTTGGAGCGGTAGAAGGCGGTTTCGAAATTAGCCTGGGTATGCGCGCAGCCCAGGAAATGGCCGCCGGGCTCGACCTGCTTGAACGCCTCCATCGCTTGCCCATTCTCGCTGAGGTCGACGCCCTTGGCCAGCACGTGCATGGCGCCGAGCTGGTCGAAATCCATCACGAATTTCTCATAGGAAGCCGAGAGCCCGCCCTCCATCCAGCCCGCCGCGTGCAGCACGAAATTCGTGCCCGCGAACATCGTCGGCAGCAGCGTCTGCGCGCTCTCGTAGGCCGCCTGCGCGTCGGGAACCTTTGACGCGCAGAGCGAGCCGCCCGTGCGGAACGGCATGTTCATGCGCCGCGCGAGCTGGCCCGCGCCATAGATCGCCAGCGCGGCCTCCGGCGTGCCGAAGGTCGGCGCGCCCGATTGCATGGAAAGCGTGGAGACGAATGTTCCGAAGATGACGGGCGCGCCGGGCCGCGCGAGCTGGCAGAAGGCCGTGCCCGCCATCACCTCCGCCAGCACCTGGGTAAGGGTGCCGGCGACCGTCACCGGGCTCATCGCGCCGGACAGGATGAAGGGCGTGATGATGCAGGCCTGATTGGCGCGCGCGTAAGCCTCCGCCGCGCCGAGCATCGTTGAGTCCCACACCAGCGGCGAATTGGCGTTGATGAGGCTCGTGCAAACGGTGTTGCTCTCGACGAAGTCCTTTCCGAACAGGATCTCGCACATCGCCACCGTGTCGCGGGCGCGCTCGGGATGAGTGACGGAGCCCATGAACGGCTTGTCGGAAAAGCGCATATGCGCGTACACCATCTCCAGATGGCGCTTGTTGACCGGCAGGTCGACCGGCTCGCACACCGTCCCGCCGGAATGGTGGATATAGGGCGAGACATAGGCGAGCTTCACGAAATTGCGGAAGTCCTCAATCGTGCCGTAACGCCGGCCTTTGTCGAGGTCGTGAACGAAGGGCGATCCGTAATTGGGCGCGAACACCGTCGCCTTGCCGCCGATCTGAACGCTGCGCTCGGGGTTGCGGGCGTGCTGGGTGTAAACGGCGGGCGCCGTCGCGCAGAGCTTGCGGGCGAGGCCCTTGGGGAATCGCACGCGCTCGCCCTTGATATCCGCCCCGGCCTGCCGGAAGCGTTCGAGAGCTACAGGGTAATCGCGGAATTCAATGCCGACCTCCTGCAACAGGGTCTCGGCGTTCGCCTCAATGAGGGCGAGACCCTCCTCGCTCAGGATCTCCGTCGAAGGAATGGCGCGGGAGATATAGGGCACGGAGGCCGCGCCGCTGCGCGAACGCGCCGCCCGACGCGCCTCGCGACCGCGCCGAGGCTCGTGGGCGGCGGATTCCGGCGTTGCGTTCATCGGGCGTCCCCTGTTCGTTCACGGGCTTGGGGCCAGAATTTGCGCCTTCCGGCCAAGAAAATGAACTCTCAAATTGCGTTGGCCGCGAAAGCGGCGGGCATGGCGGAAAGAATCTGGAACCGCGCGCCCCTTGGCGCGTATTCACAACGACCACCTATGTAGAAAGCGAAATCGCCATGGAAAAGACGACGCTCGGCCTCATTGCCGCGTTAGGCGCCGCCGCCGCGACGCCGGCGAGCGCGAACGCTCCGGCGAACGTGGTCTACAGGATTATTCATCCGGCCTCGGTCGCCGAACTTCTCGATCCCGTCGCCGATCCCGTGGCGACCTTAAGCGCGCTTCAGCAGCAGCGCCCGCTCGGGTCGGTCGAAGTCGCCGACATGTCCATCGGCGTCAACGGCGTGACAATGCATCATCACCATCGCCATTATCATCATTACTACCATCATCGCCGCCATCACCATCATCACCACCACCATCACCAAAACTACTGAAACGGCGAGGGCCGGTCGGCTACAGCCGACCGGCCCTCTCGATGGCGCGGCGGCGACCGGCGCTCAACCTTCGATGAGGCCGCCTTCCAACTGCCAGCTCTTTCCGTCAAACTGAGCGATCTCCATCTGCTTGAACGGGCTGTAGTCGGTCGGCGAGGTGTTGAGCGTCTGCCCCGGCAGCATCAGCGGCACATGCACGTTCTTCAGGCTCTCCGCCTGCGCCAGGATATTGTCGCGCGACAGATCGTTGCCGCATTCCTTCAGCACATGCGTCATCACCGAGGCCGCCACGAAGCCATAGCCGGCGTTGGCGTCGGTGAAAGTCGCGCGGCTCATGTGCTTGTCGCAGAAATCGCGCCAGAGTTTGGTGTCCGGATCGTCCTTCCAGCGCGGATCGGTGGGGTCTTTCAAATAGGTCGAGGTGATGAGCCCTTTCGACTTCGTCAGCCCGGCCGGCTTGAGGATGGTCGCAATCGACACGGAGACATTGGTGACGTAACGAACGCCGCTCCAGCCGAGATCGTAGGATTTGCGGATCGCCTGCGCCGCGAATTTTGGCGTCGCGGCGATCAGCAGAATGTCGGCGCCCGAGGCCTGCAAGGTGACGATCTGACTGTCCACAGTCGGCTCGCTCGTCTCGTAAGACGCCTCCTTGACGATCATGCCGGCGTTCGCCGCCCCCAGCCCGTCCTTGAGTCCGATCAGATAATCCTTGCCGAAGCCGTCGTTCTGATAGAGGACGGCTATCTTGCCCTTGGGCCTGGTCTTCAGGATATGCTTGCCGTAGATGCGCGCTTCGGTCTGATAATTGGGATTGAAGCCCGTCGTCCATTTATAATGCGCGGGATCGGAGAACGCGCTGGCGCCGGTGGAGACATAGAGCTGCGGCACCATGTTCTTGTTGCAATATTCGCGGATGGCGAGATTGGGCGGCGTGCCAAGCGTGTTGAAAAGGAAGGCGACCTTTTCCTCTTCGACCAACCGGCGCACCTGCTCGACGGTCTTGGGCGGGCTGTAGCCATCGTCGAGCGAGATCAGGTTGATCATGCGGCCATTCACGCCGCCTTGCGCGTTGATCATCTTGAAATAGGCGGCCTCGGTCTTGCCGATGACGCCATAGGCCGAGGCCGGACCGCTGTAAGGCATGGTCTGGCCGATCTTGATCTCCTTGGCGGTTATGCCCGGCGCATTTGCGGCGCGCGCGCGACCTATCGAGAAAACGGTCGCCGAGGCGGCGGCGGCGGCGAGAAATTGACGACGATCAAGCATGTTTCCTCCTTGACTAATTCTTGTGAGCGGGGCCTTACCCTTGCAGGATCTCGCCGAACAGCTCCCAGCTCGATCCGTTGAAGCGTTGAAGCTGCATCTGCCGGATCGGGCTGTAATTGGTCGGCGAGGTGTTGATCTTGATGCCAGGCAGCAACATCGGAAGATCGAGGCCGTTGATATTGGTGGCCTGCTTGAGGATGTTGGCGCGGCTGAGGTCGTCGCCGCATTGCTTGAGCACGTGAACCATCAGGATCGCGGCGTTGTAGCCGTAGATGGCGTTGGAATCGACCAAATCCCTCGCGCTCATCCGCTTTTCGACGAAATCCTTGTATTGCTTGAAGCCGGCGTCGTCCTTCCAGCGCGGGTCGCTCGCGTCCTTGCCGTAATTGGCGGTGATGAGCCCCTTGGCCTTCGC
>Ga0078972_1016130_pt1 | contig 11162 bp, 9 predicted proteins | sample YelNatPaOPGAMG01_FD_67568 | JGI IMG/M metagenome (GOLD analysis project Ga0078972, IMG submission 67568) | Hot spring thermophilic microbial communities from Obsidian Pool, Yellowstone National Park, USA - OP-RAMG-01 (SPADES assembly) (version 2) | ecosystem: Environmental > Aquatic > Thermal...
AAAAACAGTCTTATAGCACAAAACAGCAGGATCTTTAGAGTCAGGATAGGCCTTAACGCCTCCAAAAATATGCTCTCCGTCAATATTTTCAATATAAAAAGGGTCTTGTAGGTCAAAGTGGGGGAGATCCAAAACAGGCTCCCAAACCGGACCATTTTCCTCAAAAAAGATAACCTGCGAGAATTCGGCTTGCTTTGGCTCTACTCGAACAGGAAGTAGCCGGTGGTTTGCTCCAACTTCTATCGGCTTGCTCGGATTATAAACGGTTAACTCAACTGCCAACTCTTTCTCAAAGGGTACGGTTATTCGCTTAACGTCCTCTTTGATTCTAAAATTTAAAAACTCTGCTTGGGGAAATCCTTCTAACTCAGCCCGTTTTTGGTACTCTTTTAGCAATTCTTGACAACTTTTAGGCCTTGCGCTTTCTAATTTTTCTATTTCAAACATCTTATCGCCATTCATATTTTTAAATTATCAAACAATAGAGGGCTTGACAAATTTTTCATACAACATATGATGAAAGCGTGGGAAGGCTACGTGCTTTCTCATTGTGTCCTCCTTTCACTTGGGCAGGTGAATTTGCCTGCCTTCCTTTTTTTGGGAGGAAAAGTTAACTGCTGATCAACATTATTATTTGTCTACCATTTTAGATATCGTGGTCGAGGCGCGGCGTTTTGAAGAGAATTATTAAAAAATAATGGCAAAGTTGATTCAAAAAGAACCAATCTGGAATGAGTTTTAGTCTGTAATAGATGTAATAAAAATGATAAAGATGTGCCAATAAAATTTATAACTTTTAACTTGTCCTGCGATATCTTTTCGCAGGATTTTTTATAATAATATTTTGACATTCGGACCAAACCATTGTTATAATATAAATAATGAAACGAGTTTATATTGTTCTTATCCTAATCTTAGTTATTGCTTTCTTAGCCTTCTGGATTGATAGACCGAGCGTTAAACCACTGGATTTACCAAAACTCAAAATCTATAAAGAACTTAAAATCCGTCAAGGCCTTGACTTAAAAGGTGGTGTCCACTTGGTTTATGAAGGGGATTTTTCTAAAATTGCCCCAAAAGAACGTGAAAAGGCTCACCAGGGACTGATTAATGTTATTGAAAGAAGAGTAAATAATCTGGGCGTGGCTGAACCCATTATCCAAAAGGGGCAAATAGGTGATAAAAAAACAGTCATTGTAGAACTTCCGGGCATCACTGATATTGAACAAGCAAAGAAAATGATTGGCCAGACTGCTCAATTAACCTTCTTAGAACGAAAAAGCGAACAAGCAGATTGGACGGAGACAGGACTAACAGGTGCCCATTTAAAAAGAGCGGATGTAGAAATCAATCCCCAAACAGGTGAGCCCGAGGTAGCAATAGAGTTTGATGCCGAAGGGACGAAATTGTTTAAAGATATTACTCAAAGAAATTTACAAAAACCCGTGGCCATTAAATTAGACCAAGACATCATCTCTGCCCCAACCGTCCAAACTGTAATTGAAGAAGGAAAGGGGGTAATAACTGGCAAGTTTGATATTAAAGAAGCCAAAACCTTAGCCATCAACCTCAACTCAGGCGCCTTACCGGTTCCCACAAAACTGATTGAGCAAAGAAATATTTCAGCCACGTTGGGACCGGAGAGTATTAAAAAGTCGCTTATTGCTGGGCTTTTAGGTATCATCTTGATTGCTTTGTTTATGACCTTATTTTATAAAACGCCTGGATTTTTGGCTGTCGTCGCCTTGGCTATTTACGCAGGCATTGTTTTAGCCTTATTTAAACTCATACCAGTCACATTAACCCTCGCAGGTTTAGCCGGCTTTATCTTGTCTATTGGTATGGCTGTGGATGCCAATATATTAATTTTTGAAAGGATGAAAGAAGAGTTACGGACAGGGAAAACATTGGGCGCGGCCATTGAAGATGGTTTCAAAAGAGCCTGGTCTTCAATCCGAGACTCTAATATTTCTTCTCTAATTACTTGTTTGATTTTGATTTGGTTAGGCTCGGGTCTTGTGCGCGGATTTGCTGTAACATTAGCAATAGGAATTTTGGTTTCAATGTTTACAGCCATAACAGTGACGAGGACATTTTTGAGATTGGCGGTGGGAACAAGGATGGAGAAATTTATCAAGATTTAAGATTAAAAAGCAAAGAGAAAATTTGAAGAGCGAACGGAGCGAGCGATGAATTTTATGGGTTCGAAGAAAAAATGGTGGTTTATTATTTCAGGGCTGGTTATTTTGCCAGGTATTTTATCATTGGTTTTTTGGGGCTTGCGACTGGGCATTGATTTTAAAGGCGGGACAATATTGGAACTAAAAAGTAAAAACGAAAAAGTAAAAACCGAGGAGGTCAAAGAAACTCTCAAACCCTTAAATTTACCAGGACTAACAATCGTTTCAACTGGTCCTTCTTCATTTTTGTTAAAAACCGCTCCAATTGAGCCGCAAACGGTTGATAAAATCAAAGAGTCATTAAAAGAAAAATATGGCCAGATAGAAGAGATAAGATATGAAACAGTCGGACCTGTGGTGGGCCAAGACCTTGAAAGAAAAGCAATCTGGGCAATCGTGTTGGCTTGTGTCGGAATTATTTTGTATATTGCCTGGGCCTTTAGAAATATTCCCAAGCCGTACTCTTCATTTAAATTTGGACTGTGTGCTATAATTGCCTTGCTGCATGATGTTTTGGTTGTTTTAGGAACATTTTCAATTGTCGGACATTTTTTGGGATATGAAGTAGATGCCTACTTTATTACCGCACTTTTGACTGTTTTGGGATTTTCTGTGCATGATACAATTGTTGTTTTTGACCGGATAAGAGAAAATTTAAAAAGGCTGCCTGGTGTAAACTTCGAGACCATTGCCAATGAATCTGTTGCCCAAACCTTGACCCGCTCTATTAATACTTCAATGACTGTCCTTCTTACCTTGTTGGCATTATTTCTGCTCGGAGGAGAATCCATTAAACCATTCGTCTTGGCTCTTTTAATTGGCGTAACAACTGGCACTTACTCATCTATTTTCAACGCAACACCGCTTTTGGTAATATGGGAAAGGAAAAAATAGAGCAAAGATAAAAGAGAAAAGATTAAAGATAAAGTGGAGCGAGCGATGATTTGGGGTTTATTTGGTCTTTTAATCGGGCTGGTTGTTGGCTTCTTTTTCCCTTTAACCATTCCTGTTGAATATGCACGCTATACGGCTGTTGGAATAATGGGGATTTTGGATGCTCTTTTTGGCGCCTGGAAGGCTGGCTTACAAAAAGAGTATAGATTAACCATTTTTCTCTCTGGTCTCTTTTTTAATATGACCTTGGCAATCCTAATTACCTGGCTCGGCGACCGACTCTCCTTGGATTTGTATTTAGCCGTTTTAATCTTCTTTACATTCCGCATCTTCACTAATATTGGCATCATCAGATACTCATTTTTGACTAAATTTTTAGGCAAAAAGAAAGTAGAAGAAAAGATTGCAGAAGAATGATATGGACAACATCTCTATTGCCAATGTCTTTCACGAAATTGCTGACATCCTTGAGTTGAAAGGCGAGGATACTTTTAGAATTTCTGCTTACAGAAATGCTGCCCAAACAATAGAATCCCTGCCCCAAAATATAGAGGAAATTGCCCAGCAAGGCAGATTAAAAGAGATCCCAGGAATAGGGGAGAGCATTGCTGAGAAAATTGACGAACTTTTAAAAACGGGGCGGCTGCATTATTTAGAAGAACTAAGAAAAACAATTGCGCCTGGCTTGGTGGTAATGTTGGGCATTGCCGGACTCGGACCGAAAACGGTTTTAAAATTGAATAAAGAATTTGGGGTGGAAACCTTGGAAGATTTGGAACGACTTTTGCCTCTCCATAAAATTTGTAAACTAAAAGGCTTTGGCGAAAAATCAGAAGAGAATATTAAAAAAGGACTGGAGCAGTTTAAAAAACACAAAGAGCGCGGACTACTTGGTAAAGTAGAACCGCAGGGACAAGCAATTGTTCAAGAACTTAGGAAAATAGAAGGAGTGGATAAGGTGAGTTTGGCTGGTTCGCTTAGGCGGATGAAGGAGACCATCGGAGACATTGATATCTTGTGCACATCTAAAAAACCTAAAAAGGTGATTGATACATTTTGCACCTTACCACAGGTTAAGGAAGTAAAAGCAAAGGGAACAACAAAAGCAGTTATTATCTTAAAAACCGGAATTGAAGCAGATTTTCGGGTGGTTGAACCAGAGGCATACGGCGCTGCTCTTCATTATTTTACCGGCAACAAATCGCATAATATAAAGGTAAGGACATTGGGTGTAAAAAGAGGGTTGAAGATAAATGAATATGGGATATTTAAAAAGATTAAAGAGCAAAGAGCAAAGATTAAAGAGAAAAGGATAGGAGGGTGGACTGAGGAAGAGGTTTTTAAAGCCGTCGGGCTGCCGTACATTGAACCAGAACTTAGAGAGGATAGAGGAGAGATAGAAGCGGCTTTTGAAGGTAAATTACCTCACCTGATTAAATTGTCCGACATAAAAGGAGATTTGCACACTCACACAAAATATTCGGATGGTCATTTTAGTATTGAAGAAATGGCCAAAGCGGCTTTGCAAAAAGGTTACCAATATATTTTAATTACAGACCATACGACAACGGTGGGCATTACTCATGGAATGGACGAGGAAAAAATCAAGAGGCAAATGGAAGAGATTGATAAAATAAACGAAAGATTTAAGAATGATAATTTAAAATTTAAGATTTTAAAGGGAGTGGAATGCGATATTCGATCTGACGGCACCTTGGATTTACCAGATAAGATATTGGAAAAATTAGACATCGTGGTGGCCTCTATTCACTCAAAATTCGGGATGGACCAAACCGATAGACTGATAAAGGCCTGTCAAAACCCAAACGTGGATATCATTGGTCATCCAACCGGTCGCAAGTTAGGAGAGCGGGACCCATACCAGGTTGATTTAGATAAAATAATGGATGTCTGCAAAAAAACAAACACATTTTTAGAACTGAATGCTTTTTGGGACAGATTGGATTTAAATGATGTTAACTGCAGAAAGGCTAAAGAAAAGGCACTAAAAATTGTTATCAGCACTGACGCCCACCACACTTTAGAATTAGATGTGATGAGGTTTGGGATTGCGACCGCTCGACGCGGTTGGCTGGAAAAGGAAGATGTAATTAATACCCTACCGCTTGAACAATTATTAAACTTATTTAGGAAAGGAGGAAAACGAATTCAAAATCTGTAAAACACTCTTTGATTTAATCAGTCTTTTGAGGTGTAACTTAAAATTGGTGACATCTTTAACAATCAGGCGAACATGGAGGTGTTACCGTGGAGTCTAAAAATGCACGAGGCGAAGAACCCAGAAACTATGTGCTAATGAAGGTTTTAGACCCAAAACTATGTCTTAATTGCAACCATGCCTCTATAGCAAAGGAGTGCTCTCGTTCTGACAAAGTCATCCAAAAGGTGTTTTGCCTTCGCCTTGACTGTGACAATTGGATTACAGAAGAATAGGAACCAGATGGAAAAAAGAAAAAGGAGTCGCTATGATCATTCTTCACATTAGGCGACCATCGACTTTTGATACTGAACTTGACAAACCATAACCTTTTTAGTATAGTATAGTGTCGTAACCCTCCTTCCTCACCTCCGGGAGGGCCAAGACCATTGACCGGCAGGTTCAGGCCGGCACCTTGTGCAGGTCCTGGGCTTGTCGGCTTTGCATATTAAAAAAGGAAGAGCCAATAGACAAAAAGCAAAGGAAAGAGTTATTAAATACCCTAACCGAAGTGCTACTCAAAAGTTTACAAGAAAATTAAACTTAATATATAGCTCAATCAGGCGTCTTAATTTTTAAGGCGCCTTTTATGATATAATGAAAAAACTATGACAAATGCCTATACTCCATTGGCAGCGCGGATGCGGCCAAGAAATTTTGATGAGTTTGTAGGTCAGGAGCATATTATTGGCAAAGGAAAGGCACTAAGAGAATTGATTGAACGCGACCAACTTTCCTCTTTGATTCTGTGGGGGCCACCTGGTTGTGGCAAGACCTCACTGGCTTATCTAATCGCCTCTGTGACCAAATCTCATTTTGAATATCTTTCAGCAGTAGAAGCGAGTTTAGAGGACTTAAGAAAAATAATAAAAGAAGCAAAAAATCGTCTTTTACTGCGACCGGACTTAAACTTAAAATTTGAAAAACCCGCTAAAACACCTCAGATAATCCCTCAGAAAACCCCTCAACGAACCATTTTAACAATTGATGAAGTGCATAGATGGAACCGTGCTCAGCAAGCAGTCCTTTTGCCCTATGTTGAAGACGGAACCATCGTATTCATTGGCTGCACAACCGAAAACCCATATTTTGAGGTAATCGGCCCTTTGGTTTCGCGAAGTTCTGTCTATAAACTAGAGCCTCTTTCGGATAGTGAAATAGAAAAAATCTTAAAAAATGCCCTAAAAAACAAAGAGAGAGGTCTTTTTGAAATTGTCCGACATATAAAGATGCCGAGGGAGATCTTAGACTTAATTATCCAATATTCAAACGGCGATGCCCGACGTGCCCTCAATATCTTAGAAGCCGGGATAAAAATCCTCACCAAATCTATCTCAAATCATGATCGCGAAATATTGAGAAAAAAGCCGGGAAACGAAAAGCAAAAAGAAGTCGTAACAAAAATCATAAAAGAAATCATTGAGGAAGTTATCCAGCGTCGGACGATTTTATACGATAAAGACCGTGACGCCCATTATGACACCATCTCTGCCTTTATCAAATCAATGCGAGGATCAGATCCAGACGCAGCGGTTTTCTATTTAGTCAAAATGCTTGAGGCTGGCGAGGATCCAAAATTTATAGCCCGGAGAATAATGATTTTAGCCTCTGAGGATATTGGAAATGCCGATCCCAATGCGATCAACGTAGCTGCTTCTGCCTTTTCTGTGGTAGAAAAGGTTGGACTTCCAGAAGCAGAATTTGCCTTGGCTCAAGCCGCCATTTATATGGCTTGCGCCCCAAAATCCAATGCTATTTATAGGGCATTGGCAGCGGCTAAAAAAGATTTAAACAAAAAAGGAGTAGGGGGGATACCCTTACATCTTAGAAACGCACCGCATCCGGGCCTAAAAAAACATGGTTATGGCGAAAACTATAAATATCCTCATTCATACAAAGAAGGTTTTGTTGTAGAGGAAAACTATTTGCCTAAACATCTAAGAGGGACGAGGTATTATCAGCCGAGCGAGAGGGGTTACGAAAAAATTATTAAGGCACGGCTTGACTATTGGAGAAAGTTGGCCAGTTCATCTCCTAAAAAAGATATGCAGTGCAAAATAAAGGAAAGGGAGAAAAACATAAGGGTTGACTAAACCAAAAATTTGTGGTAGCCTTTCTTTAGTAATCTCTCGTAGGAGGTCTGCACATTGAAAAATCGTCTGCATCCTAAACAAAAATTCATTCTACGCGCACTAGTTTTATGCCTCGTTGACGAATGGACTGTTGGCGGGGACCCAACTAGTGATTTAAAAGAACTCGGGCTTGACCCTGAATTGATTGAAGCAGAGTTGACGAACCTGTATTCACAAGGCTTTCTTAAAAAAACAGTAAATGCAATTTTGAAAGAACCAAAAACGTTTAGAGAAGCGCTTGTATTAACTGAGAAAGGAGAGAGAGCCTGCAACTCCTTCTCCTTGAACCAACTAAAAAATCTCTGGAAACAGTGGGGAGAAGAAGGTGAATTGGATTGAATCTTCAACTCAATTCTCTGTGGACCAATTGGAGCGAAAGCAAGTTAAGGCAGTTTGAGCAATGTCCATTGGCTTTTAGGTTGAGCTATATTGACAAGATAGAGGTTCCCCAATCGGAGAACAAAGTTTTTGGCTCAACTATTCACTATCTTCTGAAACGCTTTTTTGATTTGAAGAATGGGTATAAATCCGCCGAAAGTTTTACAAACAGTTTTGTTGGTTTTTATCTTGGGGTTAAAAAGGGAGAGCATGGACCAAATGGTTATTGGGAAAGACCCATACTATTGAGACAAAGAAGCAAGGAAGATTATATTGGACTAGGAATAGCGCTTTTAAAGAAATTTTATGAAGAAAATCAGCCCTACCGAGACGGCACATATCCCAAACCACACATTTTGGAGAAACAGCTCAAGTTTCGTCACCATGGATTTTGGCTGACTGCCAAATTAGACAGAGTTCAACCATCAGAAGCGGGTGACATAATTTATGACTACAAAACTGGCCTTGACAACCGCAGCGAGATTGAACTTTTGTTTGACTTGCAATTTAGTTTTTATTCTTTAGCCTATTTGAAAATGTTTGGCAAACAACCAGCCAAAATTGCACTTTGGTTTCTGAAAACAGATGGCTCCAAAATAGTGGAATTGCCAACACGGTCGCCACAACACTACATAGATTTAGCCGGCAAGATAGAAGAAGCAGCAAGGTTTGTCAAGGCAGCACTAATACCCGAACACACAACGTGCCTGGCCCAACAAACTTATCACTATTTCTGCTTCCCTCGAATACCCCAACCAAATTTTTACAGAATTGTCGGCCCGCATTGCCGATTTTGCGACTATGATTTTATTTGTGCCAAATACCAAACTGTAGATACATTCAGAAGCGAGCAAATCAAACAAGAATTAATCCGAATTAAACCAACCGCTCAAACTATCCAACTAACCCTACCTTTAGAAATCAAAAAGACAAAAAAAGTAAAAAAATAGCCTAAATCCTGACCAAATGTCAGGATTTTTTATTTCGCAATACACTGATTATAGTTTTGAACCTGTTTATTATATTGATTTATTAGTAGCGGAAGATTGACTGCAGAATTTTCAAGTGACTTTGCTTCATCTATCTTGTCTTTCCCTTGTTTTTGCAATTTTTTTCCCTCGGTCCAATAAATCTCTGCTTGTTCTGCATCACCGGTTTCTCTGTAAATCTCATTACCTTGCTGAATTTTCACATTGCCTTGTTCAATTAAATCAGAAGCCTCTTGATAAAGTCTATTGATTTGCTCGTAGACAGCCTGTTTTTGTTCAATTTCTTTTTTGAGCGAAAGGGAAGGATATGTACATTGAGGCGCTGAAACAGCGAAAATTTGCACAGCGATCCAAGTTGTCCGACCCTTAAATTGACCCAACTCTGCAGATACGCCAATCTCCTTAAAAGATGAATTTAGAATATTCGCTCGGTGGCCTGGGCTTTGCATCCACGCATCAACTAACTCTTTTTCATTCTTAAAATCACCCAAAGCCAGGTTTTCCCCCACGACTTTATAATTATAACCCTCTGCTTTAATTAATTCAGCCGCACTATAATCTCCTTGAGGCGAGGTATGTTCAAAATATTGCCGGGCAAACATATCAGAACTTTTTTTCTGCGCTGCATCACTCAGTTTCAAATTTGCTGAAAGGACGGCTAAGCCGTTTTGTTTTCTGTAATCGTTGGTCCATTTGATAATTTCATCCGGATTCAAATTCTCGGCTCGGTTAGGCCTTTGGGGTCCGGAAAGAGGTCCGGGTATGGAAATTTTTTCCTGAATCTGTAGCAATGGGGGCAATTGTTTTAAATAAAACTTCTTCAAAACAAAATATCCCACAAAAACTATGGCTACAATACCCAAGATGATGAAGACTTGATAAATATATGCTTTTAACCTCATCGTTTTTATTGTATATTATATTTAAAACAGTTGACAGATTTTTTAAAAGGAGCAGAGTATTTTATTAAGAACCAGTCAGAAACAAGAGGGGGTATAATCATCAAGCAGTCTATCGTTAGCATATTAGCTATCATTTGCGCTTTAGTTTCTTTTTATCTATTAAGAATAGGGATTTTTGAATTTAAACTATTTTATCTGCCTTTTGGACTTCTAATCTTTCTTGTCGTTTGGGGGATAAGCAGTTTTTTAATTGAGCGGACAACTCTCATTTTGCTCACAGGAGTGGTCGTTGCGGCAGGTTTTTTATTCATTTGGGGCTTCTCAACTCCTTATTTAATTTGCGCGACATTTATGCTATTTTCACTTTTTTGGGGATTTAAAAAGGTAAGCGATGAAAAAAAATTTAGAATAAAAATTTTAATGAAGGAGATAGTGCCCAAAGGGGTGGGATGGCTATTTTTTGCATTAGCAACCATCATGGCAGTGGGGTTTTGTTTCTCGCCAAAAGTCCAAGATTTGAAAAAGGGTATTAAACTTCCAACCCGAATATCAGAATGGATATTAGCCACAGTAACGCCTGGTTTTAATAAGGAAATGACAGTTGATGAAACCCTTAACTTGATGCTAAAAAGAGAAAAAAACGCTCCTCTGCCAAGAGAAACGCGCGAGGACGCTTTAAAACAGTTAGGTCTTTTTGATTTAAAATTATCTGGAAAGGAAAAAATTAGTCAGAGACCTGAAATCTTAGATAGGTTGGTTTCTGATAGAGTCAATCAACTCATAAAAGGATTTGGTGATTATATTCCCATTATTATAGCAGTTATCATCTTCCAAATCGCCCTTTGGTTGAATAAAGTTTTAATTCCCTTGGTTTCACTTTTAGACTCAGTCATTTATTTAATATTACGGTCAACAAATCTTATCCAGATTGCAAAAATAAAAGTTGACAAAGAGGTCTTAAAGATTTAGAATAAATACTGCAGGAGGTGAAATAGCGAAGCGGAGCGAAGAGAAGCGGAGCGAAGAGAAGCGGAGCGGAGGCTCCCAGATTAGGCTTAACATTACAAACCCTATCTGGGAGCATTTTTTTATAAAAAAGTCCTACCTCTTGTCTGCTACACGTAGCACAGGCTATGCGATATTTAATTTTCCAGACAATTTTTTAACCTCCTTTTATCCTTACCAAATCTCGTTTCTATAACAAGACCATAAACCTTGCTATAATAAGGCTATGGGGACAATCGTAAAAAATTTTAACTCGTACAAAACAACCATACCCGAGATACTAAATGAAAGCGGCCTGGCAGATATCATAGAAAAGCAAAAACAAATCTTAATCAAACCTAATCTGACAACCTGCGTCAAGCCACCCGCTACAACGCCTGTCCAACTCGTTGAAGAAATAGTAAAATTTTGCCAAAAAAATAGTCAGGCAAAGATTATAATCGGGGAGGGGGCGGGCGGCTGTG
>Ga0078972_1016131_pt1 | contig 11161 bp, 12 predicted proteins | sample YelNatPaOPGAMG01_FD_67568 | JGI IMG/M metagenome (GOLD analysis project Ga0078972, IMG submission 67568) | Hot spring thermophilic microbial communities from Obsidian Pool, Yellowstone National Park, USA - OP-RAMG-01 (SPADES assembly) (version 2) | ecosystem: Environmental > Aquatic > Thermal...
CCTCTGGCGGGATCAACCAGAATTGGCGGGCCCTACCTCTAGGTTTCACCAATCAACCTACCTGAAGCCTTTGCTCCAGGACAATTTCTCATGAGCTAGAATAGGACTTTTCATCTTGCGTACTTGACGTTATCAAAGCCTAACGCCAAGCCCATGAGGCAAATAAATTAATAGAAGTTAGTATATTTAAGTGTTTTGCCTGAAGGTGAAAATATGAAAATTAAGGAAGGCTTGCTTTTAGCTTTTGGTGAACTTTTTCTCAAGTCTGAAAGAGTGAGAAGACTTTTTTTGATAAAATTAATCAACAACATTTCACTTTCTTTGAAAAAAGCTGAAATTGATTACAAGATTTATCCTTTGAGGGAAAGGATTTTTGTTGAAACTGAAGAGAAAAGCAAGGCTGAAAATGTGGTGAAAAATGTTTTTGGGGTTTCTTGGTATACTCAAGCTGTTTTTTTAGAAGGTGGTTTGGAAGATTTAGTAAAATTTGTAGAAGAAAATTATGAGAAATGGATTAAGAAAAATCAGACTTTTGCGATAAGGTTGAAAAAGGGAGAGTTGAGGGAAAGTGGAGAAGAAATCATCAAGAAAGTTGCAAGTAAAATAGAAAGAAAAGTTGATTTGGAAAAGCCAAGTGTTGAATTGTTTTTGGAAGCAAGGAAAATGGGGTGGTTCATTTATTTCAAGAAGAAAAAAGGGAAAGGTGGCTTGCCTGTTGGAAGTGGAGGGAAAGCTTTGGCTTTAATTTCTGGTGGGATAGATTCACCTGTTGCAAGCTATTTAATCGCAAAAAGAGGATGTGAGAATGTTTGGGTTCATTTCCATTCTTTCCCGCTTGTTTCAAATGCGAGCATGAAAAAAGTTGAAGAGCTTGCAAGAGTTTTCTTGAATTATCAGCCTAGGCTTAAGGTTTACTTTGTGCCATTTTCTGAAATTCAGATGAAGATAAAGGCTTGTGCTGAGCCGAGATATAGGATTCTTTTGTACAGAAGGTTGATGTTGAGGATTGCTGAGAGAATTGCTAAGAAGGAAGAGTGTAAAGGAATTGTCACTGGAGAGAGCTTAGGTCAAGTTAGCTCTCAAACTTTAACAAACCTTGGGATAATAGAAGAAGTTGCAAGCTTACCAATCTTAAGGCCTTTGATTGGGTTTGATAAGGAAGAGATAGTTGAAATTGCAAAAGAAATCGGAACTTATGAGATTTCTATTAAGCCGCAAGAAGATTGTTGCACTTTATTCACACCAAAACATGCAAGTGCTGCTGGAAATCTTGAGGTTGTTAGAAAGTTAGAAAAAGGGCTAAATATAAAAGAAATGATAGAGAAAGCATTAAAAGAAGCAAGAATAGAAATTTATTGAATGGCCAAGGTTGTGTAATGGTTAGCACAAAGGCCTGTGGAGCCTTTAGTCCGGGTTCGAATCCCGGCCTTGGCCTAAGATTTTTAAATTTCATTGTTTTTAGAAATAGCACTAGACAAATCTCAGTTGAAAATCAGGTTTTGTTAAGCTTGAAGCAAATAGTAGCCGGCAGCTTTTTCCCTTGCAACTCTCTTGATGACTTTTTTGTTCACAAGGCTTAGCAAGATGTTTGCAACTTTTCCTTTTGGCATCATGGCAGCTTTTGCTATTTGGTCTGCATCTTTTATCTTGTCTTCTGCCACTGCTTTTAAAGATTTCATAGCCTCAACTACTTTTGCTTCATCTGGAGTTAATTCAGCCATTCAATCACTCTAATTTATTTTGTTTTTTTGTTTTTAAAGTTGAAGATGCTGGTGGCGGGAATTAAATTTGAGACTTATTTCTCAAACGCTTAGATTTCAAAATTAATACTTTATGAAAAACTTTTGCCTCTAATTCTTCCCCCTCTCTCCAATCTAGTTCTTTAATCTTATCTGGTGGTATAACAACTATCCATTTTGAGTATTCTTTACCTTTAAATATTCTTGACAACTGTCTCTGTAATTTCATTAATTAATTTTAGGTACCAAAATATTTAAATATTCTTAGGAACCTAATAAATAATATGAATTTACCAAAAATCAATATAAAGCAAATTAGATTTAAAACAAAAATTAATTTTCCTACATCTCTATCTAGAGAGCTCGCCGAAGAGATAGGAATACATATTGGTGATGGGTCTTTGTTTTTTAGGAAAAAAGAAAATCATTATGATTATGTGGTATGCTTGAGTGGAGAAGAAGAATCATATAAAGATTATGTTATAAAATTAGTTAAAAAAATTTATGGAATTCTTCCTAGCTACATAGATACAGACAGGATTAAAAACAGTATAAATATAGAATACAATTCGAAATTGCTATTCTTATGGAAAAAATCACTAGGCTTACCCGTTGGACATAAGAATGAAATCATTATACCCAAATTTATATCAAATTCAAGTTTTGTTGTTGATTGTTTACGTGGAATTTTTGATACAGATGGATCAATTACTTTTAAGAAGAAGAACGATATTTATCACACCTACCCTGTATTGAAAATAGATAATAAAAGCCCGAAACTCGTTCTTCAAATAAATTCACTTTTAAAAAAGATTGGAATAAACTCATCATTTGAACTAAATAGACCACATACTTCTTCTAGAGGTTCGATAACTCATGTCAGTACAATCTATATTTCTGGAAGATCAAATCTCATAAAGTGGTTTAGCTTAGTTTCTCCAAAAAATGAGATTCATATATCTAAGTACCAAATATGGAAGAAGTTTGGTTTTTGTCCACCTAAAACTACATTGCAACAGAGAAAATTAATTCTAAATGGAAAGTTAGATCCACAAAGGATTTATGCCGAGAGCGGGATTTGAACCCGCGACTTCAACGAAACACCTTATCCTTTCATCCTTTCGTCAAAGCTCATAAGTTTATGAGCGTTGCGTTCTAACCAGGCTAAACTATCTCGGCACATCTACAAATAATATCTTAATGAAAACAAAAATAATTTTAAGGTTTTATGAAAATAATTGTTGTTTCAGTTCCCGGCGGGGGCAAGAGCACAGTTTTGGAATATGTGAAGAAAAAAATACCAGAAGCAAAAATTGTAACTGCTGGCGACATCTTTCTGGAAATTGCTTCGAAGAAGTATGGGATTAAAGATAGGGATGAATTGAGAAAAAAGTTGAGTTTAGAGCAACAGAGAGAAATTCAAGAAAAGGTTGCAAGGAGAATTGCAAGGATGAGAGGAAAGATCTTGCTCATCAACACTCACGTCACGATAAAAACACCTTATGGCTACTTTCACGCTCTTTCTGAAAAGACGATGAAGATAATGAAGCCCGACATGATAATTTTGCTAGAGTTTGATCCTAAAGATGTTTTGAAGAGAAGGATTGCTGATAAAAGTAGGAAAAGAGATGTCGAGAGCTTGGAAAAAATAGAAGAGCATCAGATGATAAACAGGAATGTGGCTTTTGATGTGGCAAGCCAGTTTGAATGTCCGGTTAAGATAATTGATTTGAGGTTTAAAGAGAAAATGCCTTTTGAGCAAGCAATAAAAGGAGCAAAAGAGATAGTTAAGATGATAAGGTTGATGAGATGAAGCTGATAATTTTTGGACCTCCTGGCTCTGGAAAAGGGACTTATTCTTCAAGGCTTAAAGAGAAATTTGGTTTGGAGAGAATTGCAACAGGTGAAATTTTCAGGGCTGCAATTAAAGAAGGGAGTGTTTTAGGGAAAATGGTTGAAAGCTATGTTGCAAAAGGTGAGCTTGGGCCTGATGAAATTGCAATAGAAGTTGTGAAGAAAGAAATTGAAGGGAAGGAAAATTTTATCTTGGACGGTTTTCCGAGAACAATCAAACAAGCTGAAGCTCTTGAGCTGATGGCAAAAATTGATGCGATAATCTTGATAAATTGTCATGATGAAATCTTGGTCGAAAAAATTTCTGCAAGGAGGATTTGTTCTAATCCAGCTTGCGATGGAAATTACAACATAGCAGATATTCATAAAACTATTGATGGTATAGAATACATTTTGCCACCGCTTCTTCCGAAAAAGGATATGGTTTGTGATAAGTGTGGCTCGCCTTTGATTCAAAGGAAAGATGATGTTCCAGAAGTCATAAAGGAAAGACTAGAAGTTTACAAAAAACAATCTTTGCCTGTTATAGAATATTATCGGAAGAAGAAAGTTCCTTTTGTAGAAGTTTGGATGAATAGACCTCCTGAAGAGGTTGTTGATAAAATAGTTGAAGGTTTGAAGAAAATTTTTAGAAAGATGAGCTAAAATTTTAAATATTTTAATTCTTTTTTAAAATTGGGGGTCTTGTGGATTTCAAGAATTTGTTGAAAGAATTGTACAATATCAAATTTTCTCAAGGAATTAAAGAGACGATAAAAGACAAAAAAGTTTTGGGTTGGCTTTTTGGTGGTATGTTTGTTTATGGTTTGCCTGCTCTTTATAGGTATGTGACTAAAAATATCATGATTCCCTACATGCCACTCATAGAAACTCCTAGTGAGTATATCCCATCAAATTTGATAGAAAAACTAATTGTTAACTTCATAGCACCTGGAGGAACGGGAGCTGTAGTTGGTGAAACATTTATAGAAAAATCTAAGGGGATAAATTTATCAGGAACAAAAAAATACTTGGCTAGAGTTTTTGGTTCGGTAGCTACCACAAGTGTATGGGCTGGGATTCAGTATTTAGGTAACACAATATGTGATATAGTTAAATATGAGTGGCCGTCCGGAGGTAATCCTTTTGAACCACCCAATATTTATCCATTTAATATATTAATTGCGTTGACTCTAGCTCCATTATCGCCTTATTTAGGTGATCTATTATGGCCTTATGTAGTTAAATATTTTCTTAAACCTAATAAAAAACATTTAAAGAAATCTCAACAAGATTATCAGGAAGATAAAAACTATTATACCCATCAAAACTACTAAAATTGTTGGGAAGTTCACTATTAAAAAAGACCCGGTGAAAGGGTTAAAAACTATTGCAGTATATGAAGATGATATTGGAATGGTGTAAGGGAGTTTATTTTCAACCAAGCTTGTCAAATAGGTTATTTGTGAATATAAAATCCAAAATAGGAATAAAGTTAAAAAAATGTTTCCAAGTATAACCGATTTCCATAAATCATTATTTTTTGGCATAATGATATTTTACACGTTAAGTTTTTAAATTTTCTAATCTTTCTAATAATCCAGCAAAAATTATTGGCAAATAAACTGTTGCATCTCCTTCTACAGTAACATGCTTAGCTTTTTCTTTAATCTTCCCCCAAGAAATTGCTTCTCTTGTTCTTGCACCGCTCAAGCTACCATCCCACTCTACTGCTGTTGTGATGTAAACAGCATAATCCAAGCCTTCCTTGAACTGGTTCCACCAAATAACATGATGTTTTGAAATGCCACCACCAATAACCAAGGCCCCAGACCTTTTTGCTTTCCAAACCAAATCGCTAAGCAACTGCTCATCTTTCATCTCATTTATCACAAAATCCTTATGGTCTTGCCAAAATTGCCAAATTTGATAGCCAACAGCTCCATCTGTTATTCCCGGTACAATAACAGGAATCTTATTCTTCCAAGCCCAATAAAGAATTGAATCATTATTGTTTATCCTTTTTCCCAATTCCCAAATTAATTCATGAGTGGAAAAATTTTTGTTTTGAGAATAAATTTCTTTCAAGAATTCCCTCATCTTTTCTTCAATTACAATTCCATAAGATTCTTTTGGCACAAAAATATTGCCAAGCCTATGTATTCCTTTATTGTGAAGTTCAGCATCATCAGCAAAAAAACTTCCTTGATAATAATCTTTAAAGCTTCTTGCTAAATCATGGTCCAAGGTTCCGCAAGTTGTCACAACAACATCAAACCACTTCCTCTTAACAAACTCTTTGATAATTCCTCTTGTTCCAGTAGCAATTATGCAAGCTGGAAAAGATAAAAATTTCAAGCAATCTTTCTCTTTAATCATTCTTTCAAGGATCTCTACAGCTATTGCAAAATTTTTTGCCGTGAAACCTCCAGAGCTTTCCATTTGTTTAATTATCTCGCTTACAGATGTTTTTTTGTCAAAAGAAAAATCTTTCACAGGCTTCATTCAACCACTTTAATTATTTCAATTTTATTGTTTAAATGTTAAAGTTTCAAGTATATTCAAAATTTCCTTGAAATTGTTTATTGAAAAATCGGCTCTTAAATCTTCACCAAACACAAGGATACACTTCATCCCCAAAATTTTTGGAATTTCTAAATCCCTTTCAAAAGAATCACCTACTGCAACCATCTCATCAAAAGGAATTTTAAGCTTGCTTCTAACGATTTCATAATATTTCCTATCAGGCTTCATGCTACCAACATCATCACAAGTCACGAAAAAATCAAAAAATTTTTCTAGGCCTAAGACTTTAATCTTCTTTTCTAACTGTTCTTTAAAATCTTCACTCACAATAATCAGCTTAAAATTCCTTTTTTTCAATTCTTCCAAAGTTTCTTTCACACCTTCAAAAATTCTTATATTTTTCAAGAACTCTTTTAAGAAAATTTCATAGATCTCATCAACATTCTTGCTAATCTTATGTCTTTTAAGCAAGATTGAGTAAGAATATTTCCTGTGTCTAAGTTTAGGGTCTTTGCTAGTTTTAAGCTCATTGACTATAGCTCTCCATTCTTCAAAAAGTTCTTCTTTATTTATCCCACAAATTTGGGATAAGTGCTCCATTACAGCTAAGTCTGCAGACTTAGCTGCTTGCTTGCTTTCATAAAGCGTATTGTCAGCATCAAACAAGAAAGCCTTTATCATGCTTCCCATCTGGTTATCAATTCTTCAACAATCTTTTTGTAATCCGAAATCCTGCAATTTTCGCCAATTATCGTGTTTTGAATTAAACATCCTTTACCAATAGAACAATTTCCCATCACATAGCTCTCTTGAATTTCCGTGTTTTCTCTTATTATTGTGTTTCTTCCTATGAAAGCATTTGGCCCGATGATACAATTTCTTTCTATCCTGCACCCATTCCCTATATAAACTGGTGGTTTTATTTTCACGCTAATATCAATAATTGAATTCTCTTTAACCAAAATTCCACCATGAGAATTAACTATAAGCTTTGAAGCTTGAATCAAATCTCTTGGAAATCCTAGATCAACCCTTTCTCCATAGAAAACCCAACCTTTTGCATTTCCATTCTTCAAAACATAGTGAGCTGGAAATTGTTCACCCTTTCCAAATTCTGCTTCCTTCACGCTATTGAAGTAAGATTCTGAATTTAAGATGAAAGTTCCTACTGTTGCTATTTTACTCGGTGCTTCTTCTGGTTTTGGTTTTTCAACTATATCAACTATTCTTCCCATGATGTCAAACTTAACAACTCCATACCTTGAAGGGTCATCAACTGGCCTTAAAGAAAGGAAGGCATCAATTTTCCCCTTCTCTTTCTTGAACCTACTTATAGTTTCTCTCGGCAGGTTTATTTCTGTTAGGCTATCACCATATTGAACCAAGAAAAATTCTTTGTTTTTCAAAAAGCTTTCAGCCGAAAGTATAGCATGAGCTGGTCCAAGTTGTTCTTTTTGGGTGAAATAAAATAGTTTAATCTTCTTGTACCTTCTTCCATAATATCTTCTTATGAACTCTTTTTTCGGTGAAGTTACAATAGCTACATTTCTTATTCCTGCATCTTCAAGGTAATCAAGATTATAGCTCATGAAAGGTCTATCAAGAACTGGCAACATCTCTTTAGGAATTTTTTTGCTTAAAGGTATCATCCTCTTGCCTTCTCCTGCTGCAAGTATAACTGCAGTATCTACAATTCTATCCATTCTATCACCTTTTCGAGAACAATTTTAGCACTTCCTTCATCTTCTGATTCAACAATAACCCTAAGCTTACTTTCAGTGCCAGAAGGTCTAATTAAGAAAATAGAATTTTTATAGCTAAACTTTATGCCATCCAGCTCAGATATGATTTCGCAATTCTTCTCTCTCACTTTTTTAATCAATTTTTGTATCGCAATCTTAGGATTTTTGTGATGAATTGACTTTGTAACTTTGTAGTAAGGTGGTAATGTTTTTCTCAACTCACTAAAATCTTTTTCTAAAGATGCTAACAATGAAGGCAAAAAAGTAGCGAAAAATGGACCAGAATCATAAAGCACAAAATCCGGATCTTTCATGTGTCCATTTGGCTGCCCACCAAAAACGGCTTTGTGTTTAAGCATATTTTCAGTCACGAAAAAATCTCCAATTTTCGAATAAATAACTCTACATCTTCTTTTCTCTTCTAAGAATTTAACAAGCTTTTGAGAAACATCTAAAGAAAAAACCACATTTTGGTTAGAGTTAGCATATTCCATAGCTGTAAGGATTAAGGTCTCGTCTCCTGGAACAAAATCCCCACTGTTATCTACAAAAAGAACTCTATCAGCATCACCATCGCAAGCTATGCCCATATCTGCCTTAACTTCTAAAACTTTTTGAGAGAGTTCTTTCATTGTTTCTTCTGTTGGTTCAGGAGGTTTTGTGAACCCGTTGTTCAAATTTGTGTTAATTTCAACCACATCAGCATTTAGCCTATTCAAAATCTTTGGAATTACAATAGAGCCCATACCATTAAATCCATCAAAAACTATTTTCATACCGCTAAGAGATTTTTTACCATTGATTATTTGAACTCTAGAAATTATAGAAGAGATGTAATCTTCTGTGATCTCATGATTTTCTATTCTACCTTTCCTTGAATTCAAGGTCTTTTTATTTTTAAGTAGAGGCAATAAATTTTTCCTCAATTCTTCCATTCCATAAATTCTCCCGTTTTTTTGAAAAAACTTGAAACCATTCCATTCTTGCGGCAAATGAGAAGCAGTTATCATTACTCCGCCATCAGCCTTCAAGTTTTTAACTGCCCAAGCAACCATATCAGAAGTGGAAAGACCAATATCGATTACGTCACAGCCAGCTTGAATCAAACCATCTACAAGAGAATTTTTAAGTTTTTCACTACTTTCCCTCACATCTCTCCCAACCACAATCTTTCCAAAATTTCCAAGATGAGCGAACCCTTTACCAAACTCAAAGGCAATTTTTGAATTTATTTCTCTTGGTACCAAACCCCTTATGTCATAATTCTTGAATATCTTTTGAATGTTCATGCTTTCACCAAAACATAAAATTAATTTAAAACGAAAGCCTAAAAAGGAAACCTAAAAGATTTCATTTAACATTCTCGAGGAAAATTTCCAAAAATGGATTTTTTTCCTTATACCCTTACAAAAAGATTTTTAATGTTAAAAATTTATTAAAAAATATGGCCTATTTGATAGAAGAAGAAAAAGCTTTCAAATCTTTAATCTTAGAGCCAAAGAGCTTGAAAGTTTTGAACAGTGAGCTTTCTCTCAAAATTTTGCAAGAACTGGCTAAAAAACCAAGCTGTGCCATGGACATAGCAAGGAAGCTTAAACAACATGAGCAAAAAATCTATTACCACTTAAGAAGATTGGAAAAAGCAGGAATAATTAAACTTGAAAAAAAGGTTGAAAGGGTAGGGGCAATAGCAAAAATTTATTCAGTGCCTTGCCCTTACATTTCAGTCAAAATTTTTGATTCTGAAGCTATTGAAATCAAAACTAAGGTTAGGGAAGCAGAATTTTTCAAGCCTTTTGTGGAAAATGGAAAAATGAATGCCATTATAGTTGTTGGCTCACCAGACCCTCATGGAAAATATGGTGCTCAAGCTTCTGATGGAAGTGCTGCTATCGATTTAGCCCTTTTCCTAGGCACTTTTCTAGAAACTTCAAATTTAAATTATAAAATTGACACTCAAGTCAGAGAAGAAGACCTTCAAAAAAATTTAATATTGATTGGTGGTCCAAAGGCAAACATTCTGATTGATAAAATAAATGACAAGCTACCGATATATTTTGACACAAAGCATGACTTCAACATAGTCTCTTCTTTTTCAAAAAATGTTTACACTGAAGATGAAGTTGGGATAATAGTTAAGATGGAAAGTCCATTTGCAAAAGGAAAAGAAATTTTGGTTTTGTCTGGCAGAAGATTTAAAGGAACAAGGGCTGCAATTGTAGCTATTGTGAAGTACTTGAAGAAAATATCTGAAGGAAATAAGTTCAACGGCAATATCGCCAGAGTTGTGAAAGGGATTGACAGAGATGCCGATGGCATAATTGATGATGTAGAGTTCTTAGAATAATTTATTTTCTTTAAGACAATTTGATTATATGATTGAAGAAGAAATAGAGTCAGTTTTAAAGAAGGCAGGGATAGAAGAAATAAAATTGGAAGTGCCAAAAGTTCCTGAATTTGGAGACATAGCTTTTCCTTGTTTCGATCTAGCTAAGAAAGAAAGAAAAAATCCAAATGAAATTGCTCAAGAGCTTGCGAAAAGAATTGAGATTAAGAAAGATTCAATAATATCAAAAGTAGAAGCAAGGTCTGGCTATGTGAATTTCTTTTTCAACTATCCAAAGATTTCTGAAGCAGTTTTAAAAGAAATTTTAAGAGAAGGGGGGAAAGGAAAAAGGAAAGAAAGAGTTATGATTGAGTTTTCTCAACCAAATCCTGTGCATTCGATGCACATAGGACATGCAAGAGGTACTTTCTTAGGAGATTCTTTAGCTAGAATTTTAGAATATCTTGGGTATGATGTGATAAGAGCTAACTTGATGAATGATACTGGCTTACAAGTTGCTAAGCTCGTGACAGCTTACTTGTTGTGGTCAAAAGGTAAAAAGCCTAAAGGTAAGCCAGACTATTGGCTCTGGGAACTTTACGTGAAGTTTCATGAAGAAGCAAAAAAAGATTCAAGCTTGGAAGAAAAGGCAAGAGAAAATTTAAGGAAGTTTGAAATCGAGAAAGATGAGAAGATTAGGAAGACTTGGAGAGAAATTGTGAATTGGTGTGTAGAAGGATTTGAAGAAACTTACAAAAAACTTGGGATAAGATTTGATGTTTACTTTTATGAAAGTGATTTCAGAGAGTTGGGAAAAAAGATTATAGAAAAGGGTTTAGAAAAGGGTATAATGGCAAAGACCGAAGATGGAACCATAATTTCTAGACTTGAAAAATATGGGTTGCCAGATACTGTTCTGCTAAGATCGGATGGTACTGGTTTGTACATCACAAGCGATTTTGGCATGACTGTGAGTAGATTTGAAAAATACAAAC
>Ga0078972_1016132_pt1 | contig 11161 bp, 12 predicted proteins | sample YelNatPaOPGAMG01_FD_67568 | JGI IMG/M metagenome (GOLD analysis project Ga0078972, IMG submission 67568) | Hot spring thermophilic microbial communities from Obsidian Pool, Yellowstone National Park, USA - OP-RAMG-01 (SPADES assembly) (version 2) | ecosystem: Environmental > Aquatic > Thermal...
CGCTGAGGACGCCAAGCTGCCCAGCAGAGAACATAGAGAAAATACTCATCAAGCGTGTAATTTTCACACCAGTTTTCATCGTTATAATCATCTAAGTTGACGTTTAAGTCCTTCAATAAACGTAGAACATTTTCACATGCGCTTGTTTTTGGCATAAAGTTAAATGTATTAAAGTCATTAATTAATTTTTATCGTACAATGTACTTATTATAGTGTATTCTCCTTTTCAAAATGCTCATTCTTCTAAATTTTGTGGTATAATTGCGAACTAAAAGTCGGTTCTTATTCAGGAAAGGCGTAATAGAGGTCATACTTTACCTTGATAAATTAGGAAAGGCAGGCTATTATGAAATTTACCAACAGAATTTTGTTGTTAGTAGGCAAACATTCGCTAATTTGCTTAAAGAATTGGAGAATAAGGGAATAGTAAATAGGAAAGTCATTGAAGGGCGCCCGCCAAGAGTTGAGTATAGCTTAACGGAGAAAGGGAAAGAGATTGCAAGAATTTTGAACGAGTTGGACAAAGCCTTGTATTAGAATCTCTTTAGCTTTATACAGGAAAATAAGCCTCTAGCAATGTCGATATACTGAAACATGCATACAAAACTCTATCCACCATGATATTTTTCTATGTAGTCTAGAGCCTTGTTAGTAACTTCCCATTTTCCATTGCGATATTTAAGATAACCTTGTTTCTCTAGTCGTTTCATGTAGTCATTGAAATCATATCCACCAATGGCTATCACTCTGCTTCGACTTTCCCACTCTTCATATTTTTCTCTAAGGTATTCTGTTGTTCTAGGTGTTTGACACAATTCCGCTAGCCACCTTCCATAGTCAAGGTCAAGAATATTGCTCTTACGTTCTCTAAATCTAACCACCAAATAAGACGAAATAAGAGCAACTACCACAAACAACACAACGTAATAAATGGAAACAGAAGACGTAAGTAAAGTGCACATTGGAACAATCAGTAGATTCCAAAAATCTACCGCTCCAAATACTTGAAGTGCAGATGCTAGTAAACCAAATATGACAGATAGTACAACAATAACTTTCCATAAGCTTGTGTACCATTTCGACTTCTTAGGCATGGTCAGGTCATCCTGTGGCTTAAATTCGAGAAAAGAGAATAAAAACTGTTCGTCACTTGTATAACTCTTACTTAATACCATACAGAGAAAATTAATTAAAAGCCGAAAACATTAGCATATGAGGGGTTCAGAATAGAACCAGAAGTTCACATAATTGAGAAGTATTTTCAAGAAATATTGCGTTGCTTTACTATGACGAACATTAGATGTAAAGGTGGAAAAGAAATTGATTTGTTAGCAATTAATCCAGAAACTGGAGAAAAATATCACGTTGAGGCTAGAGTAGGAACTTCACCTAGTTTCAGAATCAGAGAGAAAGATACATACAATTCTAAAGGCAGACCTCACAAAAGAGGACTTGATTACTTCCTTAGTGAAAAATTCGACCATCCTACTGTAATTGAGAAGGTATGGCAATTCTTCAAAGGAAGTATGTATTCAAAAGTGTTGGTTGTATGGGATGTTCAAAATGAAAAAGTCATTGAAAGAGCAAAGCAGCTAGGAATCGAAATATGGCGTATGGATGAAATACTGTTCAAACTGATTGCCAGTAAAGAAATAAAAGGTTCAAGAGATGACATATTAAGAACAATCGAGTTTATGACTCTGCTCATCGGAACTCATGCCTTTGAATCAGAGAGAGCAGTCAAAATTTTGGGAAAATCTAAAAGATTTCAAACGCATGTTTTACAGTTTATAATTGACAGATACAAAAGAGAAAGAGAAGAGGGAAAACATGAAACGCTTCCTTAGAATGAAGTGTAAGGCTTGTGGTCATTGGAATAGATTTCCAGTAAACAAAATTTTCATTGAACAAGAAACATCAGAGCCTAAGGTTAAAGCCTATATCCCAATGTATGAACCGTTAGAAGTTGTTAAGTGTGAGAAATGTGGTAAGATTATAGCAGAACCTAAAGTTTTCATTAAAATTATACAAGGAAAGGTTGAATATTGGAGAGAAAAGTTATAGCAGAACCAAAGAATTGATTGAAATCATCAAAATAGATAATCTGCTTTTCAAGCAAAATCTAATATTAAATAAGGAGGATTAGCATGTAAGTACCATGCTATAGACTGTTAATAAGTAGATTTAGCAAAATAGAGTTAGATAAAAAGAGATTTTAAAAAATAGTGAATGTAAATTTGTTGTTATGGGTAGTGTTGTCCAAAGTGTTCTACAGCGGTCATTATGTCATCCATGCTTATTTTGTTGTCGTTGTTTATGTCAAGGTTTGGGTCATATTTTGGCTGTCCAACCTTTGAGCCAAAAGCGTCGCATATGGCTATTATGTCATCCATCTTTACTTTAAGGTCGCCATCCACATCGCCTGGAATGTATGGGACTGTAATGGCAAATGTTGAAAGGTGGTTTGTTTCTCCATAGATAATGTTATTTTCAGTGTCTAGAAGAGTTGTTATGTTGATCCATTGTTGTAATGTTTCATCCCAATGCATTAGGCTTAGGCTTGTTTCTTCTTCGACAGTCATATTACAATCATCATAGGTAATTCTAAGTTCTATGGTTTCAGCATAGTTTGCTGTGGTTTCAATGTCGTAGTAGTTTTCAGCTAACTTAAAGCCTGATGGAGGTTCAGGTCCAGTATCCAGTTTAGATGCTGTTGTTATTCCAGCAGAAGTGACATTTTTAAAAGTGATTGTAAGCTCACTTGAGGGAGTAACAGAAACATTTGCGCCTTCACTTGTCCATGGACCCATTAAAGGATAGTGGTCAACATTATACTCATCAATAATGTAGGGTGTATCACCTATTCCATCACCATTAGAATCAGCACCATTATAATCACTCCAGTAGTTACCGCCAGAAGGGTAGCCATCATCAAAAATGTTCCAAGAATCTTTAAAATCAACTTGTATTGTATTATTAATAATATTGTTGTGATAAACCTCATTGACTGAAGAACGATAAAATTGAAGGCCACTATAGAAATTGCTTAGTATATCATTTTCATATAGAATATTCCCACTGGAATCTAAAGATAGAGAAACACCGTATGCACAACCTATAACTCTGTTCCTTGAAAAAATATTGCTATAAGCAGAAAAGATACGAACACCTATAAAGTTGGCTACTAAATTATTTTTGGCGATAACATTACCATATGAATCTGTTCCCAGAAAGATCCCAATGGCACTGTTTGATAAATCGTTTTCAGAAATGGCTGTGTCATTTGTGCCAAGCAACTCAATACCTACTGCTGTATTGGACAGTTTGAGTTTTTCTATTTTTATATCCTCACAGTGAACAAGTATTATTTGTCCCGCATCTTCAATTGTAATATTTGAAACATTTTGCAAATATATTAAAGGTTTGCCATTAACTAGGTTATTTGCAACAATATTGTCATAAGAGTCTGAGACATGTAGGCCAGTGTTAATGAAGACATTTTGATAAATAGTATTGTTGTCGGATCGGCTCAACCATAAGCCATGTTGATAACTAGTATTGTTGTCAGATCTATTGAAATTGTTCGCAGAGATGGTGTTATTATAAGAAGACTTGAGGCTAATGCCAACAAAGGAACAGTCTGATATATTGCACCCCGTTACAATAGTATTAGTTGTTTTCCATAACTGTATGCCTGCATCTGTATTTGACAGGTTAAGAGCGTTAACAAGTATCTCGCTGCAGTTGACAAGGATAACTTGACCTGAATCTCCAACTGTTGCATTCGAAATATTCTCAAGATACACTAATGGTTTGCCATTCACCGTGTTATTTACAACTATATTATCGTAAAAATTGCTCGATAACTCCCCCAAATACCAGCCGTCGTTAATAAAAATGTTTGCCGAAATAACATTGTCATGGAACTCATCAGAAACACTCCATATCCCATGTCTACTATTGTTTATTATTCTATTATTTGTTATCATGTTATTGTTTAAGATTCCAAAAAGCATAATGCCAGCATCATAGTTATTTGTTATGTTGTTTTTAGCTACAACATTGTTAAAAATGCCATTAAAACCGCCATTTAAGCAAATCCCCCTCGCATTGTTTACTAAGTCATTCTCAGTAATATTATTGTCTTCCAAATAAGAAAAAACGCCATAAAAAAAATTTTTAATCTTCATGTTTTTTACAGTCACACGGCACGCCTGAATATAAACTCCACTATAAAGTTCTTGATTTAATCTAGGCGTAAAATGCCATGGTCCCTCAAGAGCGTATCCAGATCCATCAATAATTATATCACACCTTTCCACAACAATTCCATCACCAAAACTTGTGATGTTGCCAATTAAAGTGTATGTTACATTGTCGTATGTTATTATTGGAGCGTCAGGCGGGTCTATGCTTCCATCAGCCCGTATATAAACTGTTCCAGTCCATTCACCTTTAGCTGGTTTAATGTTAAATGCCAATGACGAGATGCTTAATATTAGCATTGTAAAAATTATTAGAGAAGCAGCTTGCTTTTCGATAGGCAATATTCTCAATTCTCCAATACAAGTACATGTTCTTCTTTGAATTTATTTTTTACGGAGAAAATTAAAAAGAGCTGAACTAGCACTTAAATCTGGAAATTGATAAAAAATTCCCTAAAGTTACTAAGGAAAAATAAATATACAACTAAATAACATTATCCCCCGCAAGGTTTAGGGGAGCTGGGAATGTGACCCGGCTGAGAGGACGGCTGAAAGCTGTCGACCCATAGAACCTGATCCAGGTAATACTGGCGGAGGGAGAAAACATGGAACAGATTAAGACTATTTCAAAAGCATCAGAAACGAAGATATTCGCAGAAATGGTAGTTTTCATAGCTCTCGCAGAGGCGCTGTATATTATCAGCAAGCTTTACTTGCCTTTTTTGCATTTGCCACAAGGAGGCAGCATAACCATAGGCAGCATGGTGCCACTGATATGGTTCGCTTTGAGGAGAGGATTACGATGGGGATTAGAAGCTGGAGTAATCTATGGATTGGTTCACATAGCTCTTTTTGGCGAGGTATATTATCCCACACAAATATTGCTTGATTACCCATTAGCGTTTGGAGCATTAGGGCTTGCAGGTGCTTTCCAGAAACATCCCATGACCGGAGTTGGAGTGGCAATCTTTGGAAGATTTGTCTTTCACTTCATCTCTGGCGTCGTATTCTTCGGTGAGTACGCTTGGGAAGGATGGAACGTCTTTGCGTATTCAGCCGCCTACAACGCAACGTATCTTGTCCCAGAATTGATAATCAGCGCCATCGTTATCTTCATTTTGCTCAAAAGAAACGTATTGTACATCTATCTCTAGACCCTGCAACAACAACTCTCCATTCTCCATTTTTTTGGGAGCTAATGAATTATAAATGGTTATACAGTAACTCTTTCCTCGCTATTGTAAATGTTCATTCGTTTTCCTCGAACAAATCCAATTAATGTTAAGTCTGCCTCCTTAGCAATTTCAATTCCAGAGTCTATTGCGGCAGCCAGCGAAGCGATAATTGGCAAGCCCATCTTCACAGCTTTAAAGACTATGTCGCCTGTTAACCTTCCACTCAAAGCAAGAAAACAATCGCCAAAATCAATCTTTTTTAGGGCTCCGGAGCCTATCACTTTATCAACTGCGTTGTGACGACCAACATCCTCAGCAAATACCACAAGGTTACCATCACTTCTATAAATTGCTGCCGCGTGTGTTCCGCCGGTCTTCCTAAAAGTCTCCGCCACAAAGTTTAGGTTTCTTACGCAGTCAAGGATTGTTTCAGCTTTAACCTTCAGATTTGACTTTATTTTTGGAAGTCTCTTCGAAGGCTGGTATGGACCGCCACATGCTGAGAGGATTATGCGCGAAAAATGTTGAGAAAGTTTCAGTCTCTTTTCAAAGTTGATGTTTGGTTTTAATTTAACATGACAGATGTTTTTCTCTTTGAAATCTATGCTTTCGACTTCTTCAATAGATTTTATGATGCCTTCAGTTAGCAGATGACCAACCGCCAATTCCTTGAGGTTTGTCGGAGAACAGTAAATGATTGCATATTGGGTTTTGTCTATGAATATGGACAGCGGCTTTTCTTCCGCAACATAATCCTTAACTTTTTGAGCCGTTTTTGCTGACACATCAACTTTAACAATTACTACTTCACGCATTTCAAATAGCCTTCTCCTATTTTTTCAATTCTGACACGACAAAGTTGACGATTTCATCTGCAATGTTAACATTTGTAACCGACTGCAACCCTCTCCATCCAGGCTGGCTATTAACTTCCACAACTAAAGGTCCTCTCGGACTTTCCAAAATGTCCACGCCGGCAATTTTACATTCGATGAGTTTCGCAGATTTAACAGCAATGTCCTCAAGCGTTTTTTCAAGCTCTACTGACAACGGCTGAGCGCCTTGACTGTAATTGGTTTTCCAACTGTTCGCAACGCGACGCATGGATGCAACAACACGGTCGCCAACAACGAAAACGCGAATATCCGAAAATCCATGATGCACAAACTCTTGAAGATATACTACGCCGTGATAAAACGTTATGTTTCTGAAAACCGTGTGGGCGATTTCCGCGTCTGTGACCCGCGTGGAGCCTATGCCTCTTGAACCGAAAAGGGGTTTAACAACAACGTCTCCGCCAAGCTCGTTGAAAGCCTTCAAAGCTTCGTCAACGCTTTCAGTAACGGCTGTGCGTGGCACAGGTATGCCGTTTTCTTCTAAAATCGCGAGAATATCGTATTTGTCAACGCAGTGTTCGATTGCTTCTGGCGGATTTACCACATACATGCCTAAGCGTTGAAGCTTGTAAAGCATGTCCATTCTGAAAACCAATTCTTCTAGTGAGCCTCGTCCAATTGGGCGAATTATTAAGGCGTTCAGCTCTTCTAAAAGGCTGACGTTGCTGATGTTTACGTATGGTTTGTATCCGACGCGTGCGGCTAGCCGCGGAAAACTAAAGCACAGGTGAGGAATGTTATGTCTGGCTAGTGCGTCTCGAAGTTGCGTTGAACTCCACGAGTTTCTGTTTCGCGTTACAACTCCAATTTTCAAAAACGAACCTTCTTACTTTGAACCTCTGAAAGATGCTACGAGATTGCGTTCTTAAAGTTTCCGCGTAAAAAAACACTGAGCACGCGTAATTAGAGCTATTTGCTTAAATTTGCAGTTTTGCATAGTTAAACTTGTCACTGCTCACAATGGAAGATATAGAGAGAAGTTTCCAATGGAGAACAAACAAATTGACCAGCTGGTTGAAGCTGTTTTAAAAAGCTCAAAATACAGAAACGTTTGCGAAGACTTAATCAGAAACATCGGAACGCATGAGCTTCTAAAACGGCGAAACCTAAAAACAGCCATAAAAACAACAAAAAATAAATTGCATCAAATAGGCGGAGCATATTTCCTAAAGAAACCACAATATGAGATGTGGCTGGAAAAGCTTCAAGAAATTAAAAAATCGGGCAACGAAGATTTGTTCCGCCGAACATGCGCCGAAATAATGAGTCACCACTATTCAACAAGAGAACGCCTCAAAGGATTAGATGAATTTTATTCGAGAATTTTCTCAAATCTCTCTCCAATCCATTCAATAATGGACGTTGCATGTGGATTTCATCCACTGTCAATTCCTTGGATGCCTTTGCCAGAAAATACGAAATACTATGCATATGACATTTACAAGGACATGATTGACTTTCTGAACAGGTTCATGCACATTAGCAATATTCAAGGATTTGCAGAAGTCAGAGACATCCTGCAACATCCACCAAAGATTAAAACGGATTTAGCTTTACTGCTCAACACCTTACCATGCCTCGAACAAATCCAAAAAGCTGCTGGATTAAAAACCTTGGAAGTACTTAACTCGAAATTTCTTGTCGTTTCCTTTCCTGTTAAAACTTTGGGAGGACGAGAGAAGGACATGCGAAAACACTATGAGATGACATTTGACAAGTTAACAGAAGAGAAGAACTGGAACATTCAACGATTAGAATTTAAATCAGAATTGGTGTTTATCGTTACTAAATGATTGCTGAGCCAAATAGTAGTTTAAAATTTGTGAATGAAAGGGATTAGCTGTTCTGCATTTTCGAATTTTCGAGAAAGCTCTACATTCAAATAGGCGCCAAAAGTGTTGAAGTAGGGTGGTCCCTTCCGCGAGAATAAAGTTAAAATTTTGCCATTGTGGTCGATTTTGAAACCTTCTTTACTGGGTTCATGTCCTCTTATCAGAATTTTAACGTTGAATTTCTCCAAGGCTTCGCTGGTTATCTTTTCACCGAATAATTTTCCCGCACCTCTTTGTGACGCGCACACTTCTTTAACTGTATCATTTGGGTCGCTCCACAACATGTCTTCAAGTGTCCGCTGTTTCGGATGCGTGACATGGGCGAACGCTAAATCTTCGATACCTCTGGTTCGAGGCGGTAAGCCCCCGTGAATTATCAAATAACGCTCTTCAACCAAAACAGCATTGTAAAGACAAGCAAACAATTCCCGAATTTTCGCGTAAACGTTTGTCCATTTTTCGCCAAATTTAACCTCAAACTCGACTGGCAAATCATGCGGAGAAGCCATGAGGTCTTCTGGTCCTTCATGATTTCCGCGCATCAGAATAACCTGCGTTGGAAAAAGCAGTTTCAGTTTTAAAACAATATAGTAGATTTCTTTTGAGTATTCACCTCGGTCTCCATAGTCGCCAAGAAAAATTAGAATCGCATCGGTGTTCTTGCTCATTTTTTGGAGGAAATTGCTCATTTTAAGTATGTCGATTAAGCTTTCTAAGTCTCCATGTAAGTCGCCGATTACCAGTGCTTCGCCTTGAGGTTTGAGTTTGACTAGTCTTCCTAAAATGTCGAGATTGCCAACCTTTCCAGTCTCTTTGCAAAGCAGACGCATAGCGTCTTCAACCAAATTTACGAAAGCGTCAGACTTGCTTTCTAACGCTTCTTTAACAATTTGCGTAAGGTCAAGTTGCAAATGTCAATCCTTCAGACTATTCAACGTGAACTTTTCTTCCCATAAAACTGAAAATGTTCTTTTCTATTAGATTTTTATGAGCGCGAATTTTTTCTAACGTTTCGTTATGTGCTCGTTCTACAGCGTTTTCTTCAGACTCAATGCTTTTGTTTCTTCGTTCTAGATTTTCAAGTTGCTCTTGAAGCTTGAATAAGCTGTTTTTTGTTTCAGACACTTCTGACGATGTTGAAAGCTGGCTTTTCTGCGTCATTGCATCAACGCATTTTTGATGTAGACTATCTAAGGGATTCTTGTTGAGGATGTTTTCTATTGCTTGTTTGGCTTTTCGTGTCTTCTCTGGCTTCAGCTTAAGTTTTTCTTCTGACATTCCGCGGTCGAGTTTTTGCAGAATCTGCCTTAGTAATGGATAGCCATTTTCTTCGGTTGCAAGAGCTTCAAAAGGATTCTCCAAATACTGATTAAGTTTTTTAACCTCTTCAGGAGTTAGTCCGCTTCCGCTGCCGTGAAGAGTTAGTGATTGAAGTTTTATGAAAGGTTTCTGTAAGTGCCGCAGGCTGTGTTTTACTTCCATGCTTAAGGCTTCTATTTCCGCGTCTATTTGGCTTAGTTGACCTATGCCACCCTTACTTTTCAATTCGGCAATTTTTTGTTGCATCTCAGCGATTTCCTTTTCAACCAAAGCCTTTTCATTTTCAACTTTTAGTCTGCGTTCGTTTAGGTTTACAAGTTGATTTTCGAGAGTGTGAAGTTTGTCTATCAGCATGAAGGTCTCTTCTAAAGTTTTCGTTTTAACGTATTCGCGTGCTAGAAAATCGCCAAGCATTTTAAGCAGTTCTTTTGATCTTTCAAAAACCAGTTGGAATTTTCTTCTGTCAAGAATGAAGAATGGCGAAATTCGTGGAAACCAGTTTCTAATATCAACTTCAGTTACTGCAAACGCCTTTTGGGTTTCTTGAAAAAATTCTTGAAGGCTGTCATAAGTAACCTTGTCTGGGACTTTGACTTGTTTAAGTCTGTCGATGAACATGTGTGCAAGCTTGTTTAAGGCGCGTGCTCTGCCATAGGTTTTCATGTTTCGCTTTTCAATTTCTTTAGCGCTGTTGTCGAGAAGCATTTTGGAGGCGTCAGAAAGACTTTCAAGCGCTTTACGCATTTCGCCAAGTAATTTTTCTGCTTTCGCGTGAACTGGAACAAAAATTGAGCTTGTTTCTTTTTCAAGCCAGCCTCTGATTTCTTTTGAGGAGAACTTTATGATTTCAGTCAACGATGTTTCCCAGTAGAAAATACGCGTAAGCAATATTTATTTTTCGAGTTTCCGCGTATCTGGAATACTCTTTTTTGAGTAGCTACTCTTAAATAATTACTACCACAAATCTTGCGACATCCAAAGTGGTCAAGATGAACACAAAAACGATAGCCGTAATAACAATATTCGCTGCTCTCACCATAGTGCTCAATTTGTCACCCATAAAGATTCCAGCACCATACGCGCCGTATCTCATATACCAAATATGGGAAATACCAATAATTGCTGCATTTCTACTCTACGGAATCCTCGTAGGAGTTGCTATAGCACTACTAAATACGCTTGTGCTGTTTGCAGTGTTTCCGGGGTTACTTCCTACAGGTCCACTTTACAATTTAGCCGCGGTGATAAGTATGCTTTTTGGCGTGTTTCTAGTGAAGATGTGGACTGGAAGAAACCCTCAAAAAACCGCAGAACCATTAGAAGTCACCTTGTCTACAGTGTTAGGCATCGTTTTTAGAGTAGGCGCCATGACGCTTGTAAACTGGGCATTCCTTCGTTTTCCTCCCCCCGTTGGGTTTGGTATGCCTGAAGAAGCAATAGTTGCTGCACTACCACTTATAGCAATCTTTAATGCCACACTAGCACTATACACGATTCCTTCTGGGCATGTCATAGCAAAAGCTGTAAAATTAGGCTTGAAAACACCCAAATGAGCAACTTTCAGCTATTATGCTTCGCTTTTAAGACCTAAAGACTTCGTCAATATGCTGATGTTGATTTCTCCTGTTTTGAATAGTTTCCCACTCTTTACGTTGTTAACGATAACGACGGCTGGCGCGAATAGGTTTGGGTCGATTTTGTAGAAGTCATAGTTTGCTTCTTTGAAGATTTCT
>Ga0078972_1016133_pt1 | contig 11161 bp, 3 predicted proteins | sample YelNatPaOPGAMG01_FD_67568 | JGI IMG/M metagenome (GOLD analysis project Ga0078972, IMG submission 67568) | Hot spring thermophilic microbial communities from Obsidian Pool, Yellowstone National Park, USA - OP-RAMG-01 (SPADES assembly) (version 2) | ecosystem: Environmental > Aquatic > Thermal...
ATCAATTCATAGTTAGATGAGTTGACCAATTCCCATGGGGAGTAGGCGGTACATCATGTCAGAAAAGAGAGACAAAAATTTGAGCGAATTGGCACCACTTGGGATTTAAAAATTGTTGTCAAGTGAAAATGAGAGCAAAAATAATACACCAGATGGTAGGTGTGGCAAACAAATTGACATAAAAATTTGAGATAATAGCATAAAAATGGATATTTTAGCAGAAGGGATTAAAAACTAATTTTGAAAAAATGTTGTTCTGTCAAGGAGGTGTGAATTAAACACTGTTGCTAACTTCAAAACACGTTTTTATCACAAGACTGCAAATAGAAAATCTCAAATTCACAAAGTTTTTGAGCCACTTAAAACAAAATTAAAGAAAATGTTTCTAAAATTTGAATAAGTTTTTCAAATGTTTCGTGATGATCATTCCAAATATGAAATCTCAAGACTTAAACTTAAGTTTTAAAATGTTATATTATAAGTGGTCTAATAATAGACACGATATAATAAAACAATAGCATTAGTATTAGTAAAAACATTAAAGTAAGCATAACATGTGAAATATCTCGTAACTAATAAGTTGATTAAAACTTAAAAGTAATGAAATATTGTATTAGTTAAGCAAATATAACGTTTTAATATTCACAGGGAATAGGGTAAAAGGAATCGTTAAGTTAAAACTTAAAACAAATGTCGCATAAAATTTCATAATTAAATGAAAAATAATGCAGTTATTATAGAAAGTATAACGTAACAAATTATGGGAAACAGGGAAAATGAAAACTAGGTAAAAGTTAATGTTAGCTTCAATTAAGGAGCAAGTAATAACTTTAATTAAGTTAACATTATAAAATGACAGAAAAAATATTTTTAATTTTGCAAAGCGTTGGGGTGCTTTGTTTTTGAATTTGCTTGAATGGCTTGGCTAGTACTTTTGTTGAAATTCAAAAGAATATCATCAGTACAACCTTTCTTAAAAGTTAATGTGCTAGGATGAAAATGAAGCAAATGCAAGTTGTTATAATGACCTTTAATGATTCGTCCTGTGTGCAAATGTTCAACAATCGCATAAGACTCTCTGTCATTGCAGGATAATACAACAAAAGGTCCAGTGAACCTTGGTTGATAACCACTTGACTTCCCAGTAGAAACTTGTAGTTGTCTGTGCAACACAAGAGTACCAGGCTCGAAACTCTTTTGTATCCTGTTAAGGTTTTTAAAGGTTCGAGTGCTTTTAGTTCTCGCATCTTTTTTCACTGTATAAGCTTTTCTGAGGTTTTCAGCTTGCTCAAAAACAAAATTGATGTAGTTTTCCTCACTTTCAAAATGAAAATCGAAAATAAGTAAATCCACTGGCTTTTGAATTCGAGTGCCAAACATTAGTTCTTCAGAACTAAAGCCATAGGCTCCTACAGAAGAGTTATGACTGTTGGTCAAAATGGGAAGAAATTCATCCCAATTATCAATACAGTTTTCTTGAAAAAAGAATTTCCTTGCTAACTTTTTAATTTGGCCGATTTGAGATTCGGCTCTGCCATTCGAAAATGGAGAAGCTACACTTGTGCTTTGGTGCTTGATTTTGTAATCTCTCATGAAATTATAGAACTGGTTAGAACTATAAAATGAAGATTGTTCATCAGACCTAATAAGTTGAGGTATTCCGAAGGGTGCGAAAATGTGAGTTTTCAAACCTTCAATGATACTTTTTGAAGAAGAATCAACTAGGGGAATACAAACAACAAATGATGAAAAGTCATCAACACAAAGTAGTAGTTGAGAAAAATCGTTGGCTGAAGTCGGCATATTGGGTATAATATCTATCGACCATGATACTCTCGGCCTTACCACTGAAGGTAATTTCGAAAAACTTTGGTCTTCAATATTATTGTCATATAGCTGACACAAGTAACAACTTTTCTTTACTTCTCTCAAAGCAATAAAAAGTTCATCCTGAGGGATGAAAAAATCCTTCTTAATATCTCTGTTAATTCTAGTTGGTGACATATGAGCGCCAAAAATTGAAAAATGTTTCAATTGAATTATCAAACTAATCAAGACAATAGGTAAAACAGGTTTAAGCGAGTCTTTTGTAATACGAAATAATATGCCATCAATGAGTTTAAAAGACTTTTTGTTAGCCTCTAATTCGTCAATGATTCCAGCACAATATTCGTCTTCCTGCTGAGCAAGTTTGAATTGCCCAATAGACAGCATACCTTCTCTAACTACTTGAGTTAAAGTACCAACATCTTTATAGCTGATAAAATCCAGTGGGTCGTCATGAAAACGGTTTTCGTCTCCTGACTGGTCACTGTCGGACTCATCACTGTCCTCTGAAGGGTCCCTTGGAGGGTCCGGATCATCAGGTGGGTTCCCTGTATTATCAGGGTACCTGGTTGAATGATCTTCGTCGTCAGAGTTATCCGTAGGAAAGTCGTCTCCTGGGGCGTCGTCGTTCCCTGTAAATTCATCCTGAGATGGATTTATGGGTTCAATAACGGCATTGGAGTCAGGGTTATCCATTGGATTACCAACAAGAGAATTATTTGGTCTTAATACTTGTTGCTCACCGTCGTTAGACATAGCAATACCAGTATCGAGACTTTTGGATTGTTTTAAAATAGATTTTGGAGCATTAATACGAGCATTTTGTTTGTTAGGTTTCTTAGTTGAGCAACTAGGTTCGTAAACATAGTCGTCAGACTGAGAAGGAGGTGGTAAACTACCAGTGTGAGACCTGGTTACCGTCCTCTCAAACCTTGGTTGGAAAGTTTCATCAGAACTTTCATCATCAGTTTGGTCAGTAGGAGTCAGAGCATTAACGCAAACGGTATCTTTAGGTTGATAAAAATATTCGTTTTGAGCGTTTGTGGTTTGACTTTTTGACTTTTGTGTGGCAGGGAAACCAGGCAGATTATTATGGGGCATTTTGGGCTTTCTCTTTGGGAGAACAACACCAGGTCGCCTCATAGAACACTTCGGTAAATTTAGCTTTTTGTTAACTAAAGTTTGTGGAGTGTTTCGAATAATCCGTTTGCCAGGTTTGGCCATAGACTTTCGCGTAGCTTTGGCAACAACCTTTGTAGGGCTAGGGCCATTAAGCAGGGCGTCCATCTCATCAACTGATAAGTGAAACCCATCTCTGAGTTTCAATTTGTTCACAAATTTAATTGAGTCTTTTTCAGACAACGGCTTATTAGTTTCGTCTTCGCACATAATAGTATCTATCTCTGAGTTATGACGGGATAATACGTCTGAGACGATATTGTCGTCACCACTTACGTGAAAAAGTTCGCAATTGTATTTGCTAAGTTCGAGTGAAAAACGAAGCAAAATACCTGAACTTTCTTTAGCAAGTCGCAGATAGATAATACTTTTGGCGTCAACTAACAATGTTAGATCATCTGAGAAGCGTAAAAAGAAGTCCATAGTTTTTAAAACGTAAAGTAAGCTTAAAATTTCTTTTTTGAAGATGGAATAAGCTCGCTCAGTTTTAGTAAACGTACGGCTAACAGCAGCAATGAGCATTTCATTGCCTTTGTCATCTTTTTGAAAGACACGACCACCAGCACAGTGAGTGGATGCATCACTTTGCACATAGATCTTTTTGGAAGGATCTGGTAAGTACAAAGAGGCATTGTCGCAAACCGTCTTGATCAAAAGTCGAAACTTTTTCTCGAGATCTGCAGTCCATTTAAACTGTTTGGGGTTTAAATTGCCTAAAGCTAAAATTTCGTGAGAAAGTTCAGCGAATCTTGGGCAAAAGTGTCTATAGAAAGAAAGAGCACATATAACCGATTTTGCACGTTTCGGTGTATTGGGGCTCGGTAACTTTCTAAAGGCTTCTAATTTAGCATTTGGGATGTTAATAGTACCTTTGTGAAAAACCATACCAAGAAACTCAATGTGTTCTTTAGCGAGGTTTAGCTTTTTAGGTCCTAATTTCAAACCGGCTAAAATGATTTTCTTTAAGACCATGTCAACCACTTTCATGTGGTGATCTAACGTACCATCTGTCGCGATCAACAAGTCGTCGAAGAACAGAATGACGTCATCAGACATGTCATAGAAAACTTTGTCTAACAGTAATTTTAGATACAACGGTGAATTACGAAGTCCTTGTGGGGCTCGCGTAAAACAAAATCTCTGTCCGTGAACCGAGCTGTAAAACGCGGTAAGAGGTTGAGATTTCTTATCAAGTGGGATATGAAAAAACGCATCTTTTAAGTCAAGACTTGTCATGTGTTTCTTACCACCCAAATGAGCCAGAATTTCGGGTTTTGAAACCGTACTCATTGGCAACCGTTTGGTATCATAATTCAGTAACCTTCCGTCAAAAAGTAATCTGATATCGTTTTTGTCCCTTTTCTTAACAACCAATATGTTAGAGCAATAAGGACTGGGTTCGTTACACTTTCGGATGATGTCGAATTTCTCCAACTGGTCCAAAATATCACGAACTTTTTGTTTGGCATGAAGTGGGATCGGAATGTATTTTTGCATTCGTGGTTTCTCGTTGGTAACCGGAATGTTCATTTCGATCAGACTTGTCCGCCCGATATCATATTTTGACATTGAAAAAGCTTCTATGTTGTTAAGAAACATTTCTTTCGCTTGTTTTTGCCTTTTCGCACTTAAGTGCTTAAGGTCAAACTGTGCCAGAAATTCTTTCTCGGACATAGGGGTTGTATCTTCCAAACCTAAGTCGGTTATAGCAGCTTTGTCATGCAAATAACCAGTGATAGGTGGTTGATAATAACCTTGCTTTTCAAGATTGGTTAACTGTGCTTTCTTTTCATCAGGAGTGAAGACCTTATCCGTTTTAATTGTTTCGACTCCATCAAGGAGGATGTTATTAATCGGGACATTAAAAGGTTCATTAGTCTCACATATCATCATACGATTAACGTTAATGACTTGGGGACTGAGGGCATTATTTCCAATAGCGGAGATAGGAGCTAACTCACAACCATTGTCAATAATGACATCACTCATGCCGTCGTTATAGACGGGTAAAAGAAATGAGCCGTTTTTTAAATTGCCATTATACGCAGTCGGTAGAATTTTCAATCCTCGAATGAAAGATTTGTCACTAACAGTGAAGGAACTTTCTTTATCTTGGACTTCAGTTCCTGTGACTGAAATGCGTAAAAGGGCTGAAGAATATGGTTCGACAATAGTGCAATGATTGTTTGTGGCAACGAGTGGTCTCATGACTTTAACAATCAAAGGCTCTTTCATGTGTAAACCAGCATCTTTTCGATTTAAAACTAAATGTCGAGGAGTAAGCATTCTCACATGCTTAGAACCCAAAAAATCAAGGCCTAGGATGAAATCATGAGCTAGGTGATCACTAATGAGCACAGTAGCATCATAAAAATTCGTAGATCTGAACCAGATACGAACTTGGGTTGTTCCTATGCATGGTTGGACTGTGTTATGACAGTTTTGAATACTGACATCCGTGTCCGAATGCGTGGGGCCAATGATTCCGAACTTAATTCTGTTATAAAATGCGCGTGATATCACAGACATTCCACAACCTGTGTCAACTAGCATGCTAGTCGCGTGGTCGTTAGCAGTCAGATATAGGGCATTATAACGTCCATTAAGTGACGGGTTACCTCGGTAAATAAGTCTAATATTAGCTCGCAAAAAAGCAGTTCTTGGAGAACGGTCAAAGTCACTGCCACTTTCAGAGGTAGTGGAGTCAGTGTCTTCTTCGTCAGGTACGTTTATATTGTCTCTTTCAAGTTCGGTCGGGGTGTCCGACGTCACTGTGAAAAAATGGCTATAATCGTACACATCCAAGTTTGGTGCTCGCAAAGGGAGGCCACTATTTTGTAGTGGGCGCTCGCCTGAAGTTCGACGGGGGACTGGCGGTGAAAATCCATGACCACGGGGTTGGTGGGGTGGCTGAACCAAATGGTTAGCACCGCGACCTCTCCCCATATGCATCAAATGAGGCATAGGTTCAATTATGCGATTTATGTTGCCATTAATGTCCGCTCGTCCACTATTAGCTGGTAGGATTCGAGTTTTTAAAAGCTCGATTTCCTTGTTGCTAAAGTCCGAACTAACACGATTACACAAATTAAATGTTTGCTTTTTACAATTGCTCTTGCCCGTGCCAGGGGCATTAAATGTTTCTCTCAACTTTGGTTCCAAGTTTTCATCAGAGTTGGGATTTCCATCCTTTACAATGGAAATTGACCCTCTTTCAGAAGACTTACTCAAAGGAAAATGTAATGTTTTTTCAACGGAGTTTGCCATGACTTGCGTCACTACAGTTCCGGTCTTTTTTGAATTTTTTTGATTTTTATTTGATTTTGTGGATTTTTTAGTTTTTTTGGTATGAATCTGAGAATCAAAAATTTCATTCTTAGAAACAAGTTTTTTGTTTTTATTTTTCTTCTCTACTGTAAAGGGAGTAGAAAAGTTTGTCAGTTTAAAGACTTCTGGATCCTAGGACAAGTTTGGGTCGTGTGATACGAACCCTCACAGCCGTTATTACATAAGTAAATATCGACCTTGCCTTGGGAAAATGAAATCTTTTTACTGTTCCCTTCGTCCGTAACCTTAGGATTAGGATTTTTAACCTTATCTCTACTACGACGTTTGCTGTTCTTACCTGAACTTCCCTGTGAAGGTTGGTTCTGGTAGTAACCTTGGCCTATATAGGGCAAAGGTGGGAACGCATGTGGGTAGTATGGATTCGGATAATGCCTAAAGGGGCTCTTAGACTGGGCTCTACGCCTGTCTTCATAGAACCTTCCTGGGCTCTTGGAGTGGGATCTCCTCCTTTCGCCTGATCTGTACCTATAATAGGCATCTCGATCGTCGCGAGTCCTCGATCTCGAGGCATGATAGTAGCCACGCTTTCCAGCGGAGCTAGATCTTGGCCTCTGGTCTGACCCATGTGAATAATATTGCTGGGGAGCATAATTATTGTTTGGATGGACCTGAGATGGGTGAGGAACATATTGAGGGAGGACAGCTGGTGCCGTTTGTGGCTGTGGCTGAGCAACTGGTAAATGCTGTTGTTGGACAGCACTTTGTTGTTGCATTTGTTGTTGTTGGTAAGCCTGTCGGAAAGCTTCTTGATTTCCGGGCAAACCTTGGCTATAAGAGTCTGAACTCTGAGACTGAGAAGCGTGTTGAGGCTGTCTCGGTTTAGAGTTACTGCGTCCTCGGCCTGAAGATCTGTAACGATTTCTCGAGAGTGATCTTATGGACTTTTTAAACGGACTTTTTGGGCGACTCTTATCGATCGATTTTTCACGTGCATGTTGATTGAAACGGTCGTACATGGCCACTTGGGCTCTTTGACGAGATTGGACATCCTGGGGGATATCCATGTCCCAATCATCAGCAGGCAGAGGTGTGCTTACTGCCTCACGTGTATGAGCAGCTCGATCTCTGGTGCCAGAAATTCGTCGTTCACGAGATTTAGATTTTATTCTTTTATCTCGGGGAACGGCAGCATTAACAGAATAAGTGGATTGATTCCCATCGAAATTTAATTTCGAATCAATTGGAGTGCCTGTACAAGCGTTTATAACTGTCGCGACTGAGTGTCTTGGCAGTTCGCCATTAGCATGTTCGAACGCGTCAACAGTGTCAAGTTTCGATTGGTAGCTAAGCTTTGCACCAACACGAAGACACTTACGTTCTTCAGCATCCAAATGAGCCTTTGTAGCCTTGGAAATGACCTGTGACAAAATACTTTGCAGCATTCTGTCTTTGTTCGATAACCATTCGGCAGGCGGGAAATTATCTTTAACTTTGTCGATAACAATCGCAGCTCTGGACATAGTTTTCTCAATGATTTCGTGCGGATAACGCGTGAAGTCATTGATACTCTGTATGAGATCCAACATAGTTTTTCTCTTGGAGTAAAGAGAGCACATTGTTTTTAGGATTTCAGAGAGACTGGCCTTAGAATTCATCATGTCCATTAAGGACCTGTAAGCACTACCTTCCATTAGGAGAAGTAGGAGATCTAAGTAACTCGAGCAAGTTAAAGTGAAATCTTTTGTATACAAGAGGATGTGATTCCAAGTGTCAGTGAAATCAGCCTCAGGATCTTTATCTGGGTTAAACTTTCTGATAGACGAAGTGACGTTTTTACCTTCTAACTTTTTACGTAATGCGTCAGTGTAGTTAGCTTCAGTTAAAGCTAAATTCGGCATACGAAGTGAAGTTTTGAAAGATTCGGCGACTGCTTTGGTGTTGTCCAGTGCAGTACGCTTTGCGTCAATATCGGCTAACCCCTTTTTAACTCTGTCGTTCAAAGCATTGTATGAAGTGACTTGAGTTTGAGTGGGGGGGACAGCAGCATTCGCTAAATTATGGAACATGAGGTCCAAACTCTGGGCTTGGAGAACCAGGGATTGGTATTCATTGTCCAAAAGTTGTCTTCTCGTATTAATATGCTCCTCCTGGGGAGTAGACATAGTAATATTTTGAGAAAAATTTTGCGAATTTATGCTTAAGTTTCCAGAATTTGTCAAGTTATTTACAACAGGTGGTTGCGCTAATGTTACCGTAAAGCTAGCACTGGCTGGTTGGAACAGCTGGGCTGGCATAGCAGGTGGGTTTAGTGCAGGTGGCGGTTGTAAAAACTGATTTGGTGGGGGAATTGCAACAGCAGCGGCAGCAGCAGCTGTGGCCTGTTGGGCCTGGGCTTGCAGTGCTTGCATTTGTGCGGCCATTTGGGCAATTTGGTCTTGCTGATCTTGCATTCTTTTGCGATCAACAAGTTCTTGCCGTCTTTTCTTTTCTTGGGCAACCAATACGTCAGCCATGGACTTTTTAAGGTTCCTAGATTCCATAGAATCCGTGGGGTTGATGTTAAATTGTGAAAATTGTCTCATGAAATCAATCTCATCAAACTTCACTGTTACATCAGTTGAACCTGTCGCTGCGGCGTCAGTATTTGTGTTAGGTGCCTCTCCCGTCTGACCCTGTCCCTGAAGTGGGTTTGGGTTGGACGTTTCGGAGTCCGAGACTTGGCTCGTTTTTGGCCTTGCTCCCGTGTTCTGAAAGTTTGGGTCATCTTGGCCTGGTGAAGCCATGATAACAGCTAACAGAAACGATAAGACTGTAAGAAAATAGGTTTATAGAAACAAGGTGATAATCAAAGTGTACAAATTAAAGCGAGTTAAAATGTAAGTTATGATTGCGTTTGGTTTCTATTATTTTCTACAGAATTTTTGAAATGATTTGTGATGAAAAATAATGCAAGTGCAATTGAAATAGTAAGAAGCAGGATAATAAGTTTAACGTAAAGAGAGTTCATTAGTTACAAAGCTCGCCTATGAGGCAAAATTGTATCAAGGTGACTTCTTATACAAAAACAAATTAAAGTTGCTAGTAACTAAAAATTGCTAAACACTTATCAAGAAATGGCAGGTTTCGAGATTTGTGTTTTTGGCGCAAAATTCCTTTGTTCTGAAACTGGCGTCCTTTTCAATGAAGAAAATAACAGTTGTTTCAAAATCACAAATTTTAACTTAAAATTTTCTCAAAAAAATCAAATTGTAAAACACGATAATTTCTGTCCCACAGCAAATTAAAGCGTAATATAAAAATTCGAAATAGTTGTAGGGATCAAAATAATTAAATTTTGAATGTAACAACAATTTGTCCTTTTTAAATAACAATTTGTGACACACTTTTTAGAGAAAAAGTTTTGTTTCAACAATAATGTTAGCGTAAAAAACGCAAGGGATATTGTCAAAAAAATACAAATTATAGCATTAATCTCTTTAAAATTGTTTTGATAAAAACAGATATGGTTGAGTAGTAATCTCGTTTTTGTTGAATTTGAGGATAATCACTTTGTGTTCATTTAGTCTCGTAAAGACTTTTATAAAACTCGTTTTATTTTCTTTTAATTCTTCATTAAATACTCCAAATTCATGGAATACAAAAATCCGAAAACTTAAAAATAACCTAAACTCTCTTGGTAAAAAGAAAAAATTCTTTTTGGGTAGAAAGAAAAAATTGTTAAGTTTAAGAAAAATGGATAAAAGAAAAAAATGGTGAGAGTGAGTGTAGAACTATATGGTGAGTACAGTTATACGCTTATCTCTTGAACCTGGAGTAGTATAAAGAAATGAAACAATGGTAAATGTTTGATTACCTTTATTATAACGAATAGCACAATACAGTAAATAATGTAACACTGTAATAGTAAAGAGATACAGAATAGGTGTATATAGATTGGAATACAAACTATAAGTGATGAGCGAGAGCTCATCAGAAGAGAAGCTCCCTTCCAGAAAGGGAAGAGGAGGTGGAATAGAGAGTTGGGAACTAGTAATAAAAGGAATACTACTAGTAAGGGAAAGGAATACTATTGTATACTGATAGTTACTAGATAGTTTAGGAACGTAATCACAGCATTCCCTGTTTTTGGATTTAAGCCATAGGCTTGAAGCCAAAATAGAGAAAAAAATCAACGCTGAGAGTTGAGTTACTAAAGTATCAGTGACTGTAAAATTGTAAAAAAATTTTGAAAGTTGAAGTTTACGAGACTACAAAAATTTACAAACTAAAGAGATTGAAAAGTTTGATTATTGAAAATTTAAAAGTAACTTAAAATTTTGCAAAAATTTTGAGCTCACACCGCTATATTGAACATAGTGAAATATAAAAAAATGAAATTTACTTTTAAATTGGAAACGGTATGCAGCTGGGGTAAGGATAGGATAAAAGAAATGGTGTTCAGTTTGAACAGAAAAACTGGTGAATAAGGACTAGGATTGTGTGGGACATAGAAAAGATTGAAGAAAGTATTTGGGATGATAGAAAAAGAACATCGTTTAAATTCAGAATAATGTAACATTAAATTTTACATAATGAAATCAAAAATTGCATGAAAAATTACATGAAATTGCATCAAAAATTTATTGAAAATTACATATGAAATTATGAAAATAATCTTCACAACAGTAAACTATTGGCGTGTGTCGAGATAGAGGTTGAATGCATCATATTGCGTGTTGCAGAAAGAGCAATAGATGGCGTAACAGAATTGCATGAAAAATAATATGCTATGAAGAGAATTACGTAAAAAAATTCAATTTAAATTTACAAAAAAATTTTGAAAAAGTTTTTAAAAGGTTATGACTACTTTAGTCGTAGTTGCAGTAAC
>Ga0078972_1016135_pt1 | contig 11160 bp, 9 predicted proteins | sample YelNatPaOPGAMG01_FD_67568 | JGI IMG/M metagenome (GOLD analysis project Ga0078972, IMG submission 67568) | Hot spring thermophilic microbial communities from Obsidian Pool, Yellowstone National Park, USA - OP-RAMG-01 (SPADES assembly) (version 2) | ecosystem: Environmental > Aquatic > Thermal...
CTGCGCCAGTACGCAGCCAGCCTGCCCAGGGCCAGGCGCGTGTCTTCCACCAGCAGCAACGGGCACGCCGCCGCCTCGCCGCGATAGCTGGCGTCGCTCACCAGTGCGGCCACGGCGCCAGCAGCAGCGGCCTGGGCGACGAACCGGCTGCCGTCGAAATGCTCACCGCACAGCGCCACGAACAAGTCGCCGGCGGCAATCTGGCGGCTGTCGCTGGACACTGCGGTAAATGTCACGTCGGCACCGACCAGCCGGGCGCCCAGCACTTGTGCGGCCTGCGACAGCAGCATCATGCCGATCCCTCCGCATACCAGTTGCGCAAGGCACGTCGCACCACCTCGCTGTCGCTGAACGGGTGCTTCACGCCGCCGATTTCCTGGTATTCCTCGTGGCCCTTGCCGGCCACCAGCACCGTGTCTCCGATATGCGCCGCGCTGACGGCATGCATGATCGCCTGCTCACGATCCTCGATGATCTGGTAATTCCAGCGCCCCATGCCGCCGACGATGGCGGCGATGATCTCGTGTGGATCTTCGCTGCGCGGATTGTCGCTGGTGACGATGCAGCTGTCGGCCAGCCGTGCCGCGACCTGGCCCATCATCGGCCGTTTGCCGCGATCGCGGTCTCCGCCGCAACCGAACACGCACACCAGCTTGCCGCCGCCCGCCGCCGCCACTTCACGCAAGGTCAGCAGCACCTTCTCCAGCGCATCCGGTGTGTGCGCATAGTCCACCACCACCGTCGGCTGCCCGCTGCCGCCGAACGCCTGCATGCGCCCGGCCACCGCCTGCACCTTGTCCAGTTCGCGCACGGCATCTTCCAGTGCGCTTCCCCCGACCAGCAGCACGGCCAGCACGCCGAGCAGGTTGGAAGCATTGAAGCGCCCGAGCAGGCCGCTGTGCAGCAGCGCGCCGCCCCAGCTGGTGTGCAGCTGCAGCTGCAGCCCGCTGCCATCCATGCGCTGCACGTCGCCGTACACCATGCGCACGCCGAGTCGTTCCGCCAGCGCCAGCGCAGCTTCGCTCAGGCCGTACCCTATCACCTCCACCTCGCGCTCCTGCAGCTGTTCCGCCAGCTCGCCGCCGAACAGGTCGTCCAGATTGAGCACCGCATAGCCGAGCTGCGGCCAATCGAACAGGCGGCGCTTGGCCAGCGCATAGTGATGCATGTCACCGTGGTAATCGAGATGGTCACGGCTCAGGTTGGTGAGCAATGCCGCGTCGAAGCGCACGGCATTGACCCGCCCCTGCGCCAAGGCATGCGAGGAAACTTCCATCGCCACCGCCTGCGCATCCTGCGCCAGAAATTCCGCAAACAGCCCATGCAGGCACACCGCATCCGGCGTGGTGTTGAGCGTAGGCTGCAGGTGCCCCGGGAAGCCGTTGCCCAGGGTGCCGACCAGCGCGGCCTTGCACCCCAGCCCGCTCCACGCCTGGGCCAGCCAGTGGCTGCACGAGGTTTTGCCGTTGGTGCCGGTGACGCCGACCATCCACAGCCGCTGCGACGGATGCCCATAGACGTAATCGGCAATCGTCCCTGCGTGCTGGCGCAAGTCGTGCACCGCCAGATTGGGCAGCTGCCATGCGGCATCCCAGCTGTAGCCTTGCGCTTCCCAGATCACCGCATTGGCACCATTGGCGATGGCCTGCGCAATGAAGCGCCGCCCATCCGCCTGCTCTCCCGGATAGGCGACAAAGGTGTCCCCCGCCTGCAGCTGGCGGCTGTCGGTGACCAGCCGCGTGATCTGCACACCGAGCGCACCCAGCAATTCGGGATGGAAACTCATGTTTCCTCCCGCACGACGTCGGGTGGCGGCACCAGCACGTTGCCGAGCGGCGCATCGTAGGGCACGTTGAGCACATGCAGCGCCGCCCCCATCACATTGCTGAACGCCGGCCCCGCCACCTCGCCGCCATAATACTGGCCGCTCGGGTCGTCGACCTTCACCGCCACGATCAGGCGCGGATTGGAGGCCGGCGCCATGCCGATGAACGAAGCCACATAATGATCGACATAGCGGCCGTTCTCCAGCTTGTGCGCGGTGCCGGTCTTGCCCGCCACGGTATAGCCGTTGACCCGCGCCTGCGGTGCGGTTCCGCCCGGCTGCACCACCAGCTGCAGCATGTCGCGCACTTGCTGCGCGGTCCTGGCCGAATAGACCCGCTTGCCGACCGGCGGTTTGTCTTCCTTGAGCAGTGACACTGGCAGCAATTCGCCGTCGTTGGCAAACACGGTATAGGCACGCGCCAGCTGCAGCAGGTTCACCGAGATGCCGTTGCCGTAGGCCATGGTGGCCTGCTCGATCGGGCGCCAGGTCTTGTAGTCGCGCAGCCTGCCCGCGGCTTCGCCGGGGAAGCCGCTGCCGGTGATCTCGCCGAAGCCGTCCTGGTTGAGGTTGCGCCAGAACTGCTCCGGCGGCAGCGACAGCGCCATCTTGGCGGCGCCGACGTTGCTCGACTTCTGGATCACCTGCGCCACCGTGAGTTGCGCCTCCGGATGCGAATCATGGATGGTGCGCCCCTCGATGTTGAGCACCCCGCCTTCGGTGTTGATCATTGTCTGCGGCGTGACTTTGCCGGCTTCCAGCACCGCCGCGATGGTGAACGGCTTCATGGTGGAACCCGGTTCGTACTGGTCGGTAATCGCGCGGTTGCGCAATACCGCGGGATCAGGCTTGCCGCGGTTGTTGGGGTTGTAGCTTGGCCAGTTGGACAGTGCCAGCACTTCTCCGGTCTTCGCATCCAGCACCACGATGGAGCCGGACTTGGCATGATGCTGTTCGACCGCCTGCCGGATCTCGCGGTAGGCCAGGTACTGCAGCCGGTTGTCGATGCTGAGCTGGATGTCGCTGCCCGCCTTGGGCGCGCGCAGGCTGGCCACGTCTTCCACGATGTGTCCGCGCCGATCCTTGATCACGCGCTCGCTGCCGGCCTGGCCGCCGAGCCGGCTCTGCAGCTCGAGCTCCAGCCCCTCCTGCCCATTGTCGTCGACGTTGGTGAAGCCGAGCAGATGCGCCGCCACATCACCATCCGGATAATAGCGCCGGTATTCGCGGCGCAGCGAGATGCCGGGAATTTCCAGCCCCGCCACCTTCTCCGCCTGTTCCGGCGGCAGCTGGCGCTTGAGGTAGACGAAATCGCGCCCCGTATCGGACAGGCGGCTGCGCAACTCGTCCAGATTCATGCCGAGCACCTGCGCCAGCTTGCGCATCTGCTGCGGCGTGGTTTCCACATCCTGCGGGCTGGCCCACACCGACTCCACCGGTGTACTGATCGCCAGCGGGTCACCGTAACGGTCGGTGATCATGCCGCGGTGGGCGCTGATATCGACGATGCGCCCGTAACGCGCATCACCCTCCTGCTGCAGGAAACCATTATGGATGCCCTGCAGGTAGACCGCGCGCGCCAGCAGCGCACCCAGCCCGAGCAGCAGCAGAATGAACAACAGGCGCGAACGCCAGGGTGGCAATGCCACGAGTCCCGGAGCCTGGATGCTGCTGGCATAGTTCATGGCTGGATGGCACCGCCTCCTGTCGGCTCGATGCGCACATAGCGGGTCTGTCCGCTCTTCGGCAGTTGCATGTGCAAATGGCGGGAAGCGATCTGCTCCACCCGGGCCGGCATCGCCCAGGTGCTCTGCTCGAGCTGCAACTGCCCCCATTCCACGTCCATCTGTTGCGCCTGGTCCTTCTCTTTTTGCAGCTCCACAAACAGCTTGCGCGCCTTGTATTGCGAGGTCACCACACCCAGCGCGCAGATGATGACAACCAGCAACAGCAGCAAATTCACCCTAGTCACTGCCCGCCCCCAGCCGTTCTGCCACGCGCATCACCGCGCTGCGCGCCCGCGGATTGACGGCAACTTCCTGCGCCGACGGGCGCACCGCGCGCCCCACCAGCCGCAGCCGGCCCTGCGGCACCTCGGATGCACGGATCGGCAGATTGCGCGGCAGCTTGTCGCCCTGCGCCATATCGCGCAGGAAATGCTTCACCATACGGTCTTCCAGCGAATGAAAACTGATCACCACCATCCGTCCATGCTCGTTCAGGTTGTCCACGCATTGCGGCAAGACATGCGCGAGTTCCTCGAGCTCCTGGTTGAGATAAATCCGTATAGCCTGAAAGGTGCGCGTCGCCGGATTTTGCCCGGGTTCACGCGTGCGTACCGTCCTGGCGACGATCTGGCTGAGCTGCTGCGTGGTGACGATGGGCTGTTCCTGGCGCGCAGCAACAAGCGCTCTTGCAATCTGTTTAGCAAACCGTTCCTCGCCATAGTCACGTATCACCCCCCCCAGCGAACCTTCATCCACCGTCGCCAGCCATTGCGCCGCCGTCTGGCCGCGGCTGGTGTCCATGCGCATATCTAGCGGCGCCTCGAAGCGGAAGCTGAACCCGCGCTGCACATCATCCAGTTGCGGCGAGGACACGCCGAGATCAAGCAGCACGCCGTCCACTGTGCGCACCCCCAGCGCACGCAGCACTTGCCCCAGTTGCGCAAACCCGCTGTGCACGATGCGGAAACGCACATCGGTAATTTCCCGCGCCGCCGCCACCGCCGCCGGATCCCTGTCCAGCGCGATCAGCCGCCCTTGCGCACCGAGCCGCTGCAGGATCAGCCGGCTGTGTCCGCCGCGCCCGAAAGTGCCGTCCACATAAATGCCTTCCGGTTTTACCTGTAAGGCATCGACCGCTTCGTGCAACAACACCGTGGCATGGGCCAGGCCCTCGCTCACAGCGTGAATCCCTCCAGTTCGGGCGGCAAATCGCCATCGGTAAAGCCGGACATTTTTTCGTGCTGCGCCTGCCAGCGCGCCTCGTCCCACAACTCGAACTTGCCGCCCTGACCGACCAGCATCACGCGCTTGTCGAGTGCGGCATAGTTGCGCAGCGTCGGCGACACCAGTACGCGGCCGGCCCCGTCCATCACCACATCTTCGGCATGGCCGACCAGGAAGCGCTGCAAGGCGCGGATACGCGGATTGAAAGCCGAGAGCTGCATGAGTTTTTCACGGATCGGCTGCCACTCGGGCTGTGGATACAGCAGCAGGCAGCCGTCGGCATCGGCGGTGAGCACCAACTGGCCCGCGCAATGCGCAAGTAGCATGTCGCGATACCGCGCCGGTATCGCAAACCTGCCCTTGCTGTCCAGACTGAGTTGTGCCGCCCCTTGAAACATCCCCTGACCCTGAGCTCGTTAACCCACCAAAACCCACTTTTTACCACTTTGACCCACTATATTGAAAAAAATACACCCGGTCAAGCGATGAAACAGATTTTTTCTTTGTGAGACAAATAGTTAGGAGAAAAAGTTAAAGCCGGTTAATTCACTTGATAAATAATGGGTTGCACAAACAATCTAAAGTTGTTTGTGAAATCGAGGGCGAGCACCGGGGTTGGGGATGCCGTCACGCCCCGCCGAGGGCGCAACGGCAAATTAGAAGTGAAGCCAGCCGATAAGCCGGGTTCTGTCGTGGACAGTCATTCCTCTAGGCGTTTCGTTGCCTGACGCTCAAGCGACCTACCCGCTGGCGACGCGAGCCACGTCATTGCCAGCCTATTTGGTCTTGCTCCGGATGGGGTTTACCCTGCCACTGATGTTGCCACCAGCGCGGTGAGCTCTTGCCTCGCCATTTCACCCTTGCCTGATCCGCTCGCGCGGCCATCGGCGGTATATTTTCTGTGGCACTTTCCATCGCCTCACGGCGTCCGGCCGTTAGCCGGCATCCTGCTCTGCGGAGCCCGGACTTTCCTCCCCGTGCCTGCTGCTGCACGCGGCGACTGTCTGGCCAGCTTCAATGCAAGTCTATCATGAGGAACGCGAAACAACGTCCGGGAGCCCGGACTTTGGCTGCGACTTCATGCGTAGCCGGCGGGCCTCCAGCATAACACGCGGCCGAACCTCAACCCTCGATCATCTGGACGCTGACGCCGAGATCCTTCCATTGCTTCACCTCTTCCTGCAGCGCAGTATCGGTGAGCGGATTCTGCGCCAGCCAGCCCTGTGCCAGCACCAGGTGGAATTTGGTCCCGCTGAAACGTCCTTCTATCGCAGGTATATCGACATTGCCGCGATTGCGGTACAGCAAAACTGCCAGCCGCAGCGCCATCACCAGCGCCAGATCTTTCGCGGCATAGGGCAGACCGGCAAGCTTGTTCAGCCCGCCCCGATGCAGCAGGGCGAGCATGCTGAGGCGGTCCTGCTCCTTCTTGGAAAAGCCCGGCATGTCGGCATTCTTGAGAATGTAGGCGGAGTGCTTGTGGTAGCCGCTGTGCGCCACGCTGATACCGATCTCGTGCAGCTGCGCCACCCAGTGCAGCAACTGCAGCTCCTCCTCGGCCGGCTGCCCGTCGAGAAACTGTCGCGCCAGCTGTTCGGCCAGTTGCGCGACGCGCTGCGCCTGCCGTGCATCGACATGATAGCGGCGCATGAATTGACGCGCCGTGACATCGCGCATGTCGTTGTGGTGGAAGCGTCCCAGCAGGTCATACAGCACGCCTTCGCGCAGCGCCCCCAGCGCCGGCTGCATCTGCTCGATGCCGAGCTCGCAGAACGCCGCATACATGATGGCAAAGCCGCCGGGCAGCACCGGGATGCGATCCCCCTTCAGCCCCTGCAGATCGAGCAGCGCCACATCACCCGCCTTGAGCAGATAGGCGCGCAACTGCTCCAGGCCGGAGCGCGTGATGCCGCTTTCGCTGTAGCCGTTCAGCTCGAGGATGTCGCACAGCACGCGCGCGGTTCCCGACGAGCCCAGCGCATGTTCCCACTGATCGCGCGCAAATTCCACCTGGATGGTCTGCAGCTCGTTGCGCGCAGCGAGCTCCGCCTGCTTGAGGCTGGATTTGCTGATCTTGCCGTCCGCAAAATAGCGCTGGCTGTAGCTGACGCAGCCCATGAACAGGCTCTCCAGCTTGAGCGGCTCCAGCCCGTGGCCGATGATGAACTCGGTAGAGCCGCCGCCGATATCCATCACCATGCGCCGTCCCTCGGTCTGCGGCAAGCCATGCGCGACTCCGAGGTAGATCAGACGCGCTTCTTCGCGCCCGGCGATCACCTCGATCGGGAAGCCCAGCGCCGCTTCCGCCTGCTTGAGGAATTCCGCTGCATTCTTGGCTACGCGCAGCGAATTGGTGCCGACCGCACGCACCGCTTCGCGCGGCAGCCCGCGCAAGCGCTCGCCGAAGCGCTGCAGGCAACTCAACGCTCGTTGCTGCGCCTCTTTGTCCAATTGCTTGTTGGAATTCAGCCCCGCCGCCAGCCGCACCGGTTCGCGCAGGCTGTCCAGCATATAGAGCTGGTCATTTTCTACGCGCGCGACCTGCAGGCGGAAACTGTTGGAACCGAGATCAACGGCAGCAAGGACGGGTTGCTGTTGCACTGCAGCAGCCCCTATTCCAGCACTTCGCGCTCGATCTCTTCGACGGTGACGTGGCGCACATCGCGCCCCTTGACCATGTACACCACATATTCCGACATGTTCTTGGCATGGTCGCCGATGCGCTCGATCGCCTTGGCCACGAACAGGATTTCCAGCGAGGTGGAGATGGTGCGCGGGTCTTCCATCATGAAAGTGATCAGGTAGCGCATGATGGCGCGAAATTCCTCGTCCACCTGCTCGTCCTGACGCACCACCTGCGCCGCCGTCGCCAGATCGAGGCGCGCAAATGCGTCCAGCGACTTGCGCAGCATGTCCAGCGCCAGTTCGCCGGCATGCTTGATTTCATGGTAGCGCGGCAGGTGCAGGCGCTCCTTCTGCGACAGCAGCTTGGCCATGCGCGCGATCTTTTCCGCCTCGTCGCCGATGCGCTCGAGATCGGTGATGGTCTTGATCACCGTCATCACCATTCGCAGATCGCCGGCTGCCGGCTGCCGGCGCACCAGGATGTGGTTGCAGCTTTCGTCGATTTCGACTTCCATCGCGTTCACGCGGTGATCGTCCTCGATCACCTTGTTCATCAGCGCAACATCGCCATTGATCAGCGCGTCGAACGCCTGCTGAATCTGGCTTTCCACCAGCCCGCCCATCTGCAGCACGCGCGCGCGCACCGCCTCAAGTTCGGCATCGAATTGCTTGGAGGTATGTTCAGTGGCTGCCATGGTGCTTTCCTTCTGATTCGTGATGGGGGATTTTAAGGGCGGTCTATCATGCTATCCGCTTGCCGTGACAATTTTGTTACGCGGCCGCCAGCGTCTGCACGCCCTGCGGCGTGCCCAGCAGCAGCACGTCGGCCGGACGGCGCGCGAACAGGCCGTTGGTCACCACGCCCGCAATGTTGTTCAGCGCGGTCTCCAGCTCCACCGGGTTGAGGATCTGCAAGTTGTGCACATCAAGGATGATGTTGCCATTATCGGTGGTAAAGCCCTCGCGCAGCTTGGGTTGTCCGCCCAGCGCCACCAGTTCGCGCGCCACATAGCTGCGCGCCATCGGGATCACCTCCACCGGCAGCGGGAACCGGCCGAGCACATCCACCAGCTTGCTGGCATCGCAGACACAGACGAATTTCCTGCTCGCCGCCGCCACGATCTTTTCGCGCGTCAGCGCGCCACCGCCGCCCTTGGTCATGTGCATATGGCGGGTGATTTCGTCGGCGCCGTCGACGTACACCGGCAGCGTACCGGCGTCATTGAGCGACACCACTTCGATGCCGTGCCCCTGCAGCCGCTTGGCCGATGCCTCGGAGCTGGCCACCGCGCCCTGTAGCTTGTGCTTGATCTTGGCCAGCTCGTCGATGAAAAAATTGGCGGTGGAGCCGGTGCCCACCCCCACGATGCAGTCTGCCGGAACATGGGCGATCGCCGCTTGGGCCACCGCACGCTTCATATCGTCCTGTGTCATGCTCATTATTATTCTCAGTCCTGTCTGAAATTGCTCGTCGCGGCTCGATTATTGCAGGAATCGGCAGTTTTAGAAACACACGCAACGGCTGCGGCAAAAAACGAAACCCTTCCTGCGGGTGCGCAATTCCTGCTACTCTTCTGCGCGTTATTCTACTGAATCCATACCGCAATCCAGCCATGCACAGCTACCTGAAGCGCATCCTCACCGCCCGCGTCTACGACGTGGCCATTGAAAGCCCGCTGGAACCGGCCACCAGCCTGTCTGCGCGCAGCGGCAACCGCATCCTGCTCAAACGGGAAGACATGCAGCCGGTGTTTTCGTTCAAACTGCGTGGCGCCTACAACAAGATGGCGCAGCTGACGCCGCAACAACTGAAACGCGGGGTCATCGCCGCCTCGGCCGGCAACCATGCGCAGGGAGTGGCGCTGTCCGCCAACAAAATGGGCTGCAAGGCCACCATCGTGATGCCGACCACCACGCCGCAGCTGAAAATCGATGCGGTCAAGCATTTCGGCCAGCGTGCGGTGCAGATCGTGCTGCACGGCGACAGTTACAGCGACGCCTACCAGCACGCCATCGCGCTGGAGAAGAAACATGGCTACACCTTCGTGCACCCGTTCGACGACCCCGACGTGATCGCCGGCCAGGGCACCGTCGGCATGGAAATCCTGCGCCAGCACCAGGCACCGATCCACGCCATCTTCTGCGCCATCGGCGGCGGCGGACTGATCTCCGGCGTGGCCGCCTACGTCAAGCAGGTGCGCCCCGACATCAAGGTGATCGGCGTACAGACCAGCGACTCCGATGCCATGGCGCGCTCGCTGCAGGCGAAGAAGCGTGTCACGCTGGCCGATGTCGGCCTGTTTTCCGACGGCACCGCGGTCAAGCTTGCCGGCGAGGAAACCTTCCGCATCTGCAGACAGTACCTCGACGAAGTGGTGCTGGTGGATACCGACGCAGTATGTGCGGCAATCAAGGATGTATTCCAGGATACGCGCTCCATCCTCGAGCCGGCGGGTGCGCTGGCGATCGCCGGCGCCAAGCTGTACGCGGCGCGCGAGAAGCTCAAGAATGAAACGCTGGTCAGCGTGTGCAGCGGCGCCAACATGAATTTCGACCGCCTGCGTTTCGTCGCCGAACGCGCCGAGATCGGCGAAAGGCGCGAGGCCATCCTCGCCGTCACCATCCCCGAGCAGCCCGGCAGTTTCCGCAAGTTCTGCGCGCTGCTCGGTAACCGCAACATCACCGAATTCAACTACCGCTATGCCGATGCCCAGGAGGCGCGCGTATTCGTCGGCGTGCAGGTGAAGGATCCGGCGGAAACCGCCAGACTGGTCGCCACACTGGAAAAGAACCGGCTGCGCACACTCGACCTGACCGACAATGAAATGGCCAAGCTGCATGTGCGCCACCTGGTCGGCGGCCACGCGCCGGGCCTGCAGGATGAAATCATGTTTCGCTTCGAATTTCCGGAACGGCCCGGTGCGCTGATGAATTTCCTCAACAGCATGAACCACAGCTGGAACATCAGCCTGTTCCATTACCGCAACCACGGCGCGGACTACGGCCGCGTGCTGGTCGGCATGCAGGTGCCGCATCGCGACAAGAAGGCGCTCAAGGCATTCCTGGACCGCCTGGGCTACCGCTACTGGGATGAAAGCGACAATCCCGCCTACCGCCTGTTCCTCGCCTGAACAACCCTGTCGCGTACCATACTTAATATGACTGTGCAGGCTATGAAGCAGGCCCTCAGGCAAAGTATAATTGCCGGCCGCGCTGCGCTGCCCGAGGAACTGCACACGGGCTGGAGCCGTGCGATCACCGCGCGCCTGCTGCAGCTGGACGCTTACCGCGCTGCGCGCAACGTCCTGGGCTACATGCATTTCGGCGCCGAGTTCGTCAGCGAACCGTGGTTGCAACAGGTGCTGCGCGACGGCAAACGCCTGCTGCTGCCGCGGGTGAATACGGCAACACGCGAACTGGACCTGTTCCACGTGGCAAGCCTGGAGACGCAACTGGCGCCCGGCGCCTACGGCATACGCGAACCGCTGCCGGAACGCTGCGGGCAGCTGGAGCAGCTGCAGGAAATCGACTTCGTGCTGCTGCCCGGCGTGGCATTCGGACGCGACGGCGCGCGGCTGGGCTATGGCGGCGGATTTTACGACAAGCTGCTGGCGCGGCTGCCGCAGCGGCCGGCGCTGGTCGCCGCGGCGTTTGCGATGCAGGTGGTCGAGGGCATTCCGCAGGAAGCCACCGACCGCAAGGTGGAATGGCTGGTGACGGAAGACGAGACCTTACATTGCGCGGCGCGCGAAGCGCGCG
>Ga0078972_1016138_pt1 | contig 11158 bp, 9 predicted proteins | sample YelNatPaOPGAMG01_FD_67568 | JGI IMG/M metagenome (GOLD analysis project Ga0078972, IMG submission 67568) | Hot spring thermophilic microbial communities from Obsidian Pool, Yellowstone National Park, USA - OP-RAMG-01 (SPADES assembly) (version 2) | ecosystem: Environmental > Aquatic > Thermal...
CCCGGATCCAGTCCGGGGTCGAATGCCCCCCATCCCTTGGCAGGTAATTATGCGGTTATGCCGGCCATGAAGATCCATGGGGATTTGCACTCCCATTTCGCCTTCCATCGCGGGATTGGGGATGGACCGCCCGTGGCGGGGGGAAGGGAAATCAGGGAGACCGAGAACCCGGGAATCGTCGGGGTCCGCCTCGGCCGACCGTGCTCATCCAGCCGGGCTTCGCCCCGTTTCCCTGCCTCCCCGTCTCCCTGTTTCCAACTTCCTGGAGGGGACCTGTAAGCCGGATTCTGTCCCCCCGGTCGCCCGGGGGTGGCAGCCATTCCTCTGGGACCGTCGTCACCGGCGGCCTCCAGCAGCCTACCCGGAGGTTTCGGCCGGGCCAGCCTCGAACACCTCCCTATTTGGCCTTGCTCCGCAAGGGGTTTACCGTGCCTCTTCCGTTGCCGGAAGAGCGGTGGGCTCTTACCCCGCCGTTTCACCCTTACCCTCTGGGCCGAAGCCCTTCGGGCGGTTTGTTTTCTGTGGCACTTTCCGTAGGGTTACCCCTCCCTGCCGTTAGCAGGCTTGCGGCCCTGTGGAGTCCGGACTTTCCTCTGCACCGTACGGCGCAGCGGCTGCCCGGTCCCCTCCACCCCCACTGTAGGCTCCCAATCCCTTGCCGTCAATGGCTCTTCGTGAACTTGACAGGCCCGAAAAGATGATGATAGGGTTACCCGGTGTATAGAGCTTCCCGATCCCCGGGGGGACCTGGCAAAAGGGTTGTGCAATGAAGAGGAAGCGGCGCTTTCATGTGGTGGTTTTGCGGGAAGACGGCAAGCAGTACCACAACCGCGTCGTCGAGTGGCTGCAGATCCGGCGGGGGCTCATGGCCGCCGGAACCATCGTGGGCGGCCTGACCATCGGAACCCTGGCCTTCTTCATCCTCGCCGCCTCACACGGCCACTTGGTGGCCCGCAACATCGAACTCAAACACCAAGAGAACCAGCTCAAGAAGCAGTTCATGGAGCTCGGGAAACGCCTGGACGAGGCTCGCAACCGGCTCAGCAAGAGCGAGCAGCAACTGGCGAGCATGGAAGAGCTCGCTCGCGAGCAGAACCTCAAGATCAAACCCATGCCAGGCATGGGCGGTCCTGAGTCCGATACGCCGGCTGCCCAGGCTCCCCCCAAGGAGGGGCCGTCCGATCCCCGCATTCAGGCCATCGAGAGCGGGATCCGGGACTTGCACAGCCAGGCTGACTTCGTCTACCACGAAACCCAGGACGTGGGCAGGGTCTTGAGGCCACACCTCAACCAACTGGCTCATATGCCCTCCATCTGGCCCGTCAAGGGGTTCATCTCATCGGGCTTCGGCGAACGCCGGGATCCCCTGGACGGCGAGCCCGAATTGCATCCGGGGATCGACATAGCGGCTCCTTACGGCAGCCCCGTCGAGGCGCCGGCCGAAGGCCTGGTCATTTCGGCGGGCTGGCAGGATGGATACGGCAACTGCATTGAAATTAGCCATGGGAACAACTTGGTGTCGGTCTACGGACACCTTTCGAAAATCCTCGTGAAGCCCGGCCAAAAGGTGAAGCGCTGGCAGAAGATCGGGCTGGTGGGCTCCACGGGCCACAGCACCGGCCCCCATCTCCACTACGAGATCCGCAGGAACGACAGGCCCATCAATCCCAAGCCCTTCCTGCTTTATTAGCGAGCCCTGCGATAAGACGCAGGCCCCGTAATGCCACCTCCCACTGCCTCAGCAGTTGATTCTCTCGGAGAGCCCTTTCATGGTCATTGACGCGGTTCTAGCGAAAGTCTTCGGAACCAAGCACGAACGCGATATCCGCGCGATCCAGCCCCTCGTTTTTCAGGTCAACGAATGGGAGCCGAAACTGCGGGCTCTCTCCGACGATGCTCTCCGGAGCAAGACCGCTGAATTCAAGGCCCGCCTCGACCGCATGTTGGGCGAGGGGCGCTCCCAGCAGGAGTCCCTCGACGAGCTTCTTCCCGAAGCCTTCGCCGTGGTCCGGGAGGCATCCGTTAGGACGCTCGGGATGCGCCCTTTCGACGTGCAAATCATCGGCGGCATCGTTCTCCACCAGGGGAAGATCGCCGAGATGAAGACCGGCGAAGGAAAGACGCTCGCGGCCGCCCTGGCGGTCTACCTCAACGCGCTCACGGGGCGGGGCGTCCACGTGGTGACCGTGAACGACTACCTCGCGCGGCGCGACGCGGAGTGGATGGGGCAGGTCTACCGGTTCCTGGGTCTGTCGGTGGGTTGTATCCAGCAGGACATGGACAACGCCGAGCGGCAGGTGGCCTACGGGAGCGACATCACCTACGGCCAGAACAACGAGTTCGGCTTCGACTACCTGCGCGACAACATGAAGTACCGGCTGGAGGACATGGTCCAGAGGGGTCACCACTTCGCCCTCGTGGACGAGGTGGACTCCATCCTGATCGACGAGGCGCGTACGCCGCTCATCATTTCCGGCCCGTCCGACGAACGTGTGGACAAGTACTACGCCGCCAACAGCATCATTCCCAGCCTCCAGAAGGAGAAGGACTACACCGTGGACGAGAAGCAACGGACCGCGGTGCTGACCGAGGAGGGCGTGGCCCGCTGCGAGAAGCTGCTGAACGTGGCTAACCTCTACGATCCCGTGAACATGGAGATCCTCCACTGCTTGAACCAGGCCCTCGTCGCCCACAAGCTCTACCACCGCGACGTGGAATACATGGTCAAGGAGGGCGAGGTTCTCATCGTGGACGAGTTCACCGGGCGCGTCATGCCTGGGCGGCGGTGGAGCGACGGCCTGCACCAGGCCATCGAGGCCAAGGAGGGCGTCAAGATCCAGCAGGAGAACCAGACGCTGGCCACCATCACCTTCCAGAACTACTTCCGTCTCTACGAGAAGCTGGCGGGCATGACGGGGACGGCCGACACCGAAGCCGCCGAGTTCGACAAGATCTACAAGCTCGACGTGGTGGTCATCCCCACCAACCGGCCCATGGTGCGCGAGGACCGCGCCGACCTCGTCTACAAGACGGAACGTGAGAAGTTCGAGGCCGCCGCCGAAGAGATCGCCGAGTGCCACAAGCGGGGTCAGCCCGTGCTCGTGGGCACGGTCTCCATCGAAAAGAGCGAGCGCATGAGCGCCCTGCTCAAAAAGAGGGGCATCCCCCACGTGGTTCTCAATGCGAAGTTCCACGAGAAGGAGGCGGAGATCGTCGCCCAGGCAGGGCGGAAGGGGGCCGTCACCATCGCCACCAACATGGCCGGCCGCGGCACGGACATCCTGCTCGGCGGGAACCCCGAGGGCCAGGCGAGGGCGAAGGCCGACCCCGAAACCCAGCCCGAGGAGTACGCCAAGCTGCTCACCGCCTTCCGGGAGGCGTTCGAACGGGAGCACCAGGAGGTGGTGGCGCTCAACGGGCTGCACATCCTGGGCACGGAGCGGCACGAATCGAGGCGCATCGACAACCAACTCCGCGGCCGTTCCGGCCGCCAGGGCGACCCCGGCACTTCGCGCTTCTACGTGTCGCTGGAAGATGACCTCATGCGCCTCTTCGGCGGCGACCGCCTCAAGAACATGATGGGGCGGCTGGGGATGGAGGAGGGAGTGCCCATCGAACACCGGTGGGTTTCCAAATCCATCGAGCGCGCCCAGACCTCCGTCGAGGCCCGGAACTTCGAGATCCGCAAACACCTGCTCGAATACGACGACGTGATGAACAAGCAGCGCGAGGCGGTCTACTCGCTCCGGAGGAAGATCCTCGCCAAGGAGGGGCTGCGCGATTACCTCTTCGAGACCGCCGAATCCATCCTCGACTGGCTTCTGGAGCAGTATTTCCCGGCCGAGGGGGAACCCGACCTCCCGGGGCTTCAAACCCAGGTCCAGCACTACTTCGGGCTGAGCCTGGAGGATCTCTCGCTCAACCTCGAGCAGACCGCGCAGCAGGAGCTTCGCGACGCCATCTGGAAGGCCGCCGTCGCGAAGTACGAGGCCAAAGAGCAGCGGCTGGCCCCCGAGCTCATGCGCGAATACGAGCGCATCGTCATGCTCCAGGTCATCGACAACCAGTGGAAGGATCACCTGCTCTCCATGGACCACCTCAAGGAGGGCATCGGCCTGCGGGCATACGGCCAGCGGGATCCCCTCGTGGAGTACAAGCGGGAGGGCTTCGAGATCTTCTCCGCCATGATGGACAGGGTGGAGGACGAGATCGTGCGATACCTGTTCCTCCTGGAGCCCGCGGTCCAACAGGAAGAAAAGAAGGTCGCCCGGCGGGAGCAGAGCTACTCCTACTCGGCCCCCGAGAAGGAGGAGAAGAGGCCCGGGAAGACCGTGGTCCGAAAGGACAAGAAGGTGGGACGCAACGATCCCTGCCCGTGCGGCTCCGGCAAAAAATATAAGAAGTGCTGCGGCGCCGGCTCTTGACGAGAGACCGGCCGCGCTGGTAGCCTCGTTTTGTTCTAGTTTTTGAAAGGCGGCCATGACGAAGAAGGGAGTCACCACCCCCCCGTACGTTCCTCGTAAGGGCCTTAGGGCGGTTCTTGATCATATCCAGGCGCGCCGCCCTGGCGATATCCTGACCCGGGAGGAGCTGCACAAGCGCGGGCTCTCCTCCCACTGGACCTACCCGGCTATGGCGGCCCTCCGTTTCCTGGGCATCCTGGACGAGCAGGACCGGTTGACGGGACTGCACCAAGCTTACAGCCCGGATAACGCGGACCGGTCCGCTCAGGAAGCCCTGCTGCGGAAGGCCTACAGCGAGTTCTTCAAGAAGGTGCCGCTGCCCGTCTCCAACACCGAGGTCCTCAAGGAGAGCTTCCGGGAGGTGTATCAGCTGAGTGAACGCGTGAACAACTCCGCATTCCCCATCTTCCAGACCCTAGCCGAAGAGGCCGGCCTCACGCTCACGCTGGAGAGCCACGCGCCGCAAAGGCCGGACACCGCGAGCGAATTTGCCGGGGCGGACACCGATGAGACCTACATCAGCGAGGAACACCTCGATAGCGTCCTCCGCCAGCAGGTGCCCGGAGACGAGCCGGTCCGAATCCGCCACACGGGGTACCAGATCGTCATCAATCTGCAGGTGACCAAGTACACGACGGAGAAGGACCTCATCAAAATGCTCAGGACCGCTAACCGCGCCATACACCTCTTGAAAAAGGCCGGGGACCGGCATTAGGCGATCGGTAAGGTTGGGTGCATCGGCCCACGCCGTAAACCGGCCGGCGGGCCGGCAGGGAGGCGCCGATGGAGAGAGGCGAGAAGAACTTTCTGGAGCGGCTGGGGGACGCCATTCCCGGGCTTTCGGGTTACCGCGCCAGGGACGACCGGAGGACCAGCGACAAGCGCCTGCGGGAGTACCTCGCCTCCCGCCTGGATCGCGTGGGAGAGAAGCTGCAGGCAATCAAGCTGGAGGCCACTAACCGCGGTGATCTCCAGGGACTCAACGCCATCGGGCTTCTGGACCGGAGGCTCCACGGCATGGCCGACTCCCTCCGTTTCGCCACCTACGGCTACTCCGGACTCTTCGATCAGATGAAGATCCAGGAGAGCCAGCTCGACGCCTTGTACGCCCACGACATGAAGATCGTGGACGCCGTCGAAGGGCTCGAAAAGGCGGCGGACGACCCGGCCAACGCGGTGGGAGCCATGACGGCCGCCCTGCAAGGGCTGGACGATCTCTTGGCCGAACGCAAGGCCCTTTGGGACAAGCCGGCGTGAAGGGCGGCGTTCGCGGGGTGTGGCCCATAGCGGGCGCACTCTGCCCGCTCTCCCGGGTGCCAGTTTGCATTAATTTGAAGTAGGAGCCTTCCATGGCGCAGACCATTGAGGTGATCGAGTGGCTGGATGATACCGGGCGCGAGATGGTCCACCGCTTCGAGATGGGCGGTGAGATCAAGATGGGCGCCCAGCTCGTCGTGCAGGAGAGCCAATGGGCAGTGTTTTTCCGTGATGGGCGGGCGCTGGACGTCTTCCCGGCGGGGCGGCACACCCTGACCACGGCCAATATCCCGCTCCTGTCCAAACTCATCAATATCCCCTTCGGAGGCACCTCGCCCTTCCGCGCCGACGTCTACTACGTGGCCCGCAAGGTCTTCACGGACATGAAGTGGGGCACGAAGGAGCCGGTCCTCTTTAGGGACACGGAATTTCAGATGGTGCGCCTGCGGGCCTTCGGCAAGTTCGCCACGAAGGTCGTCGACCCCGAGCTATTCCTCAACACCTTCGTGGGGAGCCAGGGTGTCCAGAACAGCGACGGCGTGGAGTCCTACACCAAGGACATGATCGTGGCCCGGCTGAACGACGTGCTCGGCGAGACGCTCAAGACCGTCCTCGACCTGCCCAAGTACTACGACGAACTCTCCGAGGCCCTCAAGGCTAGGGTCCACGAGGACTTCAAGAAGTACGGCCTGGAGCTGGCGGACTTCTTCATCGGCGCCATCACGCCGCCCGAGGAGGTGCAGAAGGTCATCGACGAGCGCAGCGGCATGGCGGCCGCCGGGAACATGGGCGCCTACATGCAGTTCAAGGCGGCCAAGGCCATGGAGGAGGCCGCGGCCAACCCCGCAGGCAACGGAGCATCGGCGGGCATGGGCCTGGGCGTGGGCGCCGGCATGGGCATGATGATTCCCGGCATGATCGGCCAGGCCATGCAGCAGGCCGGAGCCGCCGCTGGGGCCGGTGCGGGACCCTCGGCTGGCGCCGGGGGGAATACGGCCGTCATCTGCGGAGCCTGCGGAAAGCCCAACGCCGCCGGGGCCAAGTTCTGCGATAACTGCGGCCACCCCATCGCACCGGTGGGGGTCTCCTGTCCGAGTTGCCACGCCATGAATCCGCTGGGAGCTCGCTTCTGTAACGGTTGCGGCAAGCCCTTGGTGCCTTCCGCCGTGAAATGTCTCTCCTGCGGCACCGAGAACTTGGCGGGAGCCAAGTTCTGCAGCGGGTGCGGAAAACCCTTGGGGGGCTGAACCATCCCCCAGCAGTCACGAAAAAGAGAGGCCTGGCCGGTTCGCACCGGCCAGGCCTTCCTGCTTGTACTAGAGTGGAACGGGTCTACTTGGCCTTGTGCGCGTGGACCTTGGCGAAGAGCGCGTCGGTCATGGCCGGCACGCCGTTCTTGCCGTGGCACTTGGAGCAGAACTCCTTCGTCGGCAGGATAAGCCCGGCCGCCTTGGCCTTGGGCAGATCCTTCATGATGTTGGGGTGCCAATAATCACCGCCATTACCATGGCAGCCTTCACAGTCGAGCTTGGCCACGGTCGCGTGCTTCGACTTGACCCAGGAGTTGTACTGGATCGAGTGGCACATCTTGCATCTTTCGGGACCGACCTTGGCGTGTTCACCGTTGGCGAACGAGCCGACGGTCAACAACAGGAGGGACGCCACCAGGAGCAGGAGAAGCGGTATTCTCTTCATTCAAGAACCCCTTTCTGAGCGGCTTCAGCGCGTGGGACCACCCGGTCCGCCAACGCCCGCCCAAGAGTTATTAGTTTATCCCCAATTTCCTCCGATGCAACCCCCCACGAATCGCGCCCCTCGCGGCTCCACAGCGCCCTCCAAGCCTTCTGACCCAGTTCCCGGGAGGCCCGCCGCCTTCGTGATTCGGCCCCCCAGGGCGCCAGGTGCGCCCCAATCCCGCGATGGAAGGCGAAATGGAAGTGCAAATCCCCATGGATCTTCATGGCCGGTATAGCCGCCCAATCACCTGCCAAGGGATTGGGGGCATTCGAGCCGGAGGCGAAGAATGCGCCAAGGGTGGGGTGAGGCTCCGCGGGCTCTGCCCGCGGAGCGGGGAGGGAACGGCCCTCCCCGTTCAGGAGACAAAGCCCTTCCCCCATGAGCCACCCGCGCCGCCGAAGGAAGAACCTTTCGATCGCGGAATTTGGGGGTGCGGCGACGGCTTGACAGCCGCCGGCCCTTCCCCTATAGTGGTTCTCTTGTCGCGGGGTGGAGCAGTCCGGTAGCTCGCTGGGCTCATAACCCAGAGGTCGAAGGTTCAAATCCTTCCCCCGCCACCAAGGTGCGAGACCCGGCTTCACAGCCGGGCCTCGTTCTTTTCCCCTTCCCGCCTTCAGCGGAAGATATAGCCGAATCCGCCCAGACCCATCAGGATGAGCCCCAGCATGGCCCGCTCGTTGCGTTCGAGCCAAGGGAAGGTGAGCTTCTCATAGCCGGCGTAGGCTAGGAAGGCCAGCGTGGCCATGGCCAGCACTGTGATGACGCTCATCAGCAAGGCCATGAGCACGAGGGTGTGCCAAGGCAGGGATCCGGCCGCAAAGAAGATGGGGATGAGCGTCTCGCAGGGCGACAGGGTCATTTCCAGGAAGAGGGCGCCCGCCGCCAGCCGGTCCGTTCGGACCGGATCGCTGGAGTGGTCGTGGGTGCAGTGCCGATGGCCCTCCCGTCTCCACCCCATGACGAAGCAGTAGAGCCCGAAGGCCAGGAGGATCACGGCCGGGAAGGGTGTGTCCATGTGGGAGAGGTGACTCTGAAGGTCCTTGCCCAGGGCGGCCGCCAGAAGCCCCACCAGACCCGTCGTCGTAACGTGCCCCAGCCCCGAGACGAGCACGAGCTTGAGCATGTGGCGGCGGGTCCATCCCTGGGCGCGGGCCACGAGCACGAAGGAAAGCCAGTGGGTGGGCAGAGAGGCATGGAGGGCAGCCACCACGAGCACGGCGAGGAACAGGCTCGAGTGCACGGCGTCGAGGCTCATCCACCTTTCTTCATCCGATTTTGCAGAAGCTCGGCCGTAGCCTTGTCCAGGCTGAGGGTGCGCTGGGGGAAGGGGATCTCGATACCGCGGGCGTCGAAGACCTCCTTGGCCCGTTTCCTCAGGGCGTTTTCGATGGCCCACTGTTGCAGGGGGCCAACTCTGGCCCACATGCGGACGGTGATGGCGGACTCGCCCAGCGAGGTGACCCCCACGATGTCGAAGGGCTCCTTGATGTGGGCCGCAAGGTCCGGCTCCTGCTGCACCAGACGACCGACCTCCCGAAGCGCATCGAAAACCTGGTCGAGGTTCGAGTCGTAGCCGACCCCCACGTCCAGAACGGCTCGCGACCACTGGCGGGTCATGTTGGTCACCGAGGCGATCTGCCCGTTCGGAACGATGTGCAGATCTCCGTTGGCCGCCCTGATCTGGGTAGTCCGAAGAAAAATATGTTCGACCACGCCGGAAAAGTCTCCGACCTTCACTACGTCGCCCACCCGAAACTGGTCCTCCATTACGATGAAAAAGCCCGAAATCAGGTCACGAACGAGGTACTGGGCCCCGAATCCAACGGCCACGCCCACGATACCGAGCCCTGCCAGCATGGGGCCGATCTCTACGGCGAAGTCGTTCAGGATCATGAGGCCGGCCGTGAAGTAGAGCACCAGCCGGCCGGTGCGTCTGAGAATCACGGTGACGGTCTCCACCCGGCGCTCAAGCTCTCCCCGGGCGGCGGGGTCCTCTTCCCGCACCGAGGCCTTCACCCGCTTGAGCAGTAAGCGCCAGGCCCGGTCGAGGAGGTAGGCGCCCAGGAGGAAGATCACGGTGTGGAGAAATCGCACCGACAGCCACGGCCCCCAGGCGCTGAACCGCCAGATGTCCCATGTTTCCAGCGGCTGGCTGGAGGCGACCTGGGGGGGCGGAACCATCACGTTCCCTCCCCCCCTCCATGGCGCCGGAAGGGGAACGCCCGCAGAGGGATTCCGGCATCGAAGAGCGCGCGGCAGGCGGGGAGCTCCGCCAGCGCCTCCTCGCCTCGCCAGGCGGAGAGCCCGGCGGTGCCCTCGTGGGGGAGGAGTCTGCCCTCCCCTCTATCCACTAGAAAGGCGGGTTCGAACCGGATTCTCGCGCCTCTCGCCTCATGAGGCTCCGGAGCCCGCATCCTCGGTGACCATTCCATAGCCATGCGGTGCGGCGGCCGCCTCCTCTTCCTTGCCGGGGCTCCGCCATCTGGAGAGCAGCCCCGAGCCCACCCTTCCCTTCGGGTGGGGAGAGCTCGCCGTCCGGCCTCCGCCTCATGCCTCCCCACAAGTAGCCCCATCCGCTTCCTCCCCGATTGAAGGCTCATTGTAGCAGGGATCGCCCGCGGAGTTCTCGGCCGTCAGCGGCCTTCGACGAAGGTGCCGGCGTGGTAGGAGCTTCGCACCAGAGGGCCGGAGAGCACCGCCTTGATCCCGGCGGCCTTAGCCTCCGCCTTCATCTCTTCAAACTCCTCGGGCGGATAGTAGCGCACAACCGGATGGTGCCCTCGGGTGGGTTGCAGGTACTGGCCGATGGTCAAGCGCTCCACGCCCACCGAGGCGAGGTCGGAAAAGGAGGCGCGGAGCTCCTCGCGGGTTTCGCCGAGCCCTACCATGAGGCCGCTCTTGCGCGGGATTTTCGGTGCCAGCTCTCCAGCCGAGCGCAGAACCTCGAGGGAGCGGCGGTACTTGGCCTTCGATCGGATTCTCGGAGTCAGCCGCTCGACCGTCTCCAGGTTGTGGTTCAGAACGTCGGGCCCCGCTTCGAGCACCGTGCGGAGGCAGTCGATCCGGCCCGAAAAGTCGGGGATGAGCACCTCCACACGCACCCCCGGGATGCGATCCTTGAGGGCCATGAGGGTTCGCGCAAAAGCTCCGGCTCCCTCGTCCGCCAAGTCGTCTCGGCAGACCGAAGTCACCACCACGAACCGCAGCCCCATCGTGGCGGCGGCGTCAGCCACCCGCTCGGCCTCCCCGAGGAAATCTTCCCGGGGCCTTCCGGTGTCGATGTTGCAAAAGCGGCAGGCGCGGGTGCACACGTCTCCGAGGATCATGAAGGTGGCCGTTCCCTCGGAGAAGCAGGCCCCCTTGTTGGGGCAGGCTGCCGACGTACAGACCGTGTGAAGGTCGTGGTTCGCGATGGCCTGGAGCACCTCGCTGGCCTTGGGACCCACCGCCAGGCGATGGATTTTGAACCAATCCGGTTTGCGTTGCAGTTCCCGCATGGCTCCTCCGGTGCCGTAGGGTAGTCCGCTGCGCGGTGGGAGGCAAGGGGGGAGGGCGAACCCCAATCCCGCGATGAAACCGGAACGGAGCCCCCAAATGTTGATGAACACGTGGTTTAACTCCAATGCCCTTTCACCTGATAAGGGATTGGGGGCATTCGAGCCGGAGGCGAAGAATGCGCCAAGGGTGGGGTGAGGCTCCGC
>Ga0078972_1016139_pt1 | contig 11156 bp, 12 predicted proteins | sample YelNatPaOPGAMG01_FD_67568 | JGI IMG/M metagenome (GOLD analysis project Ga0078972, IMG submission 67568) | Hot spring thermophilic microbial communities from Obsidian Pool, Yellowstone National Park, USA - OP-RAMG-01 (SPADES assembly) (version 2) | ecosystem: Environmental > Aquatic > Thermal...
CCAGGCCTGCACGTGAAAATCCCGTTCATGCAGAGCGTCGCGCGCATGAACGTGCAGGTGCAGAACTCGCAGGACACCGAGACCGCCGCGAGCCTCGATCTGCAGAATGTCTCGACCACCGTCGCGACCAACTGGCACATCCTGCCCGGGGATGCCGAGTGGGTCTACCAGCACATCGGCAGCGAGCCGCAGCTGATCCGCAAGGTGATCCGGCCGGCGATCAGCAATGCCGTCAAGGCGGTCACCGCCCATTTCAACGCCCAGGACCTGATCGTCGAGCGCGACCAGGTCCGCAACCAGATCGAAAGTCAGATCCGCACGGCGCTGTCGCCGTTTCGGGTGGTGGTCGATGCGGTGAACATCACCGACTTCCATTTCAGTCGTCAGTTTGCCGCGGCCATCGAGGAGAAGCAGGTGGCGCAGCAGCGGGCGTTGCAGGCCGAATACGAACTGCAGAAGGCGAAAGTCGTCGCGCAGCAGAGGATCGTCGAAGCGACCGCGCAGTCGCAGGCGCAGAAGCTGCTGCAGAGCACGCTCACCCCGGAACTGATCCAGCAGGAGGCGGTCAGCAAGTGGAACGGCCATCTGCCGCAGGTGGTCGGCGGCCGCGGCGTGCTGCCGATGATCGGCAACATCACCGCGGCGGCGCCGGCGACGGCGCACTAGGGCACAGCGGCGCGCCGGCGGAGCATTCCGCCGGCGTGCGGCCGCGGCTCGCCTCAGCCCTTGCGCTCCTCGTGACCGCCGAAGCCTAAGCGCATCGCCGAGAGCACCTTGTCGGCGAACTCGCCCGTGCCGCGCGAGGCGAAGCGGGCATAGAGGGCCGCGCTCAGCACGTTCGCCGGCACGCCCATATCGATTGCGGCCTGCACCGTCCAGCGACCCTCGCCCGAATCCGACACCCGTCCACTGAAGTTCGACAGAGTCGGATCGGAGGCCACGGCGCGCGCGGTGAGGTCGAGCAGGCGCGAAGAGATGATGCTGCCGTGGCGCCAGACCTCGGTGATGGCGGCGATGTCGAACCGGTATTGAAAGCGCCGTGGATGCTCGAGCGGCGCGGTCTCGGCATCCGTCGACTGCGCCGCACGCAGGCCGGCATCAGCGTTCTGCAGGACGCTCAGGCCCTCGGCGTAGGCCGCCATGACGCCGTACTCGATGCCGTTGTGCACCATCTTGACGAAGTGACCGGCGCCGCTCGGCCCGCAATAGACGTAGCCCATCGGCGCGGTGTCCGCTGCGGTGCGCGCGCGGCCGGCGGCCGGTGGAATGCGCCCGCCCGGCGAAAGGGTGGCGAAAATCGGCTCGAGCTGCTCGAACGTGCGCTTCTCTCCCCCGACCATCAGACAGTAGCCCTGCTCGAGGCCGAGCACCCCGCCGCTGGTCCCGACGTCCAGATAGTGAATGCCGCTCTCGCGCAGCTCATCGGCGCGGCGGATGTCATCGGAGTAATGCGAATTACCGCCGTCGACCAGCGTATCGCCGGATGCGAGCAACGGACGCAGCTGTGCGATCACCGCGTCGACCGCTGTGGCCGGCACCATGATCCAAACGGCGCGCGGCGCCGGCAGCTGCGCGATCAGGTCCGCCGCCGAACTGACCCCGACCGCGCCCACCGCCGCAGCGGCCTGCACTGCCTGCGCGGACTTGTCGTAGGCCACGCACTCGTGACCGTCCTCGATCAGCCGGCGCACCATGTAGGCGCCCATCCGGCCGAGCCCAATCATGCCTATCCGCATAATCCCCCCCCCGATCAATGCTCCGCGATCGGCTGCGCAGCGCCCGGAGCGTCAGTTCGGCACTCGTTTGATCTGCGCACCCAGTTGTGACAGTTTCTCCTCGATGGCCTCGTAGCCGCGATCGATGTGATAGATGCGCTCGATTTCGGTACGCCCGTCGGCAATCAGACCGGCGAGCACCAGACTCGCCGAGGCGCGCAGGTCCGTCGCCATCACCGGCGCCGCCTTCAGACGCGAAACCCCGTGGATGATCGCAGTGTTGCCTTCCAGACGGATCTCCGCACCCAGCCGGCGCATCTCGAGCATGTGCATGAACCGGTTCTCGAAGATCGTCTCAATGATGGTCCCGACACCGTCCGCGACGGTGTTCAGTGCCGCGAATTGCGCCTGCATGTCGGTCGGGAATGCCGGGTACGGCGCAGTGCGCACGTCGATGGCGCGCGGCCGGCGGCCGCGCATGTCGACCTCGACCCAGTTCTCCCCGACGTCGACCTGCGCGCCGGCCTCCTGCAGCTTCACCAGAACGGCATCGAGATGGTCCGGACGGGCGTTCTTGATGCGCACGTGCCCGCCGGTGATCGCGCCGGCCACCAGGTAGGTGCCGCTCTCGATGCGATCGGGGAGCACTTCGTAGCTCGTGCCGCTCAGGCGCTCGACGCCCTCGACGACGATCTTGTCGGTGCCGGCGCCGCGGATCTTCGCCCCCATGCTGATCAGGAAATTCGCCAGATCGACCACCTCGGGTTCACGCGCGGCGTTCTCGATGACGGTCTCGCCTTCAGCGAGCGTCGCGGCCATCATCAGGTTTTCCGTGCCGGTCACCGTCACGGTGTCGAGCACCAGTCGAGCCCCGCGCAACCGGCTGGCGCGCGCCCGGATGTAACCGCCCTCGATGGTGATGTCGGCGCCGAGGGCCTGCAGGCCGGCGACGTGGATATTGACCGGCCGGGCGCCGATGGCGCAGCCGCCCGGCAGCGACACATCGGCGCGCCCGTAGCGGGCCACGAGCGGCCCGAGGACCAGGATCGAGGCGCGCATGGTCTTGACGAGTTCGTACGGCGCGGAGTAATCGCGTACGGTGGTTGGATCGACTTCGATGCGCATGCGTTCATCGATGGTGACGGTCGCACCCATGCCGCCGAGGAGCTCCACCGTCGTGGTCACGTCCTTCAGATGCGGCACGTTGCCGACGACCACCGGACCGTCGGCCAGCAGCGCGCCGGCCAGAATCGGCAGCGTCGCATTCTTGGCCCCGGAGATGCGCACCTCGCCCTCGAGCGGGACCCCGCCCTGGATCTGCAGTTTGTCCATCTCAGCCTCTGGCTTCGGCGGGGGTCAGCGCTTCGATCGACAGCGCATGAATCTCCCCGCCCATTCGCTCCCCGAGGGTGCGGTAGACGAGTTGATGGCGGGCCACGCTGCGCAGGCCGCTGAACTGCTCGGCCACGATGCGGGCCGCGAAGTGTGTCTGGTCTTCCGATTGCACCCGGACATCGGCTCCGGGCAGGCCGGCGCGGATCAGCCGCGCGACTTCCTCTGCGTTCATGCACCCATATTAATCGACGGGGCGGCCCTGCGCTGCCCCAAACCCCCGTGGCGCGCCGGCGCGGAACGGACCGGAGGGGGGAGGCGGACTTGCTACAATTCCGGGCCATGAATGCCGCTGCCGATTCCGCCGACCCCGCCGACCAGAGCCTGCTGGCCGCAGCGCAGCGCGCGCTCTCGATCGAGGCGCGCGCCGTCGAGGCGCTCCTGGCCCGCCTCGATGGGCGCTTCGCGGCCGCCTGCCGCCTGTGCCTGAACTGCCAGGGCCGGGTGGTGGTCACCGGGATCGGCAAGTCCGGCCACGTGGCGCGCAAGGTCGCCGCGACCTTCGCCAGCACCGGCAGCCCGGCCTTCTTTCTGCATCCGGCCGAAGCCAGCCACGGCGACCTGGGCGTGATCACCCGCACCGACGTGGTGCTGGCGCTGTCGAACTCGGGGGAAACCCCGGAAGTGCTGCTGCTGCTGCCGCACCTGGCGCGCCTGGGGGTGCCGCTGATCGCCATGGTCGGCAAGCCCGACTCCACCCTGGGCCGCGCCGCCGCCGTGGTGCTGGACGTGAGCGTGCCGGAAGAGGCGTGCCCGCTGAACCTCGCGCCGACCGCCAGCACGACCGCAGCGCTCGCCATGGGCGATGCACTGGCGGTGGCGGTGTTGGATGCCCGTGGTTTCACCAAGCAGGATTTCGCCCGCTCACACCCCGGCGGCACCCTCGGCCGCCAGCTGCTGCTGCGGGTCGAGCAGCTGATGCGCACCGGCGAGGCGCTGCCCGAGGTGCGCCCCGAGGCGCCGCTCGGCCAAGGGTTGCTCGAGATGTCGCGCAAGGGGCTCGGCATGACCGTCGTCACCGATGCCGAGCACCGCATCTGCGGGGTGTTCACCGACGGGGACCTGCGCCGCGCGCTCGATCGGCAGATCGACGTGCACCGCGCGACGATGCGCGAGGTGATGACCTCGCCGTGCAAGACGATCGGCCCGCGGGAGCTCGCTGCCGAGGCGGTTCATCAGATGGAACTGCACCGCATCACCGCGCTGCCGGTCGCCGACGCACAAAGCCGGCTGGTCGGTGCGCTCAACGTGCACGACCTGTTCCGCGCCGGCGTCGTATGAGCCGCACGTCGAACCGCTCATGAGCGCCGATCCCGCCCGCGTGCGCGTATTGATTCTCGACGTCGACGGTGTCCTCACCGACGGACGGCTCTACTACGGTCCGCGCGGCGAGGCGCTGAAGGTGTTCCACGTGCGCGACGGGGCGGGACTGAAGCAGCTGGCCGCGGCGGGCGTGACCCTCGCGGTGATCTCGGGGCGACGCTCGGCCATGACGCGCCAGCGCTGCCGGGAGCTCGGAATCCGCCACGTGCTGCAGGGCGTCGAGGACAAGGCAGCGGCCCTCGCCCGGCTGTGCGCGCGGCTGCGCGTCGAGCCGGCCGAGTGCGCCTGCATCGGGGACGACACGCCGGATGTTGCGCTGATGCGCCTCGTCGGCCTGTCTTTCGCGGTGGCCGACGCGCACCACGCAGCGCGGTCGGCCGCTGACACGGTCACCCGCCTGCCGGGTGGCCTCGGGGCGGTGCGCGAAGTGTGCGACCAGCTGCTCGCCGCCCGCCAGGGAGGCACCCCGGGGTGATGTACCGCATCTTCGCACTGCTCACGGTCGCCGCCGTGATCATCGGATCGCTGCTGCTGGCCCGGCAGAACCGTGCACCGCAAGTCGCGACGGTGCAGCGCACCGACACCGGCGAGGGCTACTCGGCCCGCGATGCGCAGCTGATCGAGACCGGCAAGAACGGTCTGCCGCTGTACACGATCAATGCCGCCACGATCCGCCAATTGCCGCGCCGGGACCGAGTCCAGCTGACGCAGGTCGCCCTCACGTTCCAGGATCCGAGCGGCAATCACTGGTCGGCGACCGCCGAGCGCGGCGCGATCCTGCACGGCACCGAGCGGGTGCAGCTCTCCGGCGACGTGCAGGTGCTTGCGGCCCTGAACGGGTCGCGCGCGCCGATCCGGATCCGTACCCATGCGCTGACCTTCGACAGCCGCGCCGATGAGGTGCGCAGCGACGACCCGGTGACCGTGTTGTGGGCCGGACAGACGCTCGACGCCACCGGGCTCGCGATGAACTTGAAGGCCCACCGACTGCAGTTAGAATCCAAGGTCCATGCCATCGTCACGCTCTCGCACTAGATCCTGGCTGCTCGGCAGCGCGCTCTGCGGCCTGGCCGGCTCCGTTCTGGCCGCCTCGGCGCCCCGGACGGCCCAGGCAACGCCCCCGCACGCCAAACCGCTGTTCAACGCGCACGGCAAGTACACGTTCGACGCCGCGTCCTCCGAGATCGACTACAAATTGCACACCGGCGCGTTCCAGAAGATCACGATCCAGCAGGGCAAGATCACCGTGGTGGCGGACCGGGCCCACGCGAGCGGCCTGGGCCGTCCGAACGGTCAGTGGACGCTCCAGGGCAACGTCCAGGTGCATGCACCGCCCCATGGCAGCCTGAGCTCGGACCAGGCGGTCGTCCAGATCGACCGCAGCCGCATCGCGCGCGTGACCGTGACGGGCGCTCCGGCGCAGTTCAGGCAGCGAAGCGCCCAGGGCAGGATCACGCAGGGGCACGCCAACCAGATCATCTACAACGTCACCGCGGGCACGGTGCGGCTGAGCCAGAAGGCGTGGGTCGCCGTCGGCCGCGACGAGTTCAGCGGACCGTCGATTCTCTACAACATCAACCAGGAGCGGATCCAGGCGACCTCGAGCGGCTCCGGCGAGCGGGTGCACATCACCATTGCGCCGCAGAAGTCCTCGCACGGCGCGCCGCCGAGCGGCCCTTCGGGGACGACCCCGCCCGCCGGACGGTCCTCCTGATGTCGCTTCGCGCCACGGGTCTTGAGAAACGCTACGGCTCGCGCACGGTGTTGCGCGGGCTCGACCTCGAGGTCGCCAGCGGCGAGGTGGTCGGACTGCTCGGTCCGAACGGCGCCGGCAAGACCACCGCGTTCTATATGATCGTCGGACTCGTCCGCTGCGATGCCGGCAGCATCCAGCTCGGCGAGCGCGACATCACCCGCCTGCCGGTGCACCGGCGCGCGCAGCTCGGCCTGGGCTATCTGCCTCAGGAGGCCTCGGTGTTCCGCCGCCTGTCGGTCGAGAGCAACGTGCTCGCGATCCTCGAGACGCGCGCCGATCTCGACCGCGCCGCCCGTGAGCAGCGTCTGGAGGAGCTGCTCGATGAGCTGCGCATCGGGCAGGTGCGCCGCAGCCTCGGACTGTCGCTCTCCGGCGGGGAGCGCCGGCGCGTCGAGATCGCGCGCGCGCTTGCGGCCGAACCGCGCTTCATGCTGCTCGATGAGCCATTCGCCGGCGTCGATCCGCTTTCGGTGCTCGACATCCAGCGCATCATCCGCGAGCTCACCGAGCGCGGCATCGGGGTGCTGATCACCGACCACAACGTACGCGAAACGCTCGGAGTGTGCTCGCGCGCGTACATCGTCAATCAGGGAACTGTGATCGCTGCCGGAAACGCCGAAGAAATCCTTGCCAATCCCCAGGTCCGTGAGGTGTACTTGGGCGAGTCGTTCCGCTTGTGAGGAGTCTGCCGGCGCACCCGATACCGCCGCATCCATCCGCCTCATCCGCCGCCCCAGGACAGCCGCGACCGCCCTCCATGCCGCCATGTTAAAACCCTCACTGCAGCTCAAGCTGGGTCAGCAACTGACCATGACCCCGCAGCTGCAGCAGGCGATCCGGCTTCTGCAGCTGCCCGCGCTCGAGCTTCAGGCGCACATCCGCGAACTGCTCGAAACCAATGTCATGCTCGAGCCGGTGGACGAGGGCGAGGGCGAGAGCGAACTGCCCGGCGCCGCCGAAGCGAGCGACCCGACTGCGACCAGTGAGGCGCCCCGGGAGGCCGAGGCGACCGCGGACGGACCTGAGGAACGGGTCGAGGTCCTCGATGAGGACTGGGGCAGCGCGGGAACGGGATCGGGGGAGTCCGCCTGGAACGGCGAGGACGACGACCGCCAGCAGGACATCGCCGATGCCGCCGGCCAGTCCCTGCAGGAATACCTGCTCTGGCAGATCGAACTGGCCCGCCTCGCCCCGCGCGACCTGGCCATCGCACGCGCCATCGTCGATGCGGTCAACGACGACGGCTACCTCATCGAATCGCTGCAGGACATCGCCGAGACCCTCAAGCCCGACGTGCACTGCACTTGCGAGGACGTCGAAGCAGTGCTCGGCCGGGTCCAGGCGCTCGATCCGCCCGGAGTGTGTGCCCGCAGTATCGGGGAGTGCATCGAGCTGCAGTTGCGTCAACTCGATCAGTCCACCCCGGGGATGACGACGGCCGTCGCGATTGCGCGCCATCACCTGGAGCGGCTGGCCGGGCGCGACCTGGCGGCGCTGAAGCGCGAACTGCACACCAGTGAGGAGGACCTCGCCGAAGCGCTTGCGCTGGTCCGGGCCTGCCATCCGCGGCCGGGCGCGACCATCAGCACGAGCGCGCCGCAATACGTCGTACCCGACGTCTTCGTGCGCCGCGGCGATCACAGCTGGATCGTCGAGATCAACGGCGCAACCCTGCCGCGCGCGCGCCTCAACCAGGGCTACGCCAACCTGCTCGGCCGCAACGCGAGCCATGCGAGCCTGCGAGCGCAGCTGCAGGAGGCCCGGTGGCTGCTGAAGAGCCTGGAGATCCGCCACGAGACGCTGATCAAGGTCGCCCGCTCCATCGTGGAACGACAGGTGTCCTTCCTCGAGCAGGGCGAAGAACACATGCGCCCGATGATCCTCAAGGACATCGCCGAGGCGGTCGGGATGCACGAATCGACGATTTCGCGCGTCACCTCCGGCAAGTACATGCACACCCCGCGCGGAGTTTTCGAACTTCGCTACTTCTTTTCCAGTCAGATAGAAGGTGCGGACGGCTCGGGGACCTCCTCGACCGCCATCCGCGCCAAGATCAGGAAGCTGGTCAAGGAAGAGGAACCGCTCGCGCCGCTGAGCGACGGGCGCATCGCCGAGCTGCTCTCCGCCGAGGGCATCCCGGTGGCGCGACGCACCGTGGCGAAGTACCGCGAAGCGATGAACATCCCCTCTTCCGGCGAGCGCAAGCGCTCCGGATCAGCGCCGGTCTGAACAACGGATGATCGTTATCCTGTTTTCCACGCGATAGGAGATGACTATGCAGCTCAACGTCACCGGTCACCACATCGAGATCACCCCCGCCCTGCGTGGCTACGTGGAGAAGAAACTCGAGCGCATCGAACGGCACTTTGAGCAAGTCATCGACGTCCATTGCGTGTTGAGCGTGGAGAAGTTACGCCAGAAGGCCGAGGCGACCCTGCACGTGAGCGGCAACTCCATCCATGCCGATTCCACCGAGCAGAACATGTATGCGGCAATCGACTTGCTCGCCGACAAGCTCGACCGGTGCGTCAAGAAGCACAAAGAGAAGCTCACCGATCACCATGCACTCGAGGTGCGCATGTTGCGCGCCTGAGCGGCGAGGACGGCACACCCCGTGCGCATCATCGTCTTGAGCGGGCTGTCGGGTTCGGGCAAGAGCGTGGCGTTGCGTATGCTCGAGGACCTGGACTACTACTGCATCGACAACATACCGGCCGCCCTGCTCAAGCCGTTCATTGCGCACGCGGTGCGCAGTCCCGAACAGACCTACGGACGGGCCGCCGTCGGCGTCGATGCGCGCAACAGTGCCGCGGAAATCGCCATCGTGCCGCAGCTGATCGACGAGTTGCGCCGCAGTGGCATCGACTGTGAGGTCATTTTCCTCACGGCCGCCGACGAAGTGCTGCTGCGCCGCTTCGCCGAGACGCGCCGCACGCACCCGATGGGCCGCGGCAGCCGTGATCTGAGCACCGCCATCGCGCTGGAGCGGCGCCTGATGGACCCGATCGCCCAGGCGGCCGATCTGGTGATCGACACTTCGCACATGGGCATGCACAAACTGCGCGACCTGATCGCCGAACGGCTCGGCGAGCCGCGCGGCGGCCGGCTGTCGGTCACGTTCGAGTCGTTCGGTTTCAAGCACGGGATTCCGGGCGATGCGGACTTCGTGTTCGATGCCCGCTCGCTGCCGAACCCTTACTGGGAGCCGACGCTGCGCGCCCTCACGGGCCGCGATGCGCAAGTGATCAGCTTCCTCGAACGCCACTCCGACGTGGCGCGTCTGGTGGACGACATCGCCACCTTCATCAGCGCGCGCATCCCGGAGTACCAGGCGAGCAACCGCGGCTATCTCACCGTGGCGGTCGGCTGTACCGGCGGCCAACATCGCTCCGTCTACATCGTCGAGCGTCTCACCCAGCGCTTCGCCGAGACACACCCGCGCGTGCGGGCCCGGCACACCGGGCTGCGCAGCGAGGCGGCGGGACCGGAGAGCCGCTGAAGCTCAGCCGGACTGCGCGGCCACGGCGGCGGCGGCGGGCTCCCCGCTCACGAAGGCCGTGAGCTGTTCGCGCAGCTGCATCGCATCCTCGTAACCCAATTCGATCAGAGCGCGCGTGTACGGCGCCTCGAACGTCAGGTAGCTCGTCAGCTGATGACCGGAGACCTCCGGCCGCCCCCCGAGCACGCGCAGCAGCGCCCGCAGCCCGCGCGGCATGTCGGCGACGTGCCGCGCCGCGATGTCGCTCGGATCGACGCTCGGGGCCATCATGAAGGTTTCGATGGGCCGCACCGCGCGCGTCTGCGGTGCGGCGCGGACCAACTGGTTGATGCGCTCGATGTGCTCGAGATCCCCGTAGAGCTGATCGGTGAACAGCGTGTCGAGCATGAAGCCGAACACCTCCCCGGGGGTCGGCATGGTCGCCGGCCGGCTCGAGTCGGTGCCCGAGCCCTGCTCGGAACTCACCCCGATGATGAGCAGACGGTCCGCACCGAGGTGGATCGGCGGACTGAGTGGATTAAGCTGGCGCATCGAGCCGTCGCCGAAAAATTCGCTGCCGAGCTTCATCGGGGCGAACAGCAGCGGAATCGCCACGCTCGCCATGATGTGATCGAGCGTCAGCTCGCTGCGCCGCCCGACGTGCTGTACGCGCGACCACTCACCCACCTGCGGCGCCGCATCGAAGAAGGCGACCGATTCACCCGTGGCGTAACTGGTGGCGCACAATGCGCAGGCCCGCAGGTGACCGCGCTCGATGCTGCGGCGGATGCCGCTGATGTCCACCTCGCGCCCGAGCAGTTCGCGCAGCGGGCTGGTGTCGAGCACGGATTTCGGCGGCGAGAGCACCAATCCGCTCGAGAGCAGCGAGAGAATCCAGTGCAGCCCGGAGCGAACCATGTGCGGTCCGTCGACGTAGAACACCTGCTCGGTGCGGAAGTTCGCCCAGACCCGCTCCAGTCCCGCCACGCCCTGGCGCCAGACGTGCGCCTGCGCCGCGAGCACGCTCGCGGCCACCGCGCCGGCTGAAGTGCCGATGATGATCTGAAACGGATTGCGCGAGCGCGGCAGCATCTGCGCCAGCGCGCGCAGCACGCCGATCTGGTAGGCCGAACGCGCCCCGCCGCCCGTGAGAACCAGCGCCACGACGGGGCGCCGACGCGCCCCGCCCGCAAGAGCGGCCGGCGCGTCGGCATCGAACCCCATCGGCGGCGCCACGCCTTCAGGCCACCTCGAGGATCTGCAGCGAGTTGGTGCCGCCCTGCACGCCCGACTGTTCGCCCTTGGTGAGAATCACCAGATCCTTGCGCTCGACCAGCTTCAGCTCCAGCAGCCGCGTGAACAGCGTGTCGTACAGCTCACCGGTCGACTTCGCACGGGTCACGTCGAAGATGACCGGGTACACGCCGCGAAACATGGTGACGCGCCGCCGGGTCGACTCGTGACGGGTGAAGGCGTAGATCGGGATGTCCGA
>Ga0078972_1016140_pt1 | contig 11155 bp, 13 predicted proteins | sample YelNatPaOPGAMG01_FD_67568 | JGI IMG/M metagenome (GOLD analysis project Ga0078972, IMG submission 67568) | Hot spring thermophilic microbial communities from Obsidian Pool, Yellowstone National Park, USA - OP-RAMG-01 (SPADES assembly) (version 2) | ecosystem: Environmental > Aquatic > Thermal...
ACCTCCCTCCTCAAATCTTCAGGAAGCTCTCGTATTTTCAACTCGATTTCCTTTTCATACATGATTTTTACCTCATTGATATTTTATCTATCTCTTCCTATTTAAAGGATGTCGCCTAGCGTTCTTGGTGCAAAAGAAGCCTGAAAGGTTTGGACGTTAGTCTTTTGCACCATGTTAGCGGAAGTCGCCAGCATACTTTCAGCTTTTTAACTATTTACTTCTGATTGTATGCCCAATTGCCTGTCCAATCGCTTCACCCAATGATTGAGCCAAAGCAGGGCCCAAGAATTTATCAAGAAAGTCATATAGTGCCCCTTTCCGTGTAATCTTTTTAAGAGCATTAAAAGATGCGTCAGACTCTTTTTCTAAGCCCATTCCTTTATATGAAACTGCCAACATCAGAAGAGCATCCGCATCCTGCGGGTCTTTCTCTAAAATTTTCTTATACTCTGAAACAGCTTTTTCATACTCGCCAATTCTCAAATAAAGCCATGAAAGATAGTATCTGGCCGTGTATGAATCAGGGTTTATCTTTACAGCAATTTCAAATTCCGCTATGGCGGCTTTATGATCAAAGTTTCCATGTAGTAGATACGAGTAAAAATCCTTTTTATTGACGACCCATATCTGGTTGAATCTATAATGATCAAATTTCCACATTTCCTCTGTCAAAACCCTTTCAACATCTCCTAATTTTTTGATTCTTGGGGCTACAACTTTTTCATAAAAATTTTCTTTAGGGGTCAAGTAATGTATGCCGAAAAAGAGATGGGCAATGTAATTGCTAGGATTCTCATTAATCACATCCTGGAATGCTTGGGTTACTTTTTCTGGGCTGTATTCCCATAAATAAGGATAGGTATAGGGATGAAGACTTTCGAAATACCCTTCCCATAGATATAGATACAAAGCTTTTTCTAACAACTTCTCTTCTTTTGGCGCTTCGTATTTTATGGGTTCAAAGGTTTTTATTATATCGGGATAATCTCCATCAATTAAATATGCTCTATCATTGGTAAAATAATAAAGACCAAATGAACTTACAATGCTGCCATCGGCTGCCATTACTTCAGAGAATTTATAGAAAGTTTTATCATCGATGTTGACAGATTCAAACTTTGGCATTGTTTTCACTCGTTCCATTTTATTAGTCCATGTTGTTTGTTTGAACGTCCACCACTTTTTTTTTGATAGCTCAAAATGTGTTTTAACGGCTTCTGCTATGAGGCGTGTATCACCATTAAACCTTTCGGCATCAAATAAAGGATATGTAGTAACGGCAAAATCAGCAGATTTTTCAAGGCCAACTGCCCATACACGTGGAACTTTGTAAAACTTGATTCTTTCAGGCATTGCCTGAGCTAATAGATTTCCTTCATGCGGAACATTAAATCTCAGTGTATCTACAACAGCAGTCCATCTGCCTTGAGGAGGTTTAACAACAAAATATTTGGTTCTATATTCGAATTGAACATCGGCCTGTAAATTTTTTGATAAATGGATTGGATAACATCCACTCATGCTGAAAAGCATCTCAAAAGGTATAGCTACGGCCATTAAAATTAAAAATAATTTTTGCATTTTTTTGTTCCTTACCATGCTGGCGATTTCCGCTAACGTTCCCAGCATAAAAGAAGTTTTTGCGAAGCAAAAATTTGCCTGCCTGCCGAAGTCTCGGCGTAAGCAGGGGTGAGTCCCGATGAATATCGGGACAAACCTTTTATGCTGTGTTATATGAAGTGCTGGCATATGATTTTTTCCTATTTCTATATTGTTCTCTCGCGTTTTTAAGATAATCTGGATTTTTTTCAATTTTATCAACAATAAGGGTAATCAAATCATCAGAATAACGATGAATTACCGGTTTTTTAATCATATAGTGATACTTATAATTCCCTTTTATTCTTTCTTTATAGAGAATTGCTTGAAAATCGTATTGATTAAATACAATATCATTTCTCTTTTTGTTAACTTCTGCGATAATATCTTTTTGTAAATATGGGTAACTTTTTTCTATGTCTTTAGGAACCTCCAATACCAAACCAAATGCTCTTCCATTAATTCCTGAAGAAAGTGTAATATCTGCGTTTTTCGACGATTTTGTAAGAACGAGTTTATACTCGATAGGGATGCGATATGTGAGACTGTTCATTTCTTTTTCGGTTTTTTCCAATTTCTTCATTTCATTTTCAAAGAATTTTAGTGCTTCGGCTCCGTATCTTTTCTTAATATTTACTGGATTGATTTGCCTGATATCAGAAACTAAAGTTAACATGGCTGGGGAAATTTTTTCTGCTATTGATATTGAGAACCACTCATTAAGTTTATTGACATAATTTAATACTCCAGATTGAAAAAGACTTGAGTAGACCGTTTCCAATTCTTTAATTATAAGATGCGTGGCTGCATCGCGGATTGCTGTGATATCTTCTACATTTTTTCTAACAGGGTCCTTTTCATCTGTCATAATTTTCTTTAAACAATCTCTTAGTGATAACGACCTTCTATCTTTATTTGGCAGTTTTTTGTAATAAATTGCTGTCTCTTTCTTTTCATCCTCCAATATTTTTGCTTTTAACAAGAGTTCCCAAGCATTAGAAAAAAATAAACAGAACCCTTCAATTCTATATTTGATTGTCGGTTTATTGTATATCTCTAAGGCAAGAATAAATGCCTCTTGGCTTTTGTCAAGCAATTGTCTAGTTAAACGTTTCATTTTTTCCCATCCCTTACATTTGCCAGCATTTCATATAACGTTTTCGGTTTTTGTGAAGTCCGCCGAAGGCGGATTTGGGGAAGATACCTTCCCACAAACACCGTGTTAGGCGAAGTGCCGCACTTATAATACCATTTAGCATATAGTTTATCCCAAACATCAACCCAGTGGCTGAAGGAATCTCTGATATTCTTCAAAAGAAACATCCTGAGCGGCTACACGCAAGGAATTAATCTCATCAAAATGAAGTCCTGGCAGCGATACGATATGGGAGTCCAATGCCGTATTCTCAACCATCTGTCGTAGAAGCTGTAACGCTCTATCGCGGGTCATTCCCTTCCTATAAGGACGGTCCTCAGTAATAGCTGTAAACACATCCGCAACTGCCATGATTCTGGACCCCAGTGACAGGTCCTGCCCTTTGTGGTGGAAGGGATAACCTGTTCCATCTATCCGCTCGTGGTGGAAGGAAGCCCAGGTATTGATAAGATCAAGACCACCAATGGGCTCAAGGCAGCGGTAAGTATGGAAAGTATGGCTTCGAATCACATTAAATTCCTCCTCTGTTAACTTTGCCGGCTTCTCCAAAATCTCTGTTGGCACAGCAAGTTTGCCTAAGTCATGAAGATAGCCTGCGATCCGCATCATCTTGCATTCTCTTTCAGAAAACCCAGCGAATCTGGCTAACGCTTCTGCGCTGGCTGCTACTCCACTGGAGTGGGTTGCAGTGAACCGGCTCCTGAAGTCGATGATGTGAGAAAAAAGCTTAGTTAAACTGAGTAAGTCCTCTATACTCAGATCAATGGTTGCTAATTTAACCCTATTGGACAGGATTGAGTCTATTGATGGGGATACAACACCGAGCCAGAAATATTCTTTAGGGGCCAGACTCACGAAGGCCTCAACCAACTCTGGCACAGACATCTTTCCGGAGAATTCCTTTATCCTCTCAACAATTCCTTTGACCTGCCCAAGTATCTCCTTCTGTTTGCTTATAAGCACATCTATGCGGTCAGCCAGATGCAAAAGATGGCTACCCATTGGCACCTGTTTCCCCTTGAACTCCTGACCACCCCCTTCATTCCAGGGGACATGGGGGTATCGCACAAGGAGAGCGATATTAGACAGCGGATCGAACTTTTGCAAAAGCAGATAACCTAATTCGGCATGCTTGAGGGGATTTTCAAGCTCAAACTGCAGTATATCCAATCTCTCTTTAAGGGAAAGGGCACCACAATCATGGAGTGCCCCTGCCAGCATCAGTTCCTTTTGTTGCTCCATGGGTAAGCCTAACTCCGCCCCGATGCTCAATGCGATGTAGGCTACCCGCTTGTGATGGCGGTCGACAGCCGAGCTAACCAGGTCTATAGCATTCGATAGGCTGATGACCAAATCGAACAATCGAATTTGTGGTTCTTTTATCATCTGGCGTTACCTTTCCTCTCCGTGCCTTTTCTGTTTGTAACACGGCATTTCGCCTAGCGTTTCGAGCGTATCTGAAGTCCTGCGAAGCAGATTTGGGCGGAGTGCCGAAGGCACGTAGCCAGATACGCTCTGTTAGGCGAAGTCAACTCTTCGTTACAATTTGCGATAAACTTCTCTCCGATGTCGAACATAATGAATAATTATGGTTTTCGCTTCATGGTTTACTTCATAGATCACACGGTAATCATCCACCCTCAGCCTGTAAGTTACCTTTACCCCCGACAGCTTCAATGATTGCTGAGGAAATGGATTACCAGCCAAAGCCTCTATCTTCCTGAGTATATTTGGAATGAGGGTAGGGGTAATCTTTCGGATATCTCGCTCAGCTGACTGCTTAAATTCAATCTTGTATAAGCCCATCTGCCTGGAGCCTACGCTTTAACTCATCAAAACTGATTGTCGGTTCATGGTGACGTTCTGCCACTACACACAAATCGTGAAGGTCTTCTAGTAGGCGCTCATAGTCCTCCATTGGAAGAACTACGGCAGTCCTCTTGCCGTTTTGGTCTACAAGGAACTGTTCTTGAATTTTGCCCATTTTATCCTCCTTATGTTTGCTTTTCTAATTAAACATCTATTGGCCACTGTTGCATCGGGGCACCCTGTACTGGTATTACCCCTCACTGGCCATGGAACACCAGCCAGTCTTTTTCTCTTAAGAGAAGCCCTAAAATCTTCTTTTATGACTCACACCCCGACTGGTAGTTTACCTTCTTTGAGGGAAGGGTGACGAGTCATCCAAGCATCAATCTTGGTGCCCATAGCAATCACCTCCTTTCCCTCCTACTGGTTTTTCAGAAATCTCCAACTCTAAGGCTGATTTCGCCTAACTCGTTCACAGACGACAACGTCGCCTTTTTGTCAGTTTTGGAGGTATAGACGACTATGTCGGATATACCTCCCTATAGACTATCCCCCCTTTCCTTCTAAAATTTGATCCAAAGGATTCTTTATCCTCGCAAAGTCTTTTGTGCTTACATGGGTATATATTTCTGTAGTTTTGGAACTTTTATGCCCCAATAACTCCTGAATATATCTCAAGTCAATCCCATTTTCTAAAAGATGAGTGGCGAATGAATGTCTGAGGCTGTGAATTGTAACATCCTTTTTAATCAATGCCTTTTCACATGCCATCTCAAATACTCTCTGGGCAGTTCTTATGGTAATGTATCTTTCTTTGTCTGGTCCAGGAAATAACCACTTTGTTGGTTTATATTCCTTCCAATATTCTCTTAAGGTCTTTAAAGTAGTTTCAGATAGTAATGTGTATCTGTCTTTTCTGCCTTTTGAACCTTTGATATGTATCAGCATTCTTTTGCTATCTATATCCTCTGGTTTCAGTTTCACCACTTCCCCAACCCTCAATCCGGCAGAATAAACAAGCATCAGGATTGCCTTATGTTTGATATTATCCACTGAATCAAGAATCTTTGCTACTTCTTCTTTGCTTAATACAACAGGCAACTTCTTATCCTTTCTTGGTCTCTTGACTTCATAAACAAATTTCTTTCTCAACATTGTTCCATAGTAAAACTTCAAAGCATTAATGGCTTGATTTAGGGTAGAAGCTGTGAATCGTTTGTTCTCGGCAAGATGAAAAAGATACTCTTTTATGTCATTATCATTTATCTCTGATGGGCTTTTGCGAATAAATCCTATAAAGTCCCTATTGAAGTAAATATAGGCTTTAACGGTCTTGTAAGTGTATTTTCTTGAGACAAGTTCTTTACGGAGGTCTTCAAAATTATAAATCGGAGAGTGTGAGGAGTGAGATTCTGAAACAGGTTCAGAATGACAATTCTCTGTATGAGATTGGTACGGGACTTTGTCCCTCGCAATGACATACCTGTTGAGTTGCGGCTTTAAGGAAGAGTCTATATAGATTTTTTCGCCTTCAAAGACCTCCAAAATCTTCTCCAATGTTCCATTAGAGTTTGGAAAACTCCAATATTTTTTATCAGGATGCCACTTGTGGCAGGGGATGGTCTTTATCTTTTCAACCAGTAAAAGACTGTAAGGAAATGTTACTACAATTCCCGCGTCGTCCTTTGTTATATTCACCCCATAACTATCCTGTCATTTATGAGAAATTCTATCAGATACCCTTAACCCTGTCAACCGAACGAACTGGCCAAACCTGCTAATATAAAATCTATCTGAACTGCACCCCATTTGTCAAGACATTTTTTATACTCTAAAGTTGTAGAGCTGATACTGCATTTCCTATCCTCCTTTCCCCATATCTTGCCTCAAACTCCTCTGAACTCATTTAACAAAGCTGTGAGTGCACATAGAGCTTGTTATAGTCCTCCTGTATCCACCTTCCTATCTTCTCCTTTGCCTCGTCAAATGGAGCAAATTCATTCGGTCAGATAATGTCCTTCGCTCTCCTAATTACTCTACTAACACCCCAATTTTGCTTCTGCATTGCCTTTGGGATTGTCATAACTTGTGAATATCTGCTCTATACCAAGTGTTGCCATATCCCTCATAAGTGAGGTCGCTGTAGGCTGACTAACATTGTCACTTATAAGCCTAAGCCCACTAACCCTCACACCTCCAGGAAATTCCCTATGAATTGCCATATCTAACGCCTGTTTCCACTCAGCTGCCCTGCTTCGCCATCAGATGTTCCAGCCAACTATCTTCTTCCTATACCAGTCAAGCACTATTGCCAGATATATCCAGCCAATGGAGGAGATTAGGAATTTCGGCATGTCTATATCCCAATACTGCCTCGGCCTCTCAGCCTTTGGTTTGCTCCTCTCAGGTGCCTTCTTTGCTAAACTTTGCCGTATCCCTGGCGTGCGCCTTTCCCGGCCAGGCTGTCGCGGATGGAGGATTTGACGTGTTCCAGCGTGGCGTGAAAGTTCTCCACGCAGATCGTGCCGTCCACGATAGACTGCGTACCGTTGATGATATGCGGATTGCGCACGCGGGCGGTCTGGGGTAGTAGGTCGCGCAGCGTGCTGCCGGCGGAGAGGGCGGGAAATTTCTGGAGCAGGCCGTCCTCAATCGTGCGGGAGGGGCAGAGCACCAGCACTCGATCCACCGCGCCCTCGGCCAGCATGACGCGGGCGATGCCGTAAATCACGTAACTCTTGCCTGTGGCCGTCGCCAGGTCCACCGAACAGGAGAGTTGATTCGGCAGTTGCAGGTGGCGCTCCATTTCGGCAAACGTGCCGTAGCGGTCGCGCAGCGTTTCGTTGGAATGGAAGTTTTCCTCGGCCAGGCCGCGCAGGTTAGAGTAACGCCCGCCCAGCAGGTAGCACAACACCGTGCGGATGGCCTCTTTCTGGTACTCGCGCCTGCTGCACAGGGCGTCCAGGAACGACTTGTAGCGGGTGATGTCGAAGCGGGCCGGGTCCACGCTGGAGCGGCACGGCCAGCGTTTCGGCCAGGATGTCCTCGTCACGCTCCTTGCAGGCATAGACCAGTTCGTACTCCTGGCGCTCCGGCGGGAAGAGGAGGTGCTTGTAGTCCGGAGGCAGATCACGGCCCTGCTCCAGCAGTTCGATGATGTGGCGGCGGTGATGTTCGGAAAGGTTGGGCATAAAAGCCTCCTGGGTGAACCGGATTTATACTATAGTGCAATTTCCGTTCCTAGATTTGCACTTTTCGGCCAAAAAGTGCAAATCGCCCCTTGCGCTTCAGGTACGATCGTGGACGATGCGCAAAATCTCGGCGGCAATGTAGGTTTTACCGTAGGTCGCATCGCCTTCTGGCTGTAGAATGCCCGCGCTCACCAATTTCTCCACGTTCTTTCTGGCGCTGTGATATGAGCCTACCTTGAGCAGCCGCTGGGCCTGCGAGATAGTCAGAATCGGACTGGTAAAAAGTATATCCACAAGTCGCAGCGTCAACGCCGACGTCCGCGCCTGGGCCAGACGCCGGTGCCATTCTTCCCGCAGGTCCTGCAACCGGCGGGCGCGCTCGAGGGCGTCGCGTGCCTGTTCGGCCACGCCGCGCAGAAAGAAGAGCAGCCAGGCGCTCCAGTCGCCCCGTTCGCTCACGCCCAGGAGCAGGTCGTAGTATTCCTGGCGGTGACGATGAAAGTAGGCGCTCAGGTACAAGAGCGGCAGCGGCAACAACTGCCATTCGACGAGCAAGAGCGACAAGAGCAAGCGCCCGATGCGCCCGTTGCCGTCCACAAAGGGATGGATGGCCTCAAATTGATAGTGGATAAACGCCAGGCGCACCAGCGGGGGATAAGCATCCTGACTGTGCAGATACTTTTCCAGCGCATTCAGGCTATCGTGCATCTGCGGCACCGGCGGTGGCACAAAGGTCGCTTCGTTCAGTGTGCACCCCGGCGCTCCGATCCAGTTCTGCGAGCGGCGGAACTCGCCCGGCGTGGCGTGCTCACCACGCACGCCGGCCAGCAGGCGCTCATGCAGCTCACGCATCAGGCGCAGGCTGACCGGCAGGGTCTCCAGCCGTTTCAGACCATACTCCAGGGCGTTCACATAGTTCAGCACCTCGCGCACGTCCGCCTCGGGCGGCGCCGCTTCCATGCCGGGCAACGGCAACTGCCCCGCTTCATAGGCGTACAGATCGGCCAGATCGGCCTGCGTCCCCTCGATGCGCGAGGAGAGCACCGCCTCCCGGCGGACGAACGGCCCGATGAGCAGATGGGGATTGGGCATGCTGCGTCCCAGGCCGGCCAGTTCAGCGAGGCCGCGATCCGCATCGGAAAGGATGGCCGTCGATTCCCAATCCGCTGCCAGGTGCGGCGGCAAGGGATGGGGGACAAAGGCCCAATAGGCTGCCTCTCCCTGCCCTACACGGATGACCTGCCCGGCAGTGCTCTTGCCAAAACGCGCTGGATCCATGATTACCCTCCGAGAATGACCCGCTGCTGATATTCGTCAATAAGGCCCTCATCGGCAAAACTGAAATAGCGCCCGTCGCCGATGATCAGGTGGTCGAAAATCCGAATATCCATCGCCCGGCCGGCGATGACCAAGTCGCGCATGAGCAGCTTGTCCTGCTCGCTAAGCGTCGGGTCGCCGGACGGATGATTGTGGACGGTGGTCAATCCGGCAGCATAGGCCTGTGCGGCCCGCAGCATGATTTTGCACTGCACCCCATTTGTCAAGACATTTTTTATACTCTAAAGGTGTAGAGGTCATGCCGCCTTTCTTATCCTCTTTTCCTCGAGCTTTGCCTCAAACTCCTCTGAACTCATTTAACAAAGCTGTGAGTGCACATAGAGCTTGTTATAGTCCTCCTGCATCCACCTTCCTATCTTCTCCTTTGCCTCCTCAAAGGAAACAAATTCATTGAGCCAGATGATCTCCTCCTTTATCGTCCTCATTACCCTGTCTGTTTCTGCATTGCCTTTTGGATTGTCATAACTTGTGAATATCTGCTCTATACCAAGTGTTGCCATATCCCTCATAAGTAACGTGGCTGTAGGCTGACTAACATTGTCACTTATAAGCCTAAGCCCACTAACCCTCACACCTCCAGGAAATTCCCTTTGAATGCCATATCTAATGCCTGTTTCCACTCAGCTGCCCTGCTTCGCCATCAGATGTTCCAGCCAACTATCTTCTTCCTATACCAGTCAAGCACTATTAGCAGATATATCCAGCCAATGGAGGAGATTAGGAATTTCGTCATGTCTATACCCCAATACTGCCTCGGCCTCTCAGCCTTTGGTTTGCTCCTCTCAGGTGCCCTCTTTGCTAAACTTTGCCGTATCCCTAAATGACTTTAAAGCGGGTTGACAGGGTGCCTCCAGGGGGTTAAGATTCTTGAAATTTCCTTTAGAATGGAGGTGTTCCTATGCCTTTGGTGGGCGTTCTCCTATCAGGATGTGGGGTGTTTGATGGATCCGAGATCCACGAATCTGTCCTCACCTTGTATTTTCTAAAGAAACACGGCTCAGATTATCTATGCATGGCTCCCAATATTGAACAGTATCATGTGATAGATCATTTCACTCAAGAGGTAACCGGGGAAAAGAGAAATGTCTTGGTGGAATCGGCCAGGATTGCCCGTGGTGAGATAAAGGACCTCAGGGATATAAAGGCCGATATGATAGATGCCCTGATCCTGCCAGGTGGCTTTGGGGCGGCCAAGAACTTGAGTGACTTTGCCTTTAGGGGTGATCAGGCCCAGGTTCATCCAGAGGTAAGGAGGCTTTTGAGGGAGATGGTGGAGAAAGAGAAACCCATAGGCGCCATATGTATCGCCCCTGCCACGGTTGTAAAGGCCTTGGAAGGCTTTAACCCTGAGGTGACCATAGGCACGGATCTAAAAACCGCCCATGCGATTCAAAAGATGGGTGGTAGGCACTTTGAGTGTACTGTGGACTCAGTACATGTGGACAAGAATCTCAAAATCGTGACCACCCCCGCATACATGCTTGGCCCTACCATATTTGATGTGGGCAAGGGAATAGAGAGGCTTGTGTTGGAGGTGTTGAAACTGGTGGGAAAATAGGGATCGGGAAACGCTTTGTGGTTTGAAGCCCAGTCCGTTGACAAGAATTCAGGTTTACCATCTCAAAAAGGAGTAGGATATGAGCAATAAAAGTGTGTCTGGTTCTGTTGTGGTAGTAGGTGGTGGGATTGCCGGGATGCAGTCCGCCTTGGATCTGGCCAATTCTGGCTACTATGTATATTTGGTGGAAAGGTCCTCTGCCATTGGGGGAATGATGGCCCAATTGGATAAGACCTTTCCCACCAATGATTGTGCGATGTGAGTGATTTCTCCCAAACTGGTCGAGGTCGGCCGGCATTTGAACATCGAGCTCATAACCAATGCTGAATTGGTTTCACTGGAGGGAGAAGAGGGTTCTTTTAGGGCAAAGATAAGGCAGTATCCAAGGTTCATTGACCTAAGCAAGTGCACGAGTTGCGGAGAGTGTGCGAAGGCATGTCCCATAGAGGTGGAAGACGAATACAACATGGGATTGAGCAAGAGGAAGGCGGCCTACAAGCTATA
>Ga0078972_1016141_pt1 | contig 11154 bp, 8 predicted proteins | sample YelNatPaOPGAMG01_FD_67568 | JGI IMG/M metagenome (GOLD analysis project Ga0078972, IMG submission 67568) | Hot spring thermophilic microbial communities from Obsidian Pool, Yellowstone National Park, USA - OP-RAMG-01 (SPADES assembly) (version 2) | ecosystem: Environmental > Aquatic > Thermal...
ATTTCCGCCTCTTGTGTATGTGCCACCCAAGTCACCGGAACAGGTCGGCACAACATTCTCATCCTCAAGCGGCTTGCCATTCGCAAGATTCCCGCCTTTATCTTTATAAACCCATCTGTCGCTTATCGCATCGTAAGGACGCTGCGCACAGATTGGTTTCAACTCCGCAATCGCGCGAATGATTCCGCTCTGCGCTACCTGTTCCGCACGCACCGCATCAAGCCAGTTATGCGACGCTATCGTTTCCGTTCTTATGAATGTAGCGAAGATAATACCCATTACAGCCAAAAGTGACAGAATACCAAGAGCGAACAACAGTAACACGCCCTTTTCTCTGCCTTCAACGAATATCCCTACCATCGCTAATGCCCCCTAATTCTCTTCTTCTTTGTTATAAGACGCAACTTGACCCTCTTTTGGTTGCACTCTTTTTTCATCGGACGATTTTTCTTTAAGTTTTTCTTCTACTTGTCCGCTATCCGAAAAATCGCCGCTTACCGAACACTTCTCAATGTACCTGAGAATCCCATCCGCTATCAACTTAGCGATGAACTCCTGATAATCCTGTTTCCGAAAAAGTGCGGCAGTTTGAGGGTTGCTTATATAGCCCATCTCTACAAGAACCGCAGGAGCTCGAGTCCACTTCACTACCCGAAATCCGCAATCGTTTATTTTGTTAAACTCATCGTGGGGATTCTTCTTAAGCATTTCGGCGATTGAGTTGGCAAGAACATATGACCGTCTATATTTCTCCTCCAATAACAACCTGTGAAGGATTTTTCTTTCAAGCAAGTCTTTCTCCGATTTCAAAGAGCCATATCGGTCAACAATAGTCGGCGCTTCTCTTATTGATTTCGCCACTCGCTCGCCTGCATCTTCACTCTCCCGCGCGATGTAAACTTCGCTTCCACTTGAGTCCTTGCGCTCGTCCGAGTTCGCATGGATTGAGACAAACAAATCCGCATTTGCGCGATTGCTTATCTCTACGCGGGCGTCTAAGTCCTTACTCCAATTCTCGCTTAACTCCGCATCGCCTGTCCTCGTCATCACCACTTCGACCCCATAGGCAACCAATATATCTCGTACAATCTTCGCAACCGCTAAATTCAAGTCTTTTTCGCTTATCCCGTTCTGTACGGCACCAGGGAATTTCCCCCCGTGCCCTGCATCAAGTACCACCTTCGATTTTTTCCTTCTCGCAGGTTTTGCAGAAACTTTTATCTTGCCTACTGACGCTATTAACTGCTCCACCTCGCTTGATACCACCACTCCTGCGCTCGTCTCCTGCACCGCTTGTCTTAATAAATACGCCTTTCCGTTGAAAAGTATTATATCCATATTAAGCGCGAGAGTGAGATTTATACCTTCGCCTACAACCGTTATCTTTTGCGCTCTCGAATCCTCATTCTTTTCCAATCCATACCGCCAGAGAAGAGACTCAAGAGGAATTCCGTCATCCGCAAGAATCCCTCCTGCGATGAACAAGCACAGCCCGACGAAAACAGCCTTCATTATAAAATCCTCAAACCCTATTTCTGATTATAATAGAAAACTCAATCGAGAAAAACATAAATTATGTCCCTAAGTAAGAGACTATATCACAGATATAATATGACAATTCTCATTATGACTCCATACGATAAACGACTTCTTGGCGCCGCCATTCCTGTCGCCTCCGCAAAGAGTAACCTCCTCGACCGCGAGCATTACGCTTTCGTTGTCGTTGACTGGCGTGGATTTTTTGGTTCAAAAGATGCGAAAACCTGAAACCCGAAAACCTGCTATAGAGCTTTACGGAACCGACGGCCACGATACTGTCGAATGGATTGCAAAACAGTCTTGGTCGGATGGCAAATCGGTATGTGGGGCGCTTCCGCACTCGGTCAAATTCAATACTGGACTGCACTGAAACAGCCCCCCACCTTACCTGCATCTGCCCCATCGTCGCGCAACTCGGTTTCTTTTACGAGCACTATCTATCACGACAAAGACCATCTTTCGGTTCTACTCTTGCCTGTCTGTTCTAAATAGTATAGGCGCTTTATAATCGGTATTATCTTTTTCTTACACCTGCTATTCAGTCTTTTGTTTGCTCGATGCGGAAAGAAGCCCTTCAATGTGTTGCGTCACCATCAGTGGAAGCCCTTCAAGGCTATAGCCGCCCTCTATCGTCGAGATGAGTCTATTCTTCGCAGTCTTCTCTGCCATTTCACAGACCACATCCGTCAACCTTCTGTAATCCTCGATTTTGAGTCCGAGTCCACCGATGGGGTCGCGTTCATATGCGTCGAATCCAGCCGATACGAGCACAAACTCGGGTGCGAAATCGGTGACTGCGCCACGCACAGCCTCCTCGAATTTCGCAACTATCGTCTCCCGCTCTTCCCAACCTGTAAACGGTATATTGAGAGTAGTTCCTTCTCCATCGCCCCCGCCACGGTCTTCCGCAGCGCCCGTTCCAGGATAGAACGGATAGCGGTGTATTGAGAAATAAAATACCGAAGGGTCGGTCCAAAAGACATATTGAGTGCCGTTTCCGTGATGGACATCCCAGTCAATAATGGCGATTCTTTTGATGTTATGCTTCTTTTGCAGATACTTCGCCGCAATCGCGATATTATTGAAAAGGCAGAATCCCATCCCACGGTCAGGCATTGCATGATGTCCAGGCGGTCTTACGAGACAGAAGCAGTTCATTATGTCACCCCGAATGACCGCATCACAGGCTTCAAGTAATCCGCCGACTGCGAACATCGCTACCTCGTAACTTCTTCCACTTACTACAGTGTCTGCATCAAGATGTCCGCCACCTTGTGCGCAAATTTGCTCAACGGAGGAAATGTATTGCTCTTTGTGAACAAGCGCTACTTCCTGGACTGTCGCTTTGCGCGGTTTTATTAGCGACAGTCTATCCCACAACCCGACCGACTTAAGATAAGCGACAGTTCTTCTGAGCCTTTCCTTGTTCTCCGGATGCATCCAAGTCTCATGTTCCAAATAGATATCATCGTAAACGATACCTGTTTTCCCCAATGCTCTTCTCCTGAATAATCACTTTACTTTATTCTTTATGATTAGGACCGATTCATCAACTCAAAACACTGTTTTTTATCTTTATGGTGAGAGCCTTTCGACAGACGATTTGTTTCCTGCGATGATTAACCTGTCACCTGCCATAATCATTTCTTTCGCTGACGGTGCGTTTATCTGTTGGTCTTCTCGCTGAATTCCTATGACAGTCACACCGTAATCGCTTCGGAAATTCAACCCCCCGAGTGTCTGTCCTACCCAACTCGAATCAGGGGGGACCTCGATTGCCGTAATGGTAAACTCTTCTTCTTCCCGTTCATCTCGCTCGACAGGCTCTCGCCGTTTGAAATATTCACTTGCGAGTTCAAGGCTCTTTTCTTCTCCTAAAAGAGCCACTCTGTCGCCTGGGAAGAGACGAAAGGCAGGTTCCGGGTCAAAATAGTTTTTCCCTCCACGACTGACCGCCAGTATCGAGGCTCCTGTTTCAGAGCGAAGAGGAATCTCTCCAATCGTCTTTCCGCAGCATAAGGAGTCTGCTTCAAGCCTCACTTCTTTCAGTTTCAGGTGCCATCGCGTTTTGTCAGGAATGGTGTGCGTGGCAGCGGTAAGAGAATCTGCGGCTTGCTCTGCTGCGTCAACAAAAGGACGCAAGACCAGGTCGGCGCCTGCCTTTTCGAACTCATCGGCATCCTGCTGATTACGCGCACCGAGAGCGATTTTCCCTTGGAATCCGTATCGTTTGAGAACGGAAAGAAGAGAAAGATTCGACTGACGGTCAGGCATAGCACCGAGAACCCAACGCGTTCTCGTTACAGGAAGCCGTTCGAGAATCTCAGGGTCTTCTGCATCACCGTAAAGCACAGGTACTCCCTGTTTACGCCAATATTCCAACGCCTGCGGGTCGAAATCCACTCCGACAATGTGCTTTTTGCGTTCGAGGAGCTTCCGAGCGATATTTGCGCCGTAGTTGCCCAGACCGAAGATAATCACATCAATAAGCGGAGTGCCTTCAAATCTCTGAGTGTCGAGTTTACGGCTTGGAACGGTCTTCTTCTCAAAAACGGAGAGAAGAGGAGCAAGAAAATTGTAGAGTTCCGTGGAATAAAGTATCATATAAGATGAAAGTCCTATTGTGACGAGTCCGACGATTGTTATGAGCCCCATCGTATTACGGCTGATGTGTCCAAGACTTACCCCCAATGATGCCAAAATCAGAGAAAATTCGCTAATTTGAGCCACAGCCAGCCCTGCGAGGAATCCTGTGCGTTTTCGATAACCCATTACACCCATAATCACCATCACGATAAGCGGATTCCCAACCAGAACGAAGAGAGAGAATATGGCAGAATTCGTTATCTCGTTTCCAATGAGTGACAGGTCGAGATATGAACCGAGTTCAATGAAGAAGAAAAGCAGCAGGAAATCGCGAAGACTTACAAGGCGAGAGCCAATAGAATCTCGGTATGGGGTTGACGCAAGCGATACGCCTGCAAGGAACGCGCCCATCTCTTTGCTGAAACCGAGACGGTCGCAGGCAGCGGCTGCTAAAACCGCCCAAGTAACGGAGAAAAGAACAAGCAGTTCTTGCGAGCGGGCTAACTGTTTTAGTATAGACGGTAAAACAAACTTCATAATCATCCAGGTCGCACCAAGAAGAAGTATTCCCTTCCCGATAACGAGAACAATTCCAATAATTGCGGACTCTTTTCCATTACCGCCTGCGCCGAATGCGGAAAGTGCTATCATTATGATTATCGCAATGATGTCCTGGACGATGAGAAATCCGACTATGATTCTCCCATGCAGAGAGTCAATCTCTTTTTTGTCGGAGAGTAGTTTGACGATGATGATTGTGCTGGAAAAAGTCAGTGTAACAGCGATATAGATAGAGTCAACAATGGGGATACCGAGTGCGAGTGCGATGAAGAATCCGAATATTGATGTGAAGGCGACCTGCCCAAGTCCTGTTATGAGAGCGACTGGTCCGATAGCCCGAATCATAAAGATGTCGAGTTTGAGACCAACGATGAAAAGCAAAAGAGCGACTCCCATCTCGGCGAGAAGTTTTATGTCATCTATCTTGACCAATTTCAGACAGGAAGGACCGACGAGGACGCCGACAGTAATGAAAGTGAGAATAAGCGGCTGGCGCAGTTTTATTCCGACCGCGCCAAGCGCAACAGCGAGTAGAAGTATAGCCGTTATTTCATAAAAAGTATTCTCAAACCCCATATCTTTATTCTTTCCGCTCACTGCTGTTTCGTCAAACTTAAAACCCATTTCCTTATTGGCAGGAATGGGCTTGTTATAGGCAACGCGGTTTAGGATAATATTTGTCGGCTTAAAATCTATGTTAATATGGTTCTAACTTTCTGAAAACTTAGGAGGGAAGAGTTGCGCAGCGGATTTGGAATCGGCAGAAAGCGGCTACTTGGTGCTTTATTCGCTCTCGGTTTCGTCTGCGGAATCTCCTACTGCATTATACGCGACTTGTTCATCTCAGACAGAGGAGGTGAAGTAGAAGCCATAGTAACCACCTCGCTTTCTGAGAAACCTCTTAAAGGGTGCGAAGAGAAAGAGTATATCCGCTATGCGGATGTGATGAGCACTGCGATGAAGGTTATCGTTCACTCCAAAAGTAGGGAACTTGCTGCTAAAGTGACCGAGGCGGCAATCAGGCGAGTTGCTGAAATTGAGAAGAAGATGTCTCGGTTCGCTCCAGACAGCGAGTTATACAGACTAAACCAGTCAGCCTATAAAGAGCCTTTTGTAGCGAGTGAAGAACTGTTTACAGTTATTGAGCGCTCGCTTGAGTTTTGCAGAGTGAGCGATGGGGCGCTTGATATAACTGTTGTTCCGCTAATTGATGTCTATAAAAAAGCAGCACTGCGCGGAACACCTCCTATGGAAGGTGAGATTAAGGACGCGCTAAAAAGGATTGGCTGGCAAAAGGTGCTTCTCGATAAAGAGAGAAGAAGCGTCAAATTCGCGGTCGAGGGTATGGCGCTTGATTTAGGTGCGACTGCGAAGGGCTATGCTGTTGACTGCGCTCTCGAAGTAATCAAGAGCCTCGGAATCAAACACGCTCTTGTTGAGATTGGTGGTGAAGTCTCTGTCTGCGGTGCTCAAGCGGACGGGAAAGAATGGCCTATCGGAATAGTCGACCCACGCACATCGCACAGGTATTTGCGCAGATTAGGAATCAAAGACGGTGCGATTGCGACGAGCGGAAATTACAGACGGTATTACAAAATTGGAGAGAGACAGTTTTCGCATATAGTCAATCCTCGGACGGGGGAAACTTCTGACTCCGCCGTTTCTGTTTCGGTCATTGCCGGCGACTGTTTCAGTGCAGATGCACTTGCGACTGCAGTTTCTGTGCTTGGTCCTGAACAGGGGCTTGCGCTAATTAAAAAATTCGCTGGCGTTCAGGCACTTATACTCTGGAAGGATGAGAGCGGGGAGAAGACTTTTGAAACCGATGGTTTTGCGGAGTATGCGCGGTGAAGAGAGTTCTTCTTGCAAGAAACGCGGGGTTCTGTAGCGGTGTTCAGCGCGCTGTCTCGCTTGCCCTAAAAGCCGCGAAACAGTCTCGAAAGATTTACACTCTCGGCGAAATAATCCATAACCGTCAAGTGGTTGAGATGCTCAAGAAACGAGGTATCGTTCCTATTAACGAGATTTCAGAACTCAAAGCAGGGGATACTGTGCTTGTTCGGAGTCACGGTGTTGAACGCGGCGTCCGTGAGGAACTCAAGCGGCGCAATATCAATATAATCGATTCGACCTGTCCGAAGGTTCAACGTATTCATTCGATTCTTAAGCGATATATGGCACGAGGGGCGAGAATAGTCATCTTCGGAGACAAAGGGCATCCCGAGGTTAAAGCGCTCTGTTCGGAAGCGCCCGACTCTATTCTTATCTCTTCCGTCGAGGATATTGAAAAGGTTCCTTGCGACAGAAAGCCAATCTGCCTTGTAGCGCAGACGACACAAAACAAAAAACAGTTCGATGAGATAGCGAGGATCCTCACAGAACGCTGCGGGAATGTTGAGAAGTTCGATACTATATGCCAGTCGACGAGTGAGCGCCAGAGTGAGTTACAGGAACTCTTAAAAGAGGCTGACGCCGTGGTTGTCGTTGGCGGAACGAATTCCGCAAATACGAGACGGCTCGCCGAGATTTCGGAATCGTCAGGTAAGCCGACATACCGAATTGAGACCGCTTCAGACCTTGATATTGAGCGGCTCAAGAACCACAACACAATCGCGGTTACCGCAGGAGCGTCTACGCCGAACTGGGTCATCAAAGATGTCTTGCGCCGTATTCGCTCCGCAGTCGGAGAACGCCTGTCCTTCTGGAGACTTATCCTAATGTTCTTCGTTTATTCGAATATCCTCGCTTCACTGTCCGCTGCCGCACTTACTACCATCTCTCTTCTTCTGCTTGATATCCCTCTTAATCTTGCTTTTATTTTTGCATCAGCCCTTTATGTCTTCGCCGTCCACACCGCAAACCAGTTATTAGCGATTAGGGAAGAACCTTTCGGCGAAAAATCATCTGTCGTCTCCTATCTGCGCGGTATCCTTGCAGGCGCATCCGCTATCGCTTCTGTTCTCTTGCTTTATCAATATGGATTCGCCACTACCGCGTTTCTCATTCTCGCAATCGTTGCTGGACTTCTATATGGTGTCGATATTCTACCTGCTCGCTTGGTCTTACGGAGCCTTAAGGACATCCCTGGTTCGAAAGAGATTTTTTGCGCTATCGGTTGGGCATCGGTTGCTTCTATTCTGCCGATACTCGCACAAGAAGTATATTTGGCAATTACAAAAATCATCGCCGCTTTTGCGCTCGCTTTCTTTCCTGTCTATCTACGCTCACTCCTTCTCGATGTCCGCCAGATTGAAAAAGACCGGTTGATGGGACGAGAAGCCACCATCCTCGCACTTGGTTCCCAAGCAACACGCCGTATAGTTACCCTCTTAATCGGTGGTTGGATAGCACTGCTTCTCGCTTGCGAATTATTCGGCATCTTTGGAAGAAATGTTCTTCTGATACTCGTTATGCCGCTCGGGTTCGTTCTGACCCTCCTATTACAAAGCAGTCGTTTCCTTCAGCGTGAACTCGCCATCGAATCACTACTTGATATAACCATTATCGCATCATCTACTCTTATTCTCTTGTGGTAGTAAAATGCTCTCTTCGGACATCTCATTACCGTCGTGAATAGCGTTTGAGATGCGTTTCAATGAATCTTCGCACCTCGTCAGCAGGACGAAATATCCCGAAATGCCCCTCACAAAGAATATCAGGTTTTAAGTCAAGGAGTTTCTTCATAGAATTGCGCCAATCTGTAATATTAGAGCCAAACCCCGGCTCAAAAGGACCGTGAATATCCTGCCCAAATAGAACAGTCTCTCCGGCAGGATTTTTGTACATTACCGCAATTGAACCAGGAGTGTGTCCGGGTGTATGAATCCATTCAAGCGTGTCAGATGTAAAATCGAACTTTCCTGCTTCTCCTGAAAGTTTCACATCAATCGGAATGGGGGCAAGAGCCATACCGTAGTAATGCTCGACGGTAAAAGCAGGAATCGCCTCCTCAATCGCCTTGGAATCCTTCTCGTGAGCGTATATCTTTGAGCCTGTTCGTTTGCGAATTTCATTGGCTCCGCCGATGTGGTCAATGTGGCAGTGGGTCAGAACAACAGCGCGGAGTTTTTTAGGTTCAATTCCTGTCTGCTTTATATTTTCTATCAGTCTGTCTGTGGCGCACCCTGCGCCTGCGTCAATTAAAACCGCACCTGCGTCCAAATGAACGAGGTATATTAGACAATCATACGGATCGGTTAAATCAGAACCACCTACGAGATAAACATTCTCACAAATCTTCGTAATCATAGTTTCAAGTTTAGTCCAATCTCCGCATTTTTCAACAAAAACCGATTAGTTTGATGATGTGTCTTCTTGAAGGGAGAGAATCTTTATGATGAATGAAAGTCAATGTCGAATAACTTTAACATTGATAATGATTATTTTCCATTGAGCGCTTAAGGTTACTCTGTTAAACTATCGCAATAGAGCATATGAGGAAGAAGATTAGGAGGGAAACAGATGCTTTATGAGACTCCGTTTCAGGCATTAGTGAATACTGCTGGGGTATTTGGCGAAAAGAGTGCGATAATTCAGGGTGGGCGCGTCTTGAGTTTCAAGAAGTGGGTTAGAGAGGCGTCAAAGTTCGCAAATTTCCTTCATTCGCTCGGGGTCGGCAAAGGTGACAAGGTAGTGCTCCACCTGCCGAATACAATAGATTATGCGATTGCGCAGTTAGGCACCTGGGGGATAGGGGCAGTAAGTGTGCCACTTGATATGGGAATCACAGAAGAGAATTTTCGGAAGACTCTTGAGCATTGTGATGCGAAGGTCGTGGTAACGGTTCAGGATGCCCCTTTTAACTCCCGTTCTATCGCAGGCTCTATCAAATCCGTTACGGACATCATAGTATTGCCAGAAGGAGTTTCAGGAGAACATTCGTTTGCCAAGATTATGATGGAAGGAGACTCGTCGCTTCCGAGCGCAAAACCGGATTTCAAAGACCCATCTGTAATCTACTACACTTCCGGAACCACAGGAGAACCGAAAGGGATTTTATGGAACTATCAGCATCTTTTGGCATTCCCTATGATAATCGAGCATTTCAATTATATATCATCTTCTGATGTATCTTTGTGCGCATTACCGCTCTCTCACGCAGGCGGAACAGTCCATTTTCAAGGATGTGCATATATAGGTTGGACGGTAGTCTTGATGGAAAAGTTCAGACCTGGCGAGTTTATCTCATTGTGCGAAAAGTATAAGGTGACATTTTTCGTTGCGGTTCCTCCAATCTTCGTTGCTGCGATGATGTCGGATGAGTTTTTAAAAGCGGATTTGAGCTCTCTTGAACGCGTAGTCAGTTTCGGTGCGATGGCAAATGAGGCGGCGATGAAGCGCTTCAAAGAGCGCTGTCCAAATGCGAGATTATTGAACGGATACGGGTTGATGGAGAGTGCTCCTCCAAATACGGTGATTCCTCTTGATTCCGATGCACCCGTGACGAGCGTTGGAAAACCACCGCCTTGGGTCGAGATTCGTGTCGTTGACGATCAAGATAGAGCGCTACCTACGGGAGAGGTCGGCGAAGTCTGCATTCGTGGGTGGGTTCTGATGGAGGGTTATTATAAGGCACCTGATTTGACGGAAGAAACAATCAGGAACGGATGGCTCTACACCGGCGATTTGGGGAAATTTGATGAAAAAGGGCTTCTGTATATCGTCGGACGAAAAAAGGACATCATCATCGTTGGCGGACTGAATGTGGTAGCGACTGACATCGAGAATCTGATAAAGACCCATCCTGCCGTCAGCGATTGCGCTGTGATTGCGGCGAAACATTACGCTCGAGGTGAGGTAGTAAAGGCGGTTGTCGAGTTAAAGAAAGGAATGAAGGCGACCGAAACCGAGATTATAGATTTCGTGAGAAACAAATTAGAGAGTTACAAATTGCCGCGTATAGTGGAGTTCGTAGATGCGCTTCCGAGGACACGAACAGGTAAAGTTATGAAGCGCTTACTGATTGAACGAGAGCAACAGAAATAAGCGGATTGTAATAAATCAAACAGATTATAGGCAACAGGGATTACTTACAGGTTTTACGGTCAAAATGGTGTTTCGTGCCGAGAACGATTTTAAGCCCCTTGCGTGCAAACAACGCTATCTCTGATGAGCCGTAATTCCTCCGCCGTAAAACCTGAAAAGAATCTTCTGACAGTTCCTCCCACACGGAGTCGCCTTTGGGATAACGGAAAAAGGTAATCGCATCTTCTGCGAGTATCTTCGGTTCGGCGTAGAGTGAGCGGATGAGGTTGAGCATTTTGGAGCGGGTTTGGACATCGTTCAAAAGCGCATAAGGTGGGTCAATGAAGACAAGGTTGAAACTCTTGTAGAGATGGCGCAGGACAGGAACGATTCTGAAAGCGTCGTAGTTGATGATATGGATTTTTTCTTTAAGGGATAGTTTTTCAGTGTTCTGCCTGATTTTTTCAAGCGCAGGTCTCGAGTTTTCAACGAGAACCGCATAAG
>Ga0078972_1016144_pt1 | contig 11153 bp, 7 predicted proteins | sample YelNatPaOPGAMG01_FD_67568 | JGI IMG/M metagenome (GOLD analysis project Ga0078972, IMG submission 67568) | Hot spring thermophilic microbial communities from Obsidian Pool, Yellowstone National Park, USA - OP-RAMG-01 (SPADES assembly) (version 2) | ecosystem: Environmental > Aquatic > Thermal...
AACGAGGAGTAAATGCGATCGCGCAGACCCATCTGAAAGCGCTGACTGCCAGGGAGAATCTTGGTGCCGAGGGCGGGACTTGAACCCGCATGTGGTTGCCCACGGAGGATTTTGAGTTCGCTTGCGTGGCTTTTCGTGACCCTTGGGAAGGCGGGGTTTCCTATACGGAATCAGCGTTTTTACGACAATCGACAGTTCTAAGAACATTCAGCTTCGAAACGTATGTGGCTACATTTTTGTGTGTCAGAAAAGGCACAACGCGGAGCGTTACGGAGGTGCATTGCGCGTACGATATCAGAAACCGGAATGAGCAGATCGCACAGAGTCTTTGGTACACCGAAAGCGCCTTGATTGCGGAAGGCTCGTTCACGAAGGCTTTTTCGCATTTGCAACAAACGCACGTGGCAGGGAAAGGTGGCAGCCCCCCAACCCCCGGGGGGCGCGCGATGCGCAGAAGCCGCGCATAAATTTTCGGCGAATTTTTTGAAATTGCGGTCAACCCGGTTGGAACGGCGGCGAGCGCGATTTCGATAGCCTGGTGCGCTTCTACCGAGTCGAATGGCCGAGCAAGCCGATCGAACGGCTAAACAAGGAGTTCAAACGGCGGACCAGGGCGATGCGGCGAGCACCTGCTCGCCCAAGTGGCCCGGCTGTGCTTTCCCTGCCCAAACCCGTCCACACACTTAAAGCCGCTTGACCTGTAGGGATTCCTGCGCTAGACGACTCTACTCAAAAACACAGCCAATGGCTGTAAGGGGGGATCAATAATGAGAAGCAAGGCGAGAGTCGCCGTAGTGGTTGTGTGCGTGTGCGCCGTGCTGACGTCTTCATCTTGCGCTACGCTGATCCATGGTGGCGCAACCCAGACCATCTCCATCTCAACCGACCCGCCGGGTGCGACGGTTCAGGTCGGCGGTAAGGAGGTCATTACACCTGCCGAGGTCACGCTAGACCGCAACAAAACTGTGCAGGTCGTCGCAACGAAGCCCGGCTATCAAATGGCGACGACCACCATTCACTCCGAGTTTTCATGGGTGACGGTTCTCGACCTAATCTTCATACTTCCGTGGGTGATTGATCTGGTTTCTGGCTCCGCTTACACGCTCTCTCCGGACACAGTGAGGCTCGTGCTAACGCCGTCGGACACCCGGGCTGGGGCTGGTTCTCAGAGAAGCGCGCCCTGAACAAGTCATCTGGTCCGCGGCACCACTCACCCCATTGTGGATGGGCTTACGGCCGAACAAGCAATCCGCCTTGAACGTTGGAGCTACGAGCTTGTGCAGGCCATTAAAAGCGGCCAACCGTGGCCGGGCAGCGCACAGGAATGGTTGCGGCAGACGGATTGCTCCCCCCGAAGGGGGGTTTTTGTTGAAAGCGTAAAAGGAGTAAAGGCAATGTTTTTGCTGGGTGTTTTGCTGAACAGTATCATTACCGGCACAGAAAGGGAAATGGTAAAAAACCTAATGCGCGCTTTCCATGTGCACCCAATATACTGGACCATTTTGCTACTCTATTATGGCGTGTTCATCTACGTATTTGCAGGCGCCTTTTATCGTGAATTCCAACTACGACGAACAAGCCCCGAATATCGCGAATGGTTGCGCCGCCAAAGAGCGGAACGCCGCCGGAGGAAAAACGGTCAACTACCACCCGCTAAAGCGGGTAGCTTGCAGGAACGGGATGTTCAAGTCGCGAAATATAGGTAGTTCCCACGTACGGCCGATTGACTGCGGCCAGCGGAACCGCAACCGATGCACTTGAAAACGGCCTGCGAAGGCCGGTTGCGCTTATCGACAAGGCCGCAACTAGGACAAGTGCGCGAGGTGTTGCGCGGACAAGCCATAAAGGTGCACCTTCAAATGAGTCATGCGAAAAGGCGCCTATTGTTTTTATTACTTCCTCGGGAAATGGCCCTATAAAGCCTATTGTGTTGCACTTGCCGAATGCCACTTTTCCGTAAAGGGAAGGGAACTTCCTTACTAAGTCTTCGTCGTCCGGTATGGGCAATCGGTCGGTCGCGCATTTAGCGTGGAGGGGCTAAAATATACTCACGAGGCACTGCCGAGCCAATGGGCACCAGCGGACAGAACCGGTACAATCGTTTCTTCCGGTCGCTTCCCGAGCCTTACGCGCGCAACAAGTACCCGTTGCGTCACAAGTGGACGGTTTCGGACTGTGCGGCAATCAGCGTGCACGACCGCATCGCGCTTGGGCAGAGGAGTGGCATCAGGACCGCGACGGTACGGGTCGGCTGGTGCGACAGAACGTTTCTCGTTTGTCCGGTATGCAACCGACGGTATGAGCATTTGTTCCTGACTCCGGACAACGGCGAGGAATGGCTATGCCGGAAATGCGCCGGAATCATCTACGCATCCCAACGCCACAAGTCGCCGCGCAATCCGCATAGAGCAATCCCGACCCCTCGGAAAAGGCGCTTCGACCGTTCGGACGGCCTTCCATGGGGGTTCACGGTGCCGCGCATCCCGAAGAATGCCGACCTCGACGCCGTTGCCGCGCAAGGTGCGTTGGAGCTGCTGAACTATGTTGCCAATATGCGCAGAAACGGGGCGGGCATGCCGATTTTGACCGTTTTGCAGAACTCGTAATCGACCTTTTCTTTGACCGCTAACCGGAGCAAGATTGCCGACCCCTGAAAAGTGGCATTCTTGGCATTCTTGGCATTCTTGCTCGCGCCTCGGGAGCACCTACCGGGCGCCGGTCGGAAATATGCTGGGGTTTTTATGTGGTATAAAGAAAAACGGTCAAGATTGCCAAGATTGCCAACATTGCCGGTCAGTCAACGTGGCATTCTTACAGGCCCAAGGACGCCAACATTGCCGGTTTGTTCATCAGCCGGCAAGCGCCACCACCACTTACCGTCAATCTTACGAGACTCGACGCCCAATTCTTCCTTAGCCCGGTCGAGAGTGCGTTTTGTGATACCCTCCTTTTCGGCGAGCCGCTCAACTTCGGTTGCCGGAATCGGCCCATCCGCCAGCGCTTCACGGAGGAAATCCTTTGCAGCGCCTCGTGGCTTTGTCCGGGTTTCCGTTGCGGTGAGAAGGTCGGAAGCCGTGTAGTCTGACTGACCATGCCACATTACTCGCGCCGAGCCGTTCACGCTCTTCACGCTGAAGCTCAAGGCTCGGGCCATCGGGGCCAGGTTACTTTTCGTCATCGCGAAGACCCGCCGTTCTTCGTCCTTGGGGTCTTTCGCTACAAGGTGGCCGATTCGCGCCGCACCGATTATGCCGATGCTGCCGCCGCCCCGGTAAAGTGGATTCGACATGTCCACCGCCTTGTTGAGGTGCCGAACCGCAACGACAGCAGCGCGGGTTCGACGCGCCATTTCTGCGAGCGCGACCAAAACACGCCGCACGTCCTGGTCGCGGTGTGCGTTGATGCTGGCCGGCAAGTACGCCATCAGTGGATCGATAACGAGCAAACTCGCATTGAAGGTCTGTACAGTTTCCTCGATTCGCGCTATGTCGCGGGGCAGTTGAGGCAAATCCTCGCAATCGTCAATCGAAATGGTGCTGACGATTCGTATTCTTTTCAGGTCGGCGCCCGCCACGCTGAGGCGGGTCACTATGGTATCGGCCGGGTCATCTTCGGCGCTCAGCAGCACCACATTCCCGGAGCAGGAAGGTTGTTGGACATCAGGAAAGGGCTTGCCGGCACTGAGGCGGGCGGCCAGGTCGAGAGTGAGAAGTGACTTACCAAGCCCAGGGTCACCGTCGATAATATGAAGCTTGCCGCGCGCGAAGCGTTCGTACCAAACCCACTCAATCTGCTCCGGCTTGATTGCGCTTGCACGCCTTCCTAGCATCCGCCGACATGCGGCGTGCTTGACAGCGAAGTCATCCAGCGTATTTTCTTCTAAAGCAGCCACGGGTGATTCCCCCTTTTTCAAGACCCTCGGGTGCGTGCCCGGGGGTTTTGATTTGTCTCAAAGCAAGGCGAAGTATCCGCACTCCAATTGGCGCTGCCACTTACACTTGCCATCCGAATGCTCTTCGTCGCATTGCACAGAGTGAACAACCGATAAGACCGTCTCCATCGACATCGGGGCTATCAGCACTTTTTCGATGAGCAGCAATTCCGGGCTGCAGTCGCCAAAAAATCGCTTCGCAAGCTCGTACACGTCGGTCGTGTAGAGGTGGTCTCCTTCGCTCTCCAGTTGCTCCGCAAGCTTGTCTATGAGGTTGAGGAAGCGAGCAATGCGGATGAGCGCCTCCGTCGCCCACCAATTGCGTGGCAGGCGGAGCGTTATCATCGTCTCATCCCGAGGCTCGGGTGGCAGGTAAATCGTCTCATCCCGAGCAACCTCGGAATAAGGCTTATCGGAGCGCAATCGCTCGGGAAGTGTTGGCGGCAAGTACGGATTAATCTTCTTCATGATGCTAGCTCCGGGAGTGCTGGGACGAAATTCCCTTTTATGAGGCGAGTAACTTCGGACTCTGGCACAAGAACCCTTCGGCCAAGACGCACCACGGCGATTCTGCGTTGAGCTATCCAGGCCCTTACAGTTATGGGCTTTAGTCCAAGCCGCAAGGCCGCCATTTCCACCGACAGTAATTGATCCATGGGTTACCTCCATCGGTGTTACTATACAGTACGGCTGAGGACTTAGCAAGTCGGACGAAAAGTTAACAAGGATGTTGACATGGGCGCCGCAACGGTTCTAATCTGTGCGCATGAAGCGCACCCGGAATTCATCGTCACTATCTCCTTGCCAGATCGTCGCGTGGAATCTCGGACGCGCGCGGCGAGCGCGAGGCTGGTCGCAGGAAGAAACTGCCAGGCGATTAGAACGATATCTGGGCTATCGGCTGTCACGCGCAGCACTGTCGCAAGCGGAAAGAAGTATTGAGGGAAAGCGCATCCGCCGTTTTGATGCCGACGAAATTGTGGCGTTTGCCCGAGTCTTTGAGCTTCCGGTGAGTTATTTCTTCATCCCGCCAGCCTCGCCGTTTCGCGGTAGGCCAGTGGAAGTAAACGGCAAGCCCAGTGATCCTCGTGCGAGCGTCACGTCGGAGCCGTTGACCTACGATGAAATGCTAAATCTGGCGATTCATCCGGCCCCGGAGGTACGCGCTACGCTTCGGATGGCGGGGCTCTGGGGGTTGTCGCAAGCCGAGGCTGACCGCATCGGAGACAGAGCAATGGGCATGTTTAAGGAAACGTTGCGCGAAAGAGCAGAAGCGTCCAGAAGGAGACGCAAGTCATGAGCAAGAGCAATTACAAAGACGGCATCTACAAGCGCGACCGGATTTACGGGGCGTTGCGACTTCAAACGTCTGCAAATCCTTAAGGAAATCAAACAACAAAGGGGGAGGCATAAATGAGCGGACGACGCGGACGAAAGGAAGGTTCCATCTACAAGCGTAAATCGGATGGTCGATGGTGCGGGGTTATAGATTGCGGCTACTCATCGGACGGACGCCGCATGCGGAAAGTCTTCTATGGCGCGTCGCGCGCGGAAGTTGCGGCCAAGCTCAACAAGGCGGTTCACGACTTGTCCATTGGGCTTCCCGTGATCACGGTGCGCCACAGCCTTTCCGAATATCTCGATGCGTGGCTCGCGGACATTCGGCATTCGGTACGACCGCTTACTTACCAGCAATACGAAGGGCATTGCCGCCTTTACCTGAAGCCGATTCTCGGAATGTGCCGTCTCGACAAGCTCACTCCGCACATGGTTCGACAATTCGTCGATAAGATGCTTTCGAGGGGCCTGTCGCCGCGTACCGTTCAGTTGAGCCTTGTCATCCTGCGCCACGCGCTTTCCCAGGCTGTAAAAGACGGGATGATCGTTCGCAACGTCGCGAAACTTGTGCAATCGCCGCGCGTTGTGCGCCATCAGCCTAAGGTGTTCTCGCGTGAAGAGGCACGAAGGTTTCTTGCCGCAATCCGCGGGCATCGGCTCGAAGCGCTTTACATCGTCGCGCTGACCCTGGGTTTGCGGCAGGGAGAAGTGCTCGGTCTTTCGTGGGACGCAATCGACTTCGACGCCGGTACGCTTACAATCACGCAGTCGCTCGAACGCATCGGCGGCAAACGTTACGGCTCGCCGGGTCGACTCGTGCTTGTCGAACCGAAAACGGCCGGAAGCCGCCGCACCCTCAAGCTTCCTGACATTGCGTTAAAAGCGCTTTCCAGTCATCGTGCCCGGCAGCTTCAGGAGCGTTTTCAGTGCGGACGGAAATGGCAGGACACCGGCCTGGTGTTCACAACCCGCCACGGAACGCCAATCGAACCGTCCGACCTTCACGCCGGGTTCAAGAGAATCCTTGCCGATGCGAAACTGCCAACGCTGAGATTTCACGATCTGCGGCATAGCGCGGCAACAATCCTGCTCGTTTCGGGGGTGCCGTTGAAGGTCATCCAGACGCTTCTTGGCCACTCGACAATCACCCTTACCGCGAACACCTACGCGCATGTGCTTCCTGAGCTACTCGACGATTGCGCAAGGCGCATGGATGCCGCGTTTGGCGATGCCGACGGCCTTGGCGCAAGCGCGTGAGATGATCGATTCGAGCCTCGGGGCGCGGACGCCCAGGGAGTTGGCGGAACGGTCCGCTTGAGCAGGTTTGGGGCTCCGTGGCCCAACACATCAACCGGCTCTACCTATGAATGCGGGTAAGCCGGGGTGCAGGCCTTTGCGAGCAGCTTTTCGATGTAGGTAGTCCGGTCCTCCCTCTGGAAGAGCACATTCCGCGCCTCGAAATCCTCCTTGGTCATCCGGCGATTCCACCATTCCACTTGTTGGGCGGGCGTACTGGAAATGATGAACGAGTTCAGGATGACCGCCGGGTCGCCGAGTTGGCGTTCCAGGTCCTTGATCGTCTCGTGGAACTGGATCTTCGGGTCCTCCGGTCCCTCGAGATTCCGCAGTCCCTTGGGATCGATGAAGCTCACGTGTTGGCGGTCGCCAACCAGCAGCCAGAGTATGAAGTCCGGGTAGAAGTTGCCCGCCTCGAAGAAGCCGATGCCGCGGCCGCGGCTCAGATTGCGGAGCAGGTAGAGTTCCTTGCCTTTGAGGACATCCTTCTTCGTCTCGCAGAACCTTTGGAGGTCTAGCACAAAGTCGCGCTCGCCCTCGTTCTCAAGCACGACGGGCTTGACCTCGATCAGGTCGTTGGCGACGTAGATGAGCGGTTCGTAGAGGTGACGCCCGAAGGCAATGGCCTGGAGCGACTGGAACTCCACGTTGCGTAGCTCGCCCGCGTCGATCAGCCCCTTGATCTCCTCCAGCTTCTCGATGATGTCCTTGCGCGACTGCTCGATGAGCAGGCGGTACTCGTTAATGAAATTGGGATCGTCCTCGGAGAGCTCGCGGTACTGCAGGTAGCGGGCCTCGAACTCCTGCTTCCTGAACCTGTAGTAGCGGTCCAGGTACTTCTTCAAGAGGGCTGCCGCGATCTCCTGCCAGCGCAGAACCTGCTGGAACGACCGGAAGTCCATCTCCTCCTTGGGAATGAGAAGCTCGTACCAGTCGTTCCGTCCCAGTAGGGTCGCCAGGTTGCTGCGCGACAGGTTGAGGTTATGCCAGGCGCGCTCGTTCTTGAACTGCTGAAGCTCGAAGTAGATGGCGTCCAAATCGAGGAACGCCAGATGCGACTCTTTGAAGTAGCACCGATCCCGCTCCGCGGCCTGGCCGTTCGTCCGACCGGCGCCGCTGGCCATGGCCTGCAGCTTGGGATACCAGTCCACGACGACGGGATGCCGGCGGAGATACTTAGGCGGCTCGTCCAAAGCGGGCTTCGGTCCGTCCTTCTTGAAGTCGACGCCTTCCCGAAGGCGGACCATCTTCAGCTTCTTGCTCCCCAGATTCTTGATCACGGGGAGCACGAACTCGATCCGGTCCTCGTTCGCCGGCAGGCCTTCCTCCTCGAGGTACTCCTTGAACTGGCGCATGTAGTCGGCGCGGATGCCGAAGATGTTGAGTGTCTCCAGCGTCTCGATGTTCCTGGGCGCGGGCACGCCTTCGAGCCTGCGGCTGCGCTTGAGCGAGAAGTCCTTGCCCTTGAGCCGGACGCCGCGACCGAAGAGCTGAATGATCTGCGGGCCTTCGTTGCGCCCGATGTTCATCAGGCCCATGGTGCTGACCCGCCAGCTCGACCAGCCTTCGGTGAACTTCTTGGAACCGATAAGGATGTTGATAGTGGACGCCTCGTCGTTGAGGGCGCGGAAGAGGGAGCCAGAGAACTCCGTCTCAGTGACGACCAGCTCCACTTGTTCCTCGCAGAGCTTGCAGAGGGCCGAGGCGTCGCCGACGTTGATCACGCCAAAGGGCTCGTTGTCCCCCAGCCGTAGCGCCACCTCACCATCCGTACCTTTCAAGTTCTCCACATGCAGTGCGGCGGTCGTGGAAGCGTTGAAGAGCACGCGCAGGATGTCGTCGAAAACCTGGTCGGGCGAGAGGCGGAGCGTATTCAGATACCGGTATGTCCCCTGGAAGAGTTCACGCCCCGCGGCGTCAAGGAGGCCGGAGCGCCCTGCGAGCAACCGCTCAATCGCCGCGACGCTTTCGTCGCGCTCCCGCACGAAGCTTGCCAGGAAGAGAAGGATATCGACGACGTCGGAGACCTTGCGCCGGTTCTGCGTGCGGACCGCGTTGACGCTGCCGCCTACGAAGATCCAGAGCGGGCGTTCCAGCAGGAACGGCCGGAACTCCTGCGACTTGTCCCGGTAGAGCTTGAGTTGCTGGTAGAACGAGAGGAGGCAGGCGGCAAGATACCGGCGGCGGACGTTCTCGTCCGAGTCGTCGGCCAGGTTCAGGATGCGATAGTCCTTGCCGTAGCCGTCTCCGTAGAAATACCTGTAAGAGTAGTCGAACAGGATGCACTTGGCGTAGACCTGTTCCAGGGCACGGTTCCCGCTCGCCCTCATCGCCTGGCCGAAGGTCGCTGAGTACTCGAACGAGAAACCGTCCTCGCAGAGCTGATTCCGCTTCTGCATCCAGGCGCCGATCTCGGCGCCGCTGGTGCCACGATGTCCCTCGTCCACGAGGACCAGGTTGTTTCCCTCGAACGCGTCCACGGCCACGGTCTTCTCGCCCATCTCGTCACGTAGCTTGTGGATGTCGAGGATCTCCACCGCGCGGCCGGCAAAGAGGCCCCGGCCCTCCTTGGAGAAGAGATCGGCCTCGATCCCCGAGAGCCGGAACTCCTCCAGATGCTGGTGCGAGAGTCCCTCGTTCGGGGTGAGCAGGATGACCCGGTTCACCTGCCTGCCCCCGTGGAGGTTCAGGTAGTGCTGGTACTGGAGGATGTTGATGTGCATGAGCAGCGTCTTGCCACTGCCGGTGGCCATCCAGAAGGCCAGCTTGTTGAGGTCTTGCCTCGTGTACGGTTCGATGCGGCTGGAATCCGGGATGGGTTCAGCAGGTGCAGTCGGAACGCGATACTCGCCCCGGTTGAAGGCCTCCACGTGGGCGTTTAGTTGCGCGAGCAACCCCTCCGGGTCGCGGAAGTACCGGTCGAGATAGATCTCGGCGAAGAGCAATGCCAGGTACTGGAAGTACTTCGGGTAGAGGAATGGCCCCCCGTGATTGCGCCGCTCCGTGATCCGCCGCCAGTGGCGCACGATGTTCTGGTCGTAGGCCAGGAGCAGGTCGTGGGGCAGTTCGGGCCGGTCGAAGAGCAGCCGCAGTTGATGATGGAAACGGGTGACGTTGTTCTCGTCGAAGCCCTCCAACTCCGGGGCCTTCAGGTTGGCGGCGAGACGCTCGAAGCTCGCCACGCCGAAGAGCGAGAGCAGCCACTGGTGGAGCACCAGCCGCTGCTCGAAGCGCAGGGGCCTCTGCTCGTCACCGGGCGCTCCCGGGTTCCCACGCCTGGGTCGTCCTCTCGGCACGCTTGAGCCTCTTACACGTCCTGCACGTCGAACATGCGCCGCTGGAATTCCTCCTCGATGAGCCGGACCTTCCAGGTCTGGTCAGGCTTGCGGAGGTTTTCCAGGTTGTTGTCGCCGTTGACGTAGATGATGTCGAACTCCTGGTCCCTGGTGTTGTAGCCCTGCTTGCGAAACCACGCATCGAGGGCGTCGTTGTCCAGTTCCTTGGTCTTGCGCCAGAGGATGAGGACGCGCTCGCCCTGCGGGTTCGCGCCCGTAACGACGCGCACGCCGCCGATGTGGTCGGTGGTCTTGACCCGGAGACCAATCAGGTAGTTGAAGGTCTCGACGAGGTCCACGACCGTGGGCTTGGACTCGCCGGCGGTGCCGGTGGCGATGTCGAGCTTGTAGCTGAACGGGTCCTCGAAGCGGCCGAGGTTCAGAAGCGAGGCGCTGCCTCGGCTTTCCACGTCGAGCATGTAGCGGAGCATGTAGTCCTCGCGGAAGGCGGGCTGCTCATCCAGAACGCCCTGCTGGGCCGGGGTGCGCTTGAGTTCCAGGTTGTTGAGAGTGTCCTCGTAGGATTCGAGGCGGATGTACTTGAACAGGTGGCTGATACCGTTGCGGGAGACGGGCTTGCCGTCCCTCCAGTCCTTGGAATAGACCACTTTCTTGATGCGCGGCACCAGCACCGTGTCGAAGTACCCGCCCATCTCGACCAGTATGTACTTGCGCCGGCCGCCGTCCTCGCGGTTGAGGTTGATGACGGCGTGGGCGGTGGTGCCGGAGCCGGCGAAGAAGTCGAGTGCCCATGCGTTGTCCATGCCTGTTAACCGAACAAGCTCCGTGACGTACCCAACGGGCTTAGGGTTCTCAAAGGCTGTCATGCTCCCAAGGATGTTAGCCATCTCGGCGGAACCCTGCGTGTTTAGGGGAACGAAGTCCCACATGGTAGTCCAGGTAATGCCTTCCTTAACGTCGCAAAGAAACCTCTTGAGCTTGGGCCGGCCGCGGCCGTCTTCTCCGAAGTAAATCTCGTTATTGTCCAAGAGGCGTTGAATCGTCTCCCGGCTATAGCGCCAATTTCCACCCGAGGAGGGGTAGTGCTCTTCGCCGGTATTTGGGTTTCGGATCGGGAAGTAGAGGGACGGAACGTAACGCCCACCTTTTACATTTGCCATGAGGTCGCCAGGCATCCACGGTCCCTTCGGGTGATTATCCGGGTTTCGATACCGCGAGAGTTGTTCAGGCGAGCGAAGCCGTAGATTAAGGCACTTATCTGCGTCGGACGCCACATACACCAGAGCGTATTC
>Ga0078972_1016145_pt1 | contig 11153 bp, 10 predicted proteins | sample YelNatPaOPGAMG01_FD_67568 | JGI IMG/M metagenome (GOLD analysis project Ga0078972, IMG submission 67568) | Hot spring thermophilic microbial communities from Obsidian Pool, Yellowstone National Park, USA - OP-RAMG-01 (SPADES assembly) (version 2) | ecosystem: Environmental > Aquatic > Thermal...
GAGGGTGGGGGGGGGAGGGGGTGGGGGGGGGGGGGGGGGGGGGGGGGAGGGGGTGGGGGGGGGGGGGAATTGTGTCAAATTCAACCGTACCCCGTATAAAAACAATATTCTAGAAGAAAGCGCACCCGGAACAAGCCAATCGTTGTCCCAGGGGGGGTAAGGAGGTTCCTCCCTCCTTACCTACTTCTCCAGAGATACACCCTTGGCGAAGCGCCGCTGAGTTATGGTCTAGCGCACCCATTTCTTGAGCGCTTCAATGTGTCGCGGCACAGCGGTGTGCGCATCCTCGGCAGCTTCATACTCCAGGGCGACATAGCCGCGATAACGGACAGCGCGGAGGATGTCTATCAGCCGTTTGAGATCGGCCTCTTCCTTCTTCCTCCCGCGGCGCTGAATCTCGGTCTTGATTTGCACTGTCACGGCGTAGGGAGCGATCTTCTCGAGATCACCGTAAGGATCATCCGTGCGGAAGTTGCCGGTGTCGAGGTTGACGCCAAACCAATCATGCTTAACCGCCTTGACCAGGGCCAGCACTTGCTCGGCCGTGGAGGTGATGCCGCCGTGATTCTCCAGGGCCAAGTAGACACCGTACTTGGCAGCATGATCGCAGGCTTCCTGAATGGCTGCTATGCAACGCGACCGGGCTTTGTCTTCGCTGTCATTTTTGGCCACTGTGCCGGCGAAAATGCGCATGGTCTTAGCGCCGAGGCGAGCGCTGTGTTCGATCCAGCGCTTAACGGCGTCAATCTGCTCACGCAGCTTGTCGGCGTCGGCCACGCAGAAGTTATTGCCAACCGCCGTACCGCTTATGTCCAGGCCCAGGCGGGTGCAACGTCCTTTCAAGTGTGCGAGATAATCCGGCGTCGTTTGGGGAAAGTAATAGGCGGTCAACTCGACGGCATCGAGGTCCAGACCAGCGGCGAGATCGATGAAGTCGTCGAGGGTCATGGCTGGCTTGGTTTTGCCCGCCTTCGCTTTGTGCTGGTAATCGACAAGCGACTGGCGGAAACTGTAGGCAGCGATGCTCAGACGCAAGTGCGGCGGGCCAGATCGGCGGATCGGTTCGATGGCGGCGGCAGAAGCGGTGCCGAGGGCCAGACTCGTGCCGGCCCAGAAAGACGAGTGCAAGAAGCGACGGCGTGTGACGGTATTCATGGAATTCGTGACTCCCAGGGTGAGAAAACGGGTGAGTAATCAATGCGAGTATATCCAAAATAGATAGCAATAAAAGGGGCGAGGAGACATCGTCTGGCCCTTGTTGAGGACTTGCGGGCCTCCCTTCTCGTCCAGTACACTTTGAGCAGATGGGGGGTCGTGGAGGTTGATGCAAGGAAAGCGGATCATGGCGTTTACATCTTTTCATCTGTATTTTGACGACGTCGAGGTCGGGCAAGAATGGGAATCGCTTGGACGGACCATCACCGAAACCGACATCGTCAACTTCGCCGGTCTGAGCGGCGATTTCAACCCTATCCACATCGATCACGAGTTCGCCGCTTCGACGCCGTTTCGTCGGCCGATCGCTCATGGTTTGCTGGTGTTTTCGATAGCTAGCGGCTTGGGCTTGTACAGTCCGCCTATGCGTACGCTGGCTTTTCTGGGCATCCGCGAATGGTATTTCCGCGGCCCGGTGTTCATCGGCGATACACTCCGTGCCGTGAGTAAGATCCTGAGCAAGGAAATCCGCGGTCGAGGTCGGCGCGGCGAGATCACCTGGCAACGGCAGATCATCAATCAGGAGCGCAAAGTGGTGCAAGAGGGCATCACGATCACGCTCGTCGAAGGGCGGGCCGCCACCGGCCTTTCTGCTGCTCCGGCCGAGGGAGAAAAAGTGAAGGCCGGCGCCGATATGGCAAACGCACCGCCGCCGCGCGCGGATGGAGATGCACAATGAGGGAATTTCAACTTTACGGGCTGGGCAACGCCCTGGTAGACATTTTTATCGAGCTTTCCGACGAAGAGTTCGCTGTGCTCGGCTACCCGCGCGGCTCAACGCAATTGATAAGTCTGGACGAACAAACGGCCCTGCTGAAGCGCTTTGAGGGTCGCGACATGCGCCTGGTAAGCGGCGGGTCTGTCGCCAACTCTATCGTCGCTTTCGCCCAACTGGGTGGGCAGGCCGCTTTTCTCGGCTGCGTCGGCGATGATCGCTACGGCTTGTTCTATCAGACAGAGTTTGAGGAACTGGGCATTGACATCGGTAACCCAGTCCTTGTCGGCCAGAGTACAGGGACGTGCCTTTGCCTGATTACGCCGGACGCCGAACGCACCATGTGTACTTGTCTGGGCGTCAGCAGTCATCTTGCCGCACAGCACGTGGACGAAAGGCGGCTGAAAAACGCCGATTGGATATTCCTCGAAGGCTACACCCTCGCCAATCCGCAAACCGGGCAGGGAGCGATCCGCGAGGCCCTGCGCCTGGCCCGCCGCCACAATGTGCGCGTCGCCTTTACCTGCTCCGATGTTTTTGTCGTTGATCAATTTGGCGATGCTTTCCGAGAGACCCTCGCCCAGACAGACTTGTTGTTTTGCAACGCTGTCGAAGCCTGCGCCGTAACCGGAGCGCCCAGCGCCGAAAAGGCGTTCGCTGCACTCGCCAGCAAGGTGCCTGCTGCGCTGGTGACGGATGGTCCCCGCGGCGCCTACGTCCGCTATGCCGGCATTGAGACGCATGTACCCGCGTATCCTTGCCAACCCGTTGACTTGACCGGGGCTGGCGATATGCTCGCCGGGGCATTTTTGTACGGGATTACGCAGGGCATCGCCCCGGATCGGGCCGCCCGCGCCGCCTGTTATCTGGCCATGAAAGTTATCTGCCAGGTCGGCGCGCGCCTGCACCACGGGACAAGGCTCTTCTGGGATGAGTGCCTGGCCTCTCTCTGAACAGATGATGGCAAAGACCGATTCCATGCCAGCATCAAGCACCCAGCGGGAATCGTAGAGGATGACCTCCATGGCGCGCCTACGAACGTTTATCGCTATCGATTTAGGCAAACCGATCCGCGCTCGTTGCCTGGCCCTGCAAGAGACGCTGGCGCGCGGCGGCGCGGAAGTGAAATGGGTCGAGGAAGAGAACCTGCATTTGACTTTGTTGTTTCTGGGCGAAGTCGAGGACCGTGATTTGCCAGCGTTGTGCCAGGCTGTTTCCGACTGCTGCATCCAGCACAATCCGTTCACCCTGAGTGTTGAAACGGTCGGCTGCTTTCCCAACCCGCGCCGGCCCCGCGTTGTTTGGGCTGGTGTCGGCGCCGGCCATGCCCAAGTATGCGCGTTGCACGACGCCCTGGAACCGCCCTTGTTGGCACTCGGATGCTATCGCCGTGAGGAGCGTATCTACACGCCGCATATCACGCTGGGCCGTGTCAAGAGTGAACGCTCCACCGCCGCGTTAGCCTTGGCGCTGGCACGACAAGCGAAATGGCACGGCGGTGAAACCGAAGTACGCGAAGTGCGCGTCCTCAGCAGCGAATTGACGCCACAAGGACCGGTCTACACGGTGCTGAGCCGTGCCAAGCTACATTCCTGACGAGTTCGCTCCTTGCTTACGCTTCTGAATCAGGAAGCCGTGTGCGATGCTGTGCAAACCAGCGTAATTGCCGCGCTAAACCGTGCAGCAGGTCCACTTCCGTGGGCGTCGGGCCAGCCCGGCCCAGGAGGTGACGCAACGCATGCATCAACGAATCCGCTTTTTCATTCCACAAAAAATGCACCGCCTCCAGCGCTTGGCGTAGATGTGCGAAGGCACGTTCCTGGTCGGCGAACGGAGCAGCCTTCTCCGCGGGCGGTAGCAGCGTTGGCGCGGCGACCTGCCGTAGCCACTGGCGGCGGAGTTCGTAAGTGCAGATGGCCACAGCCTGGGCCAGGTTCAAAACCGGATATTGCGGATCGGTAGGGACGTGAATCAGATAATGACAGCGCGAGGTCTCGACGTTGCTCAAGCCGCTCGCTTCGGGGCCGAACACCAGCGCTCCCGGTCCGTTCCTCATGGCCTGGATCAGACGGGGAACAATTTCATCGGGGGGACCGACGCCTTGTCGCCGCAGCAACCCGCCGACACGTGCCGAAGTGGCTGCGACAAAAACGCAATCGGCCACGGCTTCGCCGAGTTCTGAAACCGTGCGGCAATGTTCTAGTACCTCCTCGCCATGCGTGGACAGGCGGCGGGCCTCAGCATCAGCGGGGTCCGCTTCCGGGGCGACAAGCACTAGCTCGGACAACCCCATGTTGCGCATCACCCGTGCCACTGCGCCGATGTTGGCAGCGATCCGCGGGCGCACCAAAACGATGCGACAGTTCATAAGAGAGTTCAATAGTCGAGTAATTACACTTTGTCTCGCCGATCTTCACTTTGAGTGTATCAAGGCTTCCAGCCGCGCGATGCGGTCTTTCAGGGGCGGATGGCTGGCGAAGACGCTTTCGGCGCGCTCTTGAAATTTCTTGATCGGGTTGGCGATGAACAAATGAGCGATGCCCCGGTTGGCCGTCCGCAGCACGGCCGTATCGCCTTGCAGTTTCCGCAGCGCATTGGCCAACCCTTGCGGATAGCGCGTCAATTCCACGGCCGAGGCGTCCGCTAGGTATTCCCGCTGCCGGCTGACGGCGAACTGAATGATTTGTGCTAAAATCGGGGCCACCAGCGCCAACATCACAGCCAGGAGGAAAACGATCAGCCCAAAGGGACCGCTGCCGCCTTCGTCTTTGCTATCCGTGGTCCGGCGTCCGCCGCCGCTGCGGACGATTTGCCAGAAAAAATCAGAGAGCATCACCACGGTGCCCACGAGAACGGCCATGAGGAGCATCAAGCGAATGTCGTAATTGCGGATGTGCGATATCTCATGGGCGATGACGCCTTGCAATTCATCGCGTGTCAATTGTCGCCGCAAGCCCGTGGTGATGGCCACAGCTGCATGTTGTGGGTCGCGGCCCGTGGCAAAGGCGTTCAAGGCGGGATCGTCGATCTGATACACTTCTGGCATGGGGATACCTGCGGCAATGGCCATTTCCTCGACCACGTTAAACAGTTCTGGATCGTCCGCATGTCGGATACGGCGAGCGCCGCTGACGGCCAAGATGAACCGGTCGCCCCTATAATAGCCCAGCAACGAAAAAAGCAAGGCAAGGACAGCAGCAATGCCGCCGGCCCACAATGCTTCTCCCCAACGCAGTTGAGCTACGGCCTTGGGATCAAGCAAAGCAACGATGCCCAGAGCCAAGATCAGGGCGACAGCAGCCGTGAACAAACAGAAGATCAACACCAAGAGGGCGCTGTTTCGCTTATTCTCGGCGATCAGGTCACGAAAAGTCGGGTTCATGGCCTCTCGGATAGACAGCTGGCGTGTACGGATCAGAACTTCACTTGTGGGGCCTGGCGAACCGCTGCCATCTCCGCAGCATCGAGCTGGAAGAACTCGACCTGGCGGAAGCCAAAGAGATTGGCGACGATGTTGGCCGGAAAACGCATCAGCGCTGCATTATACTGGCTGACGACATCGTTGTAATGCTGCCGGGCGAAGCTGATACGGTTCTCGGTAGCCGTCAATTCTTCCTGCAAACCGAGGAAACTTTGATTGGCCTTGAGGTCCGGATAAGCCTCGGCCACAGCGAAAAGCGTCTTCAATGTGCTCGTTAGGGCATTCTCGGCCTGGGCTTGTGCCGCAATCCCATGCGCCGTGATCGCCGCATTGCGGGCTTGAATCACCTTTTCTAGCGTCTCTTTTTCGTGGGCGGCATAGCCTTTGACGGTCTCCACCAGGTTCGGAATGAGATCGTGGCGCCGCTTAAGCTGCACGTCGATCTGGGACCAGGCATTCTCCGTCTCCACCTTTTTGCTGACCAGGCCGTTGTAGACGGCTATCCCGGCCAACACCAGTACGCCCACGACAATCACGGTGATAATCAGCCAAGGTTCCATTGTGGTGCTACCTTCCTTCCTCGGGATGAAGCGATTTTACATGGGGGGCCTTCACCTGTTGCTCTCTTGGTTATTCGCCCCTGGGCGGTCGAGATTTGCAAACCTCTCCGATTATATCATCCCCGACTGAATTTGGCACAATTTTCCCTCCGCCCGCCCTAATCGAAGGGATGAGGACGAGGAAAAATGTCCCTGCCTCTGGTCTCCGCTGCTGCATTTGCTACATCTAATACGGTCAGACAAACCGAATTCCCGGCAGGGGCAAGACGAAGCCGGTGCGAGTCCGGCGCTGTCCCGCAACTGTAACCCGCCTCGGTTCGGCCGAGGCGGGAAGCCAGGTCGATCTCCCCTGCCACGCTCGATACCGCCTCGCGGAAGGGGACCAGAGCATGAGTCACGTCTCGCTTTTATCGTTCCGAAAACCCCATTGACCATGTAGCCGCGAGCCGTAGGTGTGAATGTCCGCGCTCGCCTACGGCTCGCGGCTAAACAGAGGAGGAAATGTTATGGGAACGCTCCATCAGATGTTGCCGGAGGATGAGGTCCTCTTGTGCGGTGTTGTCTTGTTGCTCGGAATGTTGGCCGGCGCCTTGGCGCGCTTGGCGGCTGCTTGGCGTGAAAGGAGGACGGTATGAATCCTTTGTTCGCGCATCATATTGAACCCCAGCATGTCCCGGTCCTGGCAACCCTGCTGGCGATCGGCTTCTGGGTCGGCTGGCATTTGGTATCGAAACTATTGGCCTGGATGAAAACGACGCCATGACGAAAAAACGGGAACGGACGCGCGTGCTGCGCGCGGATGGACGGATGATTAACCTCGTCCGCCGCCGTGGACATTTGATGGTCTGCGCCAAAGGCTGTTGCTGCGGCCGTACCGAACGCGGCTACGCACCCGTTCCGGTTGAATTCTACAAACAAGAATACAAACGTCGGAAAATCCGTAATACCGTCCATCTGTCGATGAACGGCTGCTTGGGGCCGTGCCCGCTGGCTAACGTCGTCTTGTTGTTCTTCGACGGCCGACCAATCTGGTTTCAGTCGATCGCCACCGAAGCCCAAATCGTCGCGCTTTTCGATTACATCGAGCGCATGATCGCAGCCGATGGCTACGTTCCCCCCCCTGCCGAGTTGGTCGAGTACGTCTTTGACTTTTATTCGTGGTCGGCGTCACTCCCTCGCCGCGCTGAGGCAACTCCGCTCATCACTCCTGCAGCGGACGGCATTCTCTTACTGACCCATGCCGATACGGACCTGCTCGTATTGCGTCACGCCGTCACGGCCCTACCCGATAGTTTCCCACCCGTTCGCGCTTTGAGCCTGGGCAAACTGACCAGCCCGGAACATATGGCCGCCGCGCTGGCCCAACATGGGCCGATAGCGCGAATCGTCGTGGCGCGGCTTCTGGGTGGGCCGAGCAGCGTGCCAGGTTTTCGCTTGTTGGCCGAGACGGTTCGTCGCGGCGGCGGACATTTCCTCGCCCTCAGCGGCACCGGCAATCCCGATCCGGAACTGGCGGCGGTTTCCACCGTCCCCCCGGCGATCCTCCATGAAGCCATGGCTTATTTTCAAGCCGGCGGCGCCGCCAATTTTGCTCACATGCTCTGCTTTCTGTCCGATCACTTGCTGCGAACCGGCTTTGGTTACGAACCACCGCGCGAACGGCCGCGACACGGCCTGTATCATCCGGATTTGCCGCCGGGCGCCCGTCTTGCTGATTGGCTGGCCCGTCACGATCCCTCTCGACCAGCGGTCGGTCTGCTCTTCTATCGCTCGCATTGGATAAGCGGCAACCTCGCTTTCATCGATGCCCTGGTACGTGACATCGAACGCCGCGGCGGCGATGCTTTGCCGGTCTTCACTTCCTCACTCAAGGAAACCGAAGGAGCGTCGCGCTGGCCGGCGGCATTCACGTTCTTCCAGCACGAAGGCCGCACACTCATTGATGTACTTATCACGACGATTTCCTTTGCTATGGGCGATGTTAACGCGGACGGCCCGACGCCAAGCGGCTGGTCGGTCGAGGCCCTGGCCGCTCTCGATGTGCCCGTCTTGCAAGCGATCTGCGCGGGTGCCGCACGCTGGCAATGGGAGGCGTCGCCACGCGGCCTCAATCCGCTAGACACGGCCATGAACGTGGCCCTGCCGGAGTTTGACGGCCGCATCGTCACTGTGCCTATTTCCTTCAAGGAACCTTATCCCTCTGCCAGCCCGCAGCAGCCCAAGCAAGGAGAAGATCTGCTTCACTACGCCCCTGCCGCCGACCGCGTCGCGCGCGTGGCCGGCTTGGCGCTGCGCTTCGCCCAGCTGCGGCGCAAGCCGCGCTCGCAGAAGCGTATCGCCTTCCTCCTCACCAACTCGCCCGGCAAGGCATCGCGCATTGGCAACGCCGTGGGGCTGGATGCACCGGCTTCGCTCTTGCGTATCCTCAGCGCCATGCGCGAGGCCGGCTACCAAGTGGAAGACTTGCCGTCCGACGGCGATGCCCTTATTCACGCACTTATCGACAAATGTTCTTATGATGAAACATTTTTGACAACCGAGCAATTGGCCCAGGCGGTCGGTCGGGTCTCCTGCGAGCGCTATCAAGCCTGGTTCGAGGATTTGCCCGCGTCCCAGCGACGGCAGATGACCGAACAATGGGGGCCGCCGCCGGGCGCGGCTTACGTCCACGACGGCCACATCGTCCTGGCGGGATTGGAGCTGGGCAACGTCTTCATCGCTTTGCAGCCGCCGCGCGGCTACGGCATGGACCCCAACGCCATCTATCACCGGCCCGACCTGCCGCCGCCACACAACTATTACGCCCTCTATCGCTGGCTCCGCGACGATTGGCAAGCCGATGCCATCGTCCATCTGGGCAAACACGGCACCTTGGAATGGCTGCCCGGCAAAAGCGTCGGCTTGTCCGCCGATTGCTATCCAGATTCTTTTCTTGCAGATATGCCTCTCTTTTATCCGTTTATTCTCAACGATCCGGGCGAAGGCGCCCAGGCCAAGCGCCGCGGCCATGCCGTCATTGTCGATCACCTGACGCCGCCCCTGACGACCGCCGACGCTTACGGCGAGTTGGCCGAATTGATGCAGCTGGTGGACGAGTATTATCAGGTGGAGATGCTCGACCCCGCGAAAATGCCGCTATTACAGCGGCAAATTTGGCAATTGATCCAACGGGCCAATCTGCAAGACGACTTGCGGCACTTGCTGCGGCAAAACCACGGCGATCATGTCCACGAATGGGACGAGGCGCTGACGGCTGACGGTACTCCCTGGACACTATCGCAGATGGCTGGCCGTGAGGTCGCTCATCTGATTCAAGAACTGGACGGCTATCTGTGCGAATTGGCCGGAGCGCAAATCCGCGACGGTCTGCACATCCTGGGACACGTGCCCGACGGCGAGCAGATGATCGGTCTGCTATCAGCACTGACGCGCTTGCCCAACCTGGAAGTGCCGAGTTTGCGTGCTGCTATTGCCGATATTTTCAATCTATCATTGGACGTATTGTTGAAAGAAGGCGGCGCTCGCCTTGATTTCGTTCCCGCGGCACTGGAGCGCTTGGCCGATCGCCCTCTGGTCACGAACGCAGATGCGCTAGAGACCATCGACGAATTGGGCCATCACCTACTAGCACTGCTGCACCAACGCGATTTCGATGCTGGGGCCATCGATACGGCGGTGAGCGAGGTCGCGTTAGCGTCCGACGAGGCGACCCCGCTCGCCTCGTCGGGTGAAACGGAGCTGCGAACAGTGCTGTCCTTTGTCTGCACGCATCTCGTTCCCGCACTGCGGCGGACAAGCGACGAGATCGATCATTTGCTTGCCGCCTTGGATGGCCGCTACGTGCCGGCGGGGCCGAGCGGCGCGCCGACACGTGGCATGGCCCACGTTTTGCCAACGGGTCGTAATTTCTACGCTGTTGATCCGCGATCGTTGCCGTCGTCCGCCGCCTGGCAGGTCGGCCAGGAGCTGGCGCGCGAAGTCCTCGAACGCTACCGCGCAGAAACCGGCGCTTATCCCGAAAACGTCGGCATCAGCATCTGGGGCACCAGTGCCATGCGCACGCACGGCGATGATGTGGCTGAGGTGCTGGCATTGCTGGGCGTACGTCCACTTTGGCATAAAGAAAACCATCGCATTGCTGGAGTCGAACCGATTCCGCTGACAGAATTGGGCCGGCCACGCATCGATGTGACCATGCGCATCAGCGGTTTCTTCCGCGATGCCTTCCCGCACCTGATCCAGCTGCTCGATGAAGCTGTGCGCATCGTGGCTACCCTGGATGAACCGCCCGAACAAAATTTCATACGCAAGCACTACCTTGCCGACCTGGCCACGGGTCGCGCCGCCGGCTTGCCCGATGCCGAGCGACGAGCGCGCTATCGCATCTTCGGCCCCAAACCCGGCAGCTACGGCGCCGGCATTCTGCCCTTGATCGACGAGCGCAACTGGCACTCCGACGCCGATTTCGCCGAAACCTACGTCAACTGGGGCGGCTACGCCTACACCGCCGACAAGATGGGCGCAGATGCGCGGGCCGTGTTCCGCGAACGACTGGCCGGTGTACAGGTGGCCCTGCACAATCAGGACAACCGCGAACATGACATCTTCGATAGCGACGACTATTTCCAGTTTCACGGCGGCATGATCGCCACCATCCGCGCCCTGACCGGCCGCCAGCCGCAGCATTATTTCGGCGACACCCACGACCCGGCCCGCCCCATCGTGCGCGATCTCCAGCAAGAGGCCCTGCGCGTCTTCCGCACGCGCGTGGTCAACCCGAAATGGCTGGAGAGTATCACTCGGCACGGCTACAAAGGAGGTCTGGAATTAGCAGCCACCGTCGATTATCTGTTCGGCTACGACGCCACCGCCGGCGTGGTTGCGGATTGGATGTACGAGCAAGTCGCCCAGAGTTATGCGCTCGATCCGGCGATGCGTGAGTTTTTCGCACGCAGTAATCCATGGGCGCTGCACGCGATCGCCGAGCGCTTGTTGGAGGCAGCGCAGCGTGGATTATGGGAATCGCCGGCGCCGGACACCCTGGATGCACTGCGCGCGACGCTCCTCGACAGCGAGGCAATGTTGGAGGCGCGGAATGAAGTTGTCCCGAACGTTTAGCCGCGAGCCGTAGGCGAGCGTGGGCTATCGCGCTCGCCCCCGGCTCCCGCCCCCAACAAAAAGGGGGGGGGGGGGGGGGGCGCGCCCCCGGGGGGGCGGGGGGGGGCGCGGCGCGCCGCCGCCC
>Ga0078972_1016149_pt1 | contig 11151 bp, 11 predicted proteins | sample YelNatPaOPGAMG01_FD_67568 | JGI IMG/M metagenome (GOLD analysis project Ga0078972, IMG submission 67568) | Hot spring thermophilic microbial communities from Obsidian Pool, Yellowstone National Park, USA - OP-RAMG-01 (SPADES assembly) (version 2) | ecosystem: Environmental > Aquatic > Thermal...
CCTCAAGGAACAGATTATCTACGGTAGGGTTTATGAGACGATTGAGGATTTGAAAGTTGCCGTAGATAAGTTCGTTAAGCTATATAATCAGGAGTGGCGCATTGAGAGGCTGGGATTTCTCTGCCCAAAACAGGCACGGGAAAACTACTTGACAGGATTGGCAAAATGTGCTTAACTTTTGGCAAAGGGGAAAAGTGGACAAAATGCGCTTAAATAGTGTCCAAGAAATTGGGTGCGATACACCAGAGGCTCAAGATCAAATCAGAAAGGATAATTTTTTATGCCAAAACACATAGCCTTTAAATGCACATACAATAATGGCGATGAGGGAACTTTTGTCGGGTTTAATGGTACTTGTTCAGAAAATATTATAAAACAAAATATTGAAGCCGGTCATTGGTATTGTAAATCAGAGAAATGTGATTGCAATAAATACTATAAATGGGGCTTTAAAAACGAAAAGCCAAAAGAGCCTTGCTATGAAAGCGCTCTTTTTAAAAAATGGCAATTTGGAGCTGGTTGGAGTGAGAAAAATCCAAAACCCTATCATATTCACAATACCAAGATAGGGAAAATTGCAGTATTGACAACTATTTTCCCCAATGAAAAAGAAAGGGAACGAAAGATTATCGGTCTTTTTAAAATTGGAGAAATTAAGGATGATGGTAATCAAGAAACTCTTGTTATAGCAGATAAAGATTTTCGTATAAGGCTTCCTTATGATGAGGCAAGAGAATTAAATTTTTGGGATTACTATTTCAATCCTTCAAACAAAGAGCTAATTTTTTGGGGAAGCAAAATATTCCGATATCTTGATGATGATATAGTTTATTGTATTTTAAAGGATCTTCAGAAAACTATTGGCGATGAAAAATATAAAAAAATGATATATGAGTTGATAAACACAGATTTTGCTGATTACGGCGGAAAAATCATAAAGCCTTCTGGTCCTCGTTTTAAAATTAGCGGAGATCGAAAAAAAAGAATCTTTTTAAGTAGAAAATATGGTTCCGGAGGGGAAGGCCAGGAGCATAGAGAGTTAAAAAATTGGGTCGCAAATAATCCAAATGCGATTGGCCTGGATAACGTTAAAAACTGTGTTAAAGAATATATTTTTGCATCAGGCGATGTAGCTGATCTTGTATTTGAATTGGCTGATAATAAATTTGCCGTTGTTGAAATAGAAACTACTGATCCATATCCCGGTTGTTTTCAATCCTTGAAATATAAAGTTCTAAAATGCGCTGAATTAGGCCTCGAAATTATTTGCGCTGATGTCCGCTCAATTGTGGTCGCATGGAGCTTCTCCGAGGAAGAGAAAACATTTTGTAAAAAATATAATATTGAATTTTATGAAATAAAGTTATAATATTGATTCAATCTAGGCAGACGCAGGGGGCTGCCCTTACATTGCCACGGCACGCCGTGGCTCTACCATAAAAAACCTTCGCGTCCTTTGCGTGCTTTGCGGTTAAAATTCCGATTCTTATTTTGGGATGCTGAGGATTTTTTGGGCAATTGGGGATAGATGTTTGCGCTCCAGTTTTCCCGCGGGAGAACGGGAATGATTATCCTGGCGCGATTAGTTTTATTCCGGGGAGAAGCTGGAAGTCGCGGGCATTAAAGGTGGCAAGAATTTTTATTTTATGCTCCTTCATAGTTCCCCAGATTAACAGGTCAAAAAATTGCCGGGCTCTTTTGCCGGTTTCCGCCGAGGCTTCCAGAGCGCTCTCAAGAGCCTTCTTGCCGATGGGCACAAGATTGACTTCCTTAGCTTTAAGAAACTGGAGCAATCCGGTTTTTGCCTGCTCAGGCGTCAGGGGATTTTTGAATTTGGTTGGACTGGTGATGGTGGCATAGGTTTCCGCGATAACTTGAGGCGAAAGATAAAATTCGCTCCCGGAAGTTTGTTCTTTCAGCCAAATGCTGACCCTTAAATGGTTTGGGTCGGATTGCATAAAGATTGCGACCAGGAGGTTAGAGTCCAGGAAAATTTTGCTCATTTTTCATAGATGGAATTGCGGTCCAGCCGGGAATAGAGGGCTTTGCCGCCATTATAGATCCCGAGGAAATCCAGGATGGATTTGTTGCCTGGCTTCTTTTTAAATGACAAGAGAGCCTCTACTAATTGAGCTTGCTCTTTTTGAGAGAGTTTCTCAACTTCTTCCATAATCTTTTTCACCTGCTCAGTCATTTTTCTTGCATTATAATGGCACAACTTTTTAAGAAAAGCAAATTGTCCCAAAATCCGCGTGAGCTTCCCCCCAAAAACTGGACAGGTGGCTAAGTTAGGGTTTCGGGATAAAATTGGGTCCAGAACAGGGGGTAAAAATGAACGGGAAACGGAAGCGGCACAGTGCGGAGTTTAAGGCAAAAATCGCGTTGTTTGGGCTGGGGAGTTATTTCCATTTTTACAATCGTCTGCGCTTTCATCAGGCTCTGGATTACGCGACTCCGGAGGAGGTCTATCAGGGGAGGAGAGTTGGATTTTGACAAGGTTGGTAAAGCGATATAAGATTTAATCTGGAAAGAAAAGTCGGAAAGGGACGGTCTCGGAATTTTTAGGCTCGCTCCTTTGAGGTGATGTTCTTTCCGGGTTGTCCAAAAGCAATTCCTTCGCATGCGAAGGAATCTAACATAAATCGGGCAAAAAGTTGTCCAACGAATGAGGTGAAACTGAGGGGGAAGCTCAAAGAGGTTTTTTAGTTATTGTTTAGCCCATTTCCGAGAACGAATTTAGGAGTTAAATGAAAAATGAATTTCTATCTTGAGCAATATCCTTATACGCGGATTTTTTTTGGAGTTGGAGAGCGAAAGCGGATAGCGGAAATCTGCTCGGGCTTAGGTGAAAAATGTCTGGTCATTACCTCGCGCGGGTTTGCGAGAAAGCTGGGGATTCTTGACCAGCTTAAAAGCTCGCTTACAAGAGATGGTGTTCAAGTTCAGGTTTTTGAGGGCATAGAGCCTGAGCCATGCGATGAAACATCTCTAACCCTGGCAGAGAGCATCAGGTCTATCAATCCTGATTTTCTTATTGCGCTTGGAGGTGGCTCTGTTATTGATGCTGTCAAATGCGCGGAGGCGCTTGCAACGCTTGAAGTTAATTTGAAAGAAATTTATGGTTCGGACAAGGTTTCGGCGCTTCTGGCGCAAAAAGGAAAAAGTTTGCGTCCGCTCATTGCACTTCCGAGTACATCTGGCACTGGTTCAGAGGTCACCAAATACGCGGTGCTCTATGATGGGGATGAGAAGATGAAGGTTCTGGTTCTTGACTATTCTCTCTGTCCGAAAATAGCAATTGTTGATCCAGAGCTGAGTTTTTCCGCTCCGCTGGACCTTACCATTGCAACTGGTCTGGATGCGCTCACACATCTGATTGAGTCTTATCTAAATCATCAGTCTGCTCCGGAATGGGTCGCGCGAATGACTGAGGAAGGAATCTGTCTCATCCTTGAAAATTTGCCCCGTCTAAAGAAAAGCCTTTCTGATTTTGAGGCTCGCGAGAAAATGTCGCTAGCCTCAACTTACGGTGGAATCGCTATCACATACAAGGGCACGGGTCTTCCTCACGGATTCAGCTATGCCTTCAAAGAGATTATTCCTCACGGCTCTGCAGTGGCGCTCACACTGATTCCAAGCTGGAGATACTATCTGCCTGCTGTGTATGACAAGACGCGAAAGCTCGCGCCTTTATTCGGAGTTGAGCCCGCTCTAGCGTTAGATGAAATGGCAGAAGCAATTTTTAATAAGCTCAAGGGATTTTTCCAGGAACTCGGACATCCTGTTAGTCTAAAAGATATTCCGCAGGTTAGCGAGCAGGTTTTACAGGAGGGCGTTAAAGCTGTAATGAAAAATCCGAGCAAGCTCGCGAACGCTCCAAGACCCGTGCCTCTTGAACAAGCAGAGTCTATTCTGAATAGGATATTGCGGGATTAGGCTTTTGCTGTTCGCGTGAGGATTAAAATCGCTTTGTCTTGACATTTAAGTAAGGGAATAAATAATAAAGCCACATATTTGAGGCAAGGATAAGCTCTATTTGAGCGAGGAAGAAGATGAGAAAAAAGATCGGGATTTTCGGCGCGGGAAATGTTGGAGCCAGTCTTGGGCAATTGATAGTGTTCACTGGAGTTGCAGACCTTGCGCTTGTGGATGTGATTGAAGGACTGGCAGAGGGCAAGGCTCTGGACCTCTCAGAGGCGCGTCCGGTTTATGGCTCAGATGTCAGGGTTATTGGAGGAACTGATCCAGCTATCATCCAGGATGCTGACCTGGTGGTGCTCACTGCTGGAATTACTCGCAAGCCTGGTATGAGCAGAGAGGAACTTCTGGAGACTAATGCCAGGATTGTGGGACAATGCGCAGAGGCTGTAAAAAAGTATGCGCGGAATGCTTTTGTGATCGTGGTCTCCAATCCTCTGGACACAATGACTTATGTTGTTGCTGAAAAGACTGGTTTTAGCAAGAACCGCGTAATGGGAATGGCAGGGGTTCTTGACTCAGCGCGATTCCGTTATTTCCTTTCAGAGGCGCTCGGGGCAAGCGTGAAAGACATTCAGGCAGTTGTCTTAGGCGGACACGGGGACGAGATGGTTCCGCTTTTGAGTTATGCGACATGGCAGGGAGAAAAAGTGGAGAAGCTGATTCCTTCAGAGGCGCTGAGTAAAATTATTGAGCGCACGAAAAACGCAGGCGCTGAGATTGTGTCAAAATTAAAGACCAGCGCGTTTTATTCTCCATCCGCATCTGTGTTTGAGATGATCAAGACTATTTTTAATGATGAAAAGCGTGTTCTTCCTTGTTCAGCATGGCTGAATGGAGAATATGGTGTCACGGGGCTTTATGTGGGAGTGCCTGTGATTCTGGGAAAAGGCGGAGTTGAGAAAATCTTGGAGCTTGAGCTTACGGATAAAGAGAAGGAGCTTTTTGAGAAATCGGTTCAAGCAGTGAGGCTCTCGGTTGAAAAGCTGAAATGGTTAAAAGTTTAAATGGCTCGGGGCTAAATCCTCTCGGACATTAAAAATGAGAAGGAAGATCGGCAGAAATAAAGTGATCAGCGCGGTTAAGGAGCTTGCGCTTAGGGCAAGCTTTGAAATTGAGCCTTCAGCGGAGCGCTTGTTAAAAAAAGCGATGAAGGATGAGGTTTCACGGCAGGGCAAGATAGCTCTTGGAATAATTCTTGAGAATTTGAAAATTGCGCGGGAGAAAAAAATACCGATATGCCAGGATACTGGCTTGAGCATTTTTTTTGTTGAGGTGGGAAGGGAGTTGCGACTGGATTTTGATCTGGAGGATGCGCTCAATCAGGCGTTACGAGAAGCGACTGTAGAGGGTTATTTGCGGAGGTCAGTGGCAGAGCCAATAAGCAGGGAAAACACTGGAGACAATAGTCCGGGAATAGTCCATTTGAGAATAACAGAAGGCAACAGGCTCAGGATTAAAGTTTTGTTCAAGGGCGCTGGCTCAGAGAACAAGAGTCAGGTGCGGATGCTCACGCCCGGAGAAGGAATAGAAGGTATAAAAAAATTCGCGCTGGAGACTGTTGAAAGGGCTGGTGGACAGGCTTGTCCGCCATTTTTTATCGGGATAGGCATTGGCGGAGACCTGGAGCTATGCGCGCTTCTTGCAAAAAAGGCTTTGGCAAGAGAGGCAGGAAAACCGAGCAAGGACCAGACGCTGGCGAGGCTTGAAAGAGAAATTTTGAAAGAGGTTAATTGTCTTGGTATAGGTCCCTCTGGTCTTGGAGGAAAAATTACCTGCGTTTCTGTGGCAGTGGAAAAGGCTTATTGCCATATTGCGAGTCTTCCAGTTGCGGTTAATCTGCAATGCTGGGCACATCGGTCTGGCGAGGTTGTTTTATGAAGTGGAGAGCTTTTAAAAGGCTCAAGACCCCGGTAGGGGAGAAGGAGCTCGGGACTTTAAGAGCTGGGGACTGGGTTCTGCTTTCCGGAAGGATTTACACTGCGCGTGATCAGGCGCATCAGAGGATTGCGGAGGCTGTATTGAAAGGGAAACGCTTGCCGGTCTCGTTTAAGGGTCAGGCGATTTATTATTGTGGACCAACTCCTGCGAAGCCTGGGGCAGTGATCGGTTCTGCGGGACCAACCACCAGTTCTCGGATGGATAAATATCTGGAGACTGTTTTGAAACTGGGCGTTGTTGTGACTATTGGCAAGGGCGAGCGGTCAAAATCCGCAAAGGAGTTGTGCAAGAAGTATCACGCGGTATATTTAGTAAGCGTCGGAGGCGCTGGCGCATATTTATCAGAGCGGGTAAAGAATGCAGAAGTTGTGCTCTGGCAGGAACTTGGTCCAGAGGCTATTTATGAGTTGTATGTTGAAGATTTTCCTTGTCTGGTGGCTTATGATATTTTGGGAAATGATTATTTTGAGCGCAGGCGATATTGCGCTAGGAAAGCGAGGTAAATAAATGAAGCGGGCGCTGGTTACAGGAGGCGCTGGTTTTATTGGTTCGCACTTATGCGAACGGCTGATTGCAGAAGGATTTGCAGTGGTCTGCCTGGACAATCTTATCACTGGTGACATTCACAACCTAGTCAATCTGAAAAAAGAGCCTAAGTTTGAGTTCCTGAAAAAAGACGCATCAAAGCCGATCCGATTAAATGGCAAACTTGACTGGGTTTTTCATTTTGCGTCTCCAGCAAGCCCCATTGATTATCTTGAGCTTCCGATTGAAACGATGAAAGCAGGGTCGTTTGCTGTCTATTACACTCTGGAGTTAGCCAAAGAAAAGGGCGCATCCTATTTCCTGGCTTCAACCAGCGAGGTTTATGGTGACCCGGAGGTTCATCCTCAAAAGGAAGATTATTGGGGCAATGTGAATCCAATAGGTCCAAGAGCGGTTTATGATGAGGCGAAGCGTTTTGCTGAGGCAATGACTCATTGTTATCACCGCTATTATAAGCTGGACATCCGTCACATCCGTATTTTCAACACTTATGGACCAAGGATGAGGTTAAATGACGGAAGGGTTGTTCCGAATTTTATTGGACAGGCGCTTTTGGGAAAGGACCTGACCGTGTTCGGGGATGGCACACAGACCCGCTCATTTTGTTATGTGGATGACCTGATTGAGGGGATAGTGCGCCTGCAGAGGAAAAAGTATTTTAAGCCAGTGAATCTGGGCACGCCGGTTGAGATAAGCATTCTGGATTTTGCGAAGCGGATTATCTCGCTTGTGGGTTCAAAGAGCAAGATTGTCTATAAGCCTTTACCAGAGGACGACCCGAAGCAGAGGAAGCCGGATATCACATTAGCTAAAAGAATTCTTGGCTGGGAGCCGAAAGTTGGTCTTGATGAGGGCTTAAGGATCACGATAGAGTATTTTAAAAAGAAACTGGGAGTGAATTTATGATTACAGAATTTAAAGAAATAAAGAAGCGGGCAAAGTCAGAGCTGGAAGAGGCAGAGATACTTTTTCGCAAAAATAAGCGCAAGCTAAGTCCAGAGGATAGAGAGCAGTTTAAAAATATAATTCAGAGCCTAGCGCAGGGCTTGAAGAGCAAGGATGCAGAGGCTCTGGAGAAGAGCATTTCCGAATATAAATTTTTCCGCGAAAAACATTTTTCCGGAGTCAAAATCAACAAAACATGGGAGACTCTCAAGGAGATTTTATGGATACTCCTGATTGTGTTTTTGATCCGGTGGCTTGCGATTGAGCCATTTCGTATTCCGAGCGGGTCAATGATCCCAACGCTTTTAGTTGGAGACCAGTTAATGGTCAATAAATTTATTTACGGATGGCAGATTCCGCTGACAACAAAAAAACTTACCAATTTCAAGAAGCCGGAGCGAGGCGAGATAATCGTGTTCAAGTTCCCAAATAATACTCGCGAGGACTATGTTAAACGCGTGGTCGGCGTTCCCGGAGACAGGGTGATGATGCGGGACGGAGTTCTTTTCATAAATGACAAGGAGGTTCCTCGTCAGTATGTTAGCCCTTACACAGGTCCGATTGATGCAGGGTTCTGCTCGGAATATGACCTTTATCTGGAGAAATTAGGAAAGATAGAGCATCAGATGATTCTCTGCCATCGCTCTCATATCGGCGATGATTTTGGTCCAGTGGATATTCCGAAAGGATACTTGTGGGTAATGGGAGATAATCGGGACAATTCCTCGGACAGCAGAAGCTGGGGATTGGTGCCTATGGAGAACATCAAAGGCAGAGCTTGGTTTATTCATCTGCCTTTAGACCCATCCAGACATTATATTCCTCGCTGGAACAGATTTTTCAAAAGGATCAGGTGATTTATAGAGCGTCTTCTCCACGCTCTCCTGTGCGAATGCGGATAACATCCTCAATCTCAGAAACAAAAATTTTGCCATCCCCGAGTTTGCCAGTGTAAGCTGATTCCTTGATCGCGTTGATCGTATCATCAAGTTTTTCGTCTGAAGTCACTACCTCTATTTTTATACGGGGAAGAAAATCAACGATATATTCCGCACCACGATAAAGCTCTGTATGTCCACGCTGTCTGCCAAATCCCTTGACCTCGGTCACTGTCATCCCCTGAATTCCTATCCTGCTCAAAGCATCCCGAACATCATCCAGCTTAAAAGGTTTTATGATCGCCTCTATTTTCTTCATTGCTCTCTCCTTGTTTGCTCCCTTATTTGAACCGGTTTTATGTTCTTGCCAGAGCCAGCACGCATACCCTGTCCGCACCAGACTTTTTCAAGGTCTTTGCCGCCTCATCAACCGTAACCCCGGTTGTGACTATATCATCCACCAGAAGAATTTTCTTGCCCTCAACTAAATTCCTGTTTTTTACCCTGAAACTCGCTTTAATATTTTCCTTACGCTTTGCCGGTGATAGTCCAACCTGATGCGAAGTATGTCTTGTCCTGACCAAAATGTCTGGCGCAAGTCGTATTCCAAGTTTTTTGCTCAATGGCTTTGCCAGAATAAGCGCCTGATTATAGCCACGCCATAAAAGCCTCCGCCAGTGGAGAGGAACCGGTATAATCAGAGCAAAATTTTCTCCGCTATATTCCCTTTGATACACATGCAAAAGCGCATTGGTCATCCAGTCCAGGAACTGAAATTCGCGCTTGTATTTAAGCCGCTGAACCATCTCAGACATAGGCTCCTTATACCTTGCAAAAGCGCGCGCACAGTCAAACGCAGGTTTATGAAGGATGCAATCCCCGCAAAGCCTGGAGCCAATATCCTGCGCCTCAAACCGCTTTCCGCAAATATCACATCTGTTATCCCCGATTCGCTCAATTTTATCCTCACAAGCATCGCAAATCACAGAATTGACTTCCGCAATTTCTCCGCACAAATGACATCTGCTCGGATAAAAAAGCTCAAGGCATAAATCAAAAAACGCTCTAACCGGCATTCAAGCCCCGAATTTCTCCAGCTTTAGAGCATTCGCAAGCGCAAGCGCCATCAACTCCTTCATCCGAATCCTCCCCAGTCCTCCCTGACTGCAAGCGCGCTCCCCGAACTCCTTTGCCAGATCAGGCCTGCAATTATGACTCCAGAGAAGCACAGGAACAGGATGCCACGAATGACTCTTTAGCCGGGATGGAGTTGAATGGTCTCCAGTGATAATCAAAACATCCGGCTTCAGCTTTAGAACCTTAGGTATCTGCTTATCAACCGCCTGGATAACCTCAACCTTTCTCGCCCAGTCCCCATCCTCTCCTGCGCTGTCAGTCTTCTTGATGTGAATAAAGAAAAAATTATACCTCTCCCAGTTTTCCTTCAACGCAGAAAATAAATCATCCATCTCAGGTCCAACATCCAAAACATCCATCCCCACCAGTCTCGCTAAACCGCGATACATCGGATACTGAGCAATAGCACAAGACCTCAGCTTGTAAATCTCATTGAATTGAGGATACTTCTGAAAACAGGCAAACCCGCGGAAAAGCATCATATTCGCAGGCTTCTCGTCCTTTAATACAGACTTTGCCTGCTCAAGAAATTCCTCAACCAGCTTTACAGTCCTCTTGCTTGCCTCATCCTCGCCTTTCATCTCAAGCGCAGGCTTGCCAACAACCTGAGGGTCGCTGTCATTGATCTTATCCCCTAAACCCTTTCCCCTAAAAACCAGAACCGCACGATGCTCCTTCACAGGCTCCAAAAAATACTCAGCACCTGAAATTTTCACCCTGCTCTTGACCTTCTCGCAAAGCTTCGCATTAACCTCAGTCCCTATCCTTCCAGCTCTCCTGTCCGTTATAATCCCTTTATCATCAACCGTGCAGAAGTTTATCCGAATAGCAACATCACCGGGCTTAAGAGGAAAGTCTATGCCAAGAGCCTCAAGAACACCTCTTCCAATCAAATACTTCACAGGGTCATACCCGAACAGAGCTAAATGACCAGGACCAGACCCCGGCGTTATCCCTCTTCCAACCGGGTCCGCCAAGCCAAGCGCTCCCTCTTTTGCCAGCTTGTCCATATTTGGCTTCTTTGCCATCTCAAGCTCGGTCTTAAATTGAGACCCAACTGGCAATCCTCCTAAACCATCCATAACAAGAAGCACTATCCTAGACTCGGTCTCTATAACCTGCCTGCTCAATAGCTCCTGAATATCCATCACATCCTCCTTGACACAATAATCCCTAGCTTCATCGGCTCGGATTGTATCTCCAAATTAACACCTTTTGCCAAAAAAACAAATCAAGGGGCAGAGACCTTTGACTAAGGGTCGTAGACCCTTAACCCGCTTCCACCATTCACCTTGCACACCAGATTGAATGCGCCGACACCAGACCCAGCATTAAAACGCACGCAAGGGCCGTATACCCTTAACCAGCTTTTTAAAAAGAAAGGCACTGATGCCCTGCTGCCCCAGATTCGGTGCAGGTGAAAACCTGCAAGGGACAGAGTCCCTTGACCCACTTTTAAAAAAAGACAGGATAGCCTGTTCGGGCTCACCGAACAAGCAGGGTCCTAACCCTGCACCCAAGGGTCAGAGCTTGAAACCTTGCCCCCCTGCAACCCTGAAACCGTCGTAACCCTGCCTGGCTATTAAATTGTCAAAGAACAATTCTATCAGTGCGCAAGGGTCACAAAGAAGTGGGTCAAGGGTGAAACCCTTGTCGTTGACCTCCATCAAGCTTGCGCCCGAACCGCAAGATGTTTTGCTGTGAACCGCTCCTGAATCTAATGGTC
>Ga0078972_1016150_pt1 | contig 11151 bp, 5 predicted proteins | sample YelNatPaOPGAMG01_FD_67568 | JGI IMG/M metagenome (GOLD analysis project Ga0078972, IMG submission 67568) | Hot spring thermophilic microbial communities from Obsidian Pool, Yellowstone National Park, USA - OP-RAMG-01 (SPADES assembly) (version 2) | ecosystem: Environmental > Aquatic > Thermal...
TTGCGGTTTGTACTAAAGAGGGAGTAGCCTGGTGGGCGACCGATGAGAAGAAGCTTTATCGCTGGCATAACGGGCAATGGGAGCTTTACTATACTCCCTATACTTACCCTCATCCATTGAGAGATTTGCTCAATGATTAATACACATAAGAATATTAAGCTTATGCATGTTTGTAATCTCGGCAGAAAATTAATTTATGCTTTAATTTCTGATTTTGGTTGGTAGAAATAAATGTGTAGCTATATGGAAAAATCAAGATGGTATCTGTAACCAAAAAATCTAGTTCAGAAAAAAGAATATTAATTCACTAGGTTTGTTCTTAATTCTTTCTGACAAAACCAATTTCTATTTTTATAAAACAGTGCTTTTGGTTTTTCAATAACAAACCCTCTTTGAATACTTGACTCATTTTAAGAATATAAATATTATTTTATAAGATTAATGATATTTATACTGCTTTAAGAATGTATTATTTAAAATGTATTATTTAAAAAGAAGGAAACGGACTGATATAAAATAATGCCTCCGTTCGCAGCTCTTATACTTTGTTCAATATTAGTTATCTTAATTATATGGCTACAAGATAAACACAATCCTGGTGTTTCCAACATAAGTTGGCTTCCAACAGTCTGGCTTATATATAGCATGAGCAAACCTCTTGGCCAATGGTTTAATATTCAAAGTAGCATAGAAGCTGGCAGCGAGTTGGATAGAATATTTTTATCTATTTTAATGATAATAACTATAATTTTGCTTTTCAGGAAAAAAATAGATTTGAAAGAAGCTATAAAAGAAAATATAGCTTTTATGATTCTCTTGGTTTTTATGCTAATCAGTGTTTTGTGGTCCCATTCATTTTTAATTTCTTACAGGAGATGGATTAAAGACTTTTCGTCCTTATTAATGGCCCTTCTGGTTTTTTCAGATCAAAATCCTCGAAACAGCATAATTATCATAATAAAGAGAACTGTTTTTATAGCAATTCCTTTCTCACTAATGCTTATAAAATATTTTCCTATATACGGAAGGCAGTATCACAGGTGGACAGGAGAAATGATGTGGATAGGTATTTCTACTCAGAAGAACAGATTGGCCCTAATTGCTGCCTTATCAATAATTTTATTTTTATGGGATTTGTGGCAAAAAAAAGGAACGCACGAATCAAAGTTACTCCTAATAGTAGAGATAGGCTATATATTTTTAGGAATCTTCCTTCTTCTTGGTCCAAAAGGAAATCTTAAAACTGCTGCAGCATCATCAATATCCTTCCTTTTCGGTATTCTAGCCCTTCTCTTTTTTATATACATCGGCAAAAAATCGCATATATTAATCCCGACAATAATTAATTCGGTTACCTTGGCTTTAATAACCTTTGGCTCTTGCTTGCCTTTCTTAAAAAGATTTCCACTAGTTAAATTATTATTAACCATGGAAAGAGACGCCACACTTACCGGTAGAACCGAAATTTGGTCCATGCTTATTCCCTATTTAAATAAAAGATTTTTCTTCGGCTATGGTAAGGGAGGCTTCTGGACAACTTATCTTAGGGAACAGATAGCAGCCCATGCTCATAATGGTTATTTAGATTTGATGCTTGAACTAGGCGTGGTTGGATTAATAATAGTTACAATATTTTTATTAACAACAAGCCAAAAATTTTTGAAATTTATGGTTTATGATTATCATTTATCCGCATTATTCTTTTGCATCCTATTTATGTTTTTAATTCACAATATGGCTGAAACCTCCATACCAGACCTTTGTGTATTTCCCACTTCTCTGATAATTCTATTCTCATTCATGCCTCTCGAAAAATGCGGTTGTCATGATATTTATCACCTTTATGAATATAATTTAATTCAAATACAATAGTATCCTTGGTATCAAAAATCAATGAATTAAATATAAGGCGTTTTTCTCAGCATCTGTTCTTTAAATGGATAGCAATAAATCTAATAAACCTAAAATAACTTAAGTTTTACCTAATCAATGTATATTTTATGTACCCTAAATAATTTGCGAATCCCTCTCTTAAGGATATTAGAAAAAATTCGGCTATAGGGCTCCCCTATCAGATTTAATTTTTTCGCAATGGGCATAATATCATGCCAGATAAATCTCTTTATCTTAGTTATTATCCAGTCATAGTAGCATGACTTAAGACATTCTATAATTCTATTTTTCAGGCCCTGCTTTTCTATGACATCACTAATAGTGAGCCAATACGAGTACACAGCCTCCATAGATAAAAAAGCTTCATCTTTTCTATTTTCAATCAAAATAGATAACCGGCCACCTCGAGTTTCTGCTGTGCGATCAATAATAACAAGTGGTTTATTAACTATACAGAATCTGGTCTTAATAGATAGTCGAAATATAAGATCTGTATCCTCTAATACAATCAGTTTTGGATTAAACCCGTTCGCTCCTGTAACCAAGCATCTTTTTACCAACATGCTTTGAACAAAGAATGCCAAATGATGACCTAAAATATAATCAAAAGGATTATTTAGCTTGTCAAAATATAATTTGCTTGTTAATCTAGCTCTCTTAAAAGCTGTATCATCAAACAAATTGCTGCCAAGAAAGCGGCAGTCGGTAAAACATGCTCCAAATTCTTTTCCAAAAATATTAAGTGCTTCTAATTGGAGCTCAATTTTCTCTGGCAACCAAATATCGTCTGAAGCCAATATAGAAATCCAATCTCCAGTTGCTAACTCTATCCCCTTGTTTTGGGCAGCACTTGCTCCCCTATTTTCTTGATAATAATAACGGATATTTTCTATATAAGGTTGAATTCTTGCTTTGGTATTATCTGTTGAACCATCGTCAACTACAATAATTTCAAGGTTTTTATATGTCTGGTTAATAACACTTTCAATAGCCCTACAGATTAAATTGGCTCTGTTATAAGTTGGGATTATAACTGAGACAAGAGGTTTGTCCTCCATATTCCTAACTGACGATCTTATGCTAGATTTTCTTAAATGATAATCATCCACTTAAATTTTCCTTCGGCAAATTCACTTCTTAATAATGCTGTTCAACGCCTTTCAATAAATGGGTTATATGAAATAAAACAACAAACAATCCTAAATATCGCTCAATATTATATCTTTTCATATTTACATAAAATAATAATATGATTAAATATTATTAACTCACCTATTATGAAAAATACTAGCAATAATATTATAAGCTATTATCATAATTTTTCGATACCACCTTTACTATCTCTCTCCATTATTCCGCTTCTTATCATTTTATAACTATCCTTATTAGACCTTGAATTAACTAAAAATGACTATTGTGGATTAAATAATCTAGGGTATTCTTACCTCTTGGATTGGCTATTTTATCTATTAACATGTCCTCGCACTCTTGCCCATATTAAAGAAAACCATTCCTTGCCGACTAGACCATATAACCTTTTAAAGCAATAAAATCCCGCAAATCCAGCAATTATAAAACCAGTTGCCAAGGCGATATTTTTAGAAGTATAGGCTGAGGAAAAAACAGAAAATCCTATAATAATTAAAATTAAGAAAATTAAACGCAGATTTTTCGTTGACCAAATAAATCTGGTAAGACGAAATCCAACATACAAAACCATCAAACTATATATGATATAAAGACCAAAAAATGCAATACCTGTTCCATTCAAGCCAAATATTTTTGTTCCGATCCATATAAGTATCAAATGTACTACATTAGCTATTAGTTCGGTTACAAAAAATAGCATCGCTTTGCCTTTAGCTAATATTAAGTATCCCAAAGGCCATGATACTACTCTTAGGAAAACACCTAGGATAGACCATCTTAGAATACCGTAGGCGGGAATAAATTTTGATGAGTAAAATATTTCTAGGACAAACGGAGCAAAAATTAACGTGGCAATGATTCCCGGAGCAGCTACCAACAAGCCCACCTGAGTCTGCTGGTTTATTAGGAGATTACAGGCCTTATTATTATCAGAAATCGCAGTGAGACGAGGGTAATAATCTAAACCCATGGCGGTAAGAATCACCCCTATATATATGCTTGAAAGAGTAAAAGCAGCCTGGTACAATCCAACTCCTTCCAAACCTAGACTTCTAAGCAAAACTATTCTTATTAAATAGGATGTACCCTGAGATACTAGGCCCGATCCCATAAAAGCAAGGCCTAATATCAACAATCCCTTGCTTTCAGCAAGTACCTCTGCAAATTGCATCTTTGGATTTACAATTTTTATCTTGCGCGCATAGAACCAGGAAGCTAAAAGATTCATGGCTGATACGGTAATTAGAAAAGGCACTATGCCCTTTTGCCTCCACCAATAAATAAGGGGAATGCTACAAACCGTTCCAAATATAGAACCAAGTATGCTCAAAGCAGCTATATCTCTAATTCGCCGCAGACCTTGCAAAAGAGCAGTCTGGCTGGCTGTAATTATTGAAAAACAAATAACTACAGATAAAAAAGCTATATCTATATGATGATTTTGGGTTCCGAATGAAACCTTTGATAACAATCCGCTTAATAATACAGTTACGACCATGCCCAGAATACCAAGAAAAAAAGAAAAACGCCTAAGTGTAAATATTGTTCGGTTGATTCTTACTTGATCTCCGGTGCTGGAGGCAGATGCCACCTCCCTTACAGCACTTGAGCCTATCCCTAAGCCTGAAATAGTGACTATTAATTGAGTTAATGAATTATAAACACCCATCAATCCTATACCAACTGGCCCTAGGAGAATTGCAAGAAATTTCGTTCTAATAATTCCCAAGAATATATTAATTATCTGAGATCCGCCAATAAGCGTCGTTGCTTTTAATATCTGTCCGTAAGATTTGCGGTCTTCTAAGGAATCTTTCAATATTTAATTACCCCCGAGCTGTTTTTAATTTTCTAGCCTTTACTTTTTTTATCATTATCCAGAACTAAATATCCCAATTAAACTGCGATAAAATCAGATCTAATCTAGCTTCAAGTTAATCATAAAAAAATTATAAAATAATAAGGCTAAATAAGTAAACAAGAATACATAATTAATAACTTCTCTAAGATAAAACATTTTACTTCATATTTCAAAAAAGCTCTAAGTTCTACATTTATCTGCCTATTTTAGCGCATGCCAGATTATAAAAAATATGGCTTTATATTAAGAATTTTAGCTTGACAATTTAATTTCGTTTTACTAATCTAAAATCAGCTAGGGAGGAGGTAAATCCTGTTTTTTTAGAAAAATCTGTAAAAATTTGGAGAGTAAAATTTGAGGGGGAAAATAACATTTAAAACATTGATCTTTTTTTTCTTATTAATATTAAGCTTTTTGCCTTTTGCCAACCTGTATTCGCAACAAATTGATGATGAAATAGTCCTCGCTGTTGCAGTTCACGTATCAGAATATACTAAAAGTCAGGGACTATCTCTCGAAAAAGGGTCTCGCGAAGATTATCCTTGGCAATACTTTCAAATCTACACCTTATTGGAAGAAGCTCTGCTATCTGATGGTACCGCTTTTGTAGAAATAAGCGATGCAGATATAGAGCGCGGAGGACTGTTGACTTCAAAGGGCAATCCGAAATATCCGATTCTTATTAGCTTAGCTGCAGAATGTATCTCAGATCAAGAAGCTGCAGCTATCAGCCTATATGTAAAAAATGGGGGGTTCGCTTACATTGGCTCATCATCATGGACAAGATATCCAGATGGGAGCTTCCGCTCAAATTTTGCCCTGCAGTTAGAGATGGGCATTTCATCTACCATTCATGGAGCTCCCAACTGGATTATGATCGGAGACCAAGGTGCTCGCATAAGAAGAATCTCTAACCATAGGTTAGTAGATCATTTAATCTCTAATATCCCTATGCGTTGGGCAATGCCAGAGTCTTACTTTGATACATATAAATTCTATGCTAATGGCTCCCCGACATCACATTTCGCCTGGTCAACCTATTGCATAACTGCTGAGCCTTTAGTGATGGTTGAAGGAGATAATATTCCATTCCTAGCAATAAAAAACTCCGAAAAAGGTTGGTACATATATCATGCGGAAATATCTCCACTTGCTGGATGGGGAGAAGGCAATGCGGTTTTATTAGAATATACATTTTTTAGAAAAGCTATTGAATGGGCTTTTGAATCTCTAAAGTTGCCGCTGGCACGAGTCGCGGTATGGCCATATCCTTATAAGTCGGCTTTCATACTTAGACACGATGATATTAGCAACCCCCCATTGTCAGCCATATTAGAAGAAGAGGCCAGAGGCACAACAGGACAATATTTTATAGTTACCGATTGGTGCGATCCTGTCGAGATGCCAGCTTCATTAGCTTCAGCTACCGCTCATGGAGCAATCATAGGAAGCCATAGTCATTATCATTCAGGGGCTGATGGATTGGCATATGAAATTGTTCTTGATAATATAGTCTCTTCTCTTGATTTGCTCGAAAGCTGGACAGGAAAGAGACCGAGAACTTGGGTAGCTCCATATTTTGGAGCAATACTGGACCAATCTTTTCGAGCTATTCAGGACAGCGGTATTGTCTCCAGCGGTGGGGAACAGAGCGTGGGCCCATTTCCACATTATACTCTTTCCATGACAGAAGAAAAAAAACATTATAACTATATTCAGATTCCCCCAACTTTCTGGATCAGTAAAGATGGTGACACCATACTATCATCGAATGATGGCAACTGGACAATAGATGACATCTGCAGCGCAGTCAATCTTGTTTACAACATTGGAGGATTAATATCAATATATGATCACCTTAGGGACCTGGATAGTGTGATTTCCTATATTGATTACACCAAAACAAAATCTCTAGTATGGCATACCAATAATGAAGAGATAGCATACTGGTGGGGCAAGAAAAGTCTTGTAAGCATTGTCCCCCAATTTCTATATCAAAATGATAATTATCTCTTACGCCTTTATATCTTTGGATCGAATGATGATCAAACTGCAATCGACATCCTGATACCAAGTACTGCTCCTGTGAGCATTTATTTAGATAATAATCCTACATCTGAATTCATTCAAAACGGTAGAGCTATTAAATTAAGAATAGGTACTGCTCAAATTGTAGACATTCGGTGGAGCACTTTGTACGCTGTGGACGATTATTACTCCACAGAACCCGGCAAGACTCTGACTATAGAAGCCCCTGGAATACTAGCAAATGACTTTTTTGATGTAAACGGCTCCATGCCAATAGTTATCCTGCAAAACAACGTAAATTATGGCAATCTCAACTTAAATTTTGATGGCTCTTTTAGCTATCAACCTGATGAGGGATTCTATGGAGAGGATTCGTTTACCTATTTTATAAATAATGGCCAAGTCATCTCCAATGTGGCCACGGTCACTCTGACTATCAGTCCAGCGGTCAACAGACCTCCGGTGGCAGTAAATGATTCCTACAAGGTAACGCAGGGTTCTGTATTATCCATGGCCAAACCTGGTGTTTTGAGTAATGACAGTGATGCTGACGGGGATGTTCTTACTGCTGTTCTGGTCAGCAGTGTCAGCCATGGTACCCTGACTCTAAATGGCGATGGCTCTTTCACCTACACTCCTAACTCCGGCTACACCGGACCAGATTCCTTTACCTACATGGCTAATGACGGCAAGTCTGACTCCAACGTTGCCACTGTAGCTATTACCGTTAGTTCACCCGAGGTGACGTTTGGCTTAGACAGTGGCAATAACGTCTGGACTGAGGCTGCCAATATGCTGAATGCCATGCGGTTTGAGAACACAGCTGGTACTGGAAGGTTAACCAAGCTTGAGATTTTATTCAACACCTCTGCTTCATCCGGAAAGGTCCGGTTGGGGGTGTATGCTGATAATAATGGGGTGCCAGGCAGTCTTCTTCTGGATGCCGGGGAAGTTGCGATCAATGGAGGCTGGGTAGCCATTAATGGTCTGAATCTGTCAGTGACTCAGGGCACTTACTACTGGTTGGCTTTCATCCTGCAAAGCTCTAACCCGGTCCTCTATCAGAGTGGCCAACCGACAAACTCCCACGGCTGGGTCAGCAGAACCTTCGGGACTCTGCCTGCCGTCTTCCCAACTCTAACGGGCGCCAATAATAATAGATACGTAATGCGAGCCACAGTCTTTACTTCCAATGAGGTCATTCCTCCTGTGGCCGTTAATGATTCTTACAGTATCAATGCGGGTCAAGTCTTAACTGTATCTGCACCTGGTGTTCTGGCTAATGATAATATCGGTAGTGGTAGTACTTTGACAGCCATCCTAGTTGGTAATCCCATTCATGGTACTGTGAGCTTAAATAGCAATGGTTCTTTTATCTATACACCTAGTGCTGGTTATGCTGGAACAGACAGCTTTACCTATCGGGCCAACAATGGCCTGGCTGATTCAAACATCGCTACTGTAACCATCACTATTAATAATCATCCACCGGTGGCGGTGGATGATGCTTACAGTGTGAACATGAACAGTATGCTGACCATTGTTAAGCCTGGGGTGCTATCCAACGATACTGACGATGACGGTCATACCTTGGTTGCTATTATGGCCAGCACTACTGTCCATGGAACTCTAGTTCTAAATAACGATGGCTCTTTCACCTACACTCCGGAGTCTGGATATGCTGGTTCAGACTCATTTTCCTATCAGGCCAGCGACGGTATTGCCAGTTCCAATGTGGCCACGGTCACTCTGACTATCAGTCCAGCGGTCAACAGACCTCCGGTGGCAGTAAATGATTCCTACAAGGTAACGCAGGGTTCTGTATTATCCATGGCCAAACCTGGTGTTTTGAGTAATGACAGTGATGCTGACGGGGATGTTCTTACTGCTGTTCTGGTCAGCAGTGTCAGCCATGGTACCCTGACTCTAAATGGCGATGGCTCTTTCACCTACACTCCTAACTCCGGCTACACCGGACCAGATTCCTTTACCTACATGGCTAATGACGGCAAGTCTGACTCCAACGTTGCCACTGTAGCTATTACCGTTAGTTCACCCGAGGTGACGTTTGGCTTAGACAGTGGCAATAACGTCTGGACTGAGGCTGCCAATATGCTGAATGCCATGCGGTTTGAGAACACAGCTGGTACTGGAAGGTTAACCAAGCTTGAGATTTTATTCAACACCTCTGCTTCATCCGGAAAGGTCCGGTTGGGGGTGTATGCTGATAATAATGGGGTGCCAGGCAGTCTTCTTCTGGATGCCGGGGAAGTTGCGATCAATGGAGGCTGGGTAGCCATTAATGGTCTGAATCTGTCAGTGACTCAGGGCACTTACTACTGGTTGGCTTTCATCCTGCAAAGCTCTAACCCGGTCCTCTATCAGAGTGGCCAACCGACAAACTCCCACGGCTGGGTCAGCAGAACCTTCGGGACTCTGCCTGCCGTCTTCCCAACTCTAACGGGCGCCAATAATAATAGATACGTAATGCGAGCCACAGTCGTAATTTCTGGACTTTAAGAAATGTTTTTCTTTCATTCTTTGACGCATTATCAGATTTTTTCCTAATATATAGGTAAATGAACGTCTTGCACTAATTTTATACGTCTGACTAATAAGCACTTTACTATCTTTTAAAATTGGGATTAAATTCAAAATCTTGTTTACTGTGTTTTATTTCTATTTATGATGGAAAATGTTTTAGGAAAAAAACCGAATTAACACATTGCTTTTATGACATTATTTCTGCCTTTTTCTATTAAGTTTTTTCGGATAGGATATATTTCCCTACCTGAAAGAAAACAAAAACCTTGACATTTAGTAGCGGATTTTGTATAAGAAAGAAGCGGGAGGAAAAGCCAAGGCAAATGGGTGCCTCAGCTAAGATAAAATACTCTTGTCTCTTTTTGCCCGCTTTGGTATACCTATATCTGCCAGGAAATTCGGGCAAAGAGAAGAAAATAGAAGGGCTGAAATAAGATAAATAGAAATAAAATAAAGAAGGGAATTAATAAAATGCCAAATATACCCTTTGTCGACTTAAAGAGCCAATATTATTCCATAAAGTCCGAGATTGATGCTGCTGTTCAATCAGTCCTCAATGACACCGCTTTTGTGGGCGGAAAATATGTGGAAGCTTTTGAACAGGCTTTTGCCACCAAATATGATGTAAAACACTGCATAAGCTGTGCCAGTGGGACAGATGCCATTTACATCAGCCTCAAAGCAGTCGGCATTGGCCCCGGTGACGAAGTAATTACTGCTGCCAATACCTTCATCGCCACGTCGGAAGCTATAAGCCAGACCGGAGCCCGCCCGGTCTTTGTGGATATTGACCAATTTTATCACCTGGACCCCGCCAGGCTCGAAGAAAAAATTACTCCGAGAACTAAAGCCGTCATCCCTGTCCACCTTTACGGCCAGGCAGCGGCTGTAGACCGCATCAAGGCCATCTGCGACCGCCACCACCTTCTGATGATTGAAGACTGCGCCCAGTCTCATTTTGCCGCTCTTAACGGCCAGAAGACCGGTACCTTTGGCCTGGCCGGCACCTTCAGCTTTTACCCCGGTAAAAACCTCGGCGCTTACGGTGACGGCGGTGCCATCATCACCAACGACGACGATTTCGCCCGCCGCGCCCGCCTCTTTGCCAACCACGGTTCGCAGAAAAAATACATCCACGAAATAGAAGGCATAAACAGTCGGCTTGATGGCCTGCAGGCGGCCATCCTCAGCGTCAAGCTCAAATACATTGATGACTGGAATAAAGCCCGCTACCAGCACGCCCTCAAGTTAAACCAGCTCCTGTCCGACATCCCGAAGATAAAATGTCCGCAAATCCGCCCCGGCAGTTCCCACATCTTTCATATCTACTGCATTCGAGTTACAGAGCGGGAAAAGTTGATTGGCTACCTTAAATCTCAGGGCATCGCTACCAACATCCACTACCCCTATGCTCTCCCCTTTGCCCCGGCTTATGCTAATCTCGGTCATCAGCCGGAAGATTTTCCGGTAGCCTACGAACAACAGAGCCAGATTCTTTCTCTGCCCATGTATCCTGAGCTTACGGAAGAACAGATAGAATATATATCGGACTCTTTACATAAATTTTATTCCAACCGGGTTTAGCCAAGGACCCGGCCGGAAAAGGGAGCGGAAGACATGATAAATGTCGGAGTTATCGGTTTCGGTTATTGGGGGCCGAATGTAGCTCGCAACTT
>Ga0078972_1016152_pt1 | contig 11150 bp, 13 predicted proteins | sample YelNatPaOPGAMG01_FD_67568 | JGI IMG/M metagenome (GOLD analysis project Ga0078972, IMG submission 67568) | Hot spring thermophilic microbial communities from Obsidian Pool, Yellowstone National Park, USA - OP-RAMG-01 (SPADES assembly) (version 2) | ecosystem: Environmental > Aquatic > Thermal...
CCCCAAGTGATTGAGCCGTCTTCGAACCTCCAGGGATCTGTGTTCGGGTCTGATGCGTGTGAGCCTGTGCCTACGTAGTCGCTTGGAGAAGGTGGTGTGATCTCTCTTAATATGAAGTCTACTGTGCACTTTATCGGTGAGCCCGACTTGCCTTGAAGCTTAATCGAGTTAACTCTGCCACCAACATATTTGATGAAGTTCTCAACACCGTCTAAGAGGATGCTCTGACCGAGTGATATTGATCGATCTATTGAGCCTGAGCCTCCACCCTGAGGGTTAACACCATACTTTGCGAGGGACGCATCTTGCAGGAGGTAGTCGACTTTAAGCTCGTGTTTCTCGGATCCTCTGATCACCTTGTAGAGGTCTTCCCTCTGAGCCTCAACTTCTTCAGCTCCAGCATCTATGGTTTGGGATATGCTTTGAACTACACCTACCCACTGCATAGTTGGGTTTGCTGGGAATACACCGTATTCTGCTTCTTCAACGTATTCGAGAGGCTTAACCGTTAAGAAGCCCCCAGTAGGTCTAGGCATCAACAATATGTTCTACAGATGCTTATTAAAAAATTGTGATAAGAAGCTATGATCTTATCATATTATCATCATATCATCCCAACACCAAAGATAAATATTTGATTCCTTAGATCAAAAGTGTGCCTTACTGTAGTGTTGATGATGTGGTTGAGCGCATAGTAATAGACCCATCTCAAAGAGAAGCGTTTAAAGCAGAATACAGCCAAGATATAGAATCTAAGATCAGGGCAGCTGATGCTCTGATAGACGCTAGGCTAGCACCTTACATCAACACACCACTAAGCCCAACACCACCATCAATCAGATATGTGAGCGCAGACATAGCGGCAGCACTATACACGATGGATAGAGGAGAATACCAGAAGGCAAAGGCGATCATAGATAGAGCTGAAGAAGCACTACAAGCATACATCAAAACAACACAGAAAGGAGCGTTCACAGCAACATGCTAGACCCAGCGCAGAAAATAATAGAGGTAATCGAAGAGAAGTGGAGAGACGAAAACCTAACAAACGCAAAGAAGACTAGAGTAGAGTTCACAGCAGCAAAAACCATAGTCAAACCGGAGAAGCCATACAGAGTAGAGGCACACAGAATATCTGGTAGAATAAGTAGGTTGAGTGGAAACCTACAACTAAAAAGAGACGTAATTCAGATAGATGTATTCGTCAAACCCTCTTCGAACACACCTCAAGCCATCAAACAAGCACTAATAGACAGATGGGAGATAGAAAAGGAAGTAGAGAGGATCATAGAGGAGAACAGAACAAAACTAGACCAAATACTCTACATAGAGGAGAGAAGCACAACACACAGAGACACATTAGAGCAAGAACCAATAACCCTACACACAGCAATAGAGGTAGAGGCAACATACACCGATTGAGCCATGTAACTCCCTATTCTACCAGCCTGGTGCCAGTTGCCGTCAGAGTCGTCACTTCCGTCACTCTTAGAATAGACCCCTCCCCCCTCTCTTAAGGTTGTTAGAGGTTTATGAGCTTCTTCAGCTGGGTTGGAGGGGAGTTGTTTAGCTGGGGTGGGGGTCTGTTTTAAGAGTGACGGGAGTGACGGCTCTGACGCTTTCCTAGCATCCGCTTAGTGGTGTGATGTTATCTGCTTGTTTTGGCTTTGGAGCGTCTTTGTGAGCCTTCTTTCTGCTTCACGTATCTTCCTACGTAGCACCATTTTACGTGTGATCTTCGGAGCCCTCTCCTCCTATACTTCTCTCTGCTGTAGTGTCCATAATAGAGGTATGTGTATGATCTTCCCTTCGCTTTAACCGGCTTCCGGTATGGGAAGCCTCTCTCGCCGCAGATAGGGCACCTCCCCTCTTTAACCACTACACCTCTTCTCCTACGCATCCCACACAAGGAGCATGCTCATCGGTTTAATTAGTTTAGGTATACAAAGCAATAGCTGAATCCGCTCGTAACGTATATCGGGGTTTTAACCAATAGCCTAATCTCCTTTGGTGAGTCTTTAGGTTAAGATGGCGATGGTCCCAAGAATTATCAGAGTTACGCCGAGGAGTATCAGTAGCTACCCCAAGGAAGAGCAAGCAGCAAAGCTACAAGAGCGAGTGGTCAAGAAAGAACTAGGGATAATGGCATTTGAGGATTTACCTTTTCTTAATCGGTCCTTTTTGATGAAGCGAATCCAGTTCCGCTATATGTCATTTATCTCAAAGGCTTAGTAGAGTTTTTAACTTTTCATTTAGTGTTGTAGCCAGCGGATTTCTTCCTGAGGGGTGGGGTAACACAACGATCTTTGCCTGGTGGCCGCATGCTTGTATTTCTCTTTCAGGAATCTGTGTTTCTCCCTTAATAACCCATTCAAGCTCTTTCAGAAGCATATCCGTCCATTTAACTGGTGTCAAAATCCAGCGGCTTGCATAGCCGCCCAAGCAAACGATCAGCTCTGGGCGAAGTTCTCTGATCTCTTTTAGCAGAAACGTATCTGCGCAAACCTCTTTCACAACTCCGCGACCCTTGAAGTTTCGATCCCTTAGGTTTCCGGGGCATTTTATGAAGTGGGTCCAATAGAATCGGTTAAAGGACATCGCATTGATGTCGAAGTCTTGGAGGAATTTTCCGTCAAACAGATCGTTGATTTTGGGTATGATGCCAATTCTCTTTTTCTTCTCTTTCGCTTCTCGAATGAGATTAAGTAGGACCTTCGATGGGTCCCAGTCTTCACGAACCTTCTCCATCTCTTTTCCAGAAACGTTCATCTGCTCAGTGATTATCATGACCTTGGGCTGCTTACACGGTAAAACTACGGGCTTTCGGCATTTTGGATTCTTCTCACCCCAACATTTCGGCTTTCCAGTGCAACGCGTTATTTCCTCAAAAAGGACAGCCAAGTTTCCCATCATTTTTACTCGCCACACACCTGCTTAACAGCAACCCATATTGATGCACCGGTTTGTAACATTTAGGCTTGACGCTCACCTTCTTCTTATCGATACCTCATTAAGTCTTCTTAGATTGATGATGTTAGGTTAAGAACAAAAATGGATTTTATTCTATTTGATGGGTAAGGGGCAGGTTTGTGGTGAGCAGGTCTTTCTTGATTCTCTGCACTATCCTCCCTTTTTCGAATCTACAAGCGTGCTTGAGCTTTTGGAGGGTGAGGCTGACTATTTCGATGGAGGCTGTGCTCTGTGTGGCCTGAGTCTTCAACTTATAGATAAATCTGGGTCTCCCCCTACCTTTAGGAAGCACCTTCTCCTCACTATAACCCTTCGCTCTGAAGCCTGTTTAAATGCTTCAGGACAGTAGTCCTAGCGAAACCCACCCTGGCCTCAAGCTCCATAACGTCTGGTGCACCATACATCCTATCCAAGATAACCCGATCTATCACATCCAACTCCATACCAAAAAGAGCAGATACGCAAATTAAAATCTATTTTTTTCTAACTTAACATCATCTTATATGCCTCATACCTTTCGAAAGTGTCAAGAACATCGAAGTGGGCGTCCTCGATTTGGAGGGTAAATGGGTCGTTAGGCCCTTCCCTTTAGATGCAGTCTTTAGTTTTCGTCATGGTTTCTTATCTAAGGATTTCCTCTTTATCCCCGAAGATCTTCTGAGATCTAACAAAGTTTATGTCTACGACTGAAGAGATCAGGAGATCGTTTCAGAGATAATAGTCAAAGGAGATATCCGTGACTTAGCTGCTACCCCGATGGAAAATATTTGGAGGTACGCGATGATCTCTTTAGCGTATATTTGTTTGAGAGTGGAGACGCTCGCATGTTTTAGATTTTGTGGGGAATAAGAAGCCTTTTCTTATTCACCACCTTGTACGCATTTTTGCTTAATGAACTTACAAACTTCTTCGACATAACTTAGCTCTCCACGTTTTGGGTGTGTGGTAGGTAATAGCTTGCTTGCCTCAACTATTTCAATATCTTCACATTTTGTTTGAAGTTGTGAAAGTGTTAGTAAGATTCTTTTTATGGTAGGGGAGGGTATTGTTGGGTTGTGGTGTTTTAGCCTTCTGGCTTCAGCGAGCTGCACCCCCAATTCTTTAGCTAATGTTGCGTCGACAACCCACGCTCCGCTTACTGTATAAACCTCGATGTCGGGTTTACCACGAGGGGCGCAGATCGGAATAAATTTCTCAGTTAATCGACCGTTCCAGACAACGCAAGGAGGAGGTTTGATTTCGCAGGATAAGAGGTAGTTTAGCCCGAGCTTTATTGAGAGGGTTTCTGCTACGAGTAGTTCAAAGCACCCTGCGACAACGCTCCCGAGCTCCTTCCCAAGATTTGATCCTTTGTAGTGCGCCGCTTTGCCGGGGATGAATGCTAGCTTTTTAATCTCCTCTAAGTCCCACAAAATTTCTTCAATAGACCGTGATTTTATCCGCAGAATCCTGCACCTTCTTCAAGACTTTCTCCGCTAGCTCACATATTATACCCCTTACTTTACCAAAGCTCTCCCCGAGACCCTCCACATCCGCTTTCACAAAGCAGTTATGTGATTCAAGGTAAGGCGAAAGTTTTTCTAGATCTGCTTCACGAAGTTCCTTCAAACTGTTGATTATTTCTTCGTCGTGCCAATTTATTTCTTTGAGGAGATCAACCTTGTTGCCTATGACAATTTTAACACTAAGTTTTGGTGAAAGTTCCTCCGCAAGCAATCTAATTTTATCAACACCCCAGTCAACGGCAAATCTGCGTATAATCTCGCTCCTTAATATTTCATCTAAGCTTATTCCCGAGTAAACATAATGTTCTATCTCTTCAGGATGCAGCTTGCAGCGCTGCGTAACTATAGTCACTAAGAGGTGGACAGCGAGGTGTATGTAGCTTTCAATATACCACATAACTTCCCTTATCATTCTCTTTATCCTTTCTTGCCTCTCTTCATCTTTTACCTCTTCTAATTCCGCTTTCCGATTTACGACCACCCACTTAACGACATCAGAGACGAGGTCTTTTGGGATTTCGAAGTCGATAAGAAAGCCTCGTGTATAATCCTGTGACAATTTTTCAAGTTTTTCCGCAACGTCCTCAGGCACGGGATACGATGCCATAATATAGTAGTATGGTACGTTTATAACTTCGCCATCTCTATAAATTGTCCGCCAGCTCCTCCACACGAAGTTAACATATAACGGCTTAAACCTTATCTTCATACTCGCCAACCCACTTGGTTGTTTTATCAGGACTTGTTCTATGCGGTTTTCCTCAATTACGGTTTCTATTCCAGATGTTGTCGCATAGAAACCGCCGCTTGTAAGTTTGGACACTCCATCGTTATTCTCAACAAGATCCAATATGACGCTTTTAGCATCAACATCAATTTTCTTAACAAATAATTTCTTGTCATAGCGGCGCCTAACACTATAAGGCAGGTATCTAAATATGATGTCCCTGATGTAAACTTCGCCTTTACCCTTTAACCCAGCTGGCAGCGTCAGTTTAAATCTTGAGCCGCCGAACACTTTGCATCTAACAACCACCCCTCCTATCTTAACCTTCTCAGGCCAATTTCTACTGATACTGACCTCCTGTATCTTTTTAGCTAAAAGGCTATAGGGGTTGAAAGCGAGTTTAGATAGTAGCTCGGTTGACCTACTCTTTAACTCTTCTAACCATGTCTTAACCCTCTCGAAATCTCCCTTGCTTCGAGCAAAGATCATTGATTCGGCTTCCTGCCCCTGCCTCCCTGAACGTCCCTCACGCTGCATAAATTCGCTTAGGGAAGGTGGTAACCCGAGATGGATGATCCTTGAAACATCTCCTATATCTATCCCGACTTCGAGCGTTTTAACAGTCACCATCCATTTACATCTCCCGATTCTAAACATTCTAGCAGCAGCTTCCCTTTCAGCCATCGCCATATCCCCAATATGAAGCGCTGCCTTCATATGCCAATTTTGACGAAGCTTCTTATAGTAGTAGTCTTCGGCTTCCTTCCTGTTACGCGCAAAAAGTATCGTCTTATCCTTAGATTTTTTACAATACTCCTCAAGGACCTTGTCGATGATACTTTCTTGGTACTTTTCATCGAGTCCTGATAGGTCAAGTAGATAAACGGTTTTTCTCCCCCTGACTGCCTCTCCGCTAACGAGGCTGCAGCTTATCTGGATTTGTTTGTTTACCTTTTCACAAAACTCCTCAAAATCCCCTATTGTTGCTGAGAAGAGCATAAACTTCCCGAAGCCCCCAAATCCGTTTTTTGCGAAGCTCAAGAACTCCATCAAAAGCGTAAGATCGAATGAGCGATAGAAGTGAACTTCATCAAGGACGACGACTCTCGGAGGCTGCTTGAGAAGACGCAAAAATCTTCGACCGCAGAATGTTGAGGCGGTTGTCAGTATCACACAACACCCTTTCCTTATTTTCTCAAGCTCTTTAATGCCTTCGGGGCGTTTAGCTATTTCCCCATAGTACTTCACGACTTCGACTGGCGAAGGTAGGTATCCGAGGTCGTAGGCTGCGTCAAAGTACCTCTTCCATCTACCATACTGATCCCTGAGAAGCTCGCGTGTCGGGTAAACGACTACGGCATATCCAAATTTTGGATCGCGCTTATAGGCTCTAAGTAGGTATAGTACTGCGATCTCCGTCTTCCCACTAGCCATGCCTGAGAATACGATGATGCCATCAGAGCTCTCGAGCTTCTCAAGCGCCTCATATTGGTGTTTATAGAGCTTCCTCTCCTCACCTTTCCCCCCGAATACTGCCTTAACCTCATCACAATCAAACCATCCCAGATAACCGCCAAAACTCTCCTCACTCGTCTTTGGAGCGCTCTCCTCTAACTCGACCTCATATATGGTAACCTCCTTCTTTAAATTTTCATACGGAGTTGTGTTACGGAATCTGAGCGTAAGACCCTCTTCCTCCACCTCCCTTACATCCACATCGACCATTACTCTTTGATCCCCCATTACCTGGATAACTCTCACCTCTCGAAGCTCCATGAACATTTTAAGGAGGCCGTAAAGGTTAGGTAGGTACTTACCTTCTTTATCCAGCGGATATGCTCTAATTTCGACCCTCTCACCGACGTTAACTAGTCTACTAAGTGGAATGATTTCGCCATTATAACCTTGGCCGAGCAAGTTCCCATTTTCATCATAGAGCACAACTTTGAATGCCTCCTGCAGAAATTCGGGTTTACGTTCTTCTATCTCAAATAATGTGAGTTGTGGTTCCAGCCTCCTCTTAAAAACAACAGCTAACCTGCAGAATATGTCTCTAATCTGCAGAGTTACGCGAAAAGCTTCTTCAACATCTTTGTTGTCAATACGAACCGTCTCCTTAGCTACCGAAGTATCGCCGATGAAAGCTTCAAAATCATATTGCTGATTGTTGAAGAGTTTGAGAAGAAGTGAACCGCTTTTTTCAGTTAAAGATTGTTTAGCTTCTCCGGCAAAGCTTCTTGGGGTGATTCTAACTAGTGTATTCGGTAAAGAACCTAGTCGGTCCTTAACATTCACTATAACATCAACTTCACGAGGCATAAGCTTAACAACAAACTCTCCAGGTGCGCTTACAGCAATTTGGGCCTTTTCATAACCCTCCCTCCAGACCTCAACCGTTATAGGCGTTTTTACTTTAACCTCAATTTGATGATCAAAGCTATATTCTTTATTTTGTACCCTTAGAAAACATCCATTAAGCCTCTCACCACTCACAGCGTCAAAGACCACCACTTTAACGACATCCGGACCTAAGCTGAGTTCCTCTAAAACTCTGTCGCAATCGCTTACGAGCTGCGGACAAAATCTTTTAACCCCCTCAAGAACATCTAGTATAAAACGCTCGATTTCACCGCCAAATTCTCTGTGATAATTAGGGAGGTTATAAATCCATCTCCTTACATCTTCGACAGACTCAAACTTATTATACTTTGTATTTATTTCATAGCGTATTCGCTCATAAATTATATAATTAACACGCAACAAAGCTTTACTCACAACCTTAGTGTCAACAGACCAAGCACAAACATCATAGGTATCTGAGGAGCCCATACCTCTCTGGAAAAAGTCACATCGGTTGATTTCTATAAATCTTTCGAGTATGTGGGTCTTCTCTATTTCGTGGAAGATTCCTGATAGAAGTATTTGGGCTTAGGCGGCGCAACCGCACTTGAGAAAATGGGTTTATGAAAGCGTCGCTAAGCACCCTCATTATCTTTTCATCGCTGTTATGAGTTCTTCACCCTTTATCACATAAAAATTTTGAGGACTTGGCAACCTAAGGTTAAGTTGCTGAGTCCATCTCATCCATACAACGATTTTAAAGGTTTCCTCTCAAAAGACGTGATATAATTTTACCTCAAACGTCCACTTGGGCTTCTCGGGTAGAATGTACTGCTTTATGCCTAGGGTTTCGAAGTACTCTTTCAAAGCTTCCACGTATTCCTCCCATATCGCGTCAGCGACACCTTCCCACTTTCTCTTCTCGTCTGCGCTGGTGAAGTGGAAGTAGGGATCGCTTCCTCCCAGCATAGCTGTAAAGTGAGGGGGTAGGATACTTGCAACTCTTTTACCGCAAAGATGTCTCCTTGTGAGGAGTAGCTCCTCGACTTCTTGGTGGGCTTCGGGGTCTTTAGGTAGGGTTTAGTTAGATTTACCTTTAGCTATTTATCTGAGATCCTTCATGTAGGCTATGGTTACGAACCTAACCACATCGGCCTTCGAGGTGAATCAGGTGTTTTGAGGTTGCAAGAAAGTTATGGTATATTAAGCTTCCGAGCTTGGTTTAGGTATACAAAAACAAATAAGGACGTGGAGGTGAAGTGTTTGTTGTGGTGTGTTTGGGGTCTGCGTATGTGCGTGGTAGGAGTGGTGAGTATTGGGTTAAGGGTTTGCTTGAGGATCAGGGCTATTTTGTGATTAGGAGTGCTGCCTCCCACACACCCATAGATCTTTTGGCTGCTAGGGATGGTGTGAGGTTGGCTGTGCAGGTGAAGGTCAAGGGCGTTTTCACGAAAGAGGAAAAAGAGAAGCTCTTGAAGTGGGCTAAGCACTTCGAAGCCAAGCCAATATTGGCAACAAAGAGGAGGGGTAGATGGGTCTTTAAAGAGGTGGCTTAGGTATGCAGAGGACTCTTGGATTGGATTGCGCTTCACGGAGCTGGATGTGGAGGCTTTTCTCTAGTTGGTAGATCGAGTATTTATTCTGGAAATATTTGGTGGGGGTTGCGTTTTAGATCTGTGAGGTTATCTTATGTAGTTTCTTTAGGGCGTCTTCCTCCTCAGGGTCGATGAAGTCTATTCCTTCCTCTTCTGCTGCTTTACACAGATCTTTATCTGAGCATATTAGCACTACTTTCTCTTTTATTGGCTGTAAGGTATTCTTTAAGCTTATGGCGCTGGCTAGTTGTAGGCAGTCTGCTGAGGGTAGTGCGTGTTTAGCTGCTATTAGAGTTGCTGAAGCCACGAGCTCGTCGTTTATGCCGGTTATGGCAAACTTGCTTATGGCTTCTTTGAGGAAGAGGGAGGTCGTGGTGCTGAAGGCTTCTCTTGATAGCTCTTTTCTCCTGACCATAAAGGAGAAGGCGACTATGAACTCGAGTATCGTCCAAAACGATGTGGCAAAGCCTATCTTGAGCTCGAATATCTTGTCTATGGTATCTGAACCTATCTCTTTATGGTACCTTTTTACTATGGCTGAGGTGTCGAAGTAGAGGGTCACCATTCAATGTATCTCCTTTCTCCTAAGCTCGACAACCTCTTTACTTAAACTTCTTGCCCCAACCTCTCTGGCTAAAATTTCCCTCACATCTTCCAGAGGCTTTAGATACCTCTCGTACTCCTTGTAAAGCGCCATCACATACTCCTTAACCCTATTAGCCTTCGCCTGATAGAGTCCTATAGCTATCAGATCTTCAACCTTCTTCTTGGTCAGCTCCTCGATCTCAGCCATGAAATTCACCAATCAACTGGTTTCCGAACTATATAAGTCTTTAAGTTGAGTTACCGTGAAGCTCTTCATTAAACCATTGTATACCTAAACCTTAACATTGCAGGTTACGGTGGATACTCTTTGATTAGTGTTTGTAGGAGCTTTCTTCCCTTCTCTGTTACCCTGTATAGTCTTCTCTCCCCTCCTATCTTCTCTTCTTTGATTTCTTCTATTAGCCCTCTTTGCTTTAGTTCTTTGATTGCGTTCTTTAGGCTTGTGTATGCGCATCCTGGTGTTGTTCTGTAGAGTGCGTAGAAGGTTTTGGGTTCACGCGCTAAAGATGCTAGTAGAGCCTCAACTCGATCCAGAGGCTTCATCTTAGTCCACTTGACACGCTCCAAACCTCTAACGAAAAGCTAGCGAGTGATCAAAATATAATGATTATCCCCTAAGATATTTGATGATACTAGATTGTTACACAAGATCTACATATACTCTATATGCGAATCCGAGGTTTGGTATATATTATGGATCCTATACTATCTTTCCAATTTACCCGCATTATCTCTGCATGTTGCTCGAGCGGTTCTACGTAAACTGAAACCTTAGGGAGCATTTTATGAACGTCCTGCACACTTACCTAAATGTAACCCTCTCTATCTCTATCTCTCTATCAAATGTTTGTTTGTTTAGCTTAAAGGCTTCATATTAATATATTTAAATATATATCTAGAAGGTTCCAGCTGAGCCGAAACCTTTGACACCTAGGGATTCTCCTTTTGAGAACGCTCTGCTACTCAAATCACCCTCTAGAAAGTCTAGCGATATTCACAGCCACCTTGGCTTATCCTTTAGGTGGTTCTATAGCTCATCAAAAATGGGCTCATAAGCTATCTAGAAGTAGTTTTTCATCGGAAGCACATAAGAAGCTATATAGGCGAGGATTTGATAGAGAGATAGAGATAGAGAGAGTTACTTCCAGGTAAGTGTATAAGACGCTCAAAAATCGCTTTTAATTCCTCTATCATATGTAGGATATTCGGAGCTTTCAGTAGAGTTAATTTAGGCAGGATGGGCGAGATTTGTAAGATCCGTAGTATATAGAAGGTGCTGTTCAGTTTATAGATGTTTGTTGTTATGTTCTTCTTGCTATTTTTATTTCTGTTGGTTCTATCTTTATTTTGATTTCTCCTCTCTTCTCCATCTGCATTATCTTTGTTAGTATTGTTTCTATGAGTGGT